>UMLL01049558.1_pt1 | contig 50349 bp, 70 predicted proteins | sample 1966591 | NCBI WGS metagenome assembly UMLL01 (sample SAMEA4836200, study PRJEB28245) | human gut metagenome | biome: gut microbiome; material: fecal sample | place: Denmark | collected 2008 | reverse complement strand
CATTGGTGTCTTTCGCAGAAAGACGGGTAATAAGTATGAAAATTTTTGTTTACAGTTACAGAGAATTTGATGAGGCAGAGTTTTTTCAGAAATTTTCAAAAGAATATGGAGTGGAGCTTGGAATCTGTAAGGATGCACCGACGCTGGAAAATGCACATCTGGCAGAAGGTTATGAATATCTGAGTATTATCACAACAAAGATCGATGCACAACTGGTGGAAAGATTTCATGAACTGGGAGTAAAAATGATCTCCACAAGAACGATTGGATTTGATCATATTGATCTGCAGGCAGCAAAAAAATTCGGAATGAGTGTCAGCAATGTATCCTACTCACCGGAATGTGTGGCAGACTATACGCTGATGCTGATGCTGATGGCAATCCGCAAAATGAAGAGGATCATGCAGAGAGCGGAGATCAATGACTTTTCACTGCCTGGAATCCAGGGGGGAGAGCTGCACAATTTTACCGTGGGAGTACTTGGAACGGGAAGGATCGGACGGGCGGTCATCCGTGATCTGTCAGGGTTCGGGTGTAGAATTTACGCTTATGATGCCTATGAAAATGAAGAAGTGAAAAAGTATGCACAGTATGCAGATCTTGATACGATTTACAAAGAATGTGACCTGCTCACCCTGCATATGCCGTTAGAAGCAGAAAATGCACATCTGCTGGATGCAGCGGCTTTTGCAAAAATGAAAGATGGAGTTGTGATCATCAATACTGCAAGAGGCGGCCTGATCGATACGAAAGCTCTGATCAATGCTTTGGAAAATGAGAAAGTCGGAGCAGTCGGACTGGATGTGATTGAGGACGAATTTGGTATGTATTATTATGACAGAAAATCGGACATTTTAAGTAAAAAGGATCTGTATATCCTGCGGGGATTTCCGAATGTTATTGTAACTCCGCATATGGCCTTTTATACAGACCAGGCAGTCAGCGATATGGTAAAAAATTCACTGTTAAGCTGTATTTTACATTCCGAGGGAAAAGAAGATCCATGGAAAGTATTGTAAAAGAAACCGAATTCTTCTGGCAGAAGATAATGATATGAATGTATTGATCCCGACAATTAAAAAATATCTGTAAAAAGTTTAAAGATGAATGATAAAAAATGATAAAAAGAACCGGATGAATGGCAGAAAATGACCATTCATCCGGTTTTTCATAGTCTAAATCTGTCCTGCTCCATCAAAGAATGCAAGACTGTCAGGGCGGACATAACTGTCACCGATCGTATGGAGAAGAACCAGATTCAGATGATTATTTAAATTCTTTTTGTCTAAAGCAATAGCATCTGTAAGAGACGACATTGGCAGATCACAATGATCTGGAAGCCAGTAGATATCCAGAGCCTTTTTGATGGCATCGGCACAACCTGTGGTTGTCAGTCCCTTTTCTTCAGCAAGCCGGGTAATCTGATACATACCGATTCCGACTGCCTCCCCATGGCTTTCTCTTTCATAATTATAATACTGCTCGATCGTATGAGCCAGTGTATGACCAAAGTTCAACAACATCCGTTCACCGGTATCAAACTGGTCATGTTCTACTACAATCCGCTTAATATCAACGCAGCGTGCGATGATCCGGGTCAGTTCCGGCTTCAGGTCTTCAAAAGAAGTATGGCGGACTAAAGTATCGAACAGAGCTTTATCTTTGATACATCCGTATTTAATGACTTCGCCCATACCGTCACTGATGAAATGCCGGGGGAGCGTATTCAGCACATCCGGGTCAATAATGACTGCTTTTGGATGAAAAAATGCACCTACAAGATTTTTCCCCTGTGGCAGATCGACTGCGACTTTTCCACCAACAGAAGAGTCTACCTGGGCAAGAAGGGAAGTCGGGATCTGAACCAGCCTGACGCCCCGGAGAAAACTGGAAGCAGCGAAACCGGCAAGGTCACCGATCACGCCTCCTCCCAGTGCAATGACCAGGTCACTTCGGGTAAGTCTGGCATCCAGCATCGCAGAATAAATCTGCGGAAGTGTCTGAAAACTTTTCGTAGGTTCACCATGCGGAAGGACAAGAGAATGGCATTCATAGTCCTTCAGGGAATCCAGGACAGTCTTTCCATAAAGCGGAAACACATGATCATCTGAGATGATCATGATTTTCTTCCCAGTGAAGAATTTACGGATATAACTTCCGGTCTGTGGCAGGATTCCGTTTTCAATATAAATAGGATAAGTATCCGGTCCTAAATTTACAGTTAATTCCATTAATGAAACTCCTTACAGTGATTTTCCGATTACAGTAGCGATCTGGCTGACCTGCTTCAGAAGGGCATCGTATTTTTCCGGTTTCAGTGACTGAGCACCATCGCAAAGTGCAGCCTCCGGGTTATTGTGAACCTCAATCATGAGTCCGTCAGCACCGGCAGCGATCGCTGCTTTTGCCATTGGCTCTACCAGCCACCATTTTCCGCCGGCATGGCTTGGATCGACAATGATCGGCAGATGAGTCTTTTTACGAAGTACAGGAATACACTGGAGATCTAATGTATTTCTTGTATAGGTCTCGAAAGTACGGATTCCACGCTCGCACAGAATGACATTTTCATTACCGGATGACATGATGTACTCAGCAGACATGATCCATTCTTCATAGGTCGCATTCAGACCTCTCTTTAAAAGGATCGGGCGGTCAAGCTGACCTAATTCTTTTAACAGATCGAAGTTCTGCATATTTCTTGCTCCGATCTGGATCAGATCGACTTTCTCATTGAAGACATCCAGATATTTTGGAGACATCAGCTCTGTTACGATCGGAAGACCGACTTCTTCTTTTACTGCACAGAGAATATCCAGTCCCTCAAGACCAAGTCCCTGGAAAGAATAAGGGCTTGTACGGGGCTTGAATGCACCGCCGCGCAGAAGATTGGCTCCGGATGCTTTGGCTTTCTGTGCAATTTCAAGAACTTGCTCAAAAGATTCAACGGAACACGGACCTGCGATCAGTCCCAGGTGGTCACCACCGATCTGAACACCGGAAACATCAATGATCGAATCTTCCGGATGAAAAGCTCTGTTGGCAAGCTTGTAAGGTTCCTGGACATGCATGACTTTATCAACGGATTCGTCAACCTCGAAAAGTCTCGGGTCGATCAGAGTTGTATCACCGATACAACCGATGATCGTCATTTCTGTTCCGCGGACAAGATGCGTGTCAAGACCTCTGTTCGTAACAAGATTTTCAACGCGGGTTATATTTTTTTCTGTAGTATTTGGCTTTAATACAATAATCATTTTTATGTCCTCCCAAAGTACAATCACATTCGCACTGTAAAATTTTAGTTGTTTAAAGTGCGAAAACATTTGTATCATAAATCATTGACACTAAAATGTCAATCATTTTATGAGGGTCATTTAGAAAATTTTACAAAAAAGTAGAAAAGAGAGGAACAGATTTCAGTGTTCCGTTTATTGACTTCATTCTGCCGGAGTGGTAACCTAGGTGAAGTGTCTGTGGAAAATGATCCGCAGCAGGAACATTTTATATATGAAGAAGGTAAGGAAAATGAAAATTTTGAAGCAGTTCGGGGTTATTTTTGGCGTCTGCTGGATCAGCCTGGTGATCGAGCATTATCTGCCATTTTCGTTTCCGGCAAGCGTGATCGGGATGGTTCTTTTACTGATCTGTCTGCTGACCGGATTTTTAAAGATCGAGCATGTACAGGAGAAAGCAGATTTTCTGCTGAGTAATATGGCATTCTTTTTTGTACCTGCGGGAGTAAGCATCATCAATTATTTCGATGAACTGAAAAGCACGGCAGTTCAACTGATTATTATCTGCATTATTTCGACTGTTGTGACATTTGCAGTGACAGCTTACAGTGTCATGCTTACAGTACGTCTGATGAAAAAGTGGAAAGACAGGAGGAAAAAAGCATGAAAGAATTAATGGTATCTCCATATTTCGGTGTGGCACTGAGTATTGTGGCATTCTGGATCGGAGTAAAACTAAATCATAAGTTGAAGACTCCGGTCTGCAATCCGCTGATCGTTGCAATCGTACTGATCGTCGGTGTATTACTTGTGTTTGATATTCCATATGATACTTATAATGTTGGAGGAGAATTGATCAATATGTTCCTCGCTCCTGCAACGGCATGCCTTGCAGTTGCAATTTATACAAAGCTGGATATCCTGAAGCAGTACTGGCTCCCGATCCTGGTGGGATGTACGGCGGGATCGGCGGCATCCATGGGAAGTGTATACGGGATGTGCAGACTGTTCGGACTGGATGAGAGCATGACAGTATCCCTGCTCCCCAAATCAGTGACGACACCGATCGCAGTGAGTATTTCAGAGCCGGGCGGTGGAGTTGTACCAATCACGGTCGTTGCAGTTATTTTTACAGGAATCCTGGGAAGTATTATTGCTCCGTTCCTGATTCGGCTCTTCCATGTATCAGATCCTGTGGCAGCAGGACTTGCGATCGGATCATGCAGTCATGCGGTGGGAACGTCCAAGGCGATCGAGATCGGGGAAGTAGAAGGTGCGATGAGCGGACTGGCAATCGGGATCTGTGGAATCATTACTGTGCTTTTTTCCATGCTGATTATTTAAGAAATGACAAATGTGGAAAGTTATGTTATACTTCCAATTAAGGTAATAATACAGAATAAAGGAGCTATACAGATATGAAAAGAGTATTGTTAAAGTTAAGCGGAGAGGCTCTTGCAGGAGAAAAGAAGACCGGATTTGACGAGGCAACGTGTATCGGTGTTGCAAAGCAGGTAAAGCAGCTTGTTGATGAGGGAATCCAGGTAGCGATCGTGACCGGCGGAGGTAACTTCTGGAGAGGAAGAACCAGTGAGACGATCGACCGTACAAAAGCAGATCAGATCGGAATGCTGGCGACAGTGATGAACTGTATCTATGTATCGGATATTTTCCGTCACGTAGGAATGAAGACCGAAGTATTTACACCGTTTGTATGTGGTGCTTTTACTTCTCTGTTTTCCAAGGATGCAGCAACTGCAGCACTGGAAGAGGGAAAAGTGATCTTCTTTGCAGGCGGAACAGGACATCCGTATTTCTCTACAGATACAGGAGCAGTACTTCGTGCCATCGAGATCGAGGCAGATGCAATGCTTCTTGCAAAGGCAATCGACGGTATTTATGACAGTGATCCGAAGACGAATCCTGCGGCAGTGAAATATGACGAGATTACGATTCAGGATGTGATCGATCAGAAGCTGGCAGCAGTGGATCTGACAGCATCCATTCTCTGTCTTGAAAATAAGATGCCGATGCTGGTATTCGGACTGAATGAAGAGAACAGTATCGTGAATACCATGCAGGGCAAGTTTACAGGAACAAAAGTAACAGTTTAGGAGGATTTTCCGATATGAATGAAAAAATTGCAGCATATGACGTAAAGATGACAAAGACGATCAATAATCTGGATGGCGAACTTGCTACGATCCGTGCAGGACGTGCCAATCCTCATGTATTAGATAAGATTGCCGTAGACTATTATGGTTCACCGACTCCGATCCAGCAGGTGGCAAATGTCTCTGTGCCGGAAGCACGTATGATCCAGATTCAGCCATGGGAAAAAAGCATGCTGAAAGCTATCGAGAAGGCAATCCTTACTTCTGATATCGGAATCAACCCGACAAATGATGGAACTTCGATCCGTCTGGTATTCCCTGAGCTGACAGAGGATCGCAGAAAAGAGCTTGCAAAGGATGTAAAGAAAAAAGGGGAAGAAGCAAAGGTTGCAGTCCGCAATATCCGTCGTGACGGAAATGTGGCATTTAAGAAGCTGAAAGGAACGGAAATTTCAGAAGATGAGATCAAGGATCTGGAAGACGAGCTTCAGAAGATCACCGATAAGTATATTGCACAGGTGGACAAGATGGTCGAGGCAAAATCCAAAGAGATCATGACGGTTTAATCGGTTATAGAGCAGTACGAACAGTGGAGCTTATGATTTAGGCTCCATTTTTTGTAAGGTGGAGAGGAAAGGAGCAATAGATGAATGTACCACAGCATATTGCAATCATTTTAGACGGAAACGGGCGTTGGGCAAAATCCAAAGGAATGCCGAGAAACTACGGTCATGCCCAGGGAAGTAAAAATGTGGAACGGATCTGTGAGGAAGCATGGCGACTCGGAATCAAGTATCTGACAGTCTATGCGTTTTCTACAGAGAACTGGAGCCGGCCGAAAAATGAAGTAGATGCATTGATGACATTACTTCGCAATTATATGAAGACCTGTCTGAAGACAGCGGCAAAAAATGATATGAAGATCCGGGTGATCGGGGATATTGAGCCACTGGATGAAAATATTAAAAGCCGTATCAAAGAGCTGGAAGAGGCAACAGTCAATAACGGAGGCTTAAATTTTACGATTGCTTTGAATTATGGAAGCAGGGATGAGATCACCAGGGCTGTTAAGAAGATTGCAGAGGATTGCAGGGAAGGGAAAATAAATCCTGATTCGATTACAGAGAAGACAGTGAACGATTATCTGGATACGCATGATATCCCGGATCCGGATCTGATGATCCGTACAAGCGGGGAGCAGAGACTGTCCAATTATCTGCTCTGGCAGCTTGCTTACTCAGAATTTTATTTTACAGATGTGCCATGGCCGGCATTTACGAAAGAAGAGCTGATAAAGGCAATCGAAGAATATAATCACCGGCACAGACGATTTGGTGGCGTTGAGGAGGAAAAATAATGTTTAAGACGAGGTTATTGAGTGGAATACTATTGGTGATCATTGCACTGATCACGGTGATTACGGGCGGAAGCCTTCTGTTCGGGGTTCTGCTTCTGATCAGCCTGATCGGAATGACAGAGCTTTATAAAGTATTTGGAATTGAGAAGAAAGCTCCGGGAGTCCTGGGATATATATTTGCAGTCGGTTATTATGCCTTACTGTATTTTAAGCCACAGCTTCCGGGAGAATCACTGAACTGGTTTATGATGCTTTTTATGGGATACCTGATCTGTCAGATGGCAGTGCTTGTATTTGCATATCCTAAGTATAATACACAGCAGATCCTGGCCGGCTTTTTCGGGGTCTTTTATGTGGCAGTGATGCTTTCCTATATTTATCAGACGAGAATCCTTCCGGGAGGTATTTTTACAGTATGGCTTGTCTTTGTATGCTCATGGGGATGCGATACGTGTGCTTACTGTGTGGGAATGCTGATCGGAAAGCATAAGATGGCCCCTATTTTAAGTCCGAAAAAGTCGGTAGAAGGTGGAATTGGAGGCATCGTCGGAGCAGCACTGATCGGGATTCTCTATGCACTTGCAGTGAATTACTGGGGAAATGCGGGAGAAGATGTACTCAGATATGCGATCATCGGAGCAGCAGGCGGAGCGATTTCCCAGATTGGAGACCTGGCAGCATCAGCGATCAAGCGATACCATAATATCAAAGATTACGGAAAGCTGATCCCGGGACATGGTGGAATCCTTGACCGGTTTGACAGTGTGATCTTTACAGCACCGATCATCTATTATCTCGCATTATTCCTGTAGGAAAGTTTTTTAAAGAGCGGATAGAAAAAGCAAATGAGGTATAACGGAACATGAAAAAAATAGCAGTTTTGGGTTCTACGGGTTCGATTGGAACGCAGACACTGGAAATTGTCAGAACAAATCAGGATATCAAAGTAACGGCACTGGCTGCCGGAAATAATATAGAACTTTTAGAACAGCAGATCCGGGAGTTCTCTCCGAAGGTTGTTGCGGTGTGGAAAGAGGAGCGGGCAAAGGAACTGAAAGAAAAGATCCGGGATCTGGATGTGAAAGTACTCTGTGGAATGGACGGATTGCTTGCGGTGGCAGCAGAACCTGAAGCGGAGATCCTTGTCACTGCGATCGTCGGAATGATCGGAATCCTCCCGACGATTGAGGCAATCCGGGCAGGAAAGGATATTGCACTTGCGAATAAAGAAACTTTAGTTACGGCAGGGCATATCATTATACCGCTTGCAAAGAAAATGGGCGTTTCCATTCTTCCGGTGGACAGTGAACATAGTGCCATTTTCCAGTCTCTGCAGGGGGGACAGGAGAAAGCATTGCATAAGATCCTGTTGACTGCCTCAGGTGGCCCGTTCAGAGGAAAAAAGAGAGAAGAACTTCAGAATATCCGGGTAGAAGATGCCCTGAAGCATCCGAACTGGGCAATGGGGCGAAAAATCACGATCGATTCTTCCACCATGGTGAATAAAGGGCTGGAAGTGATTGAGGCAAAGTGGCTGTTCGGAGTGGACGTGGATCAGATCCAGGTAGTCGTACAGCCACAGAGTATCATTCATTCTATGGTGGAATACAAAGATGGTGCGGTGATCGCACAGCTTGGCACACCGGATATGAAGCTCCCGATCCAGTATGCACTGTATTATCCTGAGAGAAGATTTCTTCCGGGAGACAGACTGGATTTTGCCGCTTTAAGTCAGATCACATTTGAGAAACCGGATATGGAGACATTTTACGGACTGAAACTGGCTTATGAAGCCGGAAGGACAGGAGGTTCTCTCCCGACTGTTCTGAATGCTGCAAATGAACGGGCAGTTGCCATGTTCTTAGACAGAAAGATCAAATACCTGCAGATCCCGGAGATCATTCAGGCATGCATGGAAGCTCATAAAAATATTCCGTCCCCTACAGTAGAAGAAATACTAAAGACGGAACAGGCAACATATGAATTTATTAAAAACAGGTGGTAATATATGGGGATTATTTTAGCGATATTGCTGTTCAGTGCAATCATAATCATTCACGAGCTGGGACATTTCCTTCTTGCTAAAGCGAATGGAATCCGTGTGGATGAATTTTCACTGGGACTTGGACCAACGCTGTTCGGAAAGCAGTTTGGTGAGACAAAGTTCAGCGTGAAACTGCTTCCTTTTGGCGGAGCGTGCATGATGGGCGAGGATGATGTGGAAGATATATCAGAAGGAAGCTTTAACAGTAAATCTGTCTGGGCAAGAATGTCAGTCATTGTTGCAGGGCCGCTTTTTAATCTGATCCTGGCATGGATCTTATGTATGATTATGATCGCATGGGTTGGATACAGAACACCGGTTGTCGGTGGAGTGATAGATGGATATTCAGCCCAGGAACAGGGACTTTCAGAAGGCGATGTGATCACGAAGATCGGTGGTCGCTCTGTGCATATCTGGAATGATATCAGTTTATATAATCTGACTCATTCAGAAGAAAAAGAAGTTGAGATCACATATAAGAGGGATGGAAAGACGCATACAGCAGTGCTGGAGCCGAGACAGAAAGAAGGAGATACTGCACCGCTTCTGGGAGTGACCGGAGGTAAGATGGAGCGTCCCGGATTTTTCGGAACCCTGAAATATGGTGCTTATACCGTCAAATACTGGATCGATTATACAGTAGACAGTCTTCGGATGCTTGTGACGGGAAGAGTCGGAATGAAAGACCTGTCAGGTCCGGTGGGAATCGTCAGTGCAGTAGACGGCGTTTATCAGGAGGCAGCACCGGCCGGGTTATCAGTGATCATCCTGAATCTGATGAATATCGGGATTCTGATCACGGCAAACCTCGGTGTGATGAATCTTCTGCCGCTACCGGCACTGGATGGAGGAAGACTGGTATTTCTGATCATTGAGGCAATTCGTGGAAAGCGGGTATCACCGGATAAAGAAGGCATGGTGCATTTTGCGGGGTTTGCACTTCTGATGGTTCTGATGGTTGTGGTGATGTTTAATGATATTATGAAGCTGGTGTAAAGTGGCTTATGAAATTCGTGTAAATACCAATATGAAACTGGTGTGAATGGTATTATGAAATTAGCAGGAATATCATGAAAAGCCGGTTTATATAATAGAGATGATGATAGATTTCATGGAGTAGATCATGAGCCAGTTACGTGCCATGCAGACAGAAGCAGTTGACAGAGGAACGCTTCAGATCAATGTTACTTCCTCGGTGAATGCATTTCCGGTGGAACGGGCGGAAATTTCTATTTCGTATACCGGAGTACCGGAAAGTACGCTGGAAAAGATACAGACAGATTCATCAGGACAGACGGAGACAATCGAACTTGCAGCACCACCGGAGGAGTGGAGTCTGGATATAGAAGAAGACAGACAGCCATATTCGGAATATACGCTGAGTATCAAAGCACCGGGATTTGAACCGGTCAATATTGCAGGAACGGAGATTCTTGCAAATGTAAAGGCAATACAGAACATACAGATGAAACCAGCAGATGTGAGCGGGGAAGAGGATCAAGTATTCGTTATCCCCGCTCATACTTTATATGGAGACTATCCCCCGAAGATCGCAGAGGCAGAGATCAAGCCGGTGACAGAGACGGGGGAGATTGTTTTAAGCCGTGTGGTTGTGCCGGAGTATATTGTGGTACATGATGGTTCACCAAGAGATTCAACCGCAACCAATTATTATGTTAAATATAAAGATTATATCAAGAATGTTGCATCCAGTGAGATTTATGCGACCTGGCCGGAAAATACGATCCGGGCGAATGTACTGGCAATCATGTCGTTTACTCTGAACCGGGTTTATACGGAGTGGTACAGAAATAAAGGGTATGATTTCACGATCACTTCCTCCACTGCCTTTGACCATAAGTGGATTCCTGAGAGAAATATTTTTGATTCGATTTCTGTGATTGTGGATGAACTGTTTGCTGATTATCTTTCAAGACCCAATGTGCGGCAGCCGATCCTGACGCAGTATTGTGATGGGCGGAGAGTGAGCTGCCCGAACTGGTTGACCTTTTTGCAAGAACCTACAAACACCCGCAAACCCTTGTATTTACTGGGTTTGCGGCTTGTAGTAGTAATACACTTCAAGTGTGTCCTTTTCTTTGTTGTATACAATTTTTTCAATAATGCTCTTCAGAATTTCATTCTTTGTCACATCATCGACAGACTCAGAATTTACAATTTCATAAATATTTTTGACACGATCTAACAGAGCAGATTCAGCCTGATCAGATTCACTATCCTGTGCAGGAAGTTCTGCGAGCTGCTTTTCAAGAAGCTGTTTTTCATTCCGAACAAGTGCTTTATTTTCTTTGTATTCTTCCAGTGTGTCCACACCATTCCGGTAGGCTTCTTTGATTCGATTCAGCTTCTCGTCAATTCGCTTCAGCTGATCCAACAGTATGTCTGACAAGTCGGGAGCAGTTTCCGGCTCTGGCTGAATATATCGAAAGGAAAGCTGCTGATTATTCAGCACATCTTTTAAGGACTGCAATATTGCAGGTGCAAGCTTCAGTGAGCTGATGGAGTTCTTTGCAAGGCATTTCCCTTTTGAGTATCCATAGCATACAAAGTAACAATAAGTACGCTTGCCGTTTACTATTTTTTTAGCGATCATGGTTCTGCCACATACAGGGCATTTCACCAAACCTGAAAGCCAGTGTCTGTATGTAGAGGATGGACGGCTTCCTTTTGGCTTGTATTCCATATTATGGCGGGCAGCAGCTTTGTCAAAGAGTTCTTTTGAGATAATCGACGGCTGCTGACCCTCTGCAATGATCCATTCGTCTTTAGGGCGGATCTCATTCGTCTCATTCACAGTCCTGTTCCACCGGATCATGCCACAGTATGTAGGATTCTCCAGTATGTATTCGACAGATCTCCGCTCAAATTCCTTTCCACGGGAAGTTTTAAATCCGCACAGATTGAGATACCGGGCAATGTCAAACATTCCCATCCCTTCCAATGCGTACTTCTGAAAGATGATCCGAATGATTTCGGCTTCTTCCTCTACGATCACAGGTGGTTTTCCACGTTCCGCAATCCGGTATCCAAGCGGTGGACGTGCCTGGTATCCACCACGCTTCGCCTTTTCCGTCATGCCACGGGTCACTTCCCCGGAGAGCCGGACGGAGTAGTATTCATCCATCCATTCAATAATACGCTCAATCAGACTGCCGAAAGGACCGTCTACCAGTGGCTCAGATACACTGATTACATCCACATTATGCTTCTTTTTGAGCAGTGACTTGTAAACGATACTTTCTTCCTGATTCCGGGCAAACCGACTGAACTTCCATACAAGGATTGCATCTACAGGATGATCGGATGATTTTGCCATTGCGATCATTTTCTGAAACTCAGGACGCTTTTCAGCTTTCCGGCCGGATACACCCAGCTCATAGAAAATCTTTGAAATGATGATCCCATTCTTGTGGGCGAAGTCTTTCAGTAGTTTTGCCTGAGAGTCAGGGGAAAGTTCTTCCTGCTTATCCGTGGACACCCGGACATAACCGTATCCATATTTAGTTTCCATGTTACATCACCTTCTTTATTTTATGTGAAAATAAGTATAAAAATAACAGCCAGCGAGGAACGTGTGTTCCGCTTGCACTGACTGCCCGAAGATGATACAATATTCTTTGGTTGAGTAGTATCTCTTCGGAGTTACCCAAAGAAGCACATTGGCGTGTGTTTCTTCCAGTGCCGTCCCTTTTGGCGAAGGGGCGGTTTTATTATTTTTGCTCAATTCGACCAGGTTCAATTTTAACCGTCTGGGATTCCATACGGTTAAAATTAGGATTGTATAAACTTTCCCCTTTTTTGTATATAAACACCGAAGTGATTATATATTATTCTGCATATCTTTTAGCCACTGTAATTAATTGCTCTTTGTATTTGTAAAGATCATTTAATGATTCAATGTAAAATCGTTCGAATTTCTTGTTCTCATCCGGTATTAGGAGCTGCTTGTTTTTAGTGTCGAGGTTTAATCTGCAAATTGGCTTACGGTTATTATCTTTATATAAGATACCAAAGTAACTCTCTGTGTCTCTGTGGGCAATATCTTCGATTGCGATTGTACCGGCAAGCATTCCTCTTATAATATAAAAAGATTCGATTTCTTCATCTGTTGTCACAACTTTAGATGTAGGTTCAGCTTCGATTACAACATTGTCTTGTTCAGGTTCAACTTCTTCTTTCGATAGAGCAGATGAAATTTTCTGATTTACGATATCGTTAATAAAAGAATTAAATGCCTTTTTCACCAACGGCTGATATTTTTCTATTATCTTCTGAGTCCTCTGCCCATCATAGATGTACGTCAGTATGTGTTTAACAAATTCATCGGATGGAGATTCAAGTTCTCCTGCAAGATATTCCTTGATTAATCCAGAATATTTCAGTTCTTCCGCAGTGCTAAAAATTTTATCTTTATCAAAATTTTCTTTGCAGAATTTCCTCAACTCATTAATTGAAGCATCTTTTAAATTGGTAATATCTAATTCAAGAAACGGAACTAAATCCATCTTGTTTGATTCTTCAAGATCCGTATAAAACCTGTAAATCAGACCATTTGTGAGAATTCCAAATTTTGCAGGAGTTGTACCGAAGTATCGAAATAGTTGAGATGAGTGCTTATCTAATTGCTCAGTACAACTTTTGCATTCAATCAGCATGGAAGGTGATCCATTTTCCAGAATTGCGTAGTCTACCTTCTCGCCTTTCTTGATACCGACATCAGCAGTGTATTCCGGGCAAAATTCTGCCGGGTTAAACACATCGTACCCCAGTATTTGAAATAGTGGAACAATCAAAGACATCTTTGTTGCTTCTTCAGTGCTGGCAGTATCCTTGATTGTAGCTGCACGTTTTGAAAATTGTTTGATAGTTTCGTTGAAATCCATATAAATCCCTCTTTTCTTGTGTATTGTTTTTTTGAAGCACCACCAATGCATATATAAACACCGAGGTGATTATATCTTTTTAAACTCCATAATTTTTGAATCACAACCTATGATTCCTGCTATCTGCTTATCTGTCATACCAGGATTGTCAAAAATCAATTCATCCGGTATAAGCAGTTCAGCAGCAAATGTGTTTGCTTCAATCTCGTTCTTGGAAGTGAGAAGAAGTGTTTTGTTTCTTATAAAATAACAATTCTCTTTTCGGTGTAAAATCGAGTGTGCCAGCTCGTGAGCCATCACAAGTCTGATTTCATTCTCGGAAAGATTTTCATTTAAAAAAATACACCTATGATTTTTTAGGAACATATAACACCCTGCAGTGTTTCCAAGCACTCCAATCTGAACTTCAACATTTAAGCATTTCGCAAGTTCAAATGGATTTCTTGTTTCATACAAATCTACATAATATGAAACCAAGCGTTTTATATCTTTCCTCAATTGCATACACCTACTTTTTATTCTTGTTTGGATTGTACTTTTCTTTGTTAATCGGCTTCAGTCTGTGCATCATGAGTTCTATCTGCCCAAGCAGAAGTTCTACATCTTCATTGGACACCGGTTCTCCATCAAAAGACAGAGGACCATTTTCTCCACTCATCAATTTACTGCGTAATTGCTCCATATCTTTCGCTATGTCGCGTTCATCCTTTGATGTGAGTTGCCCCGAATTTTCATCCCCTAACAATTCATCGATTGGAATTTTTAAATAGTCAGATATAGCAACGAGCCTATCATTTGGGAACGTTCCTTTCTTTAACTGACCTATATATCCGTTTGAAAAACCTAAATCACGCTCCAGTCTTGAAATAGGGATTTTCCTTGTTTTACAGAGAGACTTCACCTTATCAACTGTGTTCATAGAATACCTCCTAAAATATTTTAGAGAAAAGCCTAAAAATGGCTTGACAAATTAGAGAATACTCTATATAATTGACTTGTGCTTAGAGGAAAACCTAAATTACATAGAGGATTCAAATAAAATAAGTTTCTAGACAATTCATATTTTAGATTAATCTCTAATATAAGTCAATAGGTTTTTCTCTAAATATGAGAAAAGGAGGTAGACTTTCTTTGATTTACAATAATGTAATTTCATATTGCAGAGAAAACGGTATATCTGTAAGTGGTTTTGAAAAAAAGTGTGGCATTGCAAATGGTATTGTTAGCCGGTGGAAAGATAATGAATCGAAACCAAATTTTGAAACTCTTGAAAAAATTTCCAAAGCAACAAAAATTGAAATCTCAAAGTGGATCAAGTAAATAATAGCAAACCATGTGTCCAATAAAAAGGAAAGGAGTAGAGATGAACGAATTAAGATGATCCTGAGAAGAAAGTGGGGTGAGAAAATGAACATCTATGAAGCAACTAAAAGAGCATTGCAAGAGAAAAAATGCATGAGAGAAAGTCCAACTGCAAGAGTAAAAGTAAAAGTGGAAGAAACAGGAACATGTATTTTGATGAAACTAGATGGAAGCCACCCGGTTAAAGGATGGCAACCAACAACAAGAGAGTTACTTTCTGAATCGTGGGAAATCACGGAATAAATTGAGCAAGAAAATTTACAACATTAAGGAGAGTTTCTTTTTTCTGATTTTCCATTGTAACAATGGACTTATCGGTAAGAGATGAGTCATAAATAAGATCGCTGGCGTGATGATTGTCAAGATAGCCGTTTCTACCTAATTCACACATACAATCATCAACATCAGAAACAGACCAATCAGGAAAAAGTAGTTTTTGAACAGATTCAGATGAATCAAATTCTTTAGCATTACTACGCGAAAGGCCGTTAGATCGACGCACACAATATTCTTTATACAGATGATAAAGAACGGTCTTAGAATCTTTTGTTAACATAAAAATCTCCTTTCTTTTGAACTTGGCTCTGGCAGGAGCCTGTAAGAAAAGTATAGGAGAAAAAGAGAAAAAAGACAAGAAGAAAGGAGTGGAAACATGAGTGAAGAGCAGAAAAAAATAATTGAAGAAACTGTGGAAAATCTGAAGCATTTGGATAAAGAAAGCCTCCTGGTAGTAAAAGGGAGCGTGGAAGTGCTTAAGGCAAGAGATGCAATGGAGAAAGATGATTCAGAGAAAAAGGTAGGGTGAGAAAAATGAACTCAGTGAGAATGAAAGCAGAAGTTGTACAGGTGATTAGAACAGAGACTGTAGAAGGAACCGGGACAAAAGAAAGTCCAATATGCAGGATGACAAGATATTGGACTTTAGAAGGAAAACTTCTGTCAGAAGCACTTTATGGAGTAGAAAATGTAAATGTAAGACTTAAAAACTCTAATCAGAAGTAAGCTGCTTAGCAGCTTCATAAGCGAGGTCAGCATCGACAAATGTGACAAAGGCATTGATGAAAATTCTTAAGTTGTTAAGGGTGTAGCTGGAATGCCTCTTTTGATAATGTGTTTCATCATTGCCTATCCAAGCGGACGCACAAGCAAGGGTAACGAGACGTTCATCGTGAATGTAATTTTTGATACATGGCATAAGTTGAAGTCTTACAACGGAATCTTCCACAGAAGGGTTCTTGTAAATTATGTAGTCTTTGATCAAAAACTCAATGGCTTTCCGGTATCCCATTCCGCAAATTTTGTCCAACCCTAAAGATTCAGCTCGGTAAGATTGCTTGTAAATTTCTACAAAGTCACTTGAAAGATTGTAAATAGCGGGAGAAAAGGAACAATTCACTTCTTTTATAGGAGCACTACTTTGGAAAGAATAGCTGTAATCATTAACGGTGTCGTATGGGTGGGTGGAAATAAAACACTCATTGCAATGTTCACAGTGGTTAAGAAGGTAAACAACATTTTCCTCTTCATCCTCATGGTCAACGCAAACAGCATGAAGAGCTGTGGGAAGCAAGGTGATACCACAACAAGGACAAGAACTCGCAAATTCTATCGCTTCTTCTGATGTTGATGCCTGGTTGTCAATTAAATGGTGTACTAAATAGTTACGTTTCATAATGGTCTCCTTTCGTAAATAAGCGAAAAATATCTATATAAAGAGTAATAGACAGAAAAACAAAAGTCAACAAGAGAAAGAGGTGAGTATTTACGAAGAAATATCATTATTTGCCAAAAGGCAAAGGGATGAAATTAATAAAGAAAAGAAAAAAAGGAGAAGACAGGTATGTGTAGATCCAGATTCAATCATCGGGAAAGAGATTATGTATCAGACGGCATTGCTTCATGAAATCTTACATGAAATTAGAGGAGGTGAGAAAGATGAAAGATAAGATATTACTTATAGCAATGATGTGCGGATTTGCAGTACTGGGGATAAGGCTCATGAAAAAAGTAGCACCTGAGGATAAAGTTTATCCGATATGGGCACTACTTATAGTTTTACTTTATTCACTTGTTGTCGCTACTCATTGACAATAAAGACAATTCTCTATTGAAGGAATTGGAAATTTCATTTAAAAGAAGCGTGTAATTATGTTGCTCAGGAGAAGATCTAAAGTCTAAAAGTTCAATAAACTTTAATAATAGGGGTTTGCTGAGATCATCACATAAAAGTAGAGCATTTTGTGATGCTGCAAGGACTTTGGCACAATGGGTGGTATATTCATTCATCAAACAGTAATCGCCAGCAACATTTAAAAAAGTTTGGTAAGCCTCATATTTGTTTTTGTAAATTAAGTCAGAATAATGCATTCGAGCATTATATGTCAATTCGAGTTCACGCATTTTGTAATGATGATGATTGTTGATTAGAGCAGTAATGGAAGGGGCAAACAAAGCACAAATAGCAAGAAGTATTGAAATGGTTATAGTAGAGTCTAACTTTGGCATAAAATCATTCCTTTCATCATTTGATAGGAAGATTATATCAAAAAATCGCAACAAGTACAAACCACAACACATAAACTAAACCAAAGCACCGGAGGTGATGCAATGACGGTAAAGAGCTTAGTGGTAATTGATGGAGAAAAAATAGAAATAAAGGACTTGAAAGATAAGGAAGCATTTGCGGATCGGGTTAACCGTCAGGTGCTGCAATCGAGAAATTATGAGGAGACAGGATACACATATGAAAAAAATGAGCAATGATGAGTTTGCTTCCTTTGTGGTAAGAATGCACCGGTACATTATGCAGAAGGTACGGGAAGTGGAAGACAGGGAAACCCGTGAAAAACTTTACAGGCAGTCGGTAATCAGGACAGTACGTGCAGAGAAATACGATTTTACAGCGGAGCAGACCGCAAAGCTGATTGAGATCATGACAGATCCGGATCTGTTCCGGCCAAAGATGGAGATCAGGCTGATGGAAGAGTGGGATGCCGCTGTAGAACGCTTTATGAAGGATGCAATGGAAAAATGATAGAAAAGATAGCACAGAAGATAGAGTCTATGTCCGGGACTTATGCAGGATATGATATTTTTTCGGACTGGGTGAAAGCACTTGCGATATCCATCAGCAATTCCACGGATATGATCCATGGGAAAATCTGGCAGGAAAGGGAAGACCAGTATATGGATATCGCAAGAAAGTACGGCAGTAAGACTATGGGAGAGTTCAGTGAGCTAAGTGAAATGCTGATCGAAGCACTGGATCAGGAGATACAGGATGTGCTGGGAGCCGTGTTTATGGCAGGAAATTGGGGAGCGAAGAGTACCGGGCAATTTTTCACTCCGCTCCACGTATCAATACTGACGGCAGCCACAGCAATCCCCAAAGAAGTAAGTGAAGAAAAGCCGATGATTATTCACGAACCATCGACAGGAGCAGGGGGCATGATCATAGCGGTGGCGAAGATACTGCTCCAGCGTGGAGTGAATCCACAAAGATGCATGAAAGTAGTAGCACAGGATCTTGACTGGAAAGGTGTGTATATGACGTATGTGCAGCTCAGCCTGTTGGGGATCAAAGCAACGGTGGTGCAGGGTGACACGCTGACAGAGCCGTTTGACAGCAGGAAATACCCGAAAGAGAGGGTAATGTATACACCGGCTCAAAAAGGAATGTTGATATGAGTCAGAGAATCGGGAGAAGAGAGGAAGAACATATATGGATCATAAGATGGAAGAGCGGGGAAATGGCCTGCAAACGTGGAACTTACGAAGAAGCGAAGGCGGTGGCAGAGAGACTGGCAGAAGAAAAAGGGAAAGAATACGTGATAGTCGCATAAGAGGAAATCTGAGACTGTTCCGGGGTGCATTGGAAGGGATCATAGTAGTGGATCTGATCGTGATGTGTGCCAAGATCGAGACCACGGAAGTCCTGATGCAGGATATCTCGGTCATAAAAGGGGAGCTGATCACAGGAACATGTATAGCAGTGGCAGCATATATGCTCCATATCGGGACAAGGATCTACGAAAAAAGAAGAAAAAAATAACACTTCCGGGGATACGGAAGTGTTAGACGCAAGACTTTCTGTCTCACAGATATTAAAGACATATATATGATAGCATCTGTGAGCTGGAAAGTCAAGAAATACGGGGATTTTTTCCCGTTTTCATACTTGATAAAGATATTAAAGATAGAGGGATACGGATGGCTACGAGAAGAGTAATACATACATTCCGGGATGGGGATGTGAAAGAAGTAAAAGAGTACCATGACGGAAGATATGGTGCAAAAGGATTACAGAGAGAAAAGAAGAGAAAGCCGACTCAGGAACAGATGGCGATCGTGAATGCCATGAATAAGGCAGAGACGGCCAGACACCGCCTGTTGGAGTATTTTGGCAAAAAGGACTACTTTTTGACATTGACGTACAGGGTGGACGCAAGACCACCAGACATGGAGCGGGCAAAGAAAGATTTTTCACAGCTGATGGACAAGCTCCGAAGGAGATACAAGAAAGAAGAGATCGAACTCCGGTGGATCAGGAATATTGAACGGGGGACAAAAGGGGCATGGCACATTCATTTGATCATCACCGGATGCCGGGACACGATCCGGTGGGTGGAGGAATGCTGGCCACATGGTGGGATTTATGCAGAGCAGCTTGAAAAAAGTAAATATTATGAGGAAGACTGCTCACAGCTTGCATCCTATATCACGAAAAGTGAGAAAGTGGGAAAAAAGAAAGAAGACGGCAGCAGGGAAAAGCCACGGATCAGTGAATCCAGCTATAGTACTTCCAAGAATATGCCGTTAAAGCCACCGAAAAAGAAGCGGCTGGAGAGATGGCCAAAGAAGATCCATGTGCCGCAAGGGTATTATGTGGCGAAAAGCCATGAAGGGATCAATCCGGCCACAGGATTCAAGTACCGGAGATACACGCTGATCCGGCTGAAAAGGAGGATCTAAAACATGAAGACGGTCAGAGTTTACATAGAGACAACCATCCATGGACCATCTGTCCGGGATGGAAAATATGCTGCAGCCTTAGTATTTACTAAGCAAAACGGTGAAGTGAAAAACCTGTTCGTACAGGGAGAGGAAGCTGAGACAACCTATAACCGAAGTGTCCTGCTGGCAATGATCCGGGCATTCCAGAGATTTCGGGAGTCATGCCATATTATCTTCTACACAGAGAACACGTATATAAAAAATATGATCCAGGCAAATAACCCGGAGAAGTGGAGACGTGCGGAGTGGAAACGGTCTGCAGGTAAGGAAGTACAGAACAGTGAGCTGTGGCAGTTGTTCCTGCAAGAGAAGGACAAGCACAAGGTAGAGGTTGTGTGGGAGAAAGATAGTGAGTATAAGCAGACGCTTCAGGCGATATTGCGAGGAGAAGAGGAGATTTGAAGATGTGGGATAAATTTGGAGAATTTGACTCCTGGGAAGAAATCAACCGTGCGGCCAAGGCACAGCTGGAAGAGGGAGATATGGATGCAGTCAGGGCTATAGCCGAAGAAAACGGAATCGATCCAGAGGATGCAGAAGACTTTTGCACCGGTACAATCGACGAATTGACAGTACCGGCACTTGCGGCAGTAGGAAAACTGGAAGTGGAAGCGAAAGACTTGAAGATCACCGGGATGCTGGAAGACTGGAAGGATCTTGTTGAGCAGATGTGCTTAGAGAGTCCGAAGATGGCACTTGCAGTCAGGAGAAAAGGAAAAAGTCTGAAGGATTGCATGGGAGAGATCCTGAAGGAATCATTTGCAATGAAGAGCCGGCTGGATGACCGGATCGTAAAGGCAGCAGGGCTGAGACCACCCGTATATCTTGGCATCCCAGGAAAGGCACAGATCCGCAAGATTGTGAGGAAGTATTACCTGGGTGAGGAAAAATGATCGTATACAAGGGATTCAATGAAAAATTGCAGGCAACCTGTGGAAAAGGGACGTTCCAATACGAAGTGGGAAAGACTTACAGGGAAGAAAAAAGCAAGACAAGATCTACAGGATTTCATGCAGCAGAGTATATCCTGGACTGCCTGCAGTGGTATCCGGTCAACGGAAAGAACAGATTCTTCCAGTGCGAAGCCGGAGGAAGCATAGATGAGGAGGATCAGTGTTCCATGGCTGTATCAACAGAACTTACCTTGGTGGCAGAGCTGAATCTTACAGAGATCGCAAAGGCAGCAATGGAGTACATGATCGTGCATCCGAAGCGAGAATGGGTAGCTGTTCACGGTGGTGTCTGTGTAAAAAAGGATCAGGCACAAGCAGCAGGGCAGGACAAGATAGCCATAGCAAGGGGAATCCACCCGGAAGTGTGGGGAGACCTTGGAGCGAGGATTGGCATGATCGTAGAGGATGAAAAAGGCAGACCGGTGGCAGCAGGCCTGAAGGTCGTAGATGGAAGCAAAATAAAAGCATATCAGAAATATACGCTGACCACGGAACGGGAATGGGTGGAGGTGTAACCATGAGAAGGAAAGCGATTGAGCGGCTTGCACCGAAAAGAGCAGCAGGAAAAGGACTCACAGCCACACTACAGGAGTTTGGGAAAATCCTGATCCTGAACATTTACCAGGCAAAAGACCTGCTGGTCCGGTACTGCATCAACTACGAGACGGGAGAACATGAGTACTGGATCGAGCAGCATGGCTGGAGAAAAGGAGGCATCCTGAACGCACTGAATGAGGAATGGAGAGACTGGGAGTGGAGATACTACGAAAACTATCCAAAAATGCAGAGAGCAGATGCTGACAGAATAAAAGAGTTTATTACAAACAGACCGTGGAAAGACAGTCCATGGGAACGAATCCGGGGACTTGAACATACATATAACCGGGAAATCAGGGAGAATACCGAAATGAACAAAAAGGCAAGGCTTATGGATCTTATGAGAAAAGTGCCGGACAGACCGGGAGATCTGAGAGAATGGTTTTTTGAGAAGTCAGCAGGAGAGGACTATATGTTCCGTGAAAAAGGAACACAGACGTTTACCTGTACAAATTGTGGAAAGAGCAGCGAAGCGTCAGGAATCAAGAGGCAGGATGGTGGAAAAAAGATCCGGCATAATGACATGGTGTGCTGTCCTGCCTGTGGAAAGCTGATCCAGGCAAAGACAAGAACGGATCATATGGAACAAGAATATAAGAGCTGCTATCTGCTCCAGCCGGTGGATGAAGATACAAGTGTACTCAGGATCCTAGAAGCGAAAGTCGGGTGGGATAACGGAAGACATTATGTGGAACTGGGCGGCGAAATCAGAATCCTGCTGTATAAAGTCTTCTCAAACAGAAAGCTGAAAAGAACCTATAAAATCTACTATGAAGACTATCTGGAAGGGTGGACAGAAGGGAACCGAAAGAATCTCCGGGCAAGGCAGGGATATCTGTATCCGGGAGAGTTTGACAAAATCTTAGAGGGGACAATCTATAGCGGAGCGTCAAAGGTGCTGGAGTTCCTGTCTGCACAGGGGCAGGAACTGAATTATAACCGGCTCATAGCCGGAGCAGGGCAGATGAAGGAATATGCCGAAAAAATAGAATATCTGAGTAAGGGGCGGTTTTGGAATCTATTGAAAGATACTGTGGAACGCACGGAGTATCCGGTATATCAAAATACATACTACGGACCGCTGAATCTAAGAGCAGATAGCATCGAAGAGATGTTCCTGATCCGTGATCGGCAGAAGATCAACCGGATCAGGGACGAACAGGGTGGAAATGACATGGTGCGTTGGATGCAGTACTCAGATGAGATCGGAAAGAAAATCTCAAGAGAGACCGTCCGGTGGATGACGGCGAACAGAATCCGGCCAGAAGATATCCGGGAGTTGGAAGAGTACATGAGTCCTCAGCAGATCATGAATTATATCATCCGGCAGCAGGCGGAGCAGTATCCGGGAAAAAAACCGAAAGAAGTATTGGAAGAATATAAGGATTACATCAATATGTGCGAAGCGTGCAGTAAAAATATGAAAGATGAAATGGTCTACAGACCACGGGAACTGAAGCGTCGGCATGATGAAGTTGTGGTGGACAGGCAGCAGATGCAGATATTAAGGGAGCTGGATACGAATACAGAAGCGAAAGAAAAATATGCGGAGGAAATGCGGCAGAAGTTCCCAAAGGCAGAAGGAATCCTGAAAGAAATCAAGAGCCGCTACGAGTACGAGAATGAGGAATATAAGATCCTAGTACCGGATACCATGATCGATATTGTAAAAGAAGGACGTGCCTTACATCATTGTGCCGGCAGCAGTGAACGTTATTTTGACCGGATCGAGAGCAGAGAGACATACATCTGCTTTTTACGAAGAAAAGAAGCACCGGGAATCCCGTTCTACACGATTGAAGTTGAACCGGGAGGAACCATCCGGCAACACCGGAGCTATTTGGATGAAGAGCCGGGAATTGAACAGATCCGGGAGTTCCTGAAAGAGTGGCAGAAGGTGATCCGTAAGCGTCTGACAGAGGAAGATAAAAAGCTGGCCAAGATCAGCAAAATCAAGAGAGAAGCAAATATTGAAGAACTGAAAGCAAAGAACAATACAAGAGTCCTTCAGGGATTAGCAGAGGATTTTCTGGAAGCAGAAGAGATACAGGAGGCAGTATAAATGGAGCAGATGGTGGAATATCAGAGTTATGAGGAATATAAACAGGCGGTCAACACGGTACTGAACCGGACAGTAGAAGATTTTGTGCTGACAGGATATCTGCTGAAGCAGGGAAGGGATACCGACATCCTGAAAAATTCAGGATACAGCAATGTCAACGAATTTGCCTGGGCGGAGTATAAGCTGGAAGCAACCCAGGTATCAAGATATATCAGGATCAACGACAGATTCTCGGAGGGCGGCTACTCTCCGAATTTGCAGGAACATTATCAGGGATTTGGCTATGCCAAGCTGGCACTGATGCTGACACTTCCGGACAGCGTGGCAGAAGAACTGACTCCGGCATATAGCAAGTCGGAGATCCAGCAGGTGAAAGAAGAGATTGAGAGTGAGGAGAAGATCACAGACATTGAGGTGATTCTGGAAGGTGAGAAGGAAGAACAGAGGGATCTGAACAATTTAGAAAAAGCAATCCATCAGCTTTGTATGGACGAGCCGGATCTGTATCTGCAACTGCATGAGACTGTCAGAACAACGTGCGGAACACAGTACCTCAAAGAAATCCTTGCACCGGATGGAGACAAGATCTACAGTGTCCGGCCACAGGGAGCCGGAAGGATCATGCTGTACCTGAATGATGAAAAGGAAGAAGTTACACTGCAGATTGTGAGGCAGGGAGTAAAGGAAAAGTATACATGGGATGCTATCCTGAGCTATCTTACATTGATTACAGATCAAGAAGACGGAAGGAAGAACTGGGAAGAGATTTCGGGGCAGCAGTTCCCCGAAAAAGAGCCGATTGCACCGGTGCAGCCACAAAAGGAAAAGAAACGGAAAGAATCCAAGGTGACCAAAGCCAAGGAACCAAGACCGCAGAAAAAGGAAGAAGCAAAGAAGGCAGAACTTCCGAATGACATTCCGGGACAGACAGAGATTGAGAAAGATTTTCCGGAATTGCTTCCGAAACCAGTAAAAATGCCGGAAATACAGAAGAAAGAGCCGGATTGCACCGGTACAATGCAAGAATCTGAACCGTCTGTGGAAAAAGCTGTGGATAATTTGGAAAAGCAGAATCCGGCAGGCAGCAGATGGGAATACATGAAGACCATGGGAACGTATGCAGCATCCCTGTATATGGCAGCATCCATGAAAAAGATGCCGCACATGATGCTCGGTTCGGCAGAATACTGGCAGAAATGGTTAGAGACGGGGGTGGACGAGAATGGAGAAAAAATCGGTAAAAAACAAAGTGATTCATAGTTTTTCAGAGGTGGATCTGACAGCAATTGCAATTCCAGCTATTGCAATTTATAAGTATCCAAAGGATATACCGGATAAATACGTAGCAAGAGTCTATGCATGTAGCAATCCGACGAATGTCATCATGCTGGCAGATTCAGCAGAAGAACTGAGAAAAGAGATTGAGGATACATATGAGATGAACATTTGGTTTGATCGAATGGAGGGAGATCCGAAAAATTTGGTCGGGGTGTACATTTTATGAGCATTGATTATTCAGACATGGCATTCCCGAAACCGGTAAGGAAGAAAAAGAAGAAAATGCATAAAAAGAGTATTCTCAAGACAAAGAAGGGAATCTGCTTTTTGTGTGAACTGCTCTATGATGACTGTTCGGAACAATATACAGAAGAACATCACATCATGTTTGGATCCGGGCAGAGGGAACTGTCAGAAGCCGATGGACTGAAAGTATATCTGTGCATGGCACACCACAAGGACGGCCCGGAAGCAGTTCACAACAATAGGATGACACGGGAGATCCTGTGCAGGCTGGCACAGAAAGAATATGAGCAGACCCATACAAGAGCAGAATGGGAAGCAAGGTATAAGAAAAATTATTTATAAAGTTACCTCTGCCGAAAGGCGTGGTTATAAAGTATGTCACGATACGAAACCCGTAAATCATGGATTCCTCCCTGCCTGAGAGCAGGGAGAGAAAGGAGAAGAAGGTGGATGCGATAGATTGCCGGGAAGAAATAGTCAATAAAATACTGCTATGGGCGGCGGCCAAGGGAATCGATATAGAAGAGTGCAGATATGATATTGATCTGATACTGAACGGTGTGGAGATCATAAAGCGGTGTACAGAGATTGCACCGGTACAAGTTGATAGAAATGAGATGCTGTTAAAAAGATTCCTTGTAGCCAAGCAGGTGAAAGGATGCACAAAGCGAACATTGCAATTTTACGCAGTGAGTATTAAAAGTATGCTGGAAAGAATGGAAAAGACTGTGGATGACATTACAGCAGATGATATCCGGTATTACATGGCAGTCAGACTGAGAAGAGATAAGGTGTCAAAGACGACGATAGGAAATGAAATCCGAAACCTGGGAAGCTTTTTTGGATGGCTTTACATGGAGGAAGAGATTCGGAAAAATCCAATGTTGAAAATAGACCGGATAAAGCAAAGGAAGACAAAGAAAGAGGCTTTAACAGAGCTGGAAATAGAAAAATTACGTGCGGCAGCAGACGGAGAACGGGAAAAGATGCTCATAGAGCTTCTGCTCTCTACAGGATGCCGGGTGAGCGAAGTAGCACAGATCCTTGTTGCGGATATAGATGGAGACAGAATCCTGGTACATGGAAAAGGCGAAAAAGACAGGTATGTATATTTAAATGCAAAAGCAAAATTCACGTTAGAAAAATATTTAGAAGAAAGAAGAGACAGTAATCCATATTTACTTCCGCACGGAGCTGATGTTGACTCTCTCGTACGGGCAGGGGTAGAAAAAAGTGAATTGCGGGCATGGTGGAAGAATCCGGAGAATATCAGGGAAGGACATTCATCCACGGGGTCGATTGAAGCGATTATGAGAAAGATAGCAAAAAGAGCCGGTGTGGAAAAAGCGAATCCGCATAAATTCAGAAGAACCTGTGCAACAATGGCACTGCGGAGGGGTATGCCGCTTGTGCAGGTATCTAAAATGTTGGGACATGAGAATGTGGCCACAACGCAGATCTATTTGGATCTGTCGGAGGATGAGTTGGAGCAAGCTCATAAAAAATATGTGATTTAAAGGTGATAAAATGGGAAAAAGCAAAGTAATCTGTCCGATCTGCAACAAAGAATTTGAACGGGAGACAGCAAAAAAGAAATATTGCGGCACGGAGTGTCGGAGACTGGCTAATATTAAGCACACGAGAGAAAATCAGAAGATGCAGCATCCGGGAAAGGTAGGAAGACCGGTAAGAGAAAAGGCAGTGAAGAAAATGCGGAGACATGAGAGTGAACTGGTGAAAGTAGCAAGAGAAGCAAAGCAGGCAGGAATGACCTATGGAAAGTATGTAGGGCTGATGTGGCAGCAGGAACAGAAGAAGGAGAGACAGAAAAATGAACAAAGAAACATTGAGCAGGGCGAAAGAGCTTGAGGCAGATATAAAATGCATCGAGGTACTTTTAGAGGAGCATAAGAAAAATCACTGGCTGAGCGTGACGAGTCCAAAACCATACAATGAAGGACAGTCAGGAAGATTCCAAGAGGAACTGGAGGAACTTTAGGAGGAGAAGATGAACAGAAAGGAAACCACACTTTTTCTGTCGCACATCCTTGAACGCACCAAATTAAATGTTTTTGGAAAACATTATGCAAAAGAAGTGAGCATTGATCCGTGGACATCCAATGCGAAAAGAGTGGATTATATGCAGTTTTCACCTGGAGATCAAATGTCCATATCAGGGATAGAAAAAGGAATATTTACTTGTTACGAAATTAAAAGCTGCAAGGAAGATGTTTATAGCGGGAATGGACTGAATTTCTATGGAGAAAAGAACTATATAGTAACGACGATGGAGTGCTACAAAGATTTGATACAAGATTTGCAAAACGGTAAGTTTGATGAACACTTACACCAATGCAACCCGGAATCATCTAAATATTGGGGAATTATGGTAGCAGTTCCATGCATGAGAGAGCCAGAGGATGAATTTCAAAATCCAACACCGATAGTAGATGCAAATGTGACAGGGTGGGAATTAAAGGTAGTAAAGCCTTGCAGAATGGGACTAAGGAACAGGTCTATGACAGAATTACTTTTTTGTATGTTAAGGAGTGGAAGATAATGAGACTGATTGATGCGGATGAATTTTTGAAAAAACTAGGAAAGGAAATTGAAGGAGCTGTAGAGAGGTATTATGAAAACGATAAAGATAGCTTTTACGGAGGGATATGCAGTGCGTGTAGAGAAATCAGAAGCATGATATCAAATCAGCCAACAGCCTATGATGTGGATGATATTGTGAAACAGTTGGAGGTTCTGTCCGACCGTGCAGATGATGATATGTCTGTGTGTGAGAAAGGTATGTACCAATACTATGATGGATTCAGAGATGGCATTGACAAGGCGATTGAAATCGTGAAAGGCGGTGGAACGGATGCCACTGACGGATCAGTCGAAGAAAGTGTAGTATATCGAGATTTTATGAAAAGGAGTAGAAATTGAGCGAACAGTACAACCGTGAAGAATCCGAATGGATGAAGCAGGCTACTCGATCCCGGCGGCTGAATTATGCGGATATGTCGAAGCATCCACCGGATCGGAAAGCCAGTGCAGACTTCCACCGTCCGGCATATCAAGCGAACAACATGATTAGAATACAGGGGCAGCAGTTGGAACATATCACAGTAGAGGAATACCTTGCAAAGAAATATAACATAAAGGAGGCTGATGCAGGTGGAGCAGAGACTAGAAGAAAATAGCATAAAAAGAGAGAACAAAAAGAAGAAAGAATACTTGAAAGGATACAGGAAGCATAAGAAAAGAATAAAAAGAATTGAATCGGAGATTGAAGAAATCAGAAGTATGAAGATGTATCCGTCAATGAATAATGATGGGATGCCGCATGGGTCGAATCAGAGTGACTTGAGTTCTTATGCAGCAATATTACAAGAAAGAGAGGATGAACTGTATGAGGAAGGAGTGAAGCAAGTAGAAACATATAAAGATATAGAGTGTAAAATTAATCAACTGACGAATCAAGAGGAAAGAGATGTATTATTTTACAAATATATAAAAGGACTTGACTTTTGGGAGATCGGACAAATATTGGGCTACAGTGAACGGTGGATTCATAAATTGCATGGAGATGCACTGAAAAAAATTCAAATTAGTTAAAGAGTGCAGTTCACTTCAGTATTATTCATGATAATATGGTATTGTCGAAAGACGATAGATAATACTCCTTATACGTAATACTCTTCGTAGAAAGACATCTGTGAGGTTAGCAGGTGTCTTTTTTATATTAAAACAAACACGAATGCGAGGTGATGGTACATGGCGAGAGAGTTTGCAAAAGCTTTCTACAATTCAAAGCAATGGAAAGAATGCAGAAGAGCTTACATAGCACAGCGTATGGCAGCGGATGGTGGGATGTGTGAAACGTGCCATGAAGTACCGGGATACATAGTTCATCATAAGATAGAGTTATCGCCTGAGAATATTAACGACCCGGAGATCACATTAAACTTTTCAAATCTGAAATACGATTGTCATGTCTGTCATCAGAAAGAGAACAAAGGTGAGATGGAAGGAGTCCATCTTGTGCAGTGTGGATTTACGGAAGAGGGTGAAGTGTACGCACTCCCCCCTGTTTGAAAAATCTGAAAAAATCTGCCAAGACCACAGTCCCACCTTCATGTAACACACGGGTCGCACGCGTGAGGGGGTGTAGGTAAACAGGGAAAATACAGGGCAGAGAAAGGGGAAGAAAGCGGGAAATATGGCGAGTTACGAGGGGAAAACCAAAGAACAGATCATTGCGGCAGAGAAAAGAAAATTAAACGGAATATACAAAAAGTTGGATGAAAAGACGAAAAAAGCGACAGAATCCCTTGTAAATGAGGCGGCATTTATGGGGGCATCACTGTATGAGTTAAGGACGATCATTGCAGAAAAAGGATACACAGAAGAGTATCAGAATGGTGCAAACCAAAAAGGAGTCAAAAAGTCTGCGGAAATAGAAATCTACAATACAATGATCAAAAATTATATGGCGGTCATTAAGCAGCTGACAGAGTTACTTCCAAAAGAACAGAAAGCGGTGAAGCTGCAGGACGATGGATTTGAGGAATTTGTAAATGGCAGAGAAGATTAGATATCCGCTGACTTATAATCCGATTTTGGAGTACTGGGAGAAGATCCAGAATAAAGAAGTGATCGTCAGCAAAAAGGTGTATAAGACATACAGAAAGATCGTAAATGACATCAAGAATCCAACAGAGTATTTCTACAGTGCGAAAAGGGCGAACCATGTGCTGGAGTTTGCAGAGAATTACTGCCGGCATTCCAAGGGAAAGTTCGGTGGAAAGAGAGTAGAACTGGAATTGTGGGAAAAGGCACACCTTGCAACCATATTTGGATTTATCGATATCGAGGGAAAACGAAAATACAGGGAATCGATCCTGATCGTAGGAAAAAAGAATGGAAAATCCCTGCTTGCGTCAATCGTGGGATTGTATATGCTGACTGCAGATGGAGAAATGGGCCCGGAGGTTTATGCTGTTGCAACGAAAAAAGACCAAAGTAAGATCATATGGCTTGAATCAAAGCGAATGGTGAAGAAATCGCCCTCGCTTTTGAAGCGGGTGAAACCACTGGTAGCAGAACTTGATACAGAATTTAACGATGGCGTGTTTAAACCACTTGCTTCAGACAGCGACACCTTGGATGGTCTGAATGTGCATTGTGTACTGATGGATGAGATCCACCAGTGGAAACAGGGCAAGGCATTATTTGATATCATGGCTGATGGTATTGCGGCAAGGGAGCAGCCATTGATCTATATTACATCAACGGCCGGAACGATCAGGGAAGATATTTATGATCAGAAGTATGAAGAGGCAGAGATGGTCATCAATGGGTATTTTGATCAGGAAGGGTATAAGGATGAACATTTTATAGCATTGATCTATGAATTGGATAACCGGAAAGAATGGACGCAGGAAGAATGCTGGGAAAAGGCGAATCCAGGACTTGGCACGATCAAGAACAAAAAGACGCTGAAAGATAAGGTGGAAAAGGCAAAAAAGAATCCACTGCTTGTGAAGAACCTGCTCTGTAAAGAATTTAATATCAGAGAAACGTCGTCTGAAGCATGGCTGACATTTGAGCAGGCAAACAATGAAGCAAGATTTGATATAAAAGAATTAAAACCGAGATATGGAATTGGTGGCGTAGACTTGTCTGCAACTACAGACCTGACAGCGGCAAAGGTGTTATTTAAAGTACCGGAAGACGATCACATTTATGTATTATCCATGTATTGGATTCCTGAGGATTTAGTAGATAAACATGTGATAGAAGACAAAGTTCCGTATGATATATGGATAGAAAAGGGATATGTAAGAACGTGTCCCGGCAATAAGATTTCTTACAGGGACGTAAAAGAGTGGTTTGTGGAAATACAGGAGACACAGGATCTGTATCTGAACTTGTTCGGATATGATGCATGGAGTGCAAAGTATTTTGTAGAAGATATGCAGGAATACTTTGGAACAGCATCAATGATCCCGGTGATCCAGGGAAAGAAAACTTTATCGCAGCCGATGAAGAGTTTGGGAGCTGACTTGGAAAAGAACCTGATTGTTTATAATAATAATCCGGTAGATAAGTGGTGTTTATGCAATACTGCGGTTGACATTGATAAGAATGACAATATTCAGCCTATCAAGACCAGCAATGCAAGGAGAAGAATTGATGGAACGGCAGCATTGTTGGATGCGTATGTTGTGTTGCAGGAGCATTACAACGAATATATGTCACTGATCTGACAAGGAGGTAAAAGTGAAAAAATTTTGGAAGAGAGAACCAACAAAAAAAGCTGAACAGACAACTGGAGGAAGTATTATAAAAATGATCACCATGACGGGTGATTTCTTTTATGCATGGAACGGGAAATTGTATGAAAGCGATATAGTAAGAGCGTGCATCCGGCCAAAAGTCAAAGCGATTGGAAAGCTGACAGGAAAGCATATCCGGGATGATCCAAACGGAGGGTTGAAAGTGAATCCCGAAGCAAATATCCGGTTCCTCCTGTCTGAACCCAACCCGTACATGACTGCTCAGCAGATGCAGGAAAAAGTAGCAACACAGCTTTGCCTGAACAATAATGCTTTTATCCTGATTGTGCGTGATGAAAATGGAAAACCGATGCAGCTTTATCCGGTCCCATGTATTTCCGCTGAAGCAAAGTATAATGATGCAGGAGAATTATTCCTGAAATTCCTCTATCGAAATGGAAAGTCAGGAACATTCCGCTATTCCGATATCATTCACCTGAAGCATGATTACAATGAGGATGATATCTTCGGATCCAGTCCGGCACCTGCGATCACGTCCATGATGGAAGTGATCGGAACGATCGATCATGGAATTATCCAGGCAATCAAGAATAGCGGAGTTGTGCGTTGGCTGCTTACATTCAATTCATCTATGAGGGATGAAGACATTAAAAAGAATGTTGAAAAATTTGTGGACAACTATCTCGCGGTAGAAACAGATACATTCGGGGCAGCAGGTGTTGATGCAAAAGCGAATGTCCAGCGGATCGAGCCAAAGGATTACGTACCGAATGCGGCACAGACCGACCGGACGATTGACCGAATCTATTCTTTCTTTAACACCAACAAAAAGATCATTCAGAGTCAGTATACAGAAGATGAATGGAATGCGTATTACGAAGCCGAGATTGAACCGGAAGTACTCCAGATGCATCAAACCTATACGACGGGGATCTTTACAAGAAAAGAAAGAGGGTTTGGAAACCGGATCGTATTTGAAGCTAATAATCTGCAGTGTGCCAGCCTGACTACAAAGCTGAACTTTCAGGCAATGGTGGATCGTGGAGCTATGCTGCCGAATGAATGGCGAGCAACCATGAATATGGCACCAATCCCAGGAGGGGATGAGCCGATCAGAAGACTGGATACGCAGGTGGTGAACCTGGTAAAGGATGCACTGAACAAAATGGATAAAGAAAATTATGTTGTAATGGCCGGGGTGATCACCCGGCTTTTAGATTATACAGAAGGAGGTGCAGGTGATGAAACACCGGATTGATATCAGAGGGGTGATGGTCCCGAACGATTATAAGTGGTACTACAATCTTTTCAGAATGGATTGTACCTGTCCTAATGATGTGGCAGGAATTTTAAAAAATGTACTTCCAGGTGATGAGGTAGAAGTCTTTATCAATTCACCGGGAGGTGTGATCGATGTAGGATCAGAGATTTATGCATTGCTTCACAAGATGCAAGAAAATGTAAAGATTTATATAACTGGAGAAGCGTGCAGTGCGGCATCGATAGCGGCAATGGCTGCTTATTGCGAGATGTCCCCTACAGCATTGATGATGGTTCATTGTGTATCTTCAGGAACGCAGGGAAATCACAGTGATATGGAGCATATGGCAGAAGTACTGAGAACTGCGGATTCTGCATTGTGTACTGCTTATGTGAAAAAAAGCGGAATGAGTACAGAAGAGGCACTGGACATGATGGAGCAGGAAACGTGGCTGACTGCAGAACAGGCAAAAGAGAAGAAACTGATTGATGCAGTTATGTTTGATGAGGAAGAAGAAAAACCACAAATGATTGCGGGTCCTGAGTTTCATCTGCCGGATGAAGAAATACTTGCAAAGGCAAGGAAACTTCTCCGGATAGAAGATGAGGGTGAAAAGGGACAGTATTTGAAACAGAAATTAGCACTTTTGAAACTGAAAGGAGAAAAAAGATGAACAAGAAACAGTATGAAGCAAAGAGAAGAGAACTGCTTGCGGAAGCAGAAAAGCTGCTTGCAGACGGAAAGGCAGAAGAAGCAGAAGCAAAGATGAAAGAGGTAACAGATCTGGATGAAGCCTGGGAGAAAATTGCACAGGCACAGGCGAATTTCGCAGCATTGAACAGAGAACCAAGTGCGGTAAATGTGTTTGGTGCAAATGGAAGTCTGATGAACTTCGGAGAGATCCAGGAGAAAAAAGAAAATGTTTACGATACAAAGGAATATCGTACTGCTTTCATGAATTTTGTGGTAAAAGGTACGAAGATCCCGGACAAATTTACAAATGAAGCGGGACCGACCAAGACAACAGATATCGGTACTGTCATTTCTCCTGTTGTGGTGAACCGGATCATTGAGAAGATGGAAGCAATCGGAATGATCCTCCCACTGGTTACGCAGACATCGTATGCACCGGGTGCAAGTATTCCGACATCGAATGTGAAGCCGGTGGCAACCTGGGTTGCAGAAGGTGGAACAAGTGAGAAACAGAAAAAGAAAACCGGAAGAATCGACATCAAAGGGTATAAACTGCGGTGTGCGATCTCTCTGACACTGGAAAGTTCCGTGATGTCCCTGGAGCTGTTTGAAACGGTATTTGTTAATAATGTGGCAGAAGCAATGGTAAAGGCACAGGAAGAAGCTATTGTGAATGGTGATGGAAGTGGAAAACCAAAGGGAGTGCTGCAGGAGACCGTAGAGGCAGGACAGAATATTGAGATCACAGCGAAGGGAAATGTTGATTATAAAACCCTGACAAAGGCAGAAGGTGCATTGCCCCTCGCTTATGAAAATGGTGCGGTATGGAACATGACGAAGAAGACGTTCATGGAATTTGTCGGAATGACGGACACAAACGGTCAACCGATTGCACGTGTAAATTATGGGGTGAATGGTCAGCCGGAAAGAACGCTGCTTGGAAGACGGGTTGTGCTGAATGATTATATGTCAAGTCTTGGAGGCACGATTGAAAGCGATACAGTGGTAGCATTCCTGTATGACTGGTCTGATTATATGTTCAATACAAATTACGCAATGACAGTCAAGAGCTATGAAGACAACGATACAGAGGATCAGGTGACAAAGGCAGTGATGATCTGTGATGGGAAGTCACTGGACAACCATTCGCTTGTTACTCTGACAAAGAAAGCGTCATAGGTGAAAAAAGATGGACAGGACAACGATAGAAAAGATCAAAAAAAGACTCAGAGTCAAATCGGATGAGGCAGATGCAGAAGTCGAGGCCCTTGTCCTGGCATGTATGAAAGAACTGGAAGTGGCAGGGGTGTACGGACACCCCTGCGATGATCCTCTTTATATGCAGGCAGTCGTGTTGTATTGCAAGGCACACTTTGGATATGACGAAGGAACGGATCGGTTCAGGGAGGCATTTGAATCCCTTAGAAATTCGATGGCATTATCAGGAGATTACGGAGAAAATTGATATGGAAACTGCATTACTAATATGGGAAGAGACCAGAAAAAATGAAAATGGTTTTCCTGAAATGGAGAAAAAAAGCGTAGAAGTATATGTTGAAAAGAAATCCGTAACCCGGGCAGAAGAGTATGAGGCGATGCGTACAGGAATCAGAGTGGATATGATCCTGAAAGTAAGAAAATGCGACTGGGATCTGACGGAACATACAGGTCCGTCAGGAAGACCGGAATATGCAAGAAAGGTGATCTACGGTGGCTTTGAGTATAATATCATCCGATGTTACTGCAAAGGCAAAGCCTGTGTAGAGATAACGTGTGGATGATATGTCATTTGAGGTAATGGGGTTCGACGAACTTGCAAAAGAGCTGGATCAGCTTGGAAAGATCGATGAGTACGCACCGGAAATTCTACAGGCAGCAGCTCCCGTTTTGGAAAAATCATTAAAAGCGGAAGTACAGAAAGCAGCAAACCGGGGATATGCAAGCGGTGATCTTGCCGGGTCCATAAAAGCCTGTAAGCCGGGAAAGAATGAGCAGGGGCATTATGTAGCTGTGACAGCAAAAGGAAAAGACCGAAAGGGAACCAGGAACAATGAAAAACTGGCTTATCTGAATTACGGAACAACAAAGCAGCAGGCAAGACCGGTTATTGCAAGATCGGTCAAAAGTGCAGAAGCAGAATGCACAGAGGTGATACAGGAAAAATTCAACGAGGTAACAGGGAAATGAATGTGAATCAGAAAATAGAGTCGGCACTTGCAGAAGTGACGGAGAATATCTGGCCGTTATGCTGCCCATATGATTCACCACCGGAAAAATATCTTGTATATAATCCTGAGGATGAAACCGCAGAATACTATGCAGATGATGAAGATCAGGAATGGACGCATTATATGCAGGTGCATCTGTATACAAAGCAGGACTATATCGGAGACAGAAAGAAAATCCGGTCACTGCTTCGTAAGTCAGGATTTGTGATGACAGATATTGATACTTTTTACGAAAAAGATTCAGGGTATTATCACTTATGCTTTTCTTGTTATACGGAGGAGGATGAGTAAATGGCATTTATTGGACTTGCTCATATCGTAGGAGCGAGATGTAACGATGCGGCAGGTGTTCCGACTTATACGGAAGGTTTCCGATACGGGAGGGCAGTAAAAGCAGTGATCGATCCTAAATATGAGGATGTAAGTGATTATGGTGACATCAATGATGATGAAGAGGTACAGGTATTTGCTTATGCAGACGTAACACTGGAAGTGTCAGAAGAGGCAGAGAAAGCAGAAAGCCTGTTCTATGGACATACGGCAGATGGAAATTTGGTCGTGTCAGAAGAGCTGGATCAGGCAGGTCCGGTTGGACTTGGATTCCGGGTAAGGGAAAAGACCGCAGGAAAAGAAAGATATACAGCAATCTGGCTGTATAAAGTTAACCTGACAGAAGAAGGGCAGGAACTGGAAACCAAGGCAGATTCTATCAAATATGGAACAGTACAGACAAAAGGAAAAGCTGTTCCGACAGGTAATGGGCAGTGGAGAAAGAAAGCAACTTTTACAACTAAGCAGGAGGCAGATTCGTGGCTGGATGAAATGGCAGGAATCACGCAGGAAGGAGATTAAAATGGCATATGTAGGACTTAGAAAACCAATTATTGCAAAAATGACAGAGGAAGGTGTTTATGATGAACCGTTTGCGTGCGGTAAAGCAATCGGGATTCAGGTCACTCCAAACTATGCAGAGGGCGGCTTGAATGCAGATGATATGCAGGTGGAATATGATAAAGAGTTTAATTACGCAGAGGTCACTCTGAACACCAGCACTCTTCCAATCGAAGCACATGAAAAAATGTTCGGCCACAAAGTGGACACAGCAAAAAAGAATGTAAAATTTAATTCCAATGATCAGGCAAATTATGTCGGAATGGCATGGATCTCGGTGGAAAAAGTGGACAACGTCAGAAGCTATGTTGGTAACTTCTTAAAAAGAGTGAAGTTTTCAGAGCCGTCAGACGATTTTTCTACAAAAGGAGATTCAATTGAGTATAAGACACCAAGTATTTCCGGTCGTGCATTAGCACTCAGCGATGGAGAATGGAAAGAGACGGAAATCTGTGCAACAGAGGCAGATGCCCTGAAATGGATCAACACAATGTTCGGAAAAGGAGAGTAAGGAGCAGGTTATGTTTGAAGAAATGAAGCAGATCACATTGTCAGGAAATGCATACCCTATGAAATGCGATAATCTTGTCCTGGAAAAGATCCAGGATAAATATGGAGACCTGACAGATTATGAAAATAAGTTGAGCGGGTTCATTCCGAAGGTGGATGAAAATGGGGAAAAGGTAAGAAACGAAGAGGGGTATCTGATCGGAAGATATGAAATCCCAGAGTTGAAAATCCTGAATGAAGCTCTTGTTTGGTTTGTGCAGGAAGGACTGGAAATCGAACGGGAGGAACTGAACAGGGAGCATCCAAAGGTTAATGACAGAACATTGATTCGTCAGATTGACATGACTCCGGCAGAACTGGGAAAGATTCTTCATGAAGAATTTGCAAGATGCTTTGAAAGAAAAAACGTAGAGACCACGCAGAGGAAAGCGGAGGAACAGGAGAATCCGAAGAAATAAACTTTGCGTGGATCGTCCTGATCGGAATGAAAATCGGATATTCAGAAAGAGAGGTTGCACATATGTATTTCGGAAAATGGTGTGACCTCTTTGATGAATTTAAGAAATTGCATAACATTACGATGAAAAGACAGATATTTGAGCAGCAAAAAACCGCTTCACTACTGGATTTGTGATGCCCTGTATGCTATAATGCATGAAAGGGAGAAAGCAGAAGATGATGACAATGAAAAAAATTAAAGTTATAATGAAATATTTTATGAGCTTGATATGGAAGATAATTAAATTCTATGTAAAGTGGCATCCTTGTCTGACTGTTTGGTGGATTTTTTGTCTTGTATTTTGTGTTTGGTCAGGAAGTAAATATGAAGAGAGCAATGGATTTGCGATGATGGTAGTTATTGTGGTGCTGACAGAAATTGCAAAGCAGATCTATTATTACGCAATCTATGGGGGCTTGTATGGAAAAGAACGAAGGATGAGTGTTGAGAAGAAAAAACAGGAAGAATTTATAGAATTATTTAATTAATAATGATGAGAAAGCCGCCATTTTTAGGCGGCTTTTTTGCGAGCATTTTTAGGAGAAAAATATGGCCAAAAAGAAAGTCGGAGCATATATCACCCTGGATGGAGAAAAAGAATTTCGGGCAGCAGTTACAAGTTGTAATAAAAGTCTGCAGGCTATGAAATCGGAAATGAAACTGGTTGATGCAGAAACGACTGGAAATGCGAACAGCCTTGAGACATTGAAAAAGAAGCATGATGTGCTGGCTCGTACGCTTGATCAGCAACTGGAAAAAGAAAATGCGGTACAAAAAGCACTGGATCATGCCAAAGGTGATTATGACAGGGTTGGAAATGAACTTAAAGGATATAAAGAAAAGTTAGCCAGTACACAGAAAGCACTGGAGGAGATGGAACATTCATCCGACAGCACAGAGGAAGCTCTGAACGAACAAAGAAAAGCCGTAAGTGACTTGAGTGAAAAAGTCGAAAAAGGAGAAATCACTTATGAGCGGGCAAAAGGAAAAGTAGCCGACTGGGAAAAGCAGTTGAATACCGCAAAAGCACAGACAATCCGTGCAACTCAGGCGTTAAATGAGAATATTGCATATATGAAAGAGGCAGAAGAGGCTACTAATGGCTGTGCAGAAAGTATTGATAAATTCGGGAAAAAGGTAAGCAAATTTGAAGAACAGATTGTAAGTGATTCAAGAACAATAAGAATGAATCTTGTCAATACAGCAACCGATTTTGTAAAAAGTACGGCTTCTGACTTTTTCAGCAGTGCAGTGGAAGGGACTTTGGAGCTGGAAGACGCACAGCAGCATCTTCAGGCAAGCACCGGTGCAACTACCAAGGAGATTGCTGCATATTCTGATGAGATGAGGAATCTGTATAAAAATGGTTATGGAGATGCCATTAGTGATGCTGCAGATGCAATGGCACTGGTCAAACAGTATACGAATGAAACTGAGCCTTCGAAAATAAAAGAGCTTGCTGAAAATGGGATGGCATTGGAAGATGTCTTTGGGATGGATCTGAGTGAATCCATCCGTGGTGCAGATGCAATGGTGACTACGATGGGAATTTCATCTGAAAAAGCTTTTGACCTGATGGCAAAAGGTGCACAGAAAGGATTGAACAAGTCAGGAGAACTGGCAGATAACCTGGCTGAGTATGCTCCATTATGGGCACAGAATGGATTTTCGGCAGAAGAAATGTTTGCTATTCTTGAAAACGGACTGGAATCCGGTGCGTATAACCTTGATAAGGTGAACGACTATGTGAAAGAGTTTGGTAACAGTCTTGCAGATGGAAGAATTGATGATAATCTGAGTGCATTTTCAACCAGAACGCAGGAGTTGGTCAAACAGTGGCATGACGGAGGAGCTACGACAAAGCAGGTATTCCAGTCTGTTATTGAAGATCTGTCCAGTATGGAGAACCAGCAGCAGGCACTGACATTGGCGAGCAATGTATGGAGTTCACTTGGCGAAGATAATTCCATGAAAGTAATCACTTCTCTGAATAAGGTGAATACTGCATATCAAGATGTGCAGGGAACAATGGAGAGTGTCAAAAAGATTAAATATGACAGCGTATCGAATCAGTACAAGGTGCTGGGGCGGACATTTCAGGATGAAGTGGCAGCCCCGATTCTGAAAACTTTCCTGCCGGGAGTTAAGGGAGGATTGGAACTTGCGACCAGGCATACTAAACTACTTTCGGTGGCGGTAGTTGCATTTGGGACTGCTTATACTACATACAAGGTTGAGAAAGTGGCAGGACACTTGAAGGGAATTGGAACTGCAGTAGCAGGAGTTACTAAAAAGCTGTTGACTCACACGACAGCAGTGACAGCGGAAACGGCCGCAGATACAGCTGCTACTGTGGCAACAGAAGCAAATACTGTAGCGGAAGTTGCAAATGCAGTGGCAGCAGAAAGTGGAACAGTGGCGAAGACAGAGGGGACCGCAGCTACAATAGCCGGAACAGTTGCTACAACAGCCCACACAGTAGCAACAGAAGCAGCTACAGTTGCCCAGGGAGTATTTAATGCAGTAGTGTCAGCAAATCCGCTTGCCATCCTTGTGGTAGGAGCGACTGCAGCGGTGGGGGCATTGGCTATTTATGCCAACAGTGTTGAAGAGACAACGGAAGAAACCGAGAAACTGACCGAAGCAACAGAGAAGAATGTTGAACAGATTGATAAAGTCACGAAGAAACTGGATGATTCAGCCAAGAGCTGGGGCGATTCAGTAAAAGAAATGGAAAGCCAGCAGGGGACGGCATCAAAACTGGTGACAGAACTGTATTCCCTGGAGGGGCAAAGTGGAAAGACAGATGCACAGATCGCAAAAATGAGTTCCCTCGTTTCACAGTTGAATACGATGTTTCCGGATCTGTCATTATCTATCAACGAAAATACCGGTGAGCTGAACAAGAATGAGCAGCAGACCAGACAGTCGATCCAGGCAGCAGTCCAGCTATCCAAAGCGGCAGCGGCACAGGAAAAGATGGCAGAAATCTCCAAAGATCTTGTTGAAGCTGATCTTGCAAGATATGAGGCACAGCAGAACCTGCAGGAGATAGAAGAGAAACTAAACGGAATCGAAGAGCAGAGGAAAAAGATTGGAAAAGAAAGCGAAAAAGCCACAAAGGACGGTACAGTTGCTTACATAGAGTATAACGGTGAAATGATGACCGCTCAAGAGAATATCCAGCTAATTGATGAAGAAGAGGCAAAACTGTTAAAATCCAAGGAGAAGCAGACAGAAGCCTTAGATGAATTGAACAGCAAATATGATGAAGCAAATGAAAAGTACCAGAGTGTATATGATTATACGCAGGCTTTGACAGAGGGAACGCAGAACAATACTGAAGCAACCAATCAGAACACTGAAGCAAAGAAGAACAACGCAGCAGCTGACAGCGAAAAGCAGGAGGCATCAGCAGTCAGTATTGAGGTTTTGGGGCAGGAACAGCAAGCTTATAACAGTCTGACAACTGCACAGCAGGAAATGGCAGTCACTGTAACAAATGGGGTACTGGCTATGCAGGAAAGCGTGCAGAGTGCCTTAGAATCACAGATGGATCTGTTTGAAGAATTTGACGGAGGAACAGAGATATCTACGCAGAAACTGCTGGCTAATATGCAGAGTCAGGTTGACGGGGTATCCGCCTGGGAACAGAATCTGTCGGCACTTGCGGACAAGGGAATCAACCAAGGAATCCTTCAGAAACTGGCAGAAATGGGACCGCAGGGATCTACTTATGTAGCGGCATTTAATAACATGACAGATGAAGAGCTTGCAAAAGCAAATGAGCTGTGGAGTCAGAGCGTTGATATCCAGGGTATGACAGACAGTTGGGGGCAGCAGCTTCTTACTTCCGGAGCCGCTAATATAGCTGGAGGAATGGACGGTCTGACCGAGGTGATGCAGAAGAGCGGTGCGAATACAGTGACCGGGCTTGTGCAGGGAATGCAAAATGCACAGAAGGAAGCAGAAGCCGCAGGGAGAGATCTCGGTGTAAAGACCGTGGAATCTGTGAACAATGGTCTTGGATGCCAGTCCCCATCAAAGAAGACGAAAGAGTCAGGAAAGAATGTGGATCAGGGTCTGATCAATGGAATGAAGGAGAAGAAGACCGAAGTATCAAATGCTGCTAAAGATGTAGCAAAGTCAGCCATTTTACAATTCACAAATGAATGCTCTGAATCGAAGACGAAGACCAGTGGTGCTTATCTGTCCAGCGGACTGGCCAAAGGGATACGTTCCGGGGAATCAGAAGTTATTTCCGCAGCAGAAGAAGTTGCAAAGGCAGCGATTGATGCGGCAAACAAGAAATTGGAGATCCGTTCTCCATCACGAGTGTTTTACAGAATGGGACGTTATACCATGCAGGGTCTTGCGAACGGAGTGACTGAAAATGCAGATCTTCCACAGGAAGCAGTTCAGAATGCAGTGGACTACAGCGATACATCCATGAGCCTTGGGGTGATTAAGGAAGGATCAGGAGCAGAACCGTACCGGATGATACAGAGAATGGTTGCTGAAGCAGCAAAAGAAATTCAGTTCAAGGTATATCTTGGTGAAAGGGATGTGACAAGAACATTATCAGATTGGGGTGTGGTATTTAGTGCTTAAATATGTATGTGGCAGTTCAAAAGAAGAAATCTGTCTGAGCCAGGCGAATATCAGAACAAGGATCAGGACAGCAGGCTTTTACGATTCTGACTGGGATGTGGAAGATACAAAGCAGGATATAGGGCGGAGTGTTGAAAAGTTAAAAAAGGATGCGATATCCTACAAAATGACAGTAGATTTTCTTGGAAGTAAAGAAGAGCGTGCGGACAATGCAAACCAGCTATTTGAGCTAACAGAAAGAGACGTGCTGAACAGGACACCCGGAAGATTATATCTGAATGATTACTATGTGGAATGCTATATTATTGGTCGGGAATCAGGAGGAAGAGATAACCGGGTCAGAGCCGTACAGGTCGTGAATAAAGTGTATGTTCCTCATCCGTTTTGGATTAGGGAAGAAATCCATGCGTTTAGAAGTTATGATGTAACATCAGAAAAGAACAAAAGATACAAAGGAAAGTATCCGTATCGGTATGCGAATGGAATAGGGGGAAGTTATATCAATAACCCTCATTTCTGGAATGCCAATTTTAAGATGATCATCTACGGACCAGTAGCGAACCCGCAGATTTCAATCGGTGGGAATACCTATCTTGTCAATATTATATTGGAAGAGGGAGAATATCTTGAAATAGACAGCAGGAGCAAGACCATTCAAAAGGTATTGCGTAATGGAGAAAAAGAAGATGCTTTTCATAACCGTCAGAAAGGAAAGGAATTTTTCCGGAAGATACAGCCTGGAAGACAGGCTGTATTATGGACAGGAAAGTTTGATTTTGATATCGTGATTTTTGAAGAAAGAAGTGAGCCAAAATGGAGTTCATAGCAGCTACTCCGAATGGAGAGGAAAAAGGATTACTGCCAGCAGGAGCAGAAATTGATGTGGATATCGGTGAATCCAATGATTTTGAAGTCAGGATTAGGACAGAAGAATGGAATGAAGAAAGATATGGTTATGGCTGCCGGCTTTTTGTTCCAGGAACAGAATACGGTGGAATGATCAATGATATTGAATCAGTCACAGCCAGTGATGAAGTTGTACTACGTGGAGATACCTGGCGTGGAATGCTGAATTATAAAGTTGTAGAACCACCAGCAAATGCAAGTCACCTGATATTGAGCGGAGAATTAAATCAGATACTGAAAGAATTGCTTGAAGATCGCTTTGGCGGTCTTTTTGTTGTTTCGGGAGAAAATTCAGGAGTTCAGGTGAGTCAGTGGGAGGTAAACCGATATGTGACGCTACTTGATGCCATCATGTCATTGCTGAGTGCTTATAAAAGCAGGCTGCAGATCCGGTATATAGAACCGGAAAATCTTGATTACGGATACATTCTGATGCAGGCAGTTCCGATCACTGACTATTCGGATGAGGAAGAATATTCCAAAGAAGGAAATGCCAGGGTAACGGTCAGGGATCGAAGAAGTGGAATTAATCATCTTGTGTGTGCCGGAGAGGGACAGAACGAAGAAAGAGCAGTGATCCATCTGTACGTGCAGAAAGACGGAAGTATTGGACAGGTTCAGTACTATAAAGAATTGGAAGAGCGTGCGGCAGTGTACAATTTTTCAAGTGCAGACGAGGAACGGCTGATTGAAGATGGGACAAAAAGATTGCAGGATTTACAAAATCAAAAAAGTTGTGAAATAGAGATTGAAGATAATTTGGAGCTGGAACTGGGAGATATCATCAGCGGATATGATCCGGTTACGGATACGCAGGTGAAAAGACCGATTATCCGAAAAATATTAAAAAAGCAAAATGAAAAAGTGACGATTGAATACAAAATAGAAGGAGATGACTGAAATGGGACTGAAAGGAATTACCGTGAATACAGCGGCAGAAGCGGAAGCACATATCTATGCAGAAGATGATGCAGCTATCTATCAGAGCATCTTAGGAATGGATGCGGTGGCAGATACTGGACAGCAGTGCAAAGCAACGGTGATCAGTAATAATAAAATCCGGGTGTCAGATGGGGTGGTAGTGGTTGGCGGTCATGTAGCCAGGATCCCTTATGGAGAATATGAAGATTGTGAGATCACGAACGGACAGACCGGAAAGAACAGAAATGATCTGATCGTTGCGAGGTTTGAAACAACCGGATCGGGTGGTGTGGATAAAATGACCTGTAAGGTGTATCAGGGCACAGCGGGAAGTACGGCAGCAGATCCAAGTATAACGCAGGATAACATCTACCAAAACGGAAAGGTGAGAGAATTTCCATTGTACCGTGTTCGCATCGAGGGACTGAACATCGTAGCAGTAGATCAGCTGTTCACGGTGCTGCCGTCAATGGCTACGATAAATAAAGATTTAGCCGATACATCCGATAAAATAGCCGTGAAATCGTATAAACAGGCTGATATGCATCTCCAATCGTTTTATAACGTCTCTGCTTTTTCTACATATAAAGTAGGTCGTGAGGTACATTTTAACGTATCTCTTGATCCCAAAAGTGGGACAACGCTCCTCGCAAATAAACTGTATGCTATTACTTCCGCAGCTATCGCTACAGATCTTAGACCTGCGGTACTGACACACATCCAGTGTGTTGGATGTGGACAGAGTTGGGAAAATACATGTGCTGTAATGGCATACGTTGATACAAACGGGATGATCTACTTTTCAACACCTGCAACGAGAGCCTTTTACAAATTTCACGGCATATGGATTGCGGCAAATTAGGAGGTGAGATCATGAAACTTATATACAACGATGGCACAGATCTGCAGATCCAGTCAGCATCCATCCAGGGGGATGGGACACTGCTGATCAAGACAGTATCAGCAACGGAAGAGGATCTGCGGGGAATGTTCGGGGACGAGCTGAAGACCCGGAAGATGGTTATATCAGAACGTAGCCAGACGGTCGGAGAGTACGAGGGGTATACCACTCTTGAGGGAATCACCAAGTACACAGCCGGTATTATAGGCATTATTCTGTCGAGGCCGGGTGAAACAGTGGCAGAAAAGATGGACGCACTGATCCGGGAGAATGCAGATTTAAAAGAACAGGTGGAGATGTTGAAAGGATGCATCTTGGAGATGTCTGAACAGGTGTATCAGTAAAATGGTAACTCTATTAACCAATATATTCATATTAATGCAAAATGCAGGAGGTAAAGAAATGATGGCAATGTTATGGGCACAGCAGATAATGATGGGAAAGAAGACATATGGACAGGTTCCACGGCTGTTAAAGGACAAGGTAAAAGAGATCCTGGAGGATTCCGGTATGACGGAGCTTGTAAAAGAGGATGAGGAAAAAGCATGAAAATCAAAGTAGTAAATCAGCGGCTCTATCTTGAGCCGCCTGAGACAGCAGAGGGAACAAGGGAGTATCTGAAAGCAGAGTTCAGCTTCTCAGAGGAATGGGATGGAATGACGAAGACGGCTTTCTTCCGGGGAGCAGGTAATACCTATTCACAGCTGTTGAAAGATGATGCTTGTACCGTGCCAACAGAGGCTCTTGCCGCACCTGGTTGGGTCGGGGTATCCGTGTCTGGGACATTGGGTGAGACGGTTATCACGACCGATATCAAGAGTTTTTCACTGCCGGCAACCTTAAGTGGTGGCACTCCCTCAGATCCTGAGCCGACAGTATGGCAGCAGATTCTTGACAAGGTGGACGAGACACAGCAGATTGCCCAGTCAGTCCGGGATGATGCGGATGCCGGAAAGTTTGCGGCTACCGCTGAGATGGTAGGTCAGGCAGTCAGCGTATATATGCAGACGGCACCGTCAACGGAAATGCACCGCAACATCTTCCGGGAAAAATCCTTGGGCGAGTCGATCACAGCAGAACAGCTGGCTGCAATTCGAGATGGAAGCTTCAAGGATTTGTATATTGGTGATTACTGGGAGATAAATGGAGTGAAATATCGGATAGCAGACGTAAATTACTGGAAAAATGTAGGTTATCCGGAATCAGAAAAAGTACAAAAACCCCATATATTAATAGTCCCGGATACTGTGTTAGGGAGCGGACAGATGCATACAAGCAACAGTACGTACGGTGGTTATAGAAATTCGGAAATGAAATCGACTCGATTGAATAATATAGCGAAAACATTGCCGGATACATTTAAAAGTTTATTGCTAACTCATAGAATGTTTTCCGATGGAGCTTGGATAAATGCGTCCGTGGATCTCATGAGTGAAGTAATGGTGCATGGAACTTATATTTGCACTGACAATAGTAATAAGCAGACATCCGATACACAACAGTTAGCACTGTTCCGGCTTGCTCCTGAATTGAAGACTATTGGTGTAAACTATTGGTTGCGGAATGTAGCAGGATCACAGACATACACCTTGATATCGCAATACGGCGATGCTAGCAGTGATATGGCTACAAGCACTTATGGGGTTCGCCCGGTGTTTGCAGTAGGATGACAAGCACGCATTTATAGCCTGTGAAAGGAGGTGAGAAAGATGGATGACGTAATTACAAGGGCGGAACACGAAGAGTTCAAGAAGCGGATCGAAGACGAGAACCATCGTCAGAACAAGAGGATTGAAGTGTTGGAGAAGATTACACAGCAGATCAATTCGCTTACTGTGTCGGTCGAGAAGCTGGCACAGAGCATTGAGCTTATGGTAGGCGAGCAGAAGCAGCAGGGGAAACGCTTGGAAACATTAGAAAGTCGAGATGGAGATATGTGGAGAACAGCTGTAAAATACGTCCTTACAACTGTCCTCGGTCTTGTTCTTGGTGCAGTGGCAATGAAATTTGGATTGAAATAAAGGAGACTAACTATGAACATTGAAATATTAATGCAGTATATGAGTTACATATTGACAGGAATTGGAGTGCTGGCTTTCTTGGTCAGCGTGATCGTACAGGCAATCAAGGAGATGCCGGCACTGAAAAAAGTGCAGACGAATGTTGTGGCACTGATCACATCACTGATCCTGACACCAGTAGCAGTAATCGTCTTGTGTACCTATTATCAGATAGTAATTGAGTGGTATTACATTTTTGCATCATTCGTTGCCGCTTTTATAGTTTACCTGGTCAGTACAGGTGGCTGGGAACGCGTGACAGAAATGTGGAATCGGAATACATATAAGAAAAAATAGAATTGCACCAGTGCAAGAAAGGAGAATATCATGACAGAACAGACGGTAAAAGAAATTATTAAGAGTTTCGCTTACGGACTCTCCGCAAAGGAAATCTCAGACAATGAGGGAACATCACTGGAAACTATGGAGAAATTCGCAGAGGAACACGCTGCGGAGATCGAGCAGAAGAAAGCAGAACTGAAAGAAGGTGGATGGTGTGAGTAAACTTATCATTGATGTGAGCTATCATAACGGAGTAATCAACTGGGAGAAGGTTAAGGCATCTGCTTGTGCCGGAGCTATCCTTAGATGTGGTTATGGCGATGATATCGCATCACAGGACGATAAGCAGTGGAAGAGAAATGCAAATGAATGTACCAGACTGGGGATTCCGTTTGGTGTTTATATTTATTCGTATGCAAAGACAACTGCACAGGCAGAGTCAGAGGCAAGACATGTGCTGAGACTGGTGAAAGGATATAAACTGTCGTATCCGGTATTTTATGACCTGGAAGAATCAGGAACACAGACAGGTGCGGTTGACCGTATGAAGAAATTTGCTGCACTGATCGAAGCAGCAGGATATAAGTGTGGAGTGTATTGTAATAAATCCTGGTGGGATAATTACTTAAGTTCGCTGGGGACAAGATATCCACTGTGGATTGCACGCTATAACAGTACACTTGGGATGAAAGCTGATATGTGGCAGTACAGCTCCGATGGAAGTGTTCCGGGCATTAGTGGACGGGTGGATGTCAATTATTGCTATCGTGATTTTCCGGCAGAAATCACAGGGATCAGCAAGCCATCACAGCCTGCATCCAGTCCCAGTGCAGTCGTGCCGATTGGAACAACATTACAGCTTGTAGTAGATACGCTGTCAGGTAAGTATGGTAATGGCGATACACGCAAGGCAAAGCTTGGCAGTCGATACTCCGAGGTGCAGACCTTTATCAACCATATCGCTACTGCATCAGCCTCCACGCTTGCGGCAGAGACAAAGGCGGGAAAATATGGAAATGGTGCTGTAAGAAAAGCTGTGCTTGGAAAACGGTATGCAGAAGTGCAGAAAGTAATCAACGGAAGTGGATCAGGATCATCTGCCGTGTACTATACGGTAAAATCGGGTGATACCCTGTCAAAGATCGCAGCAAAATACGGTACAACCTATCAGAAGATTGCAACGCTGAACGGCATCAAAAATCCGAATAAGATTTATGCCGGTCAGAAACTCAGGGTGAAATAAGATCACCCCGGAGCGGTCACTCCGGGGCTGAATATTGTATCATCTCTTTAAATAGTTTATAATAGTAAAAAATCCTTTATATAATAGGTCAAAAAACCGTTGTAGGTTCTTGCAGAAAGGTTGACCCAGTGGGGGTCAAAAGCACTGGGGGATCAGGGATTGACAGCGATAGAAATCTTACGTTATTATTACGGTGATGACATGTATATCAATACAGCTCAGGAGATCTCGGGAATACCATCTTCCTGGCCCGGATACACACTGGAGCAGGGGGCCAGTGGAGAAAAGGTGCTGCAGATGCAGGAACAGCTCCGGGTGATATCCGAGGCATATCCGGCAATCCCGAAAGTAGAGGCAGACGGAATCTATGGACCTGCAACAGCACAGGCAGTGGAGAAGTTCCAGTCAGTATTCGGACTTCCGGTGACAGGAACAGTAGATTATTCTACCTGGTATAAGATCTCAGAGATTTATGTAGGGGTGTCAAGGATTGCAGAGTTGGTTTAAAGCAGATATCTGGGATAGATAGAAGCTGATACTAAAGAGATGGAGAGAAAGATGAGCGGTCAGGGACGAGAAGAAAAGGGACTGTTTCCCAAAGGAATGATTCTTGCTTGTGTGATCCTTTTTCTGTTGGGGATAGGATGCGTAGGTATGAATCTTGCTGCGGGACCTTCGGAAGAAAAAAATCCGATGGGGCAGATTGCGGATTATAGAAAAAAGGAAGAAAAGAAAAAGGAAGCGGAAAAGAAAAAGCTTGAAGAGCAGAAGAAGCAGAAAAAAAGTACGGATGAAAAGAAAAATGCAGATCCAGATCAGGATATGACCGAAGAGCTGGCACAAAAGTATTATTATCAGAAACTGAGTGCAGAAGAACAGAAGTATTATAAAGAAATACTTAAAGGTCTGGAAGATATGGAGACGGTGATTCATGTAAGTACGGCAGATGATACGAAATTGCAAAAGGTATTTGAATATATTATGTATGATATGCCGACTCTTTTCTGGTGCGATCGGAGCTGGAGTGGAAGTAAGTATCTAAGTGAGAACAGGACAGAAATTTCACCGGGGTATACATGTACCAAAGCGGAAAGAGATGTACGACAAAACCAGGTTGATGAAGCTGTTGGGCAGTGCCTGAGTGGAATAGACAAAGATGCAGATGATTATACCAAAATAAAAGCAGTTTTTGAATATCTTGTCAATACGGTTGATTATGATAAAAATGCTGCGGATAACCAGAATGTATATAGTGCATTGGTGGGAAAGCGTTCTGTCTGTGCAGGTTATGCACGTTCTACGCAGCTTCTTCTTGAAAAGCTTGGAATTCAATGTTTATATGTTGAGGGAACGGCTGGAGAAAATAATGAAGCCCATGCATGGAATATCGTCAAGTGCAATGGAAAGTATTATCAGATAGACACGACATGGGGAGATCCGATTTATGACCAGACAGAAAATCCGGAAACGAATGCGGGAAATAATATTAATTATGATTACTTATGTACTTCAGATGAAAAGATGTACCGCAACCATACGATAAAAGCGGTGACTGATTATCCGGTCTGTGATTCAGACAATCTGAATTATTTTAAACTGAACAATATGTATTATGAAAGTTATGATGCAGCTACATTAATGGAAAAGATGAAAGAAAGTTATCAGAAAAAAGAAGATTCTTTCACCTGTGAATTTTCAAATCCGGATGTATATGCACAGGCGAGAGAGGATATCATCAATAATCTTCTCCCACAGGCATCCCAGGGGCTGGCACAATATTATGGCTTCAGCCGGGTACGGTACAGCTATTCAGAATATACGGAGCATTACAGAATCACAGTCGATTGGCAGTATTTCGAATACACCGGAAACTGAAATTTA
>UMLL01050016.1_pt1 | contig 51655 bp, 42 predicted proteins | sample 1966591 | NCBI WGS metagenome assembly UMLL01 (sample SAMEA4836200, study PRJEB28245) | human gut metagenome | biome: gut microbiome; material: fecal sample | place: Denmark | collected 2008 | reverse complement strand
TTCGCCTACTGAACAGTTGGTGGAGGCGCGGAGAATCGAACTCCGGTCCACGAAAGCCCCCTAATTGGCATCTCCAAGCTCAGTCGCTGGTTTAGTCTCGGACGCTTTGCGCGCAGCGACACGCTCGCGGCGTCCTAACCGGTTCGGTCTTAGCCTGCGCCATACCGATTACGTGCGCAGGAGCATTCCCCTAAAATGACGTCGCGCCGGTGTCGGGGAAATCACCGGGTTGACGCGCCGCTATAAACTAAGCAGCGAGAGCCATAGGCTCAAAAGAAGAGTTGTTGTCAATTCAATTTGACGGTACCCCTGTTTAACGAGGCGAGGAGACCTCGGCTTGCTTCCTCTCTCAGAGCTATCGTGTCGAAACCAGTCGCCCCCGAATGTCGGGAAAGTCTGGATGGCATCGGGGCTGCAAGCACCCAACAGCCGTCGACTTTTCAAGGAACATGCGGGGCGAGCCCCGCTTGTGGAGTGTTATCTTACCACGTTCTGAAAGCGGACAGCTGTTCTATGCACGAGCTGTGAAGACCCCAATGTGCGCCGCACTTCGCACTTTTGCTACCGATCGCGTCACGTATATTTTCGCCAAGCAAAATTGACCCGTCGAAAGGACCGTTATGGATACCAAGCAGCAACTCGTCAATGCCCTCGCAGGCCTGGGCTCAACCATTACCGAAGCTATGGATGTCATCGAAGGCTTTGTACCGTGCGGACATCCCGCCCTCACGGTATCGAACGCACTCGTCGCGCTGGACGCTGACGATGATGCGGCTCTCGCCCAGCAGCTTGAGACCGTCGAGGGCTTTATCGACCACGTGAGTGAGAATCGCGGCGTGGCCGCCTATCACGGCATCGAGGTCGAGCTCGCGGGTCCCAAAGCCGATCTGTTCGCAGCAATCCGCGAGGTAGGCGCCCTTATGCAGACTGCAGGCGTCAAGAACACCCAGGTCAACGAGTGGGTCTACCGAAGCCTGGCAGCACTCGACAGCTCCGACGAAAAGGCAGCCGAGCAGCTCGCAGAAAGTTCCGCTATTAAGGCCCAGCTTTTGTAAATAGCAGACGCGGGTCCCTTGGCGCATCGTCGTCCAAGAGGCCCGCAAACAGTTCGCGTCAACCGATAGCCGCGCCGCCGCGTTCGGCCAAAGCCAGAATCGGCATCATTTGACGAGGTGTCTTTGCTGCAAGATCGGCATGTTCGAGCAGCTTGCGATCGTTGGTCACCAAGTAATCGACCTGCGCGCGCTTGCACGCGGCAAGCACCAAGTTGTCCTCGTAATTGCGATGGAGCGCTAAGTATTTGTCGGCCAGCCAAAGGTCCGACGCATCTGCACCCACGGCCGTGGCGTTTTCGGTCATGTTCCGAACAAACGCCAACGCCGCATCGCCAATCGCGCGGGCAGATGCCTCATCGAGCGCTCCCCCGCTGGCAAGAACGCTACGCTTCAGCTCGTGTTGGACAACGTACAGCACGTCCTTAGCGATATGCACCGGGAAGAACAGCAACGCCCCCGTCTCCGTCGCCTGCCCAATAAACGCACGCGCGGCAAGCGACTCAGTATGGTCGACGCAAAACGAATCAACCCATACGTTGGCGTCTACCATGATCTTGAGAGGCGTCCCACTCACAGGATCATCCCCTTTTGGCGATAATGCTCATCCATGGCTTCGGAATAGATTGTGTCCCAACCGCGATCGTCGGATACGGGCGACGCAGCGATGCCCAAGTCCGCGTAAAGCTGATCAGCCGCCGCCCAGGATGCGGCAAACGGAGAATCCAGCGCGGCACCCCGCTGCCGGTCGTTAACGGCCTCAAGGATTTCCTCACACGAACCGCCACCCTGCGCGACCTTGGCCACGACCTTTTTGATGAGCTCGGGCAGTGACCCGCCCGAAAGCCGCAGTGCCTCCTCGGCACGGTTCTTGACCTGACGATCCACGCGAACGTTCACCTGCGCCATGCCGCTAACAGCACCCACGTCGATCCCGCTCCCTTCAATTGCTAGCCCTGCTAGCAACACTTTAAAGAGAAGCTAGCAAATGGTCAAATGCAAAAGGCCTGCGCCCAGACGACACCGATGCCGTCTGGGCGCAGGCCAGATAACGTGGGCGAACACGTCTGCTAATGCAGGTACGCCTTTGCGTTGCCCAGGCTGTAGGCAATCGTTGAGCCGTTGTGCAGCAGCGACGACGCCTGCGGGGTAATCGCACCGGTAATACCCAATGCCAACAGCGCCGAGTTGGTGAGCATCACCTTGGAATACGAACTCGTCAGACGGTCGATGAGGCCCTGGCTCATACGGCGCAGGCGCACGATCGCGGCCAGATCCGTATCGGTCAGGATGATATCGGCGACCTCCTTGGCGATGTCGCTTCCGCCACCCATCGCCAGACCCACGTCGGCCAAACCGAGCGCCGGCGAATCGTTGACGCCGTCGCCCACCATGGCAACGTGGCGTCCCTCGCTCTTAATGCGCTCCACATAAGCGTACTTGTCCTCGGGCAGCAGCTCGGCCTTAAACTCGTCGACGCCTGCCTCTCGCGCGATGCGCTCGGCCGTGCGCTCCGAATCGCCCGTGAGCATAACGACATGCTTGACGCCCAGCGCATGCAGGTCGGCGATGGCCTCACGCACACCAGGTTTGAGCGGATCCTCGATACCGAGCACGCCCACGACCGTACCGTCGACTGCCAGGTACAGCGGCGACAGGCCCTGCATCTGGGACTCGATTTGCTCTTTAATGTCGGACTCGAGCTGCGCGCTCTCATCCTCAAATACAAAGTGTGCGGAACCGATGATGGCGCGACGCCCTTCAATGGACGAAGCGATGCCGTGCGCCACGATGTACTCGACGGCAGCGTGACGCTCGCGGTGCTCGAGCCCACGCTCGTGGGCGGCGTTGACCACGGCACGCGCCACCGGATGCGGGAAATGCTCCTCCAAGCAAGCGGAAAGGCGCAGGATCTCGTCCTCGCTCCAGCCATCGGTGGTGAGCACGCAGGCAAGACGCGGCTGCGCCTCGGTGAGCGTGCCAGTCTTATCAAACACAATGGTGTCGGCCTTGGCAAACGACTCAAAGTACTTTGCGCCCTTGACCATGACGCCCATCTTGGCGGCATCGCTCATGGCGGTCATGACGGCGACCGAACCCGTGAGCTTGAGCGCGCACGAGTAGTCGACCATCAGTGCCGCTGAGGTCTTGATGAGGCTGCGGGTGGTAAGCGCAACCAGGCCCGCGAGCAGGAAGTTCCACGGGACGATCTTGTTGGCAAGGTCCTCCATATGCGACTGGCCCTCGGACTTGAGCGAGTCGGCCGTCTGCACGAGCGAGACAATCGAGCGCAGCTTGGTCTGCGCCGTGTTGGCGCGCACGCGCACCAAGATGCTGCCGTCTTCCACGACGGTGCCGGCGAACACATCGTCGCCTGCGCTGCGCTCGACGGCAAGTGGCTCGCCGGTCAGGGTCGCCTGGTTGACCATGGCGCTTCCCTGCTCGACAACACCGTCGATGCAAATGGACATGCCGGTGCGCACGGCGACCAGATCGCCGGGCTCGAGCTCGGTGGCGGCAACGCTTACCTCGGTGTCGCCGACGACCTTTTGCGCCTTGTCGGGCACATCGAGCAGAGAGTTGATGAGCTCGTTTTCGCTCATGGCGCGGGTGTAGTCCTCGAGCAGCTCGCCCACGTTGAGCAGGAACATCGTCTGGCCCGCGGTGTCGACATCACGCTTGACGAACGAAATGCCGATGGCCGAAGCGTCGAGCACAGGAACGGTCAGGCGCGGCTGCGCCAGCTCATGAAGGGCAGCGCGCAAAAATGCCATGTAACCGGCCACGACAAACACCGCACGCAGCGGCGTAGGCAGGAACCAGCGGCGCGCGTAGTGGGCGCCGATAAGTGTGGCAAGATCCATGACGAGTTTGTGCTTGCGCGGCTCGAGTTGCATCACGTAGCCCGACTTGGCATCGGCGATAGCTTGAGCATCGAGCGCGCCCAAGGCGTCGAGCACGCTTGCGCGGCGCGGCTCGTCGTACTCCAGCGCCATCTGACCAATGCGGCCATACACGCGCACCTTGTGCACGCCATCGATGTCGCCGCTGAGCTTAAGAAGTGCATCGAGATCGCTCTCTGGCACAGGACCCGCCAATTGAAGACGGGTCCTGCCGGGGATCTCGCTGATAATCGAGAATCTCATAGTTTGTGCCTAGGAGCGTTACTCGGCTGCCTCGTCAGCAGCGGCCTCGCTCTGGGTGATGTAGGCAGCCTCGGCAACCATGTCATCGACATTGGCCTTGGCCTGCTCGACCATGTCCTGGTAGCAGTTCTTGACGCGCATACCGCACGCGATGCCCTGCACGCAGGCGTTCTTTACCGGAGCGCTGGTGAGCAGCTTGATGCCGGCCGTACCAAGCAGAAAACCGCCACCGACAAGCAGGGTGTTAAACGTCGACTTCTTCATGTTGCTTCTCCCTTTTGCCGCACAAGCGCGGCATGGTGCCTTAGCACCCGAGTTCATTAGTTTGCTCGAGCACGCTTTTGAGAACAGTTTAGTATAACTATTTGGTCAACAATGGCTAACTTTTTGGAAACTATGGGGATGGACTCAATATGACAAAGGGACAGTCCCTTTGTCATATTCCCTACAGCTGCCAGTCCGCCGCCTCCTTTTGCAGTGCGACCATACGGGCGAATTCTCCACCTGCCGCCTTGAGCTGTGCCGGAGTGCCCTGCTCGGCAACCACACCATCCTTGAGTACAACGATTTTGTCGGCATTTTCCACCGTACGCATACGGTGGGCAATAACGATAACCGTCTTGCCCGCGAGCAGGCGGGAAAGCGCCTGCTGAACCACAGTCTCGTTCTCCACGTCCAAGCTCGCCGTCGCCTCGTCCAACAGCACGATGGGCGCGTCTTTGAGCAGCGCGCGGGCGATAGAGATGCGCTGGCGCTCGCCGCCGGACAGCTTGGAGCCGTTCTCTCCGATCATGGTGTCATAGCCCTGCGGCATGCGGTTCACAAACTCGTCGCAGTTGGCGGCACGCGCAGCGGCCAAGACCTCCTCGTCGGTGGCGTCGCGGCGGCCAAGGCGGATGTTGCCCATCACGGTGTCGTCAAAGAGCAGCACGTCTTGGAACACGATGGCGTAATCGCGCAGCAGCACCTCGGGATCGACGCTCGCAACATCCACGCCACCCACGGTGACCGTGCCTTCGGTGGCATCCCAAAAGCGCGCGGCCAGGCGGCTCACCGTAGACTTACCGGAACCCGAAGGACCGACCAGCGCCGTAACTTCGCCTTCCTTGGCGGTAAAGCTCACATCGGTAAGAACCTTCTCGCCGGCGCGGCCGTCCTCGCCCGCACCATAGCCAAATGCCACGTGATCGAACACCACATCGTGGCCCACGGGCTCAAATTTCTCGCTGCCCCGCGCCACAGGCTCTTCCATGATGGAACGCATGCGCTTGGCAGACGACTCGGCGGCAAACAGCTCGGACATTAACATTAACGCCTGGTCAAAGGGCGCATAGATACGGCTCACCATAAGCAGGAAGGGAAACAACACCAAAAAGTCGACCTGCCCGGAGGCGACCATCGCGGCGCCCGTGACCAACGTGGTGGCAATGCCCAGACGCAGGATGACAAAGGCGGAGTTGACCAAAAGCCCGTTAACGAGCTCGCCCTTGGTGGTCTCGCGCTCCTCGGCATCGATCACGGCGTTGAGTCCCTCAAGATAATGAGTCTCCTGGTTGGTAGCGCGGATCTCGCGCACGCAATCGAGCGTCTCTTGAATTGCCTCGGTAACCTTGACCTTCTCGGCACGCACGCGGTCGAACACCGGAGTCATGGGACCGCGTGTTAGATACAGCACGGCAAAGGCCACGGGAACGCTCCAAAACGCCGCGATCGACAGCTGCCAGCAAAAGAACAGCGACGCCACGAACACAATGGCGCTTGCGATGATGGCACCCCAAAGCTCTCCCAGCACGTGGCTGTAGGCGTGCTCCATGGCCTGGACGTCACCCATGATGGTCTCGGTTAAATCGGCCAGATCACGACGACCAAAAAACGACAGCGGCAGTTTGCGCAAGCGCTCGGCAATCTCCATACGCTGCTTGCCGCACTCCTCGTAAAAGATGCAGTAGGTGTAGTAATACTGCTGCCAGTTAGAGGCAAAGAGCAGCGCGAAAAAGATCACGAGGCCGCCCACGATCGGCAGGGCATCCGGCAGGTCAGCCCCGCTGGCGAGATGCTCGACAAAGCCGGTCATGACCAGGAACAAAAAGCCCATGCCGGCCATGGTAATGAGATTGGTGAGCGTGATCCAGAAAATGCCGCGTTTTACGCCGGCGACGCCTTTATCGGATAGGAAATACTTCTTTTGGAATGAGGCGAACATTTAGGCCTCGCCTCCCTTCGCGACGGCGGCATCCGCGGTCGCTGCAGTGATTTTCCAGCTCGCGGCTTGTTCGTATTCGGCCCACATCTTGGCATACAGGCCATTTTGGGACAGCAACTCGGCATGGGTACCCGACTCCTGCACGCTGCCCTGGTTGAGCACCACGATTTGGTCTGCGCCCACTACAGTCGAGAGTCGGTGCGCGATCATAATGACCGTGCGACCCGCCGCCAGCTTGCTAAAGGCGCGCTGGATGAGCGCCTCGTTCTCGGGATCGGCAAACGCCGTGGCCTCATCGAGCACCACGATAGGCGCGTCTTTAAGGATCGCGCGGGCGAGTGCCACGCGCTGGACCTCGCCGCCCGAAAGATATGCTCCGCCGGCACCGAGCATGGTATTGATGCCCTGTGGGAGCTTGGCCACAATGTCGTCGCACTGAGCTGCGGAGAGGGCCGCGCGCACTTCGTCGTCAGTGGCCGTAGGCTTGGAGGCACGCACGTTATCGGCAAGTGTTTGCCGGAACAGCTGGTTGGTCTGGAACACGAAGGCGACCTGGTCCATAAGCTCGTGCGGATCCATATCGCGAACGTCCACACCGCCTACGAGCACTCGACCCGAAGAGACATCCCAAAAACGCGGGATCAGGCTTGCGCAGGTTGACTTACCGCCACCCGAGGGACCCACCAGGGCGAGGGTGCTACCCGCGGAAACGCTAAAGTTCACATGGCTGACAGCAGGTGCTTCGGCGCCCTCGTAGGTAAAGCTCACGTCCTCAAATCGCACGTCGCCGCCGGCAGGGTGCTTGGGTTGGGCGGGCACGGAGAGCTGCTTGGAATCCATGATGCTTCGAATACGAGCCAGCGAATCGGCACTCATCTGAGAGGCCTCGCCCACAAACATGAGCTTGGTCATGGCCGTCGGTACCACGGCCGAAAAAATCGCGTAAAACGTGAAGTTGGCCATAAAATGCGCGAAGTCCGTCTCGCCCGGCGCCAACAGCAACGCCACGGGCAACAGGAATGCCACAAGACCATTGAGCGCGGTAAGGTTGAGTACCTGCGGACCTCGGCAGAACGTGCCCGCATAGTTTTGTGCCATGTCGGCGTATTCGGCGATCGCATCGTGGAAGGCCTTAAAGGAGTAAACCGTCTGCTGAAACACCTTGACCACGGGAATACCGCGTACGTATTCGGTGCCGGTCTTGTTCATCTTGACCAGCGCTCCCATGTAGGCCTTCATGAACTCGGCGCCTTTGCCGCCCATCATGGTGGCCATGGCGCCAAACGAAACGACGACCGAGATAAGGCATGCCGCGCCCAAGCGCCAATCGAGGGCGAACAGCAACACGAGCAGGCCCACGACCATAGCGGTGGCGCCGGCGATATCGGGCAGCATGTGCGCGAGCAAGGTCTCGGTGGAGGCGGCGCATCCGTCTACAATACGGCGCAGCTCACCGGTGGCGTGCGTGTCAAAGTAGCCAAGCGGCAGCTTAAGCAGGTGCTCGCTCGTAGTCTTGCGGATATTAGACGCGCAGCGAAACGCAGACAGGTGCGTGCACATGAGCCCCACGAAATAAACTACGATGCTTGCCATGGCAAAACCCACGGCCCACCAGCCATACGTCGCGATGTCACAGGCTTCGCTCCAGTTAGGTGCCACGGCGATCAGATCGCGCGCGACAAGCCAAATGCACACGTACGGGCCAAAGCTCAGCAGCTGCGAGAGCGCCGAGAGCGCCATGCCCAAATACGTTAGGAATTTGCGGTCACCGGCATACGCGAGCAACTCGCCGATGCCTCCACCTTCCCTTTTTGATCCCTTTGCCATGAGATTCCTTTCTAACGGCTTGAGAGTTAACCGTAATGAACTTATCATTGATGTGTTAGCCATGGCTCACAATCAAGCCAGGCGTGGACGTTTCTGCAAAGGAAAGGGACGCTTTTGCAAATACGGCGGGCAGCGACCGACATAACCGAGCTCTACGCACCGCAATTTGAGCAGTTTGGCCTGAAGCTTTCCGGCAAGGGCACCGTCTTTACCGGCGAGGTGGCAAACGACCGGGCGCACGGACGCGCATGGATCATGCCTCTCTCCCCTGCCTGCATTGTCATGGAGCATTTCATCACCCCGACGCGCGATATGTACCTGGCCGAATACACACCCGAGCCATACGCCTGCGTGAGCGAGGTCAGCGCGCCCACACTTACATGCATGCCCGAGGCTGGCATAACGCCCGCGAACCTTAAACCATTGCATGGACCGTGGCCAAACAATGCCGTTTGCAGCTTTATCCAAGATAGCTGTGGCGAGGAATTAAGCCCGCTGTTTGCGGGGGAGCTTTATCACTCGCGCTCGGTGCTCTTTTTGCCTGGATATTTTGACGACCTGGAGCACCGCTATCCCACCGAGTTCGCGGGAATCTTTGAGGCGTTTGCCGAGCCATGGCACGAGGAAGCGACGTCTGCCATCTGCCACACGCTGCGCCGGATTAACGAGGACCGCGCCCGCACCGTAGGCGGACACGTCTATATGCAGGGCATCGTGGAGACCATGGTCGCGGAGCTCGCCTGTTCGCGCGCGGCCCACAAGCAGGCGCGGCAGGCGGCAGACACACGCGTCAGCATAACCATTGCCGAAGAAGCAACGGCAATGATTGAGCGCGCGCTCGACAAAGGCAGACGTGTGGGTATCAACGAGGTGGCCGAGAGGCTCTACACAAGCCGCTCCAAGCTATGCGCCACCTTTAAGGCCCAAACTGGCGAGTCCCTGGGCGCCTACATTCGCAGACGCCGTATGGAGCGAGCACAGGACCTTTTGGCAGATAGCTCGCTCACGATAGCGCAGGTGGCAGAGCGTCTAGGCTACCCTCAGCAAGCCGCCTTCGCCCAAGCTTTCAAACAACACACCGGCATGACACCCACGGCTTGGCGAAGCAAGCATCGCTAAGGCCCAAGCTCCCTGGCCGTAACGGAGCGATTAATTAGCCGCCGCCCGTCAGCTCACCCAGGATCTAAACGTCAAGATGCGCACAATCAAGCGCCTTTTTGATAAGAGGGACAGATCGATCAGCCAAATACAACGGAATGTTGAGCACCCCGTCGTCGAGCTTTAGGTTCTTAAGTGAGTAGCGGACCCTCAATGGAGTCGTCTCCGCATGCTTGTCGGCATAGTACTTAAGGCTCTTGGAATGAACGACCTCTCCCGATTTGACCTCGACGGGAACGATTTCGTTTCCGACTTGAATCAAAAAATCGACTTCGTGCTTCGGCTTCTCGTTTGTCCAATAACGCGGAGCAGCATCTAACTGTGAAAGTAATGCCTGAAGCACATAGTTCTCGGCGAACGAACCTTTGAACTCCGAAAATAGCGCATCCGAGATGGCAAAAGCGGACGCGTCCAGCCTTGCCATGCGACGCAGCAAGCCGACATCAAGACAGTAGACTTTAAATGCCTTGAGGTCATCGTACGCAGAGAGCGGCACACCACCGGCAGCATTAAGGCGAACCGCCGTGATGAGCCCAGCATCGGCAAGCCATTCCAGAGCATCCTCGTATTCTCGAGCACGAGCCCCCTCGCGCACCGCACCCCAAACGAACTTTTTGTTCTCGCGCGCCAACTGAGCTGGAATCGAGTTCCATATTTGCGAAAGCTTGGCGAACTGCGCACGGCCACCATGCTTGGCAAAATCGCGCTCGTAGGAATCCAAGAGATCAGACAGCACCTTATCGACCTGAACGATATCGCCCGTCTCCGCCCACCGGCCAAGAGCCTCTGGCATGCCGCCGCATGCAAAATAACGACGAAGATGCTCGACGAGACGGACATGGAAGAAATCGGGCACTGTCTCGATCTGATCCAGGCCGCCAAGGTATTCGTCGTAGTTTGCAGCGCCCTCGGCTTTCAGAAACTCGGAAAAGCTCATGGGGCGCATCTCCATGAACTCGACCTTTCCCACCGGAAAAGCGCTGGTCTCACGGGACAAGCGAACGCCCAACAAAGACCCTGCGCATGCGACGTGATACTCGGGGGCCTCGTCACAGAAGTATTTAAGGGCGCCGACTGCAGAAGGACAATCCTGGATCTCATCAATAATAAGCAGCGTTTCGCCGGGATCGATAGGCTGTCCAAGTGCCAGGGAAAGATTTGAGATGATCCGTCGAGGATCGCGCGTACCTTCGAAAAACTGAGCGTACTCGCTCTGTACCCCAGGTGACGGCTCCTCGAGCGTCAGATACACAAAATTGAGGTACGAGGTTCGGCCGAACTCCTTAAGCGCCCACGTCTTTCCAACCTGGCGCGCCCCCTTAAGGATAAGCGGCTTACGATATTCTGACGCTTTCCAAGCGTTAAGCTTGGCAATGATATCTCGCTGCATGGCCGAACCTCCCGCAAAGAAACTTCCGTAAACGTGATATTTCCCACATTTTACCCTAGGTAAAACGTGACATTTATCACATTTACGGAAGTTTTAAGCTCATTTCGCCACACTTTCATCACATTCAAAAGGCGGAGGCGCATTTTGCGCCTCCGTCACCATCTTTCCTATCAGCCCGCCTGACCCGAACGGCCGAGTCGTCACGGAACCCGGGAGCCCCGGCAGGGCGGGTGCTTGCTCAAAATGAGTTCCGCACGCAAAGAAGGCCACTTAATGTAGCCTTCGTCTTGCGCAGGACTGTTCGAAATTATGGGGAAGCACCCGCCCTGCCGGGGCTCCCGGGTTCCCGTTTACGAGAGCGACGTTCTCAGCAACTCGTTGAAGAGCTTCGGGTTGCCCTTGCCGCGGCTCGCCTTCATGCACTGGCCCACCAAAAAGCCGATGACCTTCTGGTTGCCGTCACGATACTGCTGCGCCTGATCGGCACAGTTTGCCAGCACCTCGTCCACGATCGGCTGCAGCGCGCCGGCATCGCTCACCTGACGCATACCGCGCTCGTCGACGATCTTGTTGGGGTCGTCGCCGGTCTGGGCCATGGCCTCAAAGACCTCGTGCGCCTGGTTGGAGCTGATGGCATCGGTCGCGAGCAACTTGGCAAGAGCTGCCACCTGAGCCGGCGCGATGCCGGACTCGGCGAGCGACACGCCTGCGCCCTTAAGATAGGCGATCATCTCGTTCACCAGCAGGTTTGCGACCGTCTGAGCCTCCTTGCCAGCCATACCGGCAGCGGCAGCCTCAAAGAACTCGGCAAACTCCGGGTCGCCGGCAATCTGCTCGGCGTCCGCCGCCTTAATGCCAAAGTCGGCCTCAAAACGGACGCGCTTGGCATCGGGCAGCTCGGGAATCTCGCCACGGCAGCGATCGATAAACTCGTCGTCCAGGTCGAACGGCGCCAGGTCGGGATCGGGGAACAGACGATAGTCGTCGGCCGTCTCCTTGACGCGCATGACCACGGTGCGCTTGCGGCTGGGCTCCCAGTGGCGGGTCTCCTGGTAGATGATGCCGCCCTCCTCGAGCACCTCGGCCTGGCGGCAGATCTCGTAGGCAAGACCGTCGTGCAGGCTCTTGAACGAGTTGAGGTTCTTGAGCTCGGTCTTGGTGCCCAGCTTGGTCTCGCCGCGGCGGCGCAGCGACACGTTGCCGTCGCAGCGCATGGAACCCTTCTCCATGGAGCAGTCCGAAATGCCCAGCGTCACAAAGATGCGACGGAGCTTCTCCATAAACAGGCGGGCCTCCTCGGGCGTGCGCAAATCGGGCTCAGTCACGAGCTCAATCAAAGGCGTGCCGCAGCGGTTGTAGTCAACGAGCGACTCGGCCGCGGCGGTAATGCGGCCCTCGGCGCCGCCCACGTGGACCATCTTGGCGGCGTCCTCCTCCATATGGATGCGCAGGATGCGAATGGGCACCGTGTAGGAACCGTCCTCGCGACGCTCGGACATCTGCAGGTTGGACGCATCATAGCTGGCCAGGTGGCCGGCACGCTGATTGCCCTCGCGCATGGTCGACGTCATGGATGTGGACAGGCCCTCGGCGTTGGCCGAGGCGCTCGCCAGGCTCTGGGCCTCGGCCTCACCAAACGCGCAGTCGGGGCGCTCGGCGGCACCGCGACCGGTCACGTCCAGATCCAGGTGACCGTACATGGCAAAGGCAACCGGACCCTGCGTGGTCTGGAAGTTCTTGGCCATATCGGGATAGAAGTAGTGCTTGCGGTAGAACATCGAGTGGCGCTGGATCTCGCAGTTGGTGGCGAGACCGGCCTTGACGATGCTCTCGATGGCGCGCTTGTTGGGCACCGGCAGGGCGCCGGGCAGGCCCAGGCACACCGGGCACACGTTGGCGTTGGGCTCGTCATCGTGGCTGAGCTTGCAGTTGCAGAACATCTTGGTGTCGAGTGCGGTGAGCTCGGTATGGATCTCCAGGCCGATCACGGCCTCCCAATCCTGCAGGACCTCGGAAAGCTCCTTCATTACAGCTCGCCTCCCTTCCCGGCAAAATCGGGCGCGACGGAAAGCGCGGGCGCACCCGTGGCGGCGTTGGCAAAACCGCGCTCCAGGGCGCGGGCAAACGTGAGCAGCTGACGGTCCTTAAAGGCCGGACCAACCAGCTGGGCAGAAACGGGCAGCTTGCTGTCCTCGCCCAGGCCCAGCGGCACCGAGATGCCGCCGTTGCCGCAAATGTTGAGCGAGATGGTGTACAGGTCCGAAAGGTACATCTGCGTGGGGTCGCTGATCTCGCCAAACTTAAAGGCCGTGCGCGGCGAGGCGGGCATGAGGATGGTGTCCACCTTGGCATACGCGGCGTCGTAGTCCTGCGTGATGAGCGTGCGGGCCTTTTGCGCGGCGTAGTAGTACTTGTCGTACACGCCCGAGCTCAGCAGGTAGGCGCCGAGCATCTGACGGCGCTTGGCCTCGGCGCCAAAGCCGTGGGCGCGCGACAGCGAGCTCTGGTCGGACAGGTTGGCGCAGCCCTCCTCCTGATAGCCGTAGCGAATGCCGTCGAAACGGGCCAGGTTGGAGAACGCCTCGGCCGGGCCGATGACATAGTAGGCGGCGATGGCGGCGTCCAGGTGCGGCAGGTCGACCTCGACCAGCTCGGCGCCCTGGTTCTGCAGCTCCTGGGCGGCGCGCTGAACAGCGGCCTTGACCTCGGGCGTCAGGCCCTCGGCCTCCATAAACGCAGGGATGATGCCCACGCGCTTGCCCTCGATGCTGTCGTTGAGATGCTCGGTAAAATCGACGGCGCAATCCTGGCTGGTGCAGTCGTACGGATCGTGGCCCGCGCCGGTAAGCGCATTCATGGCCAGCGCGACATCCTCGACCGTGCGGCCAAAGGGTCCCACCTGGTCGAGCGACGAGCCAAAGGCAACCACGCCGTAACGGCTCACGGCGCCATACGTGGGCTTAAAGCCCACCACGCCGCACAGCGACGCCGGCTGGCGAATGGAGCCGCCGGTGTCCGAGCCCAGCGAGAGCGCGACCTCGCCCGCGGCGACGGCGGCAGCGGAGCCGCCCGAGGAGCCGCCGGGCACGCGCTCGGTATCCCAGGGGTTGTTGGTGCGGTGGAACGCCGAGCTCTCGGTGGAGCTGCCAAAGGCAAACTCGTCCATGTTTGCCTTGCCCATGGGCAGGCAGCCGGCATCGATCATGCGCTGGACGCAGGTGGCGGTGTAGACACTCTGGTAGTTCTCGAGCATGCGGGAAGCGCAGGTGGTGCGCGTGCCCACGAGGTTCATGTTGTCCTTAATGGCCAGCGGCACGCCCGCGAGCGGGGGCAGCGGCTTGCCTGCGGCACGGTCGGCATCCACGCGCGCAGCGGCCTCGAGCGCAAGCTCGGGCGCCACCTGCAGGAATGCCTGGACCCCGCCCTCGCGCGCCTCGATGGCGGCAAGGGAGGCCTGGGCCACTTCGGTAGCGGTAAAGTCGCCGGCAGAAACGCCCGCGGCGATCTGGGCGGCGGTAAGGGAATCGAAGCTTAGCGCCATTACTCGCTCTCCCCCTCTCCCAAAATGGACGGCACGCGGAAGTAGCGGTCGCGCGCGCTGCCGGCGTTTTCGAGCGCAACGTCGAGCGGCAGGTCGCGCTCGGGCTCGCGCAGGTCGTCGCCCATCACGTTGGACAGACTTCCGATGGGATGGAACGTGGGCTCCACGTCGGGCAAGTCATATTGCAAGACGGGCTCGAGCATCTGGACGGCGTCATTCATGTAGGACGTCATCTGGGTGAGCTCGTCATCGGTCAGTGCGATCTTTGCGTACTCGGCGATGCCGCGCACGTCTTTCTCGCTGAGTGCCATAGGCGCTCCCTTCCGCATAACAGATAAACCGCTCTAGTATACAAGCCAACGGCGCTTGGAGCAGGTGCTTTACCCAAATGCAGCGAAAACGTAACGAGGGCGGCGGGCTGGCAGGCGGCGGGTTGGCGGTTCTGCAGCGAAACCGTCCCGTCCACAGCGAAAACCGTTTCGCCCACAACGAAAACCGTACTGCTCGCAACGAAGACCATCACAACATTCGACACTTTTCGCCAAAATCGAGATTTTCATCGAATGTTGTGATGGTTTGGAAGCCCTGACCACCGCAAAGGTGCCTGCCCCACCGTGGTGGTTCTAGAGAATGCCTTATGCCGAGGCCTTGGCCTTGCGGCGCTTGCGGACCGCGTGGATCACGATGTCCAGCAGCAACAGCACAATGGCCACGACCACAATGAGCACGGCGAACTCGCGCTTGCCCCAGTGGCGGCCGGCCAGCGACTTTTGCTTGTCGACGTCCTTCTTACTGTACTTGGTGCGCACGCAATGTACCAGCAGGCGATGGTCGTTCACGCCGTAGGGCGTGCAGGTGACGAGCGTCACCTTGTCGGCGCCGGGCTCGATAGTCAGCGACTCCATCTCCTCGGGCAGCACGACCTCGGAGTCCACCATCTTGTAGGCGAGCGTCTTGTTCATGGTGTGCAGCAGCACCAGGTCGCCGGGCTCCAGCGAATGGATGTCGTCGAACATGCTCAGGTTGCGCATGCCCGAGTGCGCGGTGAGCACGCAATGCGTCGAGGTGCCGCCCACCGGCAGGCTCGTGCCCTCCAGGTGGCCGACGCCCGCCATGAGGACTTCCTCGCTCGTGCCGTGGTAGATGGGCATGCTCACGTCGATGGAGGGGATCTCGACCCAGCTCATCATGGGGTCGCGGTCAAAGATGAGCTGCTGAGCGTAGGGCTCGATCTGGTCGGCGGGGAGCTCGGTAGCCTCGCCCGCCAGCTGCTCGTTAAAGGAGCGCGCCTGGAGCAGGATGCGCTCGCGCTCCTCGGCAGACAGCGCGTCCACGGTGCTGGACACCGTGCTGATCTGGTTGAACACGCCCGAGGCCTCGAGCCGGTCCAAGATCCACGGCCAGGTCATAAGGCCCACGCCAATAAGGATGATGACGATGGTGATGAGCCGGTCGGCCCAGCGCGGCAGTCGCTTGCGACGGCGTTTGGACTTTGGTTGAGGTTTGGGCTGAGGGCTTGAGCCACCGTTGGCCGCGGCGTTATTGCTCTTCATATGTTTGGCGCCCTGCACCATCGCCGGTCACTCCTCTACAACTCAAGTTGTCTAAACAAATAATAGCCGAATAGCGAGCCCATGCGCCGGACAACGCAGCTAGGACCGAAACACCGCCTACGGTCCGAATTCTTGGAGACCTTTTACAGCGCTTCTTGCCATGGATATTCCTTTCCAAACATGCGATCGACTTCGAGCTGAATTCGCTCATCGTCGATTGCCGCCAAAGATAGCGCAAGCGAAATGTTGTCGACACGAGAGGAGTCGGCAAACACGGGTGCATAGCGCCACACTTGGATCATCGCCGTCTCGTTATCCGGCAACTCCCCGTCTGCGACTTCGAGGTCGCTCAGTTGACGCCATACACTTCTTAAGACGGCCTTTTGTTCCATACCCGGCGCAGCGAGCATCGAACGCGCAGCGAGCGCCGTCTCCCCGGCGTCAACAAGATAGTCGATCTGCGGCGTCTTCCTTGCAAAAAAGACCTTCGAGACAGGCGAGGAGAGCTCTGCCATGTGCTCACTGAGCAGAAGATCAACGACAACAGGGAACACGACGACACGTCGCTCGCAACGCTCGCGCCTCGCGAGCCCCCTGTCAACAAGCTCGGTTATGGCCTCACTCGCACGGCTTGCCGAAATGCCAAGCGCACGACAAAGGTCATAGGGGCGATATGGTTCCTGGGCGGCTCCCCAGATTGCGGCAGCCTGCGCATTGGGTGACATCTTGGTCGCGTGATTGCGAAACCGGGCACCGCCCCTCTCCGTACAAGCTGTGCCCATAAATGGAAGAAAAGCCTGTCTACCTGGGCAGACAAAGGGAATCCCTTGTGCGACCAATGCTTTGCGCTGACGTGCATCGGCATCAGGAAACGAAACGACAACAGGAGTCTCCGTACGCAAGGCTAGCTGGCTATAGACCCTCTTAGCCTCGGGAAGCCCGACGCCAGTAGGCAAACTTGCAAGCAAAAACGAAAAACCGTTTGCGTCAACAGCGCGGACCTCAATCGCCCGCAGATGCAGCGGCAAGCGTGCGGATCCAGGCCAAACTTTGGCCTTGGCGGAGAGGCCTAGTGCTTCTTGTAAGTAGATTAGCGCTTCGTTCATTTCCATCGTTTTCGTCTGATTCCAATTTATATTGGAATTATACATAATTTTCGGAATTAACGAGATTCCTTTCGTGCATAAGTCCATAATTTGCGTTTTCAGAACCGGATAAGTGGGTGATTCGGGATACAAACGTTACAGGAAACGACACGCCCCGCGTAAGTGTTCGAAAGCGCGAGCGAGCAGTTTCCGGTGTTGTAAAATGTCCGGACTCCGAACCACGGGCATTTTAATTTGCACGCGCGGCGCAAATGCCTTCTACCGTCCGCACCGCGCGTGCGCCTACGGACCTTAAACCGAACCTCATACGAGTCAAGAAACGCGATGACGGATGAGTCCGCATCGGACGGTGGAGGCTGCCTGTGTTGTCCAAAAAACGGGGCAGACTCCAGTGCGGAGTCTGCCCCGAAAAGAGAATGGCAAAGCAAGAACGTGGATGGACGAGAAAAGTGTCCGCAAGTCTCATGGCCAACACATCCCACCTGCCAAAGGGATGGGTGAGCGAGCGTTACTCCTGCTCGGACTCCTCAGCCTGCTTACGGCTGCGGATGAGGTGCGCCACGCCGATGCACAGCACCGCGCCACCAGCGATCCAGGTGAAGGTCACGCCGTTGAGACCGGTCAGCGGAAGGCCTGTGCCCTTCTGGTCGACAATGGTGAAGCTGAGCTTACCGGTAGTTGCAGTGACATTATTGTCCTGCACGACGCCGTCTGCCGCCTTGATTACGGATTCCGTGCTAGGCGTAACGTCATCGCCGGTCTGATTAAGGCTGCGCTTGATAGTAAAGGTAACGCCACCTGCTGCGGAGTTGTTGTAGCCAGGCTTCGGGGTGACCTCTGTAAGGGTGTAGGTGCCCTCATCGAGACCGACAACGTTTATCTTACCGTTTGCGTCGGTCTTCAGCTTGGCCTGCTCGCTATCAGCCGTCTTGGTACCGTCCGCTTTGATAAAGTTGCTCGTATCACCGTTCTCCTGCAGCCTGAACTCAACGCCCTCGAGCCCCTTATCTTTGTTATCAGAGCCCACCTTGGTGACATCGATGCCGTAGGTGTAGTCATAAGCAAGGTGCTCGACCGTGGTGCCGGCACCCTCAGCATGCGGATTGTTGGAATAAGTCAGCGTAACCATATTCTTCTGGGCTTTACCAACCAAGCCATCGAATTCTTCTTTGATCTTGCCATTTTCGAAGATCTTGGTGGAGTCGAGCTTGGCCTTGTACTCGACAGTCACCTTTGAGTCACTGTTCAACGCAATGGCATTGCCTCCCACGTCCGTGCAATTCTTGAGATTGGTGAAGTCGACAGTTATCGTATCGTTCTCGTACTTGGCGGTGTAGCAGCCTGTCTTGACCTCGGCATCACCGATCTTGACCGTGACGTCTGGCGTCGTGCTACCATCCTTAAACTTCGGCGTCATGGATTTGGGAAGATTATCCGTGAAGGTGTACTTGTAGGTGCTGTAAGTGTTGATGTTACCCGCAACGGTACCGGTAAGCAGGTAGTCGACATAGTCGTCCATCTGAGAGTCCGCAGCCTTATTGGGATCCTCGGGTTTGCCGAACGTGCTGTCCTTTGCGTCGTCCTTTACGGCCTTGGTCACAGTGGGGACCTGCTTCTTGGGAGCAATGGTCTCATCGGAACCGCCGACAACGGCGAAAATCGGCGAAGTGAAGGTATCCGTGTTGCGTTTGGGTGGATTAGCGCTAGTGTTGACGTCTTTAGTCACGAAGAGCCAGTAGCCGGTATTCAGACCAGTGAAGGTGCCACCGATGCTCGTTTTGCACTCATCCGTCCCTTCAGTGATATTGGCGTCCTCCAGTGCCTTGGCAATCTTGTCGAGGGTTGTTCCGGCATCGAGCTTAGTAGTCTTGTCTGTACCTGACTCGTACTTACCTTCGGTTTTTGATTTAAGCCAGTCGGCCCACTTCTGAGCATCATTGTCGGAGGGCTTTGTAGTGTCGCTAGTATCGGCAAATGCCCCGGTCACAGCATTCCTAACGGCATCTGACGCCCACTCAATGTCAGAAAGCGTCTTAGCGCCATTCCAGTTGTTAGCGTCTTCCAAATCCTGCGTGACCTTAGCCTTGAAAATCTGGATGCCCTTAAATGTCGTATCCGTGTAGGTCTGTTCGTTAATCGTCACGTTACCGCTCTTGGCCACCGTCGGCGTACCATCAGCAAACGCCATCGTAACCGGGGCCATCACACCACCAAAGCTCAGCGCTGCTGTGAGGCCGGCGGTTACTGCCAGGCGTGCGATGTTCTTGCTCATGCTCATCTTCTTTTCCTCCGTTTTCCGGTTGGTTCTCATTCGATCGGTCATCATCTGTCTGTATCTTAGCATCTACTTCGCTACGTCTCGCCCCGCTCTCTGTGGGGCTGCCAGCTACTCTTTATGGCTGCCACCTCCCCGCTTGACCAGGAGCGCGACCACGATGAGCGCGGCTCCGGCGACCGCTGCGGCGGCCGCGGCGTACATTGCCATATCGCCAGTCGAGGGCATAAAGCCTCCGGTGGTAATGCTAGGGGGTGTGCCGGTGGGCGTGTTGATGAGCGACGCCTCCAGGCTGCCCGTCGACCCGTCCGCGCTGTCGGCGCGCAGGGGCGACTCGGCCGTGATGGTGAGCTTGGGCTTGGCGGCGGCAACCTGGTCGACGTCCAGGCCCTCGACCTTGACCGTCACGGAGCGCGTGCCCTCAAAGGCCGTGTAGCCCTTGGGCGCCTTGAGCTCGCGGACCTCCAGCTTGCCCGAGTCCACGCCCGAGACGGTCACGCGGCCGTCCTCGCCCGTGGTAACGGTGGCCTTGCCCTCCGCATCCCACGTGCCGTCGGCCGACAGCGTGCGGCCGCGGTCGTCGGCGATGCTCAGGACCGCCCCGGCAAGCGGCTTGTCGCCGTCGCTGCCGCGCTTGGTGAGCGCGAGATCCCAGGTGTAGGCGCACGCGTCGTCGCTCGGCGTGCGGGTGAAGCCGGCATCACCGGACTGGTCGGCAAAGGGAGAGCGCGGGTAGCGCAGGTAGACCTCGTTGGGGTTGCCCTTCGCGATACCGTGGTTGCATGCGCCGTTGAGCGGCGCGTCGTACACGGCGACCACGCGGGCGCCCGCGGTGAAGGCGTCGGCCCCGCCGAGCGCGGCGATGAGGTCGCCGGTGCGAACGGTGAAGGTCTTGCCGTCGGTCGCTACCTTGGTGGCGCACTGGGCCGTGATGTCGGTCCAGCCCTTCGCGGGCTCGGTGCCGGCGCGGCCGTCCTTGCCGGCCGAAACGGCGTCGAAGCCGCCGTCCGCGCCCGCCGCCACGTACACGCGCATGCTCGCGGCGACCTTGGAGAGGTCGAGCCCCGCGCTCATGGTGTCGACGAACTGCACCGTATAGGTGTCGTAGGCGGTAAGACCCGCCGGGACCGTGGCCGAGAGGCGCCAGTACAGGTCGTCGGCGACCGTGGCGTCGGCGGCCTTCTGCCATGCGGCGGTACTGTCCTCCAGCACGTGCTTGGACACCTTGGGGGTCGCGGCCTTGGGCTTGACGGTGACGGCGCTGCCGCCCACCAGGGCCATGATCGGCGCGGTGCCGGCCTCGCCCTCGGCGATGGCGTCGTCGTCGGCGACGATGAGCCAGTAGCCGCAGGGCAGCTCGGCCGTCGTGCCCGCATTAAGGGCCTTGAACACGGCGCCAGAGCTCTGGAGGGAACGAGCGAGCTGTGCGCTCAGCGCGCTCGTAAGGTGGGAATCGGTGTTGAGCCACTCGGCAGCTTCCTGCGCGGTGGTCTGGGATTTGGACATGCCGGCGCTGTGCAGCACAGGCAGCGCGGCGTCGCGCACGGCATCGCTTGCCCAGGCGAGGTCGGTGGCGATTTTAGCGTCTTTGTCGCCATCGATGACGTTGGCGCTAAAGATCTGGTAGGCGTCGTAGCTGCTCGCCACGGTGCCGCTCACCGTGATGGAACCGGTCGAGGTCGGCGCAGCCTGCGCGGATGCGGGGAACACAACCGCGCAGGTGCCGATCAAGAGGGCAAGCAGCGCAAACAAGATCGGGAAGGAGCAAACTTTCTTATTCACGACGCTCACCCCCCTTCGCATTCGCCTTGCGACGAATGTGCATCCAGGCTGCAGCAGCGCAAAGCACCACCGCGCCGGCAAGGTACGTCAGAGTGACGCCCGACATACCAGAAAGGGGCAAAGAGGTGGAGTAGGTGTTGGTGAAGGTGGGGTTTGAGGTCGGAGTCGCGCTCTCATGACCGCTGGCGTCGACCTCGTAGTAGACCGGCGTGCAGGTCAGATGTCCGTTGCCGTCATCCTTTGCCGTCACCACAACCTTGAAAGTCTTGGTGTCGTTGGTGTAGCCCTCGTGTTTGGTGTCATCGTCCTTGCGGGCGGGGCATTCACGGATGTAGTAGGTGAACTGCGCCTGCCGATTTTTATCGAGATTCTTAAGGCTTAGTGGGCCGATTGGTACCGGTTTATCGAACTTTACTATCTGAAGGTTTCCCGACTCAGCAGAAGTACATTTGGTCTGAAGAGACGTCTCTCTATCTTCCGAATCCTTGGTATACAGCTCGAACTTAAACTTCTTCATCTCGCCGCCGTCGACCTTCTTGGTCACCTGAGGTGTCCAAGAGCCCGAGGTCTGGTAGGGCGCGAGCTCGTTCGTAAACGCAGGTTTGGAGGCGTTGCCGATTTTTACGGTCGAGACGGTCTTATCGTTCGCATCTTCGCTCCAACCATAGAAGTCAGATCCGCACGCGGTGAAGTCCGCTGCACCTTCTTTTTTTACGGATACTGTGGAAGCGCTCCTATCAACTCCATAACGATTAATCTTGATCCCCAAGAGGCTGGTCGTATTAACTGGTGTCGTACCAACCTTTATATGTATTTTGTAAATGGCCTTATCAAAGGTCGTGCCTTCCTCACTGATAGGGACTTCAACAAGGTAGAGGTCGTAATTGCCCGACTGGTAGTTCGCAGCCGTATCAATGACGATCTCTCCACTTTCATTAACGGTAACCTCGGACGTCGCCTCGCATCCGTTTGCGTTAAGTGAGCCGTCCGTATTCCAATACGGCTCCCCAGCTGAATCGGCGGCTTTACCCAACAGCTTGAACTTATAGCCGTGGCCCGTGAGGCCTTGCGGTTTGCCGTCCTTCATGAGGACCTTGTTAGCCTTGACCTTGATTGCAGGATACACGTCCAGGGAAGTAACCTCACCGACGATGAGGTCGCCGTTGGTCATGATGCCGCCGCCGTGGGTGTAGGAGTAGTTGCCACTGATGATGGTCGTAGCATCTCTCTGCGCATCACTTTTAGCCATACCGGAAGGATTAGCCTCAAGGCCGAACATCCACTTAGCCTCGGCGCCGCCGTTGGCATCGATCTTAATCTCTTTGCCATCGCGGGTGCCCTTCCAGCCAGCCGAGCCGCCACCGAGCATCTTGCCAAGAACGACAGCGATTGTCTTATCCGCGCCAGTCTTATTACGGACCAAGAAGAAATCCTCATGACCGGAATCTTGGAAGAGATGAGTAACGTAATTTACTTCATCGCGGTCTTCAATTTTGTTGTCGCCGCCAGCGGAATAATGAAACGCTGGATGTTTATGTTCATTTTGATCAAGGTCTGGCAGCTTTTTGCCATCTTGATCAACGTTATCTGCGTTGTCATAGATAGCAGCGCCATTTGAGTGCGAAACGATTGTCTCGCCCGTAGGACAAGCACCGACGCCACCGCCCCAGCCACCGGCGCGATTATTAGTGATCAGCGTCTTGAAAATATTGAGCCTGCCGCCCTTCTGGATAAAGACACCGCCACCGCCCCAGTCGCCGCCACGTTTGCCGCCACGCTCACAATCTACGCCCGTCATAGTCTTGTTATTCGTGATATAAATCTTGCTATTGGGGCTAGCTTCAATTTTCGCCTGCATACCAGGGTTGTTGCCGCCAGCGATACGCAAACCGCCGCCCTCGCCGTTAAGAGATTCGTTGCCCGCAATCGTGCCACCTGTCATGGTAAACTGAATTTTTTTGTCCCAGAAACCGGCATAAATACCGCCGCCGGCTTCTTTGGAGTAGTTAGCTGTAACGGAGCCGCCCTCCATGGTTAGTGTGCCGCCGTCAACAGATGCAATGCCACCGCCGCCAAGCAGGCCCTTGTTATAAATGTTCGAGTCGTTGATATACGAATCAACACGGTTGTTTGTGATGTTGGCCGAACCACTGATGTTAACGTTGACGCCTTTGGTAAAGACACCGCCGCCATAGCCATTGCCGGGACTCCCGCCTTCGTTATAGACGCCGTCATACGTGGCGTTACCCGAAATAACTCCACCAGAAAAATTCAGTTTGGCGCCTTTGTCAGCATAGATGCCGCCGCCAGAAGCAGCCTTGTTTGCAGCGATTACGCCGTTGGTCATTTTGAGCTCGGCATTTGCGCCCGTCACGCACATGCCACCGCCCCAGCCGCCGCCGTTACCGTTGGTGACATACCCGCCAGAAATATTGACAGTGCCCCGAGAGAAAATAACGTGACCGTCGTAGCCCAGGGTACGAGGCGTTGTGATCATGCCACCCTTAAGGTTGAGCGTACCGCCTTCCTGAACGGAAATGACTTGATTTACAAAGCCCGCTTTGCATGCAACGATAGCGCCGAAATTGGTAACAGTGTGCTGATAGGTCTTTTCGCTTGTACCAAGACTGTTAGGCGTGCTTTCAGTTACGTAGTATGTGAGTGATTGTGGAACACTTTCATCATCGAACTGCATCGTTGCTGGCCGATCAGGATCACCATTGGCAGCTTCAGTCCGCGAGTCATTCGCCTTACCTTTGACAGTTAGCGTAAAGCCACTTTTAATTGTGATAAATGTACAAACAGAATTTCTGTCGTCCTTGTTAATGTTACCGTTGCTGTAATAAAGCTTGTGACCCGCAAGGTCGATCGTAGTGTCTTGTTCGATGGTGATCGGCGAGCTCGAACTAATATCAGCAGCCAGACGCAGCTGTGTGGGCTTGTTCACCGCGGCAAGGTACGCTGTCAGGTCTCTGTCACTCGTCAGCAGCGTGTACCCATCCTTATCTTTTTTAAGTCCCGGAACCTCACCTTCATTTGCAACAGTAGCGACCTTATAGACAGACTGTCCATCATCCGCGGGCTGCGCAGCGCTCTCGGCTTCCGTGTCATCAGACAACGGGGCCGTCTCGAGAGCGTCGTCGCCAGTCTCGTCGCCCTCGGTCTCGTCACTATTCTGGTTTTCGGTATCCCCGTTGTTGGTGTTGTCTACATCAGTAGACTCACTTGAGGAACCCCCCCCCATCACAGTTTCCTCGGTAGGAACCGTCTGGGCATCGTTGGCAATGGCCTGCGAGATCGGAGGCATGACGAGCGACAGTACCAGGCTCAAAACGGAGGCTCCGCACAAAACGCCTGCCAGTACACGGCGCGTCGCTTTTTTACTCTGCTTAGTTTTTTCTGAATTTGCTTTCATCGATGTCTCCTCCCCAAGAGACCGCGATCTTGCTCTTTCACTATCAAACGTATCTGCGCAATCTGTAATTGCGCACGCTTATAGTACATATTGTAACGATTGTTTGAACATCTAAGCAAAAATACCGATAGTTTTGTAGCGAATTCTCAATTCGCTTGACATTTGCTCGGATTTACCTTCGTTTATTCGCTATGAATTATCTATTTCTACTGGTAATTAAGCTAGTTATCATTTTTTAATAGCATTTTATTTATTTGCACAACATTTTGCTCAAGAGCATGCGTCCTGTGAACAGTTGAAAATCAACCGTGAACGGTAGATCATTAACCGGGAGGAATAGACTACCAAATTGATGGGAATATCTTTAACCCATCGGTGGTTAGAAGCATGATGTTCAGACAACAAAATTTGAATTTTCGCGCAGATTTTAGGCATCAATTCGCCCAAATCGTCTGAGGCCACCACAAAGGTACCTGCTCCCTTTGTGGTGGTTCTCCCCCGGCGCTACAGCAGATGCTCCTCGATAAAGATCGCGATGCCGTCTTTGTCGTTGCTCGCGGTTACAAAATCGGCGGCGGCACGGGTGGCATCGCTGCCATTTGCCATGGCCACGCCCACACCGGCGTCAGCCACCATGCAGGTGTCGTTGTCCGCATCGCCAAACACGCAGATGTTCTGGAGCTCCATGTCGTTGAGCTCCGCCACGCGCACAAGGCCGCGCGTCTTGGACACGCGCGGATCCATGAACTCGTAGAGCCGCTGCGTGGTTTGCAGAGCCGCCGCCTTAACAGTGTTATCGGCAAACGTCGATGCTCGCTCGATGACCTGCGGCATCACCTCGGGCGCCATGGTAAACATCACCTTGGGCTGCGGCTCGCGCAAAAACTCGGCAAAATCGACCACCTGGTAGGGCACGCCGTCGACGCGCGACAGGTGCTCGACGCACGCGTTGCTCTCGGGCACGTAGAACACGCCGTCTCGGGGGCAGACGGGCGTTGCAGGAAGGTCCGCCATGTGCTTGCAGATGCGCGCGATGGTCTCGCCCGGCAGCGGATAGCTCAGCTCGTTGATGTCGTGCGCGCGGTCGATGACCTCGGCGCCACCGCAGCCCACCATCACGTCTACCAGGCCTTCGATGCCCCAGAGCTCGTACATGGCCTCGGTCGCGTGGGCGTCGCGCCCGGTGCACAGGCCAAAGAGCACGCCGCGGTCGCGCAGGGCGCGGATCGCCGCCACGGTGCGCGGGGACACCGTGTGCTGGCTCGTGAGCAGCGTGCCGTCGATATCGCAGAACACGGCTTTGATGTGGCTGAAGGTGGTGTCCATGGGGGCCTTTCTGGGTTGTGCGGCGGTGTGGGGCGTATTCGTGAACGGCGTACATGGTATACCAAGGCACAGGCGCGGCCTGCCAAAGCAAAAACCACCACAAAGGTGCCTGGCCCCTTTGTGGCGGCCGGACCCGCAGGATGGCCTGTCCCGCAGCGCAAACCATCACAACATTCGACGTTTTTCGGCAAAATCGCGATTTTCGCTGAATGTTGTGACGGTTTTTACCGCCTCGCGGCACGATCAAAATGCCGGCGGCCAAACAGCAGCAACGCCGCGGGAACCGCCGTCACGACCGTGCCCGCCCCTATGAGCGTCTGCTGCACGCCAAATGTCGCCGCCAGCCACGGGGCAATCGCCAACGGGGCCACGCCAGCGAACATATTGCCAAAGCCCATGACCGAGTTCACGCGACCGAGTTGCTCGAGCGGTGCCGTCGTTTGCACGATGGTGTTGTGGAGCGGGTTGACGACGCCCCAAGCCACGCCCAGGGCAATCTGGCCGACAAGGGCTACGCCCACGTACGGCGTTCCCACGTAGAGCAGGCTTCCCAGACCCACGGACATGAGCGCCACGAGCAGCGTTTTAAGGTTGACCAGGTGCGGCGGCATGCGGAGCGCGAGGACGGCGCCCAGCACCGCGCCCACACCGCTGGCCGACGAGAGCCAGCCCATCCACTCAACACCGACGTGCAGGACATCGCGATAGAAGAACGACTCCAGCGGGTCGAAGGCGCCGTAACCAAAGTTTGAAAGGAAAATAATGCAGAACAGCAGGGCGAGGACACTGTTGGTAAAGACCGTCTTGATGCTGGTCGCGAAGGTGACGCGGGCGGACGTGCTGGGGTTGGGGCCTTGGCTGGCCTTATCCGATGTGATGTCGCCAATCGCGGGTTTGCCTTCGTGTGTGGCGACCTGACCTGCACTTTGCCTAAAGCCCCAACCGGCAATGAGCGCCAACGCGGTAAAGAGCATCATGAGCACGAACACCGCGCGTGACGATGTAGTCGCCGCGACAAAGCCTCCCAGTGTGGGGCCGACGATAATGCTCACGTTGGAGAACATGGCGATGGCGGAGTTGATGTCTTTGAGCTCGACGGGATCATCGGTGAGATATGCCGGATAGGACGTGGCGATGGGTTGGGCGAATCCCATCACAAAACCTAGGAGCACCGCGCCGAGCAGGACGATGCCGGTCGCGCTGCCAAAAACGAGGATCGCCGCGCCGGTTGCCAGCGTGCCCACGATGCTCAGCAAGAAATGGCGGCGCGGGCCCCAGGCGTCGAGCGCCGCGCCACCCGCAAAGGATCCCAAGATCACGAATACATTCATAAAAAGAACGGCCAGCGATGTCGCCACGACCGAGGCATCGTCTGCATAGGTGAGCGTTCCGATGACGCCGATAAAGTAGCTGGTCTGAAAACCGGTGTAGATGAGAAAGCGCATCGCCACTAGGCGCTTGGCCTGCACGGACAGCGATGATCGAGGCTTTGAGAAAAGAGAGGCGAGCATGGAGACTCCTTGTTTCATACGAATACGGGCGGTGGGCATTCGCCACCGTCTGTCAAATCAATCTATCCGCATGAAACATTAAGGACGCATCAGGACCCTTCTCTCCGTTTTTCGCCCGTCATGAACTACTTGGTAGATTGTAAGGCATGTCCCACACATCTACCAAAGCAAAAACCACCACAAAGGTGCCTGGCCCCTTTGTGGTGGAAACAGCGTTTGCCCAGATAAAACCTACCAAAATAAACCTGTCCCTTTTTGGCAGGTCTATGTTGTGGCAACGCAGCGAGCCGGTTCCAAGTGCCCCAGGTCGCCCCGAAAGAGGAGCGACGCGTACTTTGGTACGCGAGCGACGGCTTGAGGGGCGAGATGGGGTGCTTGGGGCCGGCGCAGCGTCAAGCCTGAAGGTGGTCTTGGATAAGATCGCAGATGGCTCGGGCGTCGTTGATGTTGATGGCTCGGGTCGCGAAGCCGGCGTCGAAGGCCTGACGCGCCAAGGCCTCATTGCAGGCAAGGGCCAGCGTGTGGCCATCGACCAGGTCGAGCGAGCTCTTGCCGCGCAGACGGTCGACACCCGATCGTGCGACCACGATGTTGTCGAAGCCCTCGGTCTTGTAGCCCTCGATGATCACCACGTCGACATCGTTGTAGCGCGACAGCAGCTCACGCGCGGGCATCTCGTCCTCCTCGCGCGTGTCGGCGTACTCCGCCCAGCGCGTGGCGCAGATGAGGCCCACGTGCTTGGATCCGGCTTGGTGATGGCGCCAGGTGTCCTTAGCGGGCACGTCGATATCAAAGCCGTGGTGCCCGTGATGCTTGAGCGAACCCACGCGCAGGCCACGGCGGGTGAGCTCGGCGATAACCTTCTCGACGAGCGTTGTCTTGCCCGAGTTCTGGTAGCCGATAAACGCGATCGCGGGAACGGCCGGTGTGGGGGCCACGGGAGCGGCGGCGACGGGTGCGCTTGTGGGTACGTTGCCGTCTGCGGCAGCAGCCTCAACAGCAGCGGCCTGACGCTCTGCGCGATCCCACACGCCCGAGCGGCCGCCCTCCTTGTGCAGCAGGCGCACGTCGACGATCTCCATGCCGCGATCGACCGCCTTGCACATGTCATAGATCGTTAGGCACGCGGCACTCGCGCCGGTCAACGCCTCCATCTCGATACCCGTCTTGCCCGTCACGCCGGCCGTAACCAGTACGTGAAAGCCAACCTGCCCGTCTGCGCGCGCCGGCGCCCAGCCCTCGGGCACGTCCTCGGCCGGCGTTCCCGCCGGAGCGATGGGCGCAATGTTGCACTTGCTCTTGGTAATGAGCAACGGATGGCACATGGGAATAATGTCGCTCGTGCGTTTGATGGCCATAATGCCCGCCACGCGCGCGCAGGCAAGCACGTCGCCCTTTTTGGCGCGGTCCTGCAGCACCATGGCTTGCGTCTCGGGGTGCATGAGGATGGTGCCCTCGGCGATGGCGATGCGATGGGTCTCGGCCTTGTCAGACACGTCGACCATGCGCACCTCGCCCTTGGCGTCCACGTGCGTCAGCTCGTCGCGACGGGCGTCACGGGTGGGCTCGGTGGCAGCGCTGGCAGTCGGCTGCGCGGACGCGTCGGCGTTGCCAGCATTCACCGCAGCCGTGACTTTGTGGGCAGACATCGCGGCCCTGCGAGCGGCCTTGGTGGCATCGGCGTACCTGCTCTTGGCCATATGATCATCCTCCGATTTGGGACATAAATCGTTGCGTGCCCTCAATTATCGCGTGTTCCTGCGGTTTGTGGGCCACGGCATCGCGCCAAATCGAAAGTACCTGCATATCATCACCACGGCGCAGCGCCTCACGCACCGAATACTCGGCATCGCTAAACAGGCACGGACGCACGTTGCCATCGGCCGTCAGGCGCAGACGGTTGCAGTTCGCGCAAAAATGATTGGACATGGCGCTAATAAAGCCAACCGTTCCCGCCGCGCCCGGAAAGTGCCAATAGCGCGCAGGGCCCGCGCCGGCAGGAGCGTCGTTGATGTCGAGCGGCTCGAGCTCGCCCAGTCCCGTCGCGACGACCCCGGCATTGATGCGCGCCCGCAGCTCGTCGCTCGGCACGGTATCGCTCGCGTCCCACAGCTCGGGATTGAGCGCGGGCGCATGCGGGTCCACAGCGCAATGCGAGCTCGTGCGCTCGTCACCAATGGGCATGTATTCGATAAAGCGCAAGTGGATGGGGCGGTCGACGGTCAAGCGCGCGAGGGCCGCCACGTCTTGGTTGAGCCGGCGCACAACAACGCAGTTGACCTTAACGGGCTCAAAGCCCCAAGCCAGCGCCGCGTCGATGCCCGCCATGGTCTGCTCGAGTCGACCCAGACGTGTGATCTTTCCAAAGAGCGAGGGGTCGAGCGTGTCGAGCGAGATGTTGACGCGGTTAAGCCCGGCATCTTTGAGCTGCGGCGCCAACTTGGGTAGCAGGGCGCCATTGGTAGTGAGCGAGATGTCCTCGATTTGCGGGATCGCGCGGATGTCGCGAATGAGCGGGATGATGCGGCGGCTGACCAGCGGCTCGCCACCCGTCAGGCGCACGCGGCGAATGCCCTCCCCCGCCACCAAGCGCACAAAGCGGGCGATTTCCTCGGCACTGAGCAGCTCGTCGTGCGCACGGGGCGCCACGCCGTCGGCTGGCATGCAATAGATGCAGCGAAAATTGCACTTGTCGGTAACGGCAATGCGCAGGTAGTTGATATCGCGGCCAAAACCGTCATGTTGCACGTGCCCGTCCACGCGGCCCTCCCCTCACGCAATGTTTTATTCTTCGGAAAACATAATACCGCACGAAGGAAACGAACCGACACCCGTACGACAGGACAGGTCGCTTCGAGCAAAACGGACTTTCCAAGCCCATCCTCAGCACGCAAACCATCACAACATTCGATGCTTTTCCCGTTTTTGGCAAAAACGTCGAATGTTGTGATGGTTTGCCTGCCCACGGCACCCCGCAGAAGGACCGGAACGTCCCTAAAGGCCGCCGTCCCAGTGCCGAATCACGAATTCTCGTAGGTCGTTCTGACGTTTCTGGAACGCTTCGCTTCGGTCGCACTTAAGGCCCATAGCGAGCGCGATGGCATTCATTGCCCGATGCAATTGCAGTTGATGGGCAAACTGAGTCCCGGTGAGGACGATCATCCTAAAGCCCAGCGCGCTTAGCACGGTCATACGCTCCGCATCCGACGCGCTGCGCTGTTTATCAAGATGGTCCGAGCCGTTGTATTCAATCCCCGTACCGTTTGCAGGCGCATATACGTCGATCTCGAAATGCCCGGCCTTTGCGAGATACTTGAACTCATTGGGAACATCGACCCGATGGTTGAGCTCGATCTTGGCGTATCCCAATCCTCCCTGAGAACGTTTTGCTACGACCATGATTGCGGTGGCCGTCTCCATGGGCGAACGCGCGCCATCGTGCACGCGCTTGAGCACGGCGGCCGCGCGTATAGCCCCCTGACGAGATCGGTTCTCATTGCAATAGGCAATCAAGTCGGCAACGGTATACCTCTGCCCCATCTCGGTATAATCGCCTATCGACAGATGATTCAAATGGTATCGGGCACAGATTTCATACCCATATTCCAGCTGCTCGGGCTCGCTCATCCACGAACCAGCTTGGACAAAGCACATGAGCTCATCAACCACTAGAAGGCCCTCCGCCACCTCGATAAGATGGTCTGGAGGTATCGGCGCCCCAAACACGTGGCACCTAAATCCTGCCGGCGTCGAGCGCTCAAAATCGAAGTTGACGAGCGTGTCGATATGATCGAGCTCTTCTCGTGGAATACCAAGCGAAACCAGATAGTCGGTAACGATCCCGACAGCCGTTGAAGCCCTCAGCCCCTTGGCATCGAGCCCCAATTTGGGCAGGCCCGCGGCCGGCTCCGCCTCGTTAGAAAGCGAGTCCTCATCGTATAGGCTGCTTGCTCGCGAGAGCGGCTCGGACGGGCGCGCCACGTTGTGGTACAGCCAGGCAGTCTTATGGGACAGGACGATCGGCAGGTCCATGGGCCCTCCAATGGAGTCGGATAACCAACCTTATTCCCCTGCCCACGGGTCCGCACACCTTCGTGCGCAAGAAAGCGATTCCACCCGGTCGAGCGGCAGAAAAACCATCACAACATTCGATGCTTTTCCCGTTTTTGGCAAAAAACGTCGAATGTTGTGATGGTTTGAGGCGGGGTGAGGGGCGCGGAGGGGTCAAAGCATCGTGCTCGGGGCGTGACTTTTTTTCGTCGCACTGTCGACACAAACCTTGACTCTACAATCGTTGTAGGGTTTTCACTACACTGGTAGATAAACGAACCCAGCCAGAAAGCCCCGCCCATGGAACACGACCTCACACGCGGCAATGTCCTCAAGACCATCGCAGTCTTTGCCCTGCCCTATATGCTCTCGTACTTTTTGCAGATGCTCTACGGCATGGCCGACCTGTACATGATGGGGCAGTTTAGCGGCGCCGCCGACATCACCGCCGTGGCAAATGGCGCGCAGACGCTCTATATGATTACCGTGGCACTCGTGGGCCTGGCCATGGGAACCACGGTGGTCGTCGGCCACGCCGTGGGCTCACGCCGCTTCGACCGCGCCGAGACCGCCATCGGCAACACCATCACGCTCTTTATGGGCGTCTCGGTGGTGCTGGCCGCCATCCTGCTTGCGCTGTGCCCGCAGATTGTGGCACTCATTGGCACGCCGGCCGAGGCGGTCGAAGGCACCGCCGCCTACCTGCGCATTTGCTTTATCGGCATTCCGTGCATCGCCGCCTACAATATCCTCTCGGCCATCTTTCGCGGGCTGGGCGATTCGCGCTCGCCCATGTACGTGATCGGCGTAGCATGCATCATCAATATCGCGCTCGACTTTCTGTTTATCGGGCGCATGGGACTCGGCCCCGTGGGTGCGGCGCTCGGCACGGTAACCGCCCAGACGGCAAGCGTTGCCCTCGCGCTCGTGTGGCTTAAGAGCCGCCGCACGAACATCCACGTTAAGCGCAGCGATCTGCGCCCCCAGCCCGAGGTGCTCGGCAGCATTCTTAAGATCGGCGTGCCCGTGGCCGTGCAGGACGGCTGCATCCAGGTGGCGTTTATGTTTATCACCGTCATCGCCAACCACCGAGGGCTCGTCGACGCCGCCGCCGTGGGCCTGGTCGAGAAGATGATCAGCTTTTTGTTCATTGTGCCGAGTTCCATGGGCGCCACCGTCAGCGCGCTCACGGCGCAAAATGCCGGCGCGGGCAAGGGCGACCGCGCGCGTCAGGTGCTCAAGGACGCCATGACGATCTCGGTGGTGTACGGCTGCCTGATCACGGCGCTGATGTGGCTGGTGGCGCCGGCGTTTATCGGCTTTTTTGCCAAGGACGCCGCGGTGGTCGCCGCCGGCACCGGCTATATGCGCAGCTACATTTTCGACGCGATTTTTGCCGGCATCCACATTTGCTTTAGCGGCTTTTTCGCTGCATACGGCAAGAGCTATATCGGCTTTGCGCACAACGTGCTGGCCGTGGCGCTCATTCGCGTGCCGGGCGCGTGGCTGCTGTCGAACGCCTATTCCGACACGCTGTTTCCCATGGGCATCGCGTCGCCGTGCGGATCGATTTTGTCGGCAGCCATCTGTGTTGTCGCGTTTACCGTGCTCAACCGGCGCAGGGCTTTTGACAAGTTGGCAGCGTAGCGAGGCGACGCGAGATCGCCCTCATCGACGACATCATCAGCGACGATCCCACAACCTACGTGACGCAGATCACGGTGCCTGTATCGCTAGGCTAGACCGAGCCTCGTCTCCAGCTCGGTCAACGCATCAAAAGCATCGCGAGACACACCTGCCAAGCGCTCACGTTCCGCAATGCGAATTCGCGCCATCAGGTGCTCTTTTGCCTGCCCTTGGGCGTGCTTCGTGCGCCCTTCCGCCTGCGAGCAATTGCGATTCTCTATATCCATTACGCCTCCGGCACCTGACCAGTAGCTAAGATCTGCTCGAGTGCGTCCTCATCCAACACGGGCACACCCAGCTGCTCGGCCTTGGTGAGCTTGGAGCCCGCTTTGGGACCGGCGACCAGATAGCTCGTCTTCTTCGACACGCTGCCCGAAACCTTGGCGCCGAGCACCTTGAGCGCCGCGCCCGCCTCGTCGCGCGTGCGGTTGACGAGTGTACCAGTGAGCACGAAGGTTAAACCCGCAAGCGGCTGTGCGTCGGCGAGCTCGCCCGCCACGCCAGCGTCGGCTGCGGCTTGCGCGTGTGCGGCGCCCAAGTCGACCTCGAGCGACAGGCCCGCCTGGCGCAGGCGCTCCAGCACGGCAAGGTTCTCGGGCACGGCCAGGAACTGCTTGACGCTCGCCGCAATCTTGGGACCGATGCCCTCGCACTCGGCGATGTCCTCTTCGCTCGCCAAGATAAGTTTGTCAATCGACAGGAATCGTTCGGCGATGACCTCGCCCACGCTCTTGCCCACGTGGCGTATACCCAGGGCAAACAGCACGCGACCGAGCGGCTGACTCTTGGACTTGTTGAGCTCGGCGATGATCTTTTCGGCCGTCTTGAGGCCCACCGGAATGGGATCGCCCTTCTTGACGCCCTTTTTGCTGTTTGAGCTGGCATAGGTGCGCCCCGTGTCCAGCCCGGCGATGTCGTCAACCGTGAGCTGGTAGAAGTCAGCGACATCGTGGATCAGGCCGGCGGCGATCATCTTGTCGACAATCTCGTCGCCCAGGCCGTCGACGTCCATGCAACCGCGGCTCACCCAGTGGAGCAGGCGCTCCTTGAGCTGTGCGGGGCAATCGATGGAGACGCAGCGGTAAGCGACCTCGCCATCCTCGTGGACCACGGGGCTGCCGCACACGGGGCAGACCTCGGGCATGTGCCAGTCGACCGAATCGGCCGGACGCTTGTCGAGCACCGGGCCCACGACCTCGGGAATCACGTCGCCCGCCTTGTGCACGATGATAGTGTCGCCCTCGCGCACGTTTTTGCGGCGGATCTCGTCGATGTTGTGCAGTGTGGCGCGCGCGATGGTGGAGCCGGCGACCGTCACCGGATCGAACTCGGCGACCGGCGTGAGCACACCGGTGCGGCCCACCTGGATGCGAATCTCGCGCAGGACGGTCTGCTTTTCCTCGGGCGGGAACTTAAAGGCAATGGCCCAGCGCGGCGCGCGGGCGGTAAAACCCAGGTCGAGCTGCTGTTGAAAGCTGTCAACCTTTACGACCACGCCGTCGATGTCGTAGTCCAGGTCACCGCGATGTTCGAGCGCCTGGGCGCAGAACTCGTGGACCTCGGCGGGCGTGGCGCAACGAGCCACGTTAGGGTTGACGCTAAAGCCGGCGCTACGCAGCCAATCGAGGAACTCGCGCTGACTGTGGACGTGCAGCGGGTCGGTATCGGCGATGGCATAGATAAAGGTGGCAAGATCGCGGCGCGCCGTGATCTTGGGATCCTTCTGACGTAGGCTGCCGGCGGCGGCGTTGCGCGGGTTGGCAAAGGGGTCGCGGCCCTCGGCATCGGCCTCGTCGTTCAGGCGCACAAAGCTGCCCTTGGGCATGTAGACCTCGCCGCGCACCTCGATGGTGCGCTCGCGATCGGCGCCCATGTGGGCGAGCGCCGGCTCGGACAGGTGCATGGGCACATCCTTGATGGTACGCACGTTGAGCGACACGTCCTCGCCCGTGGTGCCGTCGCCGCGCGTGGCGGCGCGCACAAAAGTGCCGTTTTGATAGGTAAGCGCGACGCCCAGACCGTCGATCTTAAGCTCGCAGGTATAGGTGACGCTACCGGCACCGAGCGCATCCTCGGTGCGCTGAAGCCACGCGTCAAGTTCATCCAAATCCATGGCATCATCCATGGAATACATGCGCGCCATATGCGTGACCGGCATAAACTGCTCGCTCACGTACCCGCCCACGCGCTGGGTATAGCTGTCGGACGTCACCAGGTCGGGGTAGGTCGCCTCGATTTCCTGCAGCTCAACGAGCATTTTGTCAAAGGCGGCGTCCGTGATCTCGGGCGCATCGAGCATGTAGTAGCGATAGGCGTGGTAATCGAGCTCGTGGCGCAGCTCGGCCGCACGCGCTGCCGCCTGGGCACGGGCGTCGGCCGGTGCAGCGGTATCCGTGCTCGCGGGCGTTTCGGTATCGATGTCCACGCCGTCACCAAACAGGCTCGATTGCTCCATAGCGGCACTCCTTCGCTCGATTTCAAACGGATACTAGAGTACCACCGGTCGCAACGAGGCCGAATAGCCCTTTCGAACCGCACCGAATCGGCAGCCGCCAGACCGAGGTGGACAGTTAGTTCAGATATGTATAAATTTGCCAGCCGGATCAAGCCCAAATGACGCCATTTCGCTCAATTCGGTCGTCCCAGGGCGGCACGATCGGTTCATTTATCCTTCCGAGCACTCATCCGAGCCCTATTTCCATTCCACAAGCACTCAAAACACGCCCCAAGCCTCCTTCGGCTTATACAAATCTGAACTAACTGTCCAGACTATTCAAAGAACGGCGGGCTCAATATGTCATATTATGCGACTCGACTCGTAGTAGTTAATATTTTATATTGTGTTTGCAATATATTTTGGTATTATCAACGTGAGGTGATTGAAATGAAGAATCAGTCCAAACGTTTCCTAACCATCCTCGTCCCCCTTGTCCTTATAGCAGCCGCTTTGCTCGGCTTTTTCTGGAAGGACATTCCCTTTTCGAAGGGACTTTCCTTGCGGGGCGAAGTCGTTGCTGTGTATCACCCTTCCGCCAGCGGGGCGAGCGAAGGTCGCTTCGTTATCGCAAGCGAGCAATTCCAATCCGCACCGCTGCACCTCAACTTCAAAATCGATTCAACCATCCCCATTAAGGATCAGGATGGTAAGAAGGCAGAAGTCGGAGCCATCAAAGAAGGCGTCTACGTTGACGTAACCTGCACCGTCAACACCAGCAGCGATACCGATCCCACAAAGCTGCCCGCCCTCATAACGCCAACAGCCATCATGATTACCAAAAGGAATAGCTCGATGTCAGAAAGGAGTTTAAAAAATAATCACCAGATAGTTAGAAGCCAATGATGAAAAAGGTTGCTTATTTACTCGCCGTCTGCCTTGTTGGGTTATCGTGCATGACCGCGCAGCCCGCCTTCGCAGCAGAAACCCATTCCTCTATCATTTCGCCAGTTGCCGAAAGTCGTTCAATCTACACCGCTGAAACCACCCTCGCCTATTCGAACGGCGTCAGGCTCCATGTTACTTACACCGTTAACGATACCTATGGAACGATAACGGGCATCAAATCCATAAAGAACTGGACCTCCAATTCTCGAGTTAGCAACATCAGCTGGACTCATAGATACGGACTCAGCAACGGAAGCGTCGTCGTAACTGTTACTTACTATTACAACGGCAGTTGGCATTCTGAAGCAAGAACCATCTATGCTTAGGATTTTTTGGCTGCGGCATTGCCGCAGCCTTTTTGGGGTTAATTATGGAAAGCTCAGATAAACGATGCCGTTTTAGCAGTGTGATGTTGCTCGCCACTTTGTCTGTCGCAGCAATCATGGCGGCCTTCTCAGCGTTCAGCGTTGCCAACGAGGCGCGGGAGGTGCTCTTTGCACCCACTCCCTTCTATATTAACGGTGAGTCCATTCCGAGCGCCGTCCTTACCGCGCTCGCCATCCGCGACGTTCTGGCCCTGGCGCTTTCAATCACATGCCTGATTGTCTACTTGAACTTCTGCCTTGACGTCGTCAGCACTCAGTCGATATTCACGCGAAAACAATGCCGGCGTTTTCTGGTTGTTGGGCTTCTGCTGCTCATTTCTTCAATTGTCTCGATTACCTTCGATAACCTATGTGCCGTCCAGCTCCCCAACGACGTCAGTATTACCGCAATTGGTATCTTTGGTTTTAACGCTTGGACACTGGTTCTCGCTTTGTTTGCGCTATCTCTTTCGGCTATCTTTGAGTACGGGCGACTCTTGCAGTCGGACGTTGACGCCATTATTTAGAAGGAGGGCAGCATGCCAATCGTCATGAGACTCGATCGCGTCATGGCGGATCGCAAAATGTCCTCTCAAGAACTTGCCGACATTATCGGCATCTCGCCCGTTAACGTTTCGCGCATTAAAACGGGGCGGCTCAAGGGCATTCGCTTTTCGACGTTGACCGCGATGTGCGAGGCACTTCACTGCAAACCTGGCGACATCATCGACTGGATGTCGGACGAAGAGTACATCGAGGCATTTGGAAGCCTTCCCAGCGACGAAGACTAACCAAAATGATCTGTTTTCCTCCGTCCCCAACGGATCAATAAGAAAAGAGGGGCTGCCCCGCGTTGATGGGACAGCCCCTCTGGCTTCGATATGTGCGAAACGGCTCGCTAGAACCCCTGGCCGTAACCTTGACCCTGGCCCTGCTGGCCCAGCAGCTCCTCCAGATACTGGCGCAGCTGCTCGTCGGTAATACCGCCGTTGCCGGTGTCGGTCGAACTGTCGTCCTGCTGCTGGTTCTGCAGCTCCTCATCGGAGCCCAGCTCGACGGTGACCTTCTTCTCTTCCTTGCCGCGCATGAGCGTGATCTCGACCTTCTCGCCCACCTCGTGGCTGCGCAGCGCGATGATCAGGCCATCGGCGCTCGTGATCTCGTCGTCGCCCAACTTGGTGATGACGTCGCCCTCCTGAATGCCGGCCTTGGCGGCAGGACCGTCCTCAACGACGCTCGCCACATACGCGCCGCTATCGGTGCTCAGCTTGTTGGTGCGGGCGTTGAGCGCGTTGACGCTCGAAAGCGTAGCGCCCATGTACGGATGCACCGGCGTCTTGCCGCCGATGATCTGGTCGGCAATGTTCTTGGCGTAGTTAACGGGAATAGCAAAGCCCACGCCCGAGCTGGAGCCCGAGTAGCTCTCGATGAGCGAGTTGATGCCCACCAGCTCACCGTTGTCGTTGACGAGCGCGCCGCCGGAGTTGCCCGGGTTGATGGCGGCATCGGTCTGAATCATGTTGGCATAGATGGTGTTACCGCTGGTAGAGCTCATGGCCGTGGAACGATAGAGCGCCGACACGATACCCGTGGAGACAGACTGCTCGTTGCCGAACGGCGAGCCGATCGCCATAACCCACTCGCCAACGTTGAGCTTGGAGGAGTCGCCAATTTCGATCGGCGTAAGCTTGGAGGCGTCGGCGTCCTTGAGCTTGATGACGGCCAGGTCGCTCGAGGCGTCGTTGCCCACGAACTCGGCCTCGTAGGTGGTGCCGTCGTCCATGGTCACCACGTACTGGTCATAGCCATCGACCACGTGGTTGTTGGTGAGGATGTGGCCCTCGGTATCGAGCACCACGCCCGAACCGACGCTGCCCGAGCTATCCGACTCGTCGGCAGACTGCGAAAGCGAGCCATTCTGGCTGCCGCTCGAAGTGGCGGTAATGGAAACCACGGAGGGCAATGCCTTGGCAGAAACGGCCTCGGCCAACGTGGTGTCCTCGGAATCGATCGTGATCTTTTGCGTCGATGAACCCGAAGCGCCCGCCGTCACGGCATTCTTGCCGCCACCGATATCGAGCGTGCCGCTCATAATGAGCGCAATGACCAGCAAGGCTCCGCAGGCGCAGCCGGCAAGCGCCGTAATAAAGATCGGCAGCTTTTTGGTCTTGGTCTTGACCACCGTGTGCTTGTTCACGACCTGTTGGCCGCCCAGCGGCTTGCCGGTCTGCGTGTCGTAAGCCTGCACGTAGGGAATGTTGCTACCGGCAGGCGTCGACTCCACCTGCACACGCGGCTGCTGCTGGGTCTCGCCGGCGTTGCCCGCATCCTGGGGACGCTGGGAATCGTACTCGCTCATGGCTGCGATCCTTTCGTCAAATAGCCAAAGGCCCGCCAAACATGTGGCGGGCCATCATTGTTCACGTTGAGTTGTACCCCAATATGCGGGCGCAAGTGTATGAGAACGCAATCTTTTAGGAAGGCTTAAGTTCTGCCGCAGACCCGAAAGGAATCCGTACCTGCGTCAAAACCACCACAAAAGTGCCTGTCCCCTTTGTGGTGGAAATCTAGTCCTTAAACAGATAGCCCACGCCGCGGACGGTGGTGATGTGCGCCGCGATCTGCGGACCCACCTTGGAGCGGATGCGTCGAATGTGCACGTCGACGGTGCGCGTGCCGCCGCAGTACTCAAAGCCCCACACGCGGTGCAGCAGCACCTCGCGGCTGTAGGCACGGTTGGGGTGCGTCGCCAAAAAGCTCAGCAGCGAGTACTCCATCAGCGTCAGGTCGATGGGCTCATCATCGAGCGTCACCTGGTAGGTAGCCAGGTTAATCTCAAGGTTGTCGATGTTGAGCACATCGTCGGCGGCGACGGTCTCCTCCTCGCCCATCAGGCGCTGCGCACGAGCCTTAAGCTCGTTGGGCGTCGCCGTGGGGCATACAAAGTCGGCATGCGCGTGATTCGGCAGGCGCAGGGTGCCGAGCGCCTCGTCGTCGACGATCACCAGCATGGGGACGCCGCCGCGATCGTCAAGCCACTTGGCAATCTGATCGATGCGGTCGCTGTGGATGCCATCGGAATCGAGAATCAGCAGGTCAAAGTCATGCGCCGCAGTCGGCGAATCGGGGGTGACCAGGCTCACCTCGACACCCAGGGTGGTCGTCAGGCTGCGGGCAAACTCGTGGAAGCGCGTCGTGCGCGCCATGAACAGGGCACTCTTTTCGGACATATCGGCCTCCAAGTAAATGAGCTCAATCGTACTGGAACAAGCCGGCGCGATTAGGAGTTCGCCAGGTAGTGCTTGATCTCCCACTCGGTGATCGTAGACTCAAACTTATGCCACTCGTCGCGCTTCTTTTTGAGGAAGAAGCTGTGGATGTGCTCGCCGAGGGCATCCTTCATAAACTGCGAGTCCTCAAACACGTCAAGCGCCTCTTTGAGCGAGCGCGGCAGCGGCGTGTAGCCGGCCTCGAGCATCTGACGGTCGGTGAGCTTGAGCGTCTCGGCCGTGGCCTCGGGCGGGAGCTCCAGCTTGCGCTCGATGCCGTCGAGACCGGCCGCCAGCGTGACGGCGTTGACCAGGTACGGGTTGGCCATGGGGTCGGGGCTACGAAGCTCGATGCGCGTGGACAGCTGCTTGCCGGGCTTGTAGACCGGGATGCGGACCATACTCGCGCGGTTGCGCAGGCCCCACGTGGCGTACTGCGGCACAGAGTCGCCGCCCGTGGTGATGCGCTTGTACGAGTTGACCGTGGGGTTGGTGATGGCGCTGATTTCGCGGGCATGCGCCAGGATGCCGGCCATATAGTGCTTGGCGATATCGGAGAGATGGTACTTCTCGTCGCCCTCGCCCCAAAAGACGTTGTTGCCGTCGTGGTCGAACAGCGACTGATGCAAAAACATGGCGCTGCCATCCTCGCCCGCCAACGGCTTGGGCATAAAGGAGGCGTGGCAACCGCTCTCGTAGGCCTGCTGCTTAATGATGAGTTTGGCCGTGGTGATGGCGTCGGACATGCTCAGGGCCTCGGCGTGACGCAGGCTCATGCCGTGCTGCGAGCGGCCGGCGGCGTGGAAGGTGTACTCCACGGGCACGGACATCTTCTCGAGAGTGAGGACCGTGTTGCGACGCAGGTCGCGAGCGGCATCGCTCACCGAAAGATCGAAGTAGCCCACGTTGTCGAGCGGCTCGGGAGTGTGCTCGTCGGGGAAGTAGTAGTACTCCAGCTCGGCGCCCACGTTAAGCAGATAGCCAGCCTTCTCGGCCTTGTGGAACATGCGGCGCAGGGCATCGCGCGGGTCGCCGGCAAACGGCTTGCAATCGGGGGTGCACACGTCGCAGAACACGCGAGCGACGCCGTTGTGGCTCGGGCGCCACGGCAGGATCTGGAAGGTCGAAGCATCGGGAAACGCCAGCATGTCAGCTTCCTCAGGCGTGGCAAAGCCCTCGATGGCGGAGCCGTCAAAGCCAATACCCTCCTCAAAAGCGACCTCGAGGTCCTCGGGGCTAATGGCAAAGTTCTTGAGGCGGCCGAGAATGTCGACAAACCACAGACGCACAAAGCGGATGTCACGCTGCTCTACGGAGCGGAGTACGTAATCGATGTTCTGCTGGTTCATGTCGCTCCCCTTTCTTTCGGGCGGGTTTCGACTGATCTATATCGCAGATACTATCGCAGAAAAATGTTTCCGCAGGGTTAAAGCGTATCAAGCGCTCAAAAAACGTGCGCGAACAGGCCGTTGCGAACGAGCGGTTAGCGTTCAGATTCGGAGACAATTTGTCTACAGGCTCGTTCCAGCGCAGGGAACTCCATCGTCACTGCATCCCAAACAACCGAGCGGTCGACATTGCCGTAATCATGCGCAAGATAATTTCTCATGCCGATAATTCCACGCCATTCAATTTCGGGATGAAGCCGCTGCGAGCGTTCCGACAATTTGCCCGCTTCTTCCGTCACCCTAAGCGCACACATCAAAAGGGAGTCCGCCAACGCCCTCGTCCGCACGTCATTCGCATGCAGAAACTGGTCCTCGGTGATATCAAAAGCCTTGATGCGCTCGTTCGTTTCGGAGATGGCCTCCAAAACCTCTTGGGCGCGAAGGCTGTCTGACTTACGCGCGATCATAAAGGATCACTCCTTCGCGCTCGATTACCGCGGCAAGTTCGTCATCAAGATGATCACTAGAGACGAGATCAACCTGCCTCCCGGTTTCTTTGCGCACCGCCTCGCCAAACGCCGACAGCGCAAAAAGACCAAAGCCCTGCTCGCGATCGACTTCGAGACGCAAGTCAATATCACTATCGGCATGCGCCTCGCCACGGGCATACGAACCAAAAAGAATCACGGTTTTGATGGCGGGAATCGAGCTGGCCGCCTCGCGGACGGCGGACTCAATCTGGGCAGTATCCAAAATGCCCGTCGCGGCGCTTTCGCTCGCAGAGCTTTTACCAAGTGAAGGAACAAACGGCAGAGAGCGCTCGCGCAGCATCTGCCTCATAAACATATTGACCGCAACAGACGAAGTCATGCCAAGCTCTTCGCACAGTTCGGCAAATGAGTCTTTAATTGACGAGTCCACTCGCACACTCAGCACAGACGCAGCCATGGATACCTCCTGTATGACATTTTCTATATATTATCACACAGGCTGGCGCGAGGTTGATGCGCGGTGTTCGATGTGACCGGGGATCTCGATGCGTTTAGGCGCCAGCTTCGCGGCCTCGCCCACGGTGGTGGTAACAACGTCGATGCGCTCGGAAAGGCGCTCGACTACGCGCTCGGCAATGGTGAGGGTGTCCTGCGCGGCCGTGGTCACGCCACCAAAGAGCACATGGTTCCAGGGGTAGTCGTCAAACGTCGCGATCTTGAGCCCCGCCGGCAGCGAGGGTCCCAGCTGCGCTAGCGCCTCGGCCAGACGCAGGAAAACCAAGCCGTTGACAGCAATGAGGCCGAGCTTTTTACCTGCATAGCCGCGGATGGTCTCGTCCAGGCGGCCGACGCCCGTGGCGCCCCCGTCGGCCAGGGTGACGACCTCGCCGGCAAGGCCGCGGTGCAAAAGCTCGTCGGTAAAGGCCTCGGCGCGCTTGCGACGCACGGGGCTGTCGTCGCTTGCCTCGGTGAGCAGGCACAGGCGCTCGCTGCCAGCGGCGGTCAAGGCGTCTACCAGGCCGGCGACCAGCTCACGGTTGTTAGATGTCACCAGATCGACACCGCCGTCGGCAACGTCGCGGTCGAGCAGCACAACGGGCAGACGTCCCGCTGCCGCGGCGATCGCCTCGTCATTGCCTCCGCAGGTGTTGACGACCAGACCGTCCACGCCGGCATCGATAAGTCTGGTGAGCGACTCCGCTTCCTTAGCGGAGTCGTTACCACTAATGGCCGTCATGAGCGAGCAGCCGCGCGCAGCGGCGCTGGCGGAAAGTCCTTCGAGCATGGCGCTCGAGAACGGGTTGGCGATGTCGGCCAGGATCACGCCGATGAGGTTGGTGCGTGAGCTGCGCAGATTGCGTGCGGCGGCACGTGGGCGATAGCCGGTGCGCTCGATAACCGCTGCGATGCGAGCACGGGTTTCCTCGGTCATCTGCCCGGGGCGGTTATTGAGATAGCGCGAAACCGTGGCCGGACTCACGCCCGCCTCGGCGGCAATGTCCTTGATTCTCATCTGCGCCATGGCGCACCCCGTTTCCCAATTGTCAGCAGTCTGAGCCATTTTAGGCATTTTTTTAAAAATCTCGCTTGCAAAACGCTGTAGGTGAGTATACTACAACTCGAAACGAAACCGATTTCGTAAACCGATTTCGGCAAGCGTTGGCGCGGAGGTGCAAAGATGTACCCTACCGTCTTGGCACCTCCGCGCCAACGCCATATCAAAGGTGTACGCACGAGCAAGAAGGAGCTGCGCGACCATGGGTAAAACGGTTCTTACCTTCGGCGAGATCATGATGAGGCTCTCGCCCAAAGATCATCTGCGCATTGAGCAGGCAACCGAGTTTGACGTCCGCTACGGTGGCGCCGAGGCCAACACCGCTCTTTCCCTGGCCTACCAAGGCGACAAGGCCGCTTACGTATCCGTTGTCCCGGCCAACCGCCTAGGCGAGTGCGCGCTGCGCTCGCTGAAGGCCTACGGCGTCGACACAACGCGCGTCGTGCGTCAGGGCGACCGTCTTGGCTCCTATGTGTTTGAGGTCGGCGCCTCGCAGCGCGGCAACGGCTGCGTCTACGACCGCAAGTTCTCTGCCATCAACATGGCCAAACGCGACGTCTTTGACTGGGACGAGATCCTCAAGGGCATCGATGTCTTCTATTTCTCCGGCGTGACCCCCGCCGTCTCCGATGAGATGGCCGCCGCCTGCAAGGAGGCACTCGCCGCCTGCCGCGCCAAGGGCATCACCACCGTGTGCGACGTGAACTATCGCGGCAAGATGTGGTCGCCCGAGAAGTCGCAGGCCACCATGAAGGAACTCCTGCCGCTCGTCGACATCTGCATCGCCAACGACGAGGATGCGCCCGCCGGCCTCGGCATGACCTGCGTCTCTGGTTCCCTTGCCCATGGCATCGAGGAGCGCGACACCTACGTCGAGATGGCCCGTCAGATCTGCGCCGAGTACGGCTGCAAAAAGGTCGCCTCGGTCGTCCGCAACATCTCCTGCGTCGAGCGCTCCATCTGGATGGGCATGCTCTTTGAGGCCGAGAGCGGCGAGCACTGGTTCTCCCCTGCTCACGACGTGCACGTACTCGAGGGCGTTGCCGCCGGCGACGCTTTCAACGCCGGCCTCGTCCATGCCCTCATCAACGACTTTGACCCGCAGGACGCTGTCAACTACGCGATTGCAGCCTCGATCCTCAAGCTCACTATCAAGGGCGATTCAAACTTGGTGACCGCAGACGAGATCGCAGCCGCGGCATCCGCCGCCGACGGTGGCACCCGCGTCGCGCGCTAATCCGTCTCCATTCCGCGGGCCGCAGCTTTCCAATCCCATACCCCTGCGGCCCGCTCCCCGATTCCTCCGGTCGGGCAAAACCACCAGTCCCATTCCGGTTTTGCCTGGCATTCCCTACATGACTGGTCGAGCAGCTGGTTTTGGAATTGCTTGAACCCCAAGCAGTGCCTCCGATAACCAATCCAAAATCGGCTCCTGACCAGCATATTTGGCAATCACGCGCCCATGCGCGCCATACATCGAAAGGAACATTATGTTCGATCAGTTCTACACCACGCTTGAGTCCCTGGGCATCGTGCCGGTCGTCGTGCTCGACAAGGTCGAGGACGCCGCTCCGCTCGCCCACGCCCTTATGGCAGCTGGCATGAAGTCCGCCGAGGTCACCTTCCGCACCGCCTGCGCCGCCGAGTGCATCGCCGCTATGGCCGAGGCCGAGCCCGAGATGTGCGTTGGCGCCGGCACTGTCCTGACCGTCGAGCAGGTTGAGCAGGCCCGCGCAGCCGGTGCCAAGTTCATCGTCTCCCCGGGTTACAACGAGGACGTTGTGAAGCACTGCATCGACATCGACCTGCCTGTCCTTCCCGGCACCGTAACCCCCTCCGAGGTCACCGCAGCCGAGAACCTGGGCCTCAAGGTCACCAAGTTCTTCCCCGCGTCCCAGTATGGCGGCTTGAACACCATCAAGGCCCTCGCCGCTCCGTTTGTCGGTCACCGCTTTATGCCTACCGGCGGCGTGAGCACCGCCAACGTCGAGGAGTACCTGAGCTCCTCTGCCATCATCGCCTGCGGTGGCACCTGGATGGTCAAGCCGGCCCTGTTTGCCGATGGCGACTTCTCCAAGGTCGAGCAGATTGCCCGCGAGGCCATGGACGTCGTCAAGAAGGTCCGCGGCTAGGTTTAGCTCTCTATCGTGAAAGGGGGCGTGCCCTAGACCTCGCCCCCTTTCTTTTAAAGCGGCTCGGAAGCGCGCCGTTTCCGTCACGAACAAGAACCAAAACCGTCTTGTATGCTGATAGAACGTGACGGAAGCGACACGCCCCCGAGCCGCTTTGCCTACTCGGCTGGCAGTCGCGCTCAACTAAGACACTTCGACAAAAGCCGAACCATCAAAACAGCTGCGGCGCCGTCTGGAGAAATGGACCCTTGCTTCCGGTCTTTTCCTCCAAGCGGCGCCGCAGCTTTTTCGTGCCCCGATGTGCCCCGTCACTTGCGGTGGAATACGGACTGCCTACACCATCAGAGCCGCAAAACAATCCCTATTTCACCGCAACTAAATAAAGGGACAAATTAGATGGCCGAGTCTTTGGACAGCTCAAAATAGTCGGGATGCAAGGCGATAACCGGACCTTGCTCTTCGGGCATCAGGTGCAGGTGTGTCTCTGCCAGATAGCTCGCCGCATCGGTATCGCCCCTCTTAATGGCCTCGAGAATCCGGCGATGCTGCCGACGAATCGGCTCCCAATCCAGATCCTGCGACACCATACGCAACCAGTTGTATCGCTCAAAATGCGTGTTGATGCTCTTCATCCAATCCCACAACATGTGACGACCGGCAATCTCAAAACACGTCTCATGGAACAGGTTGTCCAGGTCAAAGAAACGACGCGTTTCGCTATGGTCGAGCGACTCGGACTCGCCAAGGATTTGCTCAATCCGCTGCTTTTGCTCGGGCGAGGCGGCCGAACAGCATTTAATGAGCACGCTTCTCTCGAGTTTCTCACGCAAGAAACAGGCGTTCTCGGCGCGCTCCATGCTGATTTTTGAGACATAGGTGCCGCTTTTGGGACGCGTTTCCACCAGCTCCTGCTCACGCAGGCGCACAAAGGACTCGCGAATGGGCGTGCGTCCGATTCCCGTCTCCTTTTCCAGACCAATCGCCGAAAGGCGCGTGCCGGGCTTGAGCTCGGCATAGATGATCTTGGACCGCAATGCGTTGTACGCCTGGTCTTGCAGGCTCTGATAATGCTGCTGTTCCATAAAGCCCTCGGATGAAGCCTCGGTTAATCGAATACCACCATGCAATACTATCGCATCCCCCGTCCCCCCATAAGTTGCGGTGGAATAGTTCCTGCTCAAAGCCTTCAGCAGCAAAAACAGGAACTATTCCACCGCAACTTATGGGGGGACGGGTGCGACATGCCGTTGGTATAAAAAGCAAAGGCCCGCGGACAGTTTGATAGGCAACTGTCCGCGGGCTTGCGGTGAGACACGCTTGTCTTATGCGTTTCTCGCCTAGATAAACAGGCTCAGGATTAGAACCATGATGAGGCCGACAACGGAGTTGACGAGCTCCAACAGGCCCCATGTCTTATAGGTATCCTTCATCGACAGGCCAAACGACTGCTGGAACAGCAGGTAGCCGCCGTCATACATAGGCGTGATGGTATTGGATGCGCAGGCGCAGACCAGTACTGCAAGCACCGGGTTGATGCCAAACTGCGTAACCATAGGTGCCACGACGCCGGCGGCGGTGATGGCCGAGACGGTGCCCTGGCCGGTGAGCAGGCGCAGGACCACCGTGATCACCCAAGCCAAAATCAGCGGCGACACCGGCATGAGGCTCACCATGTCGGCAAGCGTCGCGCCAACGCCAGAAGTAATGATGACCTGCTTCATGATGCCGCCGGCACCGATAACGAGCAGCACGTTCGCGACGCCCTTGATAGCATCGGACATAGAGCTAGAGATCTCTCCGCCATCCATGCCGCGCGTATAACCATACGCAACCATGGCAAGAATCATCGTGATGAGCATAGTGATATCTGCGCTACCGATGCAGCTGGCAAGATCGTATGCAAAGCAACCCTCGCCCACCGTGTTCTTGATAATCGAAGCCCCAATCATGATGATTGCCGGGAACAGCGGCACCAGAATGGAAAGCCAGAACGGCGGAAGCTCGTCCGCAGGCCTGCGCTCCGCCGGCTTCATAACATTGCCAAGCGGCATGTCATCGAGACCGGGGATGAAATGGCACAGCAAAAGACCAGAGCAGATAAGTGTCGGAATCGTGACGATCAGACCAAAGATGTAGACCGGCGGAACCTCGGCACCAAAGGCACTCACCAGCGCCATAGGACCAGGCTGCGGCGGAAAAAGAGAATGGCCCATCGTGGTACCAGAAACAGCCGGGATAATCAGGCGCATATAGGGGATGTCGGCCTCTTTGGCGATGCTGATAACGAGCGGCGTAACGATAAGGAACGCCACCTCGTAGAACATGCTCATACCAAAGATAACGCCGATGATCAGAAGCGCAACAGGCAGCAGCTTAATACCGAGCTTGTCAACGATAGTGTCGGCAATCTGCTGCGAGGCACCCGAATCGGTCATCAGTTTTCCGATGGCTGCGCCAAAGATAATGATCAGCGCAAGCGACTTAAGCGTTCCGCCCAGTCCATCTTCCATGGTGGTGACAAGGTCGCCCACAGAGATGCCGTCGGCAAGGGCGATAAAAATGGCGGAAAGAATAAGCGCAATGATGCTGTTGATTTTAAACTTAACGATCATGGCGACCAGCAGGACTACGCCCACCAGCACCAAAAGGAGTGAAACAACTCCCGCATTCATAGATAAGCTCCTTTTAACTGGCAATGAAGCCAAGTGCTTCTATTCGAAATAGCAGCTTTTACTCGCTTACAGGTTGGCGACAATTGCCTGGGCGATCTCGTCGTACTGAGCCGACTCGAGCGTGACGCGACCGGGGTTCATGGCAAACACGTCGCCAAACTCAAACGGGTCGTCCTTGTACTTGGGGACGATATGCACGTGCAGGTGATGCATGGTGTCGCCGTAGGCACCAAAGTTAATCTTGTCGGGATTGAACGCCTTGTGCAGCGCTGCCGCGACGTGGCGGACATCGGCCATAAAGGCGGCGGCGTCTTCCTCGGACATGCAGGAGATGTCATCGACGTGCTGCTTGGAGGCCACGATTACGCGGCCCTTATGACTCTGCTCCTTAAACAAGATGAGCTTGCTGGCAGGCAGATCAAGCATGGGGATGCCAAAGGCATCGACGAGCGTGTTGTCGGTCCCGCACATGCAGTACGAGCAATCGGTATGCTGTTCCATGGTGATCCTTTCGATCTGGACAATGATGAATGCCGCTTTTGCGGCAGGTGTAACCCCTCGTTTACACCACCAGATAATGGACAGATACAACGCATGCGTAGTCGATACGAAATCGGTTTCGTATCGACTACCGCCATGATACAGCCAACGAGTTGTTACGATTAGGTGAACGTTCACTTTTTATTGTTTTTCTCTTTGCAAGTAGAATCCCGTGCGTATACTAAGGCTCAAACGAAACCGATTTCGTCGAGCGTGGGCAATAGGATGCTAAGACGCACCCTACCATCTTGGCATCCTATTGCCCACGCAATGTCATTTGCTTTCCTCCCGTCTCGCTGGCCCTTCAGTCCCATTCCGGCACAGCGAGACACTTCCTAGACAACTGACCATGGGGCCGGCTTTTCTGCTTTAACAGCAGTGCCTCCGATAACCCTCTTTTGCCGGTCCGGGTCAGTTTTTTCACACAACCGAAAGGACGGGTAGCAACATGCGACCGCTCATCATCATGAATGGAGAGAAGATCGATTGGTTCCATACCGTCATCAGGATGCTGATGTATCTGGCGGGCGTTGCAGTACTGGCACTCGGCATGAGTCTCCAGACGGCATCCGGCCTGGGCGTCGCCGCGCTCACGTGCTTTGCCACAACCCTATCCATGCTCACGGGCAAGACGCTCGGCTTTTGGATCACTGCTACCTATGTCGCCTACATCGTGGCACAATTCACTATCTTGCGACGCGAGTTCCAGCCGCGCATCCTGCTCGAGCTGTGCTTCTCAACGCTCATCGGCGGCTTCACCGACTTCTTCATGGCGGTCAACCCGCTGCATCCCGCAGCACTCCCCATACAGGTTGAGACCATGCTGCTCTCCCTCGCTGTCACTGCATTTGGCGTAAGTCTCGTCGTCAACATGGGCGTTGTCCCCAACGCGCCCGACGGCCTGGTGCAGGTCATTGCCGAAAAGATTAAACGCCGCTTTGGTGACGTAAAAGTCGTGTTCGACTGCTCGCATGTCGCCGTGTCTCTCGTTCTGTCGCTCGCGCTCATGCACAACCTGGGCGGCTTTGGCGTGACCACCGCCATCTCGGCGCTGTTCTTGGGCCATGTCATCAACATCGCTAATAAGCTGTTCGCCCAGCGCTTTGTGCGCGCGGCATTCGGGAAATAGCACCACCGTAAGAACCCGCAAACAGCGCTATACGTTGCTATATCTCACTATACTTTGCTATATCTTGCTATACTTTGCTATATCTTGCTATATCTTGCTATATCTTGAGCAAAGGTGGCTCACATGCAAACAAACCCTTTTAAGCCCACAGCAGGTAAAACACCTCCCACGATTATCGGCCGCGAAGATGTACTTGAAGAATTCAGTGAAGGCCTCACCAACGGGCCTGGTGCCCCTGGGCGCCTAATGCGCATAGCCGGCGTCCGTGGAACGGGCAAGACGGTCCTCCTTGACGAGTGCTCACGTTTGGCGCAAAGCCGTGGCTGGACGGTCATAAAAGAGGTCGCAACCGAGGGACTTTGCCAGCGCATTCTCGAACAGCTGCAGCCCAAATTCCAGGCCAAACACGCCAGATTTGAGCCCACCGTAGCTGGCATATCCATCGGCAGCATAGATATTGAGCGAATCGGCCCATCGCTACGCGACGCCATGAGACAGACAATAACCAAGAATGGAAATGGCCTGCTCATCACTCTCGACGAGGTTCAAGACGCAGAGCTCGATGAGGTCCGAACGCTCTCCATTGCGATTCAGCAGGTTATCGGCGAAGACCTTGATATCGCCTTTGTTTTTGCTGGGCTGCCTTCGATGATTGAAAGCATCATCAACGGAAAGACACTTACGTTTTTGCGCCGTGCCCTCCCCTTTGATCTGAAGGCTGTGGCAGTAACCGAAGTGTCGTACTCCCTCGAGGAAACCATTGAAGCGTCTGGCATGGAGTTGCAGCCAGGTATTGCCGGCCAACTTGCCGAGGCAACGCAAGGCTATCCTTTCATGATCCAACTCGTTGGATACTACGCATGGCAGTTGGCAAGACGTGCACACACAGCGATTATTGGAGAAGAAGAAGCCGAGCGTGGCATTGCAACGGCACGCGAACGCTTCTGCGCCATGGTGATTGAGCCCGCGCTGCAGCGCATTCCGCCCACGTGCATCGCTTATCTGCTGAGCATGGCGTCTTTGGGGCAGACGAGCTCGACCAGCATGGTTGCCGATGCCCTGAACAAAACGCCTCAACAGGTGAGCTCCGTCCGCAGCCGCCTGTTAAGAGAATCGATTATCGAGGCTCCTTCGTACGGCAAGGTCTCATTTGCCATCCCCTACATGCGCGACTACCTCTACGAGCACAAAGCCGAACTGGAAGTTGAACTGTAGAAACGACAACTGCCCTGCAAGATGAAAACCGTTTTCGTACGGATTTAAAGCAGACGTAAACGGTTTTCGTCTTGATTTGCGTCCGAAATTAAGACGTAAATTGCGCTTTCGTACGCTTATTACCAGACGCAAATTGTTTACGTCCGGCTATGCGTCCCCAATCCAGACGAAAAAAGCTCCGAGCTCGTGTGAGCTCGGGGCTCTTTGTGCCGCACATCTATGAGAGGGAATCGATGCGCACGGGCGCTACTCCATGTAGCCGCCCTGGGATGGCGGCAACCTCGTCGTTGCCCGTCTGATGGGTGTGCTCAAGGCATCCGTTCCCCTCTTTATCGACGTAACGGGCAAAAAAGGCTCGTCGAGGAGACCATCCGCACCCACCGTGGCGTGGCCGATGCCATCGCCGCGCGCAACCCCACCGCAGCGCACGACGCGATGTATTTGCACCTGGTGTATAACCGCAACATGATTGCGGAGGGAGCAGAAGCAAAAGGCA
>UMLL01024437.1_pt1 | contig 52775 bp, 35 predicted proteins | sample 1966591 | NCBI WGS metagenome assembly UMLL01 (sample SAMEA4836200, study PRJEB28245) | human gut metagenome | biome: gut microbiome; material: fecal sample | place: Denmark | collected 2008 | reverse complement strand
TGACGCGGCCCTCCCTCTTACACCACAAAAATTCGCGCGATCTAACGTTCTCACGTAAGAGTGATTTCGCTTCACATTTGGATTCACTCGAGGGTGATGGACACCCGACCCTGCTGAATACTCGCAATTTTGCGCGTCGCTAGGGTACCCACCTTGTTAGTCGGCCTAGTTTCCGGCCCCGAAGACCCTGCCCTCGGGCGTGAAGCTACTTGTTTGGTTGAGTGATGGGCTGTCGGGTTCGACAGTCTGCATGTCATCGATTGCCGGAACCTCGTTAATCGTCGGATCGTCCAATGCGATGCCTTCGAGCATTGCTTTTTCGAGGTCGATTCGTTGGCGCTCTTTTGAATCCTGGCGAAGCTCCTCCTGGATTCGTTCCTTTTCCTCAATAAACCTTCTGAGCACAAATAGTCTCAGGTCCTCTTGCATGATTTGAAAGTCTTTTGGCAGACGCGAGGGGCGTATACCTTCTTTTCGTTGGATTGCCTCCATGACCCTAACGAAAGAGCTGGCATGCATAAAGGAATAGCGGCTGACAGTGATGATTCCGTACCCCATGGACGCAAGTGCGTTCTTGCGTTCTTCGTCGATGGCGCGGTCTTCTTCCGCGTCGTGATAAAAACCGTTGTATTCAATATCTGTTCGAGATTTCTTCAGATATGCATCCATAAAGAATTTTTTGCGCCTCGTGAGATTTTTTGCGGCAGCGGTGACCTGTACCTCGTAATCGGTCTCAATTCCCTTAATACCAAGTCCACCTTCGCTTTTGGGCAGCGTAAGCATCATGGCAAAGGCCGTTTCCATGGGAGAGCGGCATCCATCGCGTACACATTGAATCGCCTTTCGGGCAAGGGCCAAACCGTCGCATCTGGTAATGGAATTAAAGAACTGCTTTAACCTCTCGGTCGAGGTAAGTGGGAAACGCTCGGTATAGGAGGCAGAAGAACCGGTTCCAAGGGAATAGGCGCCGCACAGTTCAAAGTAGTACTCCACCAGTTCGCGAAAAGAAAGATAGGTGGCAGCCTGAAGTGCGCAAAGCTCAACGCCAACAATGTAGATGTTATCTTCTAGCTCTATAAAACGCGAGCATGAGAATCGCTTTGACGAAACGTGGCATTGACAGTTCATCGCGTAGCGCGCGTTCCTGCGATCAAACACCATTACCTCGAGGGATTCATTTGCGTCGCGGGCAACATCATGTTTGGCAAGCCATTCTGTGGCCGCGTCGAGGAGCGTTCCGGTGGGGCACGATCCGTAAATTGCGGCAGGGCTGCAGGACTCGATGTCTTTCGCAGACACCGAATGCGCGGCCTGGTAGACCGCTTTTGCCGTGGTATGTGACAATACGATACTCATGGTATATATCGTGTCAGCTAATGCCGTGTTGATGGCGCTGAGTGGAAAAGTCGTTTTAGAGGTCTAACCAAATACTGTCCAAAAGCTTGACGCAATTATGGGCACGTTCACCCCAAATCAATGTTTTCGCTGCTCAGCTATAGCATAGAAATACTCAATTGCTGCACATTTGGTATCGATGCATCGCCATTCGAACACAAATCACGTGTCGGGAAAGTGCCGAAGTAGTTAAAAAATAGGATTCTGAATTTGTGAAGCGCGGGCCTGCTTGTGGAACGCAGAGCGGCCCCGTCGCGAGGTTTCCCGCTGCGAGGCCGCTCGTGATCTACGACGTGGTTTGTCGTAGACGTTTCTACTTGGCAAACAGGTTCTTGAGGTTGAACTCGGCCTGAACCGTGCGGAGCATGAGGTCGGTGTCGTCCAGGCCCAGGTGCTGCTCGTTGGCGTCGGCGGCGAGGGTGCCACGGCGGCGCGCCCAGTTCTCGAGCGCAGCGGGCGCGGACTCGCGGGGGAGCGAGCGCACGTCGGCGTCCAAGCTGCGGCAGATCTGGCGCGAGTCGATGACGATGATCTTGCCTGCGCGGCGTGCCTCGGCGTAACCGTCCAGATGAATTTTGAACCAGCTGTCCTCGAAGGCGGCATTATGTGCCATATAGGGATACTTCTTCATGAGCTTGAGCAGCTGCTTCTGCAGCTCCTTGTTCTCGCGGAACGGCTTTTTGCCGTCGATGTCGTCCCAGGTGATGTGATGGATGTTCGATAGCGGCACATCCTCGCCGCGGTAGATGTCGGGCAGGCCGCAGTAGTGCGCCTCGGCGTCATGCGGCACGGCGTCGCTGGTGAGATCCATGATCTCCCAGCCCACGTTGATGATGTAGCCGCGCTCGGGCGCGCGACCGGTGGTCTCGATGTCGATGCCCAGCACCGTGCCTTGGATGGGCTTGCGGGCATAGGCTACGCCGAGTGCGTCGTGGTCACCGCGGATCTCGCGCATGACCGATGCGGCGGTACGCTTTTGCATCTTGCCGATGGCGGCGCAGGTGTCGGCGTCGGACAGGCCGCGCGAGAGCGTCGCGGGCGTCACGTTGCGCAGGCGCGCCTCGCCAATCTGGTCGCACAGGTCGCGGTTGCGGTCGGCCAGGTCGCGCACAGTGGCAAAGTCGAAGCCGGGGTCGCCCTCGGCGGTAAAGTACTCGGTCTCGAGCACCTTGAGGGCCTCCTCGCCCTTCTGACGCTCGGACTCCATGGCGCCGTGGTCGCCGTAGATAAACATGGGGATAAACGGCTGGCGTTCGTATTCGAGTGCTTGCGATACGTTCATATGCTGCTCCTTGGACGGGCCGCGTCACGCGGCTCGGGGTTACTGAGTTGTGGCGAGATGATAGTTTGCCATGGGCAACTATTGGCACCGCGCCCGGGACAACTACAATACCCTAGTTGACCGCTAGGACTTTTACAATGCTGCCGAAAGACACGAAAGGTTCCATCCGTCATGGATTTACTGATAGATATTCTGCTCGACGCTGGCAAGGACACGCTGTCGCTGGTGCCGTTTTTGTTGGTGACGTATTTGGCTCTTGAAACTCTTGAGCACGTTGCAGGCGACCGCGTCAACGGCGCTATCAAGCGCGCCGGCGCCGCGGGTCCCGTGGTTGGCTCGCTGCTGGGCGTGGTGCCGCAGTGCGGATTTTCGGCCATGGCAGCAACGCTGTACGCCGGCCGTGTCGTGACACTGGGCACGCTGGTCGCCGTGTTCCTCTCGACCTCCGACGAGATGTTGCCGCTGTTGCTCGCCGAGCAAGTTCCCGTGCAGACCATGGCGATGCTGCTCGCCTCGAAGGCGCTGATCGCTCTGGTCACGGGCTTTATCGTGGATGCGGCTATCCGCGGCCTTCGTCGTAATGCCCGCGCGCATGCAGCGATTCGCCGTACCGTGCTGGGGACCGCTGCCAATCCGGCTCATGTGAACTGCGCGCACGACGACCATACCGGGGGCGACATCATTGACGAAGTGGCCGAGGCGGGCGTAAGTGCCGATCACATCCATGAGCTGTGCGAGCGCGATCATTGCGGTTGTGATGAAGACGAGGATGAGGGCGAGCACGGGCATGGACATGACCACGATCGCGGTCATGAGGGCGAGCATGAACACCATCATGGCCACGGTCACTCCCACTCCCACGAGGTCGCGCCCCTCCTGGCGATCATCCGCAGCGCCATCTCGCACACCGTGCAGGTCTCGGTATTCATTTTCCTGGTGACGCTGATTCTGGTCGCCGTGCTCGAGACCTTTGGCGAGTCCGCAATCGAGCAGTTCCTGCGTGGCAACGAGACGCTTGCTGTCCTGGGTTCGGCGCTTGTTGGGCTGATTCCCAATTGCTCGGCCAGCGTGGTCATCACGCAGCTGTACCTGGAGGGCGCGCTACAGCTGGCGCCGATGCTCGCCGGCACGCTCATTTCCGCCGGCGTGGGCTACCTGGTCCTGTTTCGCACCAACCGCAGTGCTCGCGAAAACGCCGTGTTCCTGGTCATGATGTACGTCATCGGCGCCGGCTGGGGCCTCATCCTATCCGCCTTCGGCCTCTAAGTAGGCCTAACAAAACGGGCTTCAAAATAGCCATGCTCGGCGCCTGCACAATGCGGCGACGCATGGCATTTTGAAGCCCGTTTTTTTGTTGAGCCATGGATTCCGAGCGCTCACACCGCCCAAAACTAAGGCAGATTTCCGGGTATATTCCAAAAATCTGCCTTAGTTAGCGCAGCAGCTCGGTGAGGTTGCGCTTAAAGCGAGCGCGGTCTTCGCTGGTGAAGGCTGCCGGTCCGCGGGTGCGACCGCCGGCGCGACGCACCTTCTTTTCCTCGTGACGAATAAACAGCTGCATGTCGATGGTCGCCTTGTCGTACACGTGCCCGCGCACACCGATTGCGGCGGCATCGCGGCCGAGCACCATGCTCGCCAGGCCAATGTCCTGCGTCACGACCACGTCGCCCGCCTGCAGGCGTTCGACAATGGCAAAGTCGGCACTATCGGCGCCCACGCTTACATCGAGCGTGGTGACCCAAAAGCCGCGCCACGCGTGCTCGGCATCGCGTGGGTCGTCGCGGCGAATGTGTCGCTCCAGGTTTTGCGTGCTGTTGCCTGCGATTACCACGGCAACGCCCGCCCGTCGCGCGCAGTCGATCGACTCGCGCGTAACCGGGCAGGCGTCGGCATCAATAAAGAGCGTTCTTGGCATCTAGTGCACCAGTTTGCCAAACTGAATGGCGCGGACAATGAGCGTCACGCCAAACACCAGGAGTGCGGCGCCGCTAAAGATGACGAGCATCTTTGCCGACCACAGCGGATAGATAAACACGAACATGCCGGCGATGATGGAGAGCGCGCCGCTCAGGATGGCGAGGGCGCGGTTAGACGAAAGCTCGGACTCCAGAATGGACATGACGCCTTCGACGATCCAGCCAAAGCCGGCCACGACCACCACGAGCGTGGTGAGCGTCGCGGTCGAGAAGGCCTGATTGCGCAGGATTATGACGCCGCCCAGAATGATGAGCAGGTTGGAGATGATGCTCGTCACGCGCCAGCCGGCGGGCAGCAGCGGCTCAAAAATGGCGGTGAACAGCCTAATGGCTGCCGTGATTATAAAGTAGACGCCCAGGACAGTCGTCAGGAAGATGAGGGACTTGGCGGGCGCAAACAGCAGCGCGATGCCGGCGATGAGCGCGATGACACCCGTGATGGCGTAAATCCAGCGCACGGCCTTGATTGCCTTGCCTGCCATGCTTTTCTCGTCAAATCCAAACGCGCTCGATTGCTTGTCATCGTTCTTAAAGATGCCCATGATGTCTCCTTTCCGCGCGGTGTTTGCCGTCATTGTTGTTTTTGCGGCGTATGCCGCAGCTGCTGCAACAAGTATCGCCCAAGGGCGCTGGCGTATGGGTCGGGGAGGGCGAAGTGTAACCCAAAGGCCCCGATTTGTTTCCGTTGTTCCCCACGTCGCGATTTTCTATTCAACAGGTGTAGAACATTGCAGCTCTGTTCGTTATTGCCTACGTTTTTAGGTTAGATTTTCCTAAGAACAATTGTCTTTAATTGGGGGTCTCTATGAACGAAGCTGTTCCCGCGGCGCCGTCGAGCGTGAGGTCGATGGCAAAGCAAGGCTGCGAAAAGCTCGGTCTGGAAGCGTTTGATGCGCTGGTCCGCCGTGCCCGCACGTGCCGCCGTTTTGACGAGTCCATGCGCGTGCCGCGCGAGTTTTTGCTTGAGCTGGCGGAGCTGGCGCACCTGACCCCGTGTGGTGCCAATGCTCAGCGTCTTCGTTTTCATGTGGTGAGCGGTGCCGAGGATTGCGCGCGCGTGTTCGATGAGCTCGCATGGGCCGGTGCGCTTAAGGATTGGCCGGGTCCTGCCGAGGGCGAGCGCCCGACCGGCTACATCGCTATTCTGGCCGAGCGCGCCGTTCCGGGCAAGCCTGCCGCGCCTATCACCGAGGTCGACACGGGCATCGCGGCTCAGACCATGATGCTCACTGCCCGCAGCGCCACGCCCGAGGTGGCAGCCTGCATGTTCAAGGCCTTTACGCCCCACGCGATCGATGCTATGGGGCTCGATAACGACAAGTATGAGCTCAAGCTGATCATGGCGTTTGGCGTTCCGGCCGAGACGCAGGTGATCGATGCGATCGATTCCAACCCCAATGGCTCAATTAATTACTGGCGTGACGAGGCGCAGGTGCACCACGTACCCAAGCGCCCGCTCGCCGATGTACTGGTTTAGTTGAGCGTCGCCGCGGCGTGCTCCAACAGCAAAACCGCCACAAAGGGACCGCAGACACCTTTGTGGCGGTTTTGGATGAAAGGGAAACTTGGCTATGAAAGACCTGTATCTGGTCCGTCACGGGCAGACAATATTTAACCTCAAGCGCATTATTCAGGGCTGGAGCGACTCGCCGCTCACGCAGCTGGGTTGCGACCAGGCGGCGCGCGCCGGCATGTTTTTGCGTGCGCGCGGCATTGAGCCCGATCATGCCTACACCTCGACGCTGCATCGCACCGAGCAGACTATCGCCAACCTGTGGCCGGGCCTTGCCTACGGGCGCCTAGACGGCCTACGTGAGTGGTTCTTTGGCGATTTTGAAGCCGAGCGCGTGATGCTGATGCCCGAGCGCCCGTGGCGCGATTTCTATCGCCAGTTTGGCGGCGAGGGTCAGATGCAGGTGCGCGGGCGCATGGTGGCGACGTTGACCGATCTTATGCGACGCCCGGACCACGAGTGCGTCCTTGCGGTGAGCCACGGATCGGCCATCAAGGAGTTTTTGGACCACACGAGGGGCGCGGCGGCCGACGAGTGCGAGCGCGTTCCGGGCAATTGCTCGGTGCTGCACTTTGCGTTTGACGATGCGGCCGATACGTTTGAGCTGGTCGAAGTCTTTACGCAGGAGGATTACGCGCGCGAGCTGGGGCTTGAGCCGCTCGTGGCGGCGGCAGGCCCACAGCGCGGGTAGCGCGGGCGTGGCGATGCGGATCGCCGACATAATTGTTTGATGCGAAAGGGGCGGAGGTGCATGCATTTGTTGCATCTCCGCCCCTTGTTTGTTTGGATGCTGGGTTTCCAGCTTCGCGTTCGAGTCCGCTAGAATCGTGAGATCTGGTGAGTGAGCAGACCCGTCGGAACCTGCGGCGCGCCGCCGCTGACCTGCGCGGCGGGGAACAGCACGGCTACAGCAAAGTTGAACGGCTCTTTGCCAGAGTAGGCGCCGGCGGCGCGGGCCTCGTCGGCCAAAATCTGCGATGCCCCAGCCAGTGCGGCGGCATAGGCGGAGTCGCCGGCGAACACCGGGTCGGGCGCCTGATCGAGCATGGCGCGGATGGCGGCAACGGCGTCCTCGCGCTTGACCTCCCACACGCGATGCGTGATGCCCGCGGGATCGGTGACGGCGTAGAGCGATGCGCCCTCTTTGGCAGCGCCCAGGATGATATCCATGACGGGCGAGGCTTCGTAGGCGAGCGACACGGGGCGCGGCTGCACCTTGAGCTCGGCGATTGCGCGCGCGGCGGCGAGTGCGTCGACGCTCTCGACGGCAGCCTCGTCGCTACCCATCAGCACGTTAACCGGGCAGATCGCCACGACACCCGTTACGCGTCCCGGCTCTCCCGAACACTCGTACACGTAGTATGCCGCGCCCGGATCCTTGAGCATGAGCCCATCGGCAATCGCGCCGCGCAGGGCTTCGTTGTCACTCAGAATGCTGCCCATCGCAGGCAGCGCTTCGAGCACGCGGTCCTGAGCCGGGCGGATGCAGGGAAACGGAAGAGCTTTCATGGACGGTCCTAACGCGTAAGTCGGATTGTTCGCGGCTTATTATGCCCCAACTTGGCTATCCGCGCCCCAGAGGGTGTTGTCGGCGAGTGCGGTCAGCACCTGCTGGCATCGAACGATATCGGCGTGGGGCACATATTCGTTGGGCTTGTGGGCGAGCGCGAGCGAGCCTGGGCCATAGCTCATGCAGTTGCGGTTGCCTGTCTTGCCGGCAATGACGGCAGTGTCGGTGTAGCCGGTAAAGAAGCCGACGGTCGTTTCCGCGCCCGTCACGTCATCGGCGGCACGCTTGAGGGCGGCTAGAAGAGGAGAGCCCGGATTGCGCTCGATGGCGGGGCGGTCGCCTGTCACGGTATAGCTGCCATGGCAGCCGGGGACCGCGGCTTCGGCGCCGGCGATGGCCTGCTCTACCATGCGCGTCGCGGCGGCCGTATCGGTCGGCGGGGTCAGGCGCATATCGACCCAGACCTTGGCGTGGTCGGGCACGACATAGGGGCGATAGCCGCCTTCTATCTGCCCAAACGTGATGGTCGAAGGCCCCAACTCATCATGCACGGGCAGCGCCGCGAACGCATGTCGCAGCGCGCAGACGGCCTCGGCCATGGCCGCGACGGCATCCGCGCCCTTCCAGGGCTGGCTCGCGTGCGCCGTGACGCCGTTCATCTCGATCTCGAACCACGTGCGCCCCTTGTGTGCCACCTGAATCTGCCCGTCGGTGGGCTCGGTGTCCAGCACCCATTCGCGCGAGCCGACCCAGCCGGCATCGATGGCCGCCTCGGAGCCGCGCATAAAGTCCTCCTCGTCGACCGAGCAGACGAGCGAGAAGCCGCGGTGGGGCAGCTCACCCTCCGCCGCCACGCGCTCGAGTGTGTGGGCAAGTGCGGTAATGGCGCAAGCCAGGCCGCCCTTCATGTCGCAGGCGCCCCGGCCATAGAGTTTGTCGTTGCGCACAATCGCCCCAAGCGGTGCGATGTCCGCGTCCCAGCCATCGCCCAGGGTAACGGTATCCATATGGCAGATATAGACCAGCCGTGGCTCGTCGCTCAAACCGGGCACGGTGACCATAAGGTTGCGGCGTCCGGGGAGCACCTCGAGTTCCTCGATCCGCACGGCATCGAGTGCCGGGTGGTTCAACCGCTCCAGCCGTTTCTCAACCATTGTTTTGATATACCGCTCAATCGCGCCCTCATATGCGCCGGGGTCCGAGCTGTCAATCTTCACAAGGTCCTGCGCAAGCCGCCAGGCAAAGTCTTCATCAACCATATGCAACCTCACAATCAGTCTGTTTTCCAAACCGATTGTAAGCCTCCTAAGAGATCCGCGATGCGCGCGCAGCAGCATTTACCGTTCGCAGGCCGAGCCAGCGCGCTTGCCGTCCAAGCGGGTTTGCAAACGACGCAGTGGGTACGTACCCTTCATGGACGACATACTGTGCGACATATCTGCATTTCGGTATCACCGGATACCTCCACAGGTCTTGGCAATAATGCCGGACCTGCCCGATTCTGCGGACGATCAGCGCAGGGAGCATCTTTGTGAGCACCCGCTCGTCAAGCATTTCCTGGGTGCCCCGCTACATGTGTTGGCGCAGGGCGGTTGCGGACGTAAGGGCGGTCGCATTGTCAGGCATGTTTGGAACGGGGAGAGGCCATTTGGCTCCGTGCGGCAGACAGACTTTGGCCTCGATGTCGCGTCCCCGCTCTTTACCCTGCTGACCCTGGCTTCCTCGGTTTCAAACGAGCGTCTGATCATGTGCATGTATGAGATGTGCGGCACCTTTGCCGTGTGCAAGATTGCGCCTCAGGTAAAGTCGGCACTTGAGCAGGCATATGGGGGCCGGTGGGGTGACGCACAGTTGGGTTGGGAAAACGTAAAGGATACCTCGGGGAATCCAACAGACTTGTGGAAACGGCCTCCCTTGATTGAGCTCTCTGAACTTACCGAGTACGTCGATAAGATCCCGGGGCTCCGCGGCGCTAAATCGTTTACGCGTGCTGCGAAATGCATTACGGGGGTGGCGGCATCGCCGCTCGAGGTCCAGGCTTCGATGCTATTTGGCCTTACGAGGTTGCGCGGCGGCGAAGGGCTGCGCCTCACCAATAACGTCGAGATTCGCATGACGCGCAGCGCCCGCCTGATTTCGAGGCTAGATAGGCGCTATGCCGATATTCTGCTGGCAAATAAGGACGGCAGCCGAGAGTGTCTGGTTGAATGCCAAGGTAAAGCCATTCACGGATCCATAGAATCCAAGATTTCGGACTCCGATCGAACGACGGCGCTGCAAGCGATGGGATATCCCGTCGTTCTGATGACCTATGGTCAGCTGGCCGACCCCGATGCCTTCCGTGTGGTGATGGAACTCATCATGTCCTATCTCGATATGCCGGTGAAAGACAAGACGCCGCGGCAGCAGGAGCTCGAACGGCGGCTTCGTGAGGAGATTTTTATCGATTGGGCGGGAATATAGCCGCGCGGGCGGAAAACGGTCGCGCGGACTAGAGTTTTGGTCGCAAAAAGGCTTCAGTTGTTCCTTGAAATTGGTTTTAAAAGTGCTACCCGGAACAAGTTATTTCGGAAAATGGACAGTCAACTTTAATTTGGCATATAGAGATCGATTTTTACTTACTAAAACCCCTGATAAAGCTGTTTATAAAAACAGTTGTGCTTAGCGATTTGGGCCTCACGGTCGATTATCCGAAACAACATGTTCTGGGTAGCACTTTTCCAGCCGCCGGGAGCAATGAAATCGGCCCCCGTTTCGTGAAAACGGGGGCCGAATGGGCTTCGTGGCTTGTCTGACGGGCTTGGCGCCGACGCTACTTGATCACGCGCACGCGATACATCGACGAAATTTGCTTAAGCGCCTCGATCGTGCTGCTGTTCAGGTGCTCATCGGTGTCGAACATGGTGTAGGCGTTCTCGCCGGCGGACTCGTTGGTCATGCGCTGCACGTTGGCGTTGTCCTTGGCCAGGATCGCCGTGATCTGGCCGATCATGTTGGGCACGTTGGCGTGTAGGCAGGCGATGCGGCTTGCGGCGCGCGCTTTGCCCATGCTGCAGGCGGGGTAGTTGACGCTGTGCGCGATATTGCCGTTTTCCAGGTAATCCTTGAGCTCGCTGATCGCCATGTCGGCGCAGTTGGCCTCGGCCTCGCCGGTGCCGGCGCCCGAGTGCGTGGTGATAAACGTGTTGGGCATCTTGACCGTCTTGGGCGTGGCAAAGTCGCAGCTAAACCAGCTGAGCTTGCCTGCACGCAGGGCGGCGTCGACGGCGTCCTCGTCAATGATGGTTTCGCGCGCGTAGTTGATGAGCACGGCGTCGGGTGCCAACAGGTTAATCTGCTCGGTGCTGATCATGCCGATGGTGTCGGCCTTGCTGGGCACGTGCACAGTGAGGTAGTCGCAGCCGCGGCAGAGGTCCTCGAGCGTGCCCACGCGCTGCACCTCGCGGCTCAGCACCCACGCGTGCTCGACGGAAATGAACGGATCGTAGCCGTAGACGTCCATGCCTAGATCGACACAGGCGTTGGCGACCTTAGAACCAACATTACCCAGGCCGATGACGCCGATGCGCTTGCCCTTGAGCTCCCGGCCCACAAAGGCCTTCTTGGCCTTCTCGGCATCGACCTGAATTTCGGGATCGTCGGCGTTGTCGCGCACCCAGTTCATCGACTGCACCACGCCGCGGCTCGAGAGCACCAGCATGCCCAGGACGAGCTCCTTGACGGCGTTGCTGTTGGCGCCGGGGGAGTTAAAGACGACGACGCCCTTCTTGGCGTACTCCTCGACGGGAATGTTGTTGACGCCGGCGCCGCAGCGGGCGATAGCGCGGATGCCCTCGGGCAGCTCGTAGCCGTACAGGTCGGTGGAGCGCATCAGGATGGCGTCGGCCTCCTCGGCGGTGCCCACAAACTCGTAGCCCTCGCCAAACTCGACCTTGCCGTCCTTGGTGATGTCGTCGATGGTCTTAATCTTACGCATGGAAAACTCCTTAGCAGGTTTGTCTAAAACAAGTGGTTTGAAGTGGCTGGTCGGCCCGCGGGTTGCGGGCTAGTTAGATCGCGGACTCAAACTGTGCTGCGCTTCGAAGTCCTTCATGTACGAGGCCAGTGCCTGCACGTCCTCCATGGTGACGGCGTTGTACACGCTGGCGCGCATGCCGCCGACGAGGCGATGGCCCTTGACGTTTTGAATCTGGTGCTCGGCCGCGCCTGTGACAAAGGCCGCATCGAGCTCGGCGTCGCCGGTGCGGAAGGTGACGTTGGCGATGGAGCGGCTGTCGGCTTGCGTGGTGCCATGGAACAGCTCGCTGTGCTCGAGCAGGTCGTATAGCAGGTTGGCCTTGGCCCAGTTGCGCTCGGCCATGGCGGCAAGTCCGCCGGTCTGCTCGACCCAACGGAACACCTTGCCGCACACGTAGATGCCAAAGGTGTTGGGCGTGTTGAGCATGGAACCCTTGGCGGCCTGGGTCTTAAGATCCAGGTACTGCGGCGTCTGCGTAAAGGCGGGGCCGTCGGCGATGAGGTCGTCGCGCACGATGACCACGGTCACGCCCGCGGCGCCGGCGTTTTTCTGTGCGCCGGCGTAGATGAGCCCGTAGCGCTCAACGTCGAGCGGCTGCGACAGAAAGCAGCTCGAGACATCGGCGACCAGCGGCACATCGCCGCAATCGGGCAGCTCGTGGTACATGGTGCCAAAGATGGTGTTGTTCTGGCAGATGTAGACGTAGTCGAGCCCGTCGCCCGCGGCCTCGTCGGCAATCCACGCGTTGATGTCGGCCATGTCGGGGATGCGGTCGAAGTTGGTGTCCTCGGAGCTCGCGAGCAGCACGGCCTCACCGTACTTGGCGGCTTCTTTGTATGCCTTGTTGGCAAAGTTGCCGGTCACGATGTAGCCGGCGCGGCCGCGGCGCATGAGGTTCATGGGGATGCCCGCAAACTGCAACGTGGCGCCGCCCTGCAAAAACAGGACACGGTAGTTGTCGGGGATGCTCAGCAGGCGGCGCAGGGTTGCCTCGGCGTCGTCGATAATCTGCTGGTACATGCTAGATCGATGGCTCATTTCGAGCACGGACATGCCGCAACCGCGGTAGTCCATCATCTCGTCGGCGATCTCGGCGAGCACGCTTGTGGGCAGTGCGGCCGGGCCAGCTGAGAAGTTGTGCACACGTGCCATCTTCTAGTTCCCCCTCGTAGTCGTTTGAACGTTCGGGATACTTTAGCACAGTGGAGCGCCAGGCGCGACCGCATCACGGTAAAACTCGACTGCGCCGCTATGATTTACAGGATGGTTACATGGGGGAGGGGCGTTGCGAGCACCCTTGCTCCTCCGGCAAATCCAGTTCCGCGAGCGAGGGCATGAGGCTTTCTAGGCGTTTGATCTCTTCGTCGAACATGGCGTTGAGCTGCTCTTGTTTGACCTCGAGCTCGTTTTGCATGTCGATTTCGGCGGCGGTGGACTTGTCTGCAAAGGCATTGAAGTCACCCTGCTTGCGATCGAGGATCGACATGATGCGCTCGTCGATCGTGTCCTTGCACAACAGGCGATAGACCAGCACGTTGCGCGACTGGCCCATGCGGTACGCGCGCGAAATGGCCTGGTTTTCGATCGAGGGCTTGTACTGTGGCTCGCACAGCACGACGACGCTTGCCGACTGAATATTCAGTCCCGTGCCGCCCGACTGGATCTGCGCCACCAGCACAGAGCCCGCGGGCGCGGCGTCAAACGAATCGATAATCTGCTGGCGTTTATTGAGCGGGGTAGAGCCGCAAATAGGGCCGTAGCACGCGCTGCCAAAGGCATCCCGCACCACGCTGATGGTATCGAGGAAAAACGAGAACACCAGGACCTTGCGGTTTTCGTCCTTGGCGTCGGCAACAATCTCGCGCAGGCGCTTGAGCTTGGACGAATTGCCGGGGTTCGGGACATTCCACGATAGCCTGCGAATCTGCATCGGGTTTCGCATCCGCAGCGTCAGATAGTACTTCTGGAGCTCCTCGGGACCCATTGGGCACCATTCGCTGTTTTCGATAAGATCGGGCAGCTCCGAGAGCACGTCCTCGCGCTTGCGGCGATAGTAAACCGGCGCCAACGCGTCTCTAAACTCCGCCGACCTAAATCTGCTGGCGTATTTATCCGCCTCGCTCGCCGCCTTTTTGTTGAGGTGCGAAACAAGCCCGATCATCTCGTCGACCTTGTTTTCGAGCGGCGTACCCGACATAAACAAAACGTGCTTTGCCCGCTTGCACAAGTTGAGCGTGTTGATGCTTCGCTTGGCGCTTGGATTTTTAATGTAATGGGCCTCGTCGACGACGACCAGGTCGAGCTTTCTCGAGGGGTCCAGCTCGATGCTGCCGGTGCTCTCGTAGTTGGTGACGCCCACGTCGAGCCCCGCAAGCCATGCCTTTGCCTGCAGCTGCTTCTCGCTTCCGTGGATTTTAATGCACGTAAGGTCGCTGTGCTTGCGTACCTCGCGTACCCAGTTTTCGAGAACACTGGCGGGGCAGACGACCAAAAACTTCTTGGCGCCCTTGTTTTTGAGTGCGGTCATCGTGGCGATTGCCTGGACCGTCTTGCCCAGACCCATCTCGTCGCCCAGCAGCGCATTGCCCTGGTGCAGGATATAGCGAACGCCCCACGTTTGGTACGTACGGAGCTCGCACTTAAGTCCCGTGGTATCAAACGTCGTCGTTTTAATCTGGTTGGCGAGCTTCTCGGGCAGGCCGTAGCCGTTGGAGGTCGAAGAAAACGCTTCGGGAATGATTTTCTCGAGCAGGCTATAGACGCGGATAGGGTCGGCTTCGAAGAGCTTCCACACTGTTTTCTCGTCCGGCTCTATGAGGTCGCGCTTAGCGTAACCGTTGATCCTTTTGAGCTCTGCGCCGGTTGTAAGATCGTTGAGTTTTTCGTATGCGCTGTAAACAGCATCGTGATCCTTACAAATAAGCCAGCTATACGCATCGAGCGCCGGCATGAGCTGGTCTTGCAGTTCCGAAAATTCTTGGGCAATGCGCGCCGACACGGCCTTAGTCTCGTTGAGCAGATCTTCGAGCTCAAAGTGTTTATAGACTTCCTGAAGAAGTGCCGTGTCCTCTGGCTTTTTATTATCGGGGTTCAGCTTGATCTTGCCGCTTTTTGCAAGCATGTCGACCTGCTGCTCAATGGCCTCAACGATTCTGCCGGCAGCGCTCTCGCTAATGCCGCTGATGCGGCTCAAGCGGGAGCGTAGCCAATAGCCTTCCATAAGCTGCATTTCAGGGCCAAATCTTCTTTCATATATAATCTGGCCGAGCGTCGTATACCCAGCATCCTTGATGCACTTGACGCGAACGCCTGGAACCAAGTCCTTGAGGATGTCGACCGATTGCTCGGAAACGTAGCACAAAGCATCGGCGTGGCGAACCTTGCTTGCTTGCTTGCGGATCGGGGGCTCGCTGCGTCTAAGCTCTTTTTCCAGTTTAGAAATTGCGCTTCCGGGAATTTTGCCTTCAGCGTTATAGACGGCAGCTTCAATTTCGTCCCTGTTGGGCTTTGCGTCGGCCGCAAAGAGGTTCTCGCCGGCGTCCTCGGCGATAACCCTTATGGCCCTTTGCTTGGTTTCCGGTCCAAGTGGGATGCTTGGGTCCATGCCGAGGATACCGTTCGCCTGAAGACGGCCATCCTTTATAAACTTGCTATTGGAGTTGTCCGTAAATTGCACGAGGCGTCGATATGCCGCTTCCGTCGTCTGCTTATCCGCGGCATTCAGCAGAAGCCAGCGGAGTCTGCCACTGTTTTGTCCTACAAGGCTGCGGGCATTCGGAATGTCGTGGGCGTCACGTATTGCGGATTCGTAGAGTTCGGCAAGCAAGGCGGACTTATGGTAGCGGGCGGCTAAAAAGAGCGCTTTGCGCATGTGGGTACTCTTCGGCTTGGGTCGATAGAGCTCGCGGATTGCGTCGGCGCATTCATTCGCCACGCGTACGAGCTTTTTAACGTGTTGGTCGTCTTCTGCCAATTCGCCACGACAGTAGAGGTCGTATGCCGTCTTGATCTTCTGGTCTGCCAACTTCCTTTGCGTGCTCGCCGTTGTTGGAAGGTCGGAGATTTTAATCCGTCGAAGTTCTTTGTTCAGCGTTTCCGTCTTGGCTTGCGCGATCGCATTCCTAAAGTTGTCGGGTCCGTATATCGTGGCCTTCGAAATAACCTCGATGTCGCCCAGCAGCTCTTGAGCTTTCGCGACGACTGCTTTTGCTTCACTGGGACTAAACGGTCTGGCCATTACGGACTCCTGGAAACGTGCGGACATGTTGAAACGTGAGGGGCGCGTGCCATGGTCACGCGCAGTAGGCTCATTTTAATTGTCACGGCGCCAAGGAAAATAAAATGGGTTCCGATCGCTTGCGATTACCGTTCACCGATTAAAACTACCGCTCATCTGCATATACACAGTTGAGTTGTTGCACAACAAAATGTTGCTAAACAAAAACGTTCGAAAGTGGCGTATGAAGTATTCATAAACAATCATCTTCCTTATTTCCCGACGTAGCCGGTGGGTTGCGGCGTGGATTCTTGGGGGTCGTTTCTGTATGAATAACAATGGCACGAGTGCAACAAACGATTCGATGAACATAGACGCGTATTTCGAGTCGCTCATTCTGGATGCGGTCGGGCAGACTGATGCTCCACTGCACGAGGCATTGGTGCGCTCGAGTGTATATCGCACCATTAATGAGTCATACGAGCGCGCGCTAGCCCAACTAGTTATAGATGGTGAACTTTTATACGCCAACGGCGAGTACAGCATGGCGGCCGATGCAGCCAACGAGGTGTCGGAACCCGCAGAGGAGCCGGTGGCTGCTGATGCCATTGAGCTTGAGACTGTTAAAAGCGAAGGTGCCGAGGGTGAAAACACTGGGGACGAAGATATTGACGGCGCCGTTGTTGATGACGAAAACGTTGAGTCTGAAGAGGCTGTGCCTGAGGCCGATATTGCAGAGCCCGATGCCGTTGAGTGCGATACCGCGGAACCTGAGGCTGTCGAGGTCGCAGCTGAGGAGCCCGTGACGGCTGAGCCCACCACGCTCGAGGCTTCCGCGGGCGACGCGACGGAAGCCGAAGCGGTGGAGCCTGTGGCCGCAGAGCCCGAAGCGGTTGAATCCGTTACTCCTGAGGACTCTGCGCCTATGGCTTACGGTCCCATTTCGTTGCGTGCAGATTCGACCCTTGTGCAGTTGAAGGTTAATGGGCGCAGCTGGCCTATCCCTGTTGCCGTGGGTGTTTCATATGACAAGAAGCCGGCCGACGGCTTGTCGCTCATGGGATACGAACTGCCGGCGGAGTCTGCAGGGGTGGCGGACGAGCAGCAGGAGTCGGCACAGGTCGAGCAGCAGGAAGCCGTTCAGCCCGAGCGTTCCGAGCTTGCGCTGTCCTCTGAGCCCCAGCAGCTGGTCATTTCCTTCTCTGACAACATTGAGACTGCGAAGGCTGTCGCTGAGCCCGAGTCCGCCTCCGGGCCCGCGCAGCCTGGGCTCGCGCTCGAACCCGAGCTCGAGCCTGCAAATGGGCACATGCCCGTTGAAGAGCCTGTTTCCGAACCCGAGCCCGAACCCGAGCCAGAGGCTGAGCCCGTTGAAGCCTCCGTCAGCAAACTCGAGCGCCCCAAGTACCTGAGCTGTTGGGACGACCCGCGTTGTGTGTTTGATACTGAGACCCAGGTTGCCTTCCTCAACAAGCAAGAGATTCACGATGTATTTGACCTTGTGCGCAAGTTGGGCAAGGCTGAGGACGAGGCCTTACGCACTGCTTTCGAAAAGCGGCTCACCGCCTATGCTTTGCCGCTATCTCCGCAGTATCGCGCGCAGGTGCCGGAGCTCGGCAAGCTCTCGGGTAATGCGAGATTTGTGTTTGACGTGTTTGGCAATTTGCGCAAGGTCGGGCGCGAATGCTGCGCGTTTGCGGACGCTAAGGGGCCGGCGATTGAAGCACTTTGCAGTGTTTATTCAAGTGGCGGCGAACCGCTCTCGCTGTGGAATCTTTCGATTTCTCCGGCATTGCAACGCATATTGACATGTAACTGCAAAATCCACAACATGCCCGAGTTGCTCGCGTGCAGCTGGAAGGTACTTCGAGAAAAGGGCCTTGCCTCGGTTGAAGTGAGTTCAATTGTTTCCGCATTGAACGATTGGCCTGCGGGGCGCTTGCTGCTGGGGAGAACCAAATCTGAACTAGAGCTCGCCCGTCAGGCGGCGATAGGGGGCTGGTATCCTCCGGTCAATACGCCTGTTGAGCGCATCAAAAGGGTAAACGGGCTTGCTGACGAAGCTGTCCTGCAGTTGCGCAGGGAGCGCTTGTCTGTGCATGAGCCCTCATTCCGCTTACTTTTTTGTACCAGGTTGGCGGCTAAACTTGCGGCAGGCTACAGCGACAGGCATTCCGTCAATTCGGCGCTCGCCGAGCTCAAGTACGAATTCCCAGCTTATAACGCTGCCGTAAAAACATTCAAACGTCTGAACTTTGAGCTCCCTCAAGATCGGGAGGATATTTATACATCTGGTCCAGCTTCTGCCAGCGGAGATTATGGTGGCGCGGTCGACGCTATTGCAACGGCCGATGAGGTTCTATCAGATAACCAGTTGGATGCCCAAGCAGATGCGCATGGGGAAGAATCCTCGTGTGAGTCCAAGCGGCCGCAGGTTCAGGACCTTACGGTTGGGCAGGCGCTCAAGCTGGCCATCGACCCGGATGCCGCAAAGTTCAACAGGTGGTTCGCTGACCTTGCATGCCAGGACCGCACCCTGATGGGCTGTATGCTCATCGAAGACAAGCCGGCTCGCTGGATGGATAGCCTTGCTAAGTCTGCCTGGAAAATCCGCGAGCGCTACAATGTTCTTATGGCGGGTCGTCCGACGTTTGACATCGATACCTTTGGCCCGCTCTTCCGTACGTATAAGCTGTCCGCTGAGGATTTTTACCAGCTGACGAACACCGCGCAGCCTTCCTATTTGTATATGAAGCGCGTGTATGGGCAGGGCACCATTCCGCTTAAATATGCAATGGTCGATAAGAACCTTGCACCGACTGTTTGCGATGTGGTTCGGGCATACTTGGCGAGCATAGAAATCGAAAACGCCGACGAGCCGGTAGAGGAGAAGTCTGCGCCTGCGGAGCAGACTATCGTGCCGACACCGGAGCCCGAGCCTGCGACCGAGCCCGAGCCAGACCAGATGTCTGACCCTGCCGCTCCGGAGCCAATTTCCGCCCCGGCCCCGGAACAGCCGGCAAAGCCCTTTACCAGCAAGGTCGAAGACCTCACCGGCAAAGGCCCTATGTCCATCGATGCGTGGCTGGCGTTGCTGCCCAGCGACGATGCCAACCTGTTGCGCTGGATCTTTAGCGATAAGCCGCTTATGGATTACCCGCACAAGCCCGCTGGTCTTGGCCCGCTTCGTCAGCGCCGTGCCGATCTGCTGCGCAACCGGCCGCACCTCGACGAGGACAAATTCGCCCCGTTGTACCAGCGTTATGACCTTACCGAGGATGCGTTCTGCAAGATCACACAGGCATCCCCGATGACTTTTGGCTACCTGAAAGCCGTTAAGGTATCGAACAAGTTTAGCCTGCGCCTTGCCGCCAACGATCGTACGTTGCCGCAGGAATGGCGCGAGAGGATAGCGCAGCTCAACCGCAGGCCTGCTACCGATGCGCTTCGGACGCCCGCAAGCACCGAGGAGAGCAACGCGACTCAGCTCGAGCAGATTGCACGCAAAAAGATAGGCAACCTCTCCACGCGCAGCGTCGCGCTGCGTGCCTTTGCCGAGTCTGGTGCCGTTAAGGAATACCACAACCTTAAAGATTTCCGTAACAGGTACCAGCTGTTTTTGGAAGAGAACAAGTGCGGCTATAAGATGACACTCGCACTGCCCTCCGATGACATTCGATGCCTGAACGAGCTGCGCGGTACGCACATGTTCCTGGTGGCGCGCGCCAACAAGATCCGTGCCTACAAGGTCGACAGTCGCTTTACGTCCGAGCTGCGTCAGATCCTGACGCTCGCTGTGGGGCGCAACATCGAGTGCGGCGCGGGTCTCATCATGCGCGAGAATCAGGAGCTGTGCGACCTGTACGACGTCCACGATGACGAGGAGCTCTACGAGATCATCCGATCGTTTGTGCGCCCGGGTTCCGTGCCCGGCTTGGAGATGGGCTCGACGCCGCTCATTCGCCTGGGCAAAACGGATCGCAAAAACCAAATGGTCGATGTGCTGCGAGATGCGGGCACCGAGCTATCGCGCGAGGAGTTTGCCCAGCGCTATGCGGACAAGTACTGCGTGGAAACGAAGACGGTTCGCAACAACTACCTGCGTGATATGAACGCATATCTGCGTAACGGCCGCTACTCGTATGTCGATAGCAACCTTACGGACGAGCAGCAGCAGTTCATTAAAGACATGCTGACCGAAGATTACGTCTCGTTGCCCTACGTCACAGCGAGCTTTGCCGCCAAGTTTGGCGCTGCGTCCGATCGACTCGTTAACGATCAGTCGCTGGCGCCTCTTGGCCTGGAAATCTCCAGGGATCTCATTGTCAAGGAAGGCGTGGACCTGCGTCAGTCGTTTACGAACCTGCTTATGTCGCGCGACAGCTTTGCCTATGGTTCTCCGGGCTTTGGCGACGAGGTCATCAACCATCCGGAATTTAGGAATGCCATTACGCCACTGCTGCGCAACTTTACCTTTATCGAGTGCAACCACGATTCGTTTATTTCGCTCAAGCGCCTGAGCGAATCGACAGGTATTCGCCGCATTGACCTGGGCAGCTACGCGTGTTCCCTGTTTGCGCGCACAGAGCCCGACGTGCCGTTTACGGTGACGAGCCTTCGTAAGCAGGGCTTTATGCACAAGCTCGATGCCGTGGTCGACGAGTGCGGTTTTGACAACTCGTTTTATGACTCAATCGTTCTGTACGGCCTGGCTCATGAGCAAATAAGGCGTACCCGCTTTAGCGGCGTTTACATGTTCTGTCGCAAGGAGGGGACGTTCTCGTCGGGCGACGCGGTCGAATACGTCGTGAGGCAAAAGGGGCCTATCGAGGTGGGGGACCTCATCGATGCGTTCCAGGATGATTACGGCGTCGTAATAACCGCAGCCGATATTAACCGAGCGGTCCAGGACAAGGGTCTGTTCTACAACGAGGACCTTGACATGGTCATGCTCAGCAAAAGGATGAACGCAGAGTACCTGCGCGAGCTGTATATCAAAAACAACCAATAGGAGGAAACCAACATGAACCTGCTCGAGATGATCGGCGACGGCGTCAACATTAAGCCGACCGGCGCTAACCATAAGATTGTGATCGACGGCAAGCCCGAGATGTACCCCGTTTACAGCATTAAGCTCGAGTTCTTGCGCTATAACGTGCAAAACGACCGCATCGCCTCGTGGATCAGCCGCTATAAGGCCGAACATGGCGAGGGCGCGTTTAATGAACTGGACGTCGCGGCCTGCAACGACATCATCGAGGGCTTTATCGTCGACAGCAATAAGGATGCCATCGAAAAGACGCAGCGCAGTATTGCCCTGCGTTCGCAGGAGCGCCCCGGCGTGGTGCTGGCAGATGGTCTAATCGTCGACGGCAACCGCCGCTTTACCTGCCTGCGCCGTCTTGCTGCCAAAAATCCTAGCTTTGGCTGGTTTGAGGCTGTCATTTTGCCTGAGAGTTTGGGCAACGATTCCAAGAAGATCAAGATGCTGGAGCTTTCGATTCAGCATGGCGAGGAAGAGAAGGTCGGCTACGATCCCGTCGACCGCCTGGTGGGTATCTACAACGACATCATCAGCTCCAACTTGCTCTCGAAGGAGGAGTACGCTCAGTGCGTTGGCGTTGAGCCCAAGGAGCTCGAGAAGGAGATCATTAAAGCTCGGTATATGAACGAGTTTTTGGAGTTCGCCAACGCCAAGGACCAGTTCCACCTGGCGCGTGAGCTCAAGGTCGCCGGCGTTATCAACGAACTGCAGGGCGTCCTTAAAAAGTGTAAGAGCGACGATCAGGAAGAGGACGTCAAGAACATCGTCTTCGCCAACATGATTACCGAGCCGCAGGGCGACATCGTGCGCTTTGTTCGTAAGATCAAGCCGATTTTGGAGGGTCCCGACGCAGATCGCTTTATCGAGCGCGAAAACGAGCTGGCCTTTGAGGTCGCCGAGCGCCTGAAGAACAAAGAGATCGTAACCTCGACCGACATCGCCGAGATCCGCGACGATGCCCAATTGTCGACGGCTTTTCGCGAGGTCATGGAGTCTGCCGAAAACACTACAAAGATGACGAAGGCCCTCAAGTCGCCCTCGCTTTCGATCATTCGCGCCATCAAGGACCTCGACCAAGTGGAGGAGTCCACCTTTGGCCTGCTGCCTGCGGACGAGATCGCCAATATCGCCGCCGAGGTCGCCAAGCTCGAGGCGAGGGTGCATATGATCAAGGACAAGATCTCGTACAGGATGGGCGGCGAGGAAGCCTAAATGAAGCTGCGCCTCTCGTATAGCGACGGCATTTCCGTCGTGCCGCTCGACATGACGGTTGAGCAACTGCGCCGCGAGCCGGTCTGGAAGATTCGGCTTTCGGCGCTGCGCCGCTATGCGCCGAGCTATCGAGAGGCGGACGTGCTCTTTTCGCTGGCGATTGACGACCCGGGCGCCAAGCGCATCGTCGAGCTGCTGCAGCAGGCGGCAAGCTTTGGCGTGGAGTGCCAGGTGGACCCTGACTTGCTGCGAGGCCTTACAGCGCGTGAGGACTATCTGCGCGAGAAGGCGCACGTGGGTCTGCTGATCAAGGCGCATGATGAGTCGGTGGCCGATCGCTTTGATGAGTTCTGCCGCGCCGAGGACATCCTGATGCGGCGCCCGCTCAAGGACCGCCAGCTGTGGGACGCGTTCTTTATGAGTGCCATGGGCCGCAGCGCCAACTTCTCCGTTCCCGGTTCGGGCAAGACGGCATCGGTCCTGGGAACCTTTGCCTACCTGCGCGAGCGCGACCTGGTCGACCGCATCATTGTGCTTTCGCCCAAAAACGCTTTTGGCTCGTGGCGCGACGAATGGGCCGCCTGCTTTGGCGCCGACCGTCCGCTGCGTTCGCTGTGCTTCCACGACTCCGAGTTTCGCGGTCGTTCCACGCGCGACAAGTACAGCACCCTGTTGTTCGACTACAAGCGCTACGACATGATCCTGCTCAACTACGAGTCGGTCGCGCTGGGGGAGGCGGCCGCGCGCATTGCGGCCGATCGCGCCCTGGTGGTATTTGATGAGGTGCATAAGGTTAAGCGTGTGGGCGGCAAGCGCGCGGCAAGCGCGGTGCAGATTGCCGCGGCGGCGCCGTATTTTATCGCGCTTACCGGTACGCCGATTCCCAACTCGTTTGAGGACCTGTACAACCTGCTCCATTGCCTGTGGCCGCGCGACTACAACTGGTACTTTGGCATGAGCGCCAATGCCCTTAAGTCGACGAACGAGGATGACGTTGAACATATCAACGAGTCCATCGCTCCGTTCTTTTGTCGTACGAACAAGCATCAGCTGGGCGTTCCTCAGGCCAACGAGGACCATTTGGTCGATGTGCCTGCAGAACGCTGGGAGCAGCAACTGTTCCAAAAGGCGCTTCGTACGCTTTCGGGCGAGCCGTTCGAGATGATCATTCGCCTGCTGCAGCTTTCGTCCGACCCGCGCATGCTGGCCGAGGACCTGAGCGCCGGCGATTATGCCGACCTGTTTGACGGAGAGGTACAGACGGGTGCGAGCAAAGCGCTGGAGGGCCTGCAGGTGGACGACCGGCCCACAGCCAAGATGCTCGCCTGCCTGGACCTGGTCGAGTCCCTGGTGGCCCAGGGCAAGTCGGTCATCGTGTGGTGCATCTTTAAGCGCAGCATTCGCAACGTGGTGCACGAGCTGCACGAGCGTGGCATTACGGCCCGTGCCATTAGCGGTGGCACCGACATGCCCGCCCGCGCCCGTGTCATCGATTCGTTTAAGGCGGGGGAGACGAGCGTGCTTGTCACCAATCCGCACACACTGGCAGAGTCGGTCTCGCTCCATGGAGTATGTCACGACGCCGTCTACTTTGAGTGCAGCTACAACCTGGTGCACTTGCTGCAGTCCAAGGATCGCATTCACCGCCTGGGCCTGCCGCAAGAGCAATACACGCAGTACCACTACCTGCGCGCCGTGTACGAGCGCCGCGACGGACCGTGGTCGCTCGACCGCAACATTTACGAGCGCCTGCAGTACAAGGAGCAGGTCATGCTCGACTCGATCGACCGCGGTACGCTGGAGCCCGGCTATACCGATGAGCGCGATCTGGAACTGGTGTTTAAGGGGCTGTTTGACGACGAGGGCCAGCGGAGCGAGGTTAGCGATCAAGGCATCGCGGACGATATGCAAGAACCCAAGGAGATGTAACGATGCAGAAAGCCTTTCCCATCTTTGTTATGGAGCTATTTTGTGACGGCTGGCTGTTTTTGGAGCATTCCGATGTTACCTGGGACGGGTCGTCGCATGTTCTTAAGCGCGTTCGTATCAACGCGGACAAAAGCGAGTGGCTCCTAAGCCGTGCGCGCGAGCATTTTACGGATGTTCTCAGCAACATCGATTTGTGCCAGTACGTCGGCACCACGCTCGTGGAGCTCGAGAAGCATACTGAGTTGGTTGTTCCCCGCGACGATGTTTCGCCCCGCCTGCAGCTGCTCTTTGAGGGTGACCTGACGCCTATCACGTTGGTGCAGCTCATGTGCGTGGGCGACTGGCTTTCGGTGCGCCAAACGAGCGAGGATACGATTTGCGTTGCCTATGACGAGCGATTGGCGCAGCAGATTTCCGGGTTTGGCTTTCTTATGCGGCGCTTTCGGGCGGTACTTTGCTCGCAGAGCGCGATGCTGAGCAACAGCGTGGTTGCCACAGTGCTCGAGGCAAGGCCAGCGACGGAGCCGGGGATCTGCGCGTTTTTGGAGATGAGCGAAACGGCTCCCGTGGAGCCTGGACCCGAGGCAGCGCTTGATGCTGAACAGGAGCCCGAGCCCGCGCCCGAAGCGACGCCTGAGCCTAGCCCCGAGGCGTCGCCTGAGCAGGTGTCCGAGACGGTGCCGGAGCTCGAGCCTGACATTGAGCCCGAGCCCGAGTCGGAGCCCGAGCCCGCGCAAACGCCAGAGCCTGCACCGGAACCTGCCCCCGGGCCCTCGGCGAAGGAGCAGGAAAAGATGCGCATTGTGCGGAAGGTAAAGACTGCGCGCGACAAGATGGAAGAACTCGATAGGTCGCGCGAAGCCCTGCTTACCCAGCTGCTGGTGTTACGCCGGGAGTATCAAAAGCTTTCCGGCGAGCGCAGCTGGGAGGCGTTTACCAGGATTGAAGAAATCGGCAAGCAGATTAAGGAAATGAGCGGACAGGTTGATCAGCTCGATAAGCAGCTGAGCGACGCACGCCTTGCCTATGCCGAGACCCGCGCTACGTCCCTGCAGGCGCTCAAGGAGCTGAGGCAGTAGGACAGCCCCCGCGAGCTCATAAGCGTTCTTTATGTCTAGGAAAGGTACCAGGACGAACATGAAAATGGAAGAGCTTAAAGCCACAGTTATAAATGTGCTTTCGAGTATCGATGACATCTGCACGCTCGATGCAATTTCGTCATACGTTTCGTCTTGCTCCAAGGGCGATGTTGCCATTGCCCTGGTAGAGCTATGCCAAGAAGGGCGTTTGAAGATTGATGCCGAGGGGTTTACGCCTCTGGGTGTTAGTGCTGCGCTTGACGAGGTTTTGCTCGGTGCTCCGGCGGCACTCGGTGAAGGGCTTTTGGGCGCGCATCCCCCTTTTGTCGACGAGAAGGTTGAAAATAGTTCGGTATTGGCTGACGAACCAGCGCAGGGGGCGAACGCGGAAATCTCAACCGCAGATGAAACAACGGACAGTCGTTTGTCGGTGTCCCTGTTCCTTGATGACTCCTTCGATGGCCTGGAGCTTCCCGCACGCGCCTGCAATCGCTTTGCAGAGAAGCGTATCGCTGACGTTAGGGACGCAGTTACTCTGTTGGATGGACTTGATGGCGAGCCTGGTTTGGGCACGGGAACGATTGGCAAAACTCGCGCCTGCTTTTTCGAAGCGGCTCGTCCGCTAAGCTACGCATTGTCCAAACAACAGCTCCAGGCGCTCCGGGGTATTGCCAACTGCCAGGGCCTTTCATTTGACTCCCTTGGATTGCTTGTTGCGCTGCCCGAACTTGCGGCCAACGAACGGAACCCTCTTGTTGGTCTTGACATTGCAGCACTTGGTCTAAACGAGCCCGTGGAACGTCGGCTGCGCATGCATGGTATTGAGACGATAGAAAAGATCAATAAGCTCAAGAGGGAGGGCCTTACTCGTATTCCTGGTATGGGCGGAGGTGCGGTCAGCGGTGTTGTTAAAGCGCTGATAGAGTATTGCGGGCGCGTTGGCGAGAATCCTCCCATGTGGTGCGCCGCCACCGTCGAGCCTTTCGACGAGCAATCGTTCCTGGGTGAATTTGACGAGAGCGCCATTCGGGTCGTTGATGAGGTGCAGCAGAGGTTGATTGCCGATGGCTATAACCCGTTCGGTCCTGCCTGTGTCGTTTTGCTGACGCCTGAGGCGCAGCGAATGCAGAAGCTTGGTAGCTCTGATGAGGAAGTCATTGCTTCGCTGGCTAGCGAACTAGAAGCAAGTCCGGCTGCGGCCTTATGGCGCGCAAGGCAACTTGCTCGCGATATCGATAGCGTGATTGGAAGCTCCGGGGCTATAGAGGGCGTGGCCGTTCCGTCGGGGTCCGATTGGACGGATGCCGCACTTTTGGCCGTTCAAAACTGCGGGGGGCGTGTCGAATTCGATGTCGATTCCCGCATGCTCCGGCCCCACCTGTCCTCCTTGGACGAATGGCTTGATGCGATCGATGCCCGTCATGCCGATGCGCTACGCATGCGCCTTGATGGGGCTACATTGCAAGAGGTGGGCGACAAACTGTCCATTACGCGCGAGCGGGTGAGGCAGATGTGCGAATCGACGTTGTCTAATCGCGTCTTGCTCAAGGGGGACGTTTACCAGTCGTTTGTTGACCGGTACGCGATGACGCCCAGTCAGTTTGCCAGCATAACTGGACTTAGCGAACGCGACTATCGCTACCTTGTGACCGTCTCTAAAATTCGCGCCGCGAATCGCTTGCCGCTTTTGGACGCCTTGCATGACGAGAACCTTCCCGAGCATGTACGCGATGCGGTTGCTTCGCTGGGGACCGTCGGCAACGAGCTGCTCATTGGGAGTCAGCGCATAAAGCTCGATAAAGAGAGCATCGTTGACTATCTACTGGCTGAGCACTTACAAGAATGTCCCATGGACGAACGGCGCCTGTATGACCTGTACTGTTCATTTATTGCCGAGCACGACCTGGGCAGCGTTAGACGACTCGATCCGACGACGGCGCGGGCGTTCGGTGCCTGCGTCGATCGATACGATGGCGTCATGGATGCGCACGTGCCGAGCGATGGAGACGGCGCGCGAAGGGGCGTGCGTCCTTATCATTCGAGTCGGTATGATTTTGCCCCGCTTCGGGCTGCCGTCGCATCGCTTGTTCATCTTGATATCGAGTGCTCCACAGCGTTTTTAATGAAGCAGCCTTCGATTGCAAAGTTGCTTGCTGCGTTTGATATCAGAAATGAATATGAGCTCCACTACGTTCTCACGCATTGGTGCGAACCGATTGAGGGCGTTGAGTATTCTCGCGTGCCGATGCTGACGTTGGGTAGCGCCGACCGTGATGCGCAAATCGTCGGCGTTATAAGGGATATTGGACCAGCGGACGCCGTGGCTGTTTCTAAAGAATACGAGCGTCGCTATGGCGTGAAGGAGACAACGTTCCGTGGGAGTTTTTTGAACGGCTTTGAGCGTTGGTGCCATGACGGTCTTTATATCGTCGACGCGGTTGAGCTTGATGCCGGTGAGCGCTCGGCGCTCGGCGCTATTTTGCGGCGGGTCGGCACAGGTGGCAGGGCCAGAGACATCGAGTCTTCATTTCTCAGCGCGTATCCGCAACGTTCGAATTTTGTGCTTACGGATACCCTGCTCGCCCCGTATGGCCTGCGCCTGTGCGGCGGTGCCGTTATCGACAAATCGATAGATACCCATGATTACTTTGCCCAGTTGATTGCAGAGCATGAATATTTTTGCCTGGAATTTGGCGAATTCACCAACGAGGTGATTAATGATAGGGATTTTATTTCGGAGCTGCGCAAGGCGGAACGAGCATTTTCGGTCCTTGAGATCGGGCCGCGGGAGTATCTGAATATCGCTGTCTTTGAGTCCGCTCCTCATCCTGTCGGCGCGCAGATGATGCGTGCGATTCTGGATGCCGTTATTGATTGCATGGAACCGGAACGGCCTTATAGTGTGGCCAACCTCAAAGAGTTTGGCTTCTTTGATGCGCTGAATGATACGTTGCTCGATTTAGGCCTAGATGATTACGTGTGCCAGTCGATCATGATGCAAGGTTATGTGGGTGGTCGTATTAAACGTACGTCCATCGGTGAAGCCATGCTGTTTTGCAAGATGGCGGGATCGTTTAGTACGGCAGGATTGGTCGACACGCTTGTTCATGAGCGCGGGGCCATGTCGGTCTCTCAGATGGCGGAACTGCTGTATGAGCTGTACGGCGTTTCGATTAAAAAACCGGTTATACGTACGCAGATAAAGCAGGTGGGGGTTCGGTTAGATAGGGAGCGGGATATGCTGTATCCGGAGTAAGTATTGCCAAGCTGTACCGTATAATTCGTCTATGTTGCATATCGCATCATGCGCGTGGCGATGGATGAATGCAGAGATTTTTGATGCCTTTTAAGTGCAGCACTCTCTAATTACATCGCGAGCGTATGTGTAAAAAACCTGCGAAGAGGAGTCAGTGGCACGTGGAAACTGCCGAGCATAAAACACTGGGCGAAAGCTTCCTAGAAGGCTTTGAACGGCGTTATTCCGGGCGCATTCTGGAGACGCTTCTGTGTGACCGCACGACTGGCCGTAATATCATCTGGGCGGATAACGAGTACGAAGCCTTGGGCGATGGCTACATGGGCGACGACGAGATAACCGTCGAGAAGATCACGGGTCCAAACGTTAATATCATTAAGCCGCGCATCGCGAAGGCCGTTGAACAGCAGTCGTTGCGTACCAAGAGCCGTGCCGAGGTCTTCTCGCCGGCATGGCTGTGCAATCAGATGAATAACGATTTGGATGAGGTGTGGTTCGGCCGACGCAATGTCTTCAATACCGAGGTCGTTGCGGACAATGGCGACAAGACGTGGACAATCACCAATGAACCGATCGCATTCCCCAAGTCGAAGGGGTGCGGCTGGCATGCCTATGTTGAGGCTCCGCGGCTTGAAATTACGTGCGGCGAGGCGCCTTTCGTGTGCTCTCGCTACGACGCCGTGACGGGCGACGAGATACTCGTAGGTGAGCGCGTAGGCTTCCTAGACCGCAAGCTTCGCGTCGTGACCGAGAAGACCAAGACGCGCAAGGAGTGGGTGCGCCGCGCCCTCGACGCGCTGCGCGCGACGTACGGCTTCGAGTACCAAGGCGACAACCTGCTCATCGCCCGCATCAACGTGCTCGAGACATTCGCCGAGTATCTTCGCGATCGCTGGGGGTCGGACTCCGAGCCCGACGAACTCGAGCAGGCGGCATGGATTGTTTCTTGGAACTTTTGGCAGATGAACGGCCTTACCGACGCCGTGCCTACCAACAAGACGGACGTGGACGTCGTTTCGACGCTCGGAACACTCGAGGAGTCGGAGCCAGTGCAGCAGTCGCTGTTCGATTTGTTCGACGATGTGTTCCTCGACGAGGCAAGCGAAGAGACCGGAGAAGGGGCGGCAAAGGAAACGGTTCCCCTGTGTGTGATATACGACTGGCAGAACGGCGAGCCCTTTGAGTTCGCCACATTGAAGGGTAAGGCAACAACAATGAGAAAAAAGTTCTATGCAGTGATTGGAAACCCCCCGTATCAGGAAAGTAGAGATACGACGAAGGACATGCCTGTCTATAACACTTTTATGGACGCAGCGTATGGAGTTGGTGAGCGAGTTGAGTTAATTACTCCTGCCCGTTTCTTATTTAACGCTGGTGCTACGCCCAAACCGTGGAACAGGAAAATGCTCGAAGATAGACACTTCAAGGTCCTAAGCTATCAACCGGATAGCTCAGCGGTATTCAGCGGCACAAGTATCAAGGGGGGGGGTTGCTGTTCATTATCGCAATGAAAATGAAATACACGAGCCGATTGGCACGTTCACCTCATATCCAGAGCTGAACTCCATTGCGCAAAAGATACGTGGGCATCGCTTCAGTGATTTTGGGCAGATAATGTACCCATATTCAACGTACACATTGTCCGAAAAGCTCTGGGATGACTTTCCCGAGAAAAAGAGTGAAGTTGAGTATATTGCTAGGCATCGTAATGACCTAACGAAAGAGCAGAAGCAGGGCAAGCTGAGTAATCTGCGAATCATTACTACAAACATCTTCGATCTACTCTCTGAGCACTATTGGGGAGAGGATCTTTTCTTTGATGAAAAGCCTGACAATGGGGCTTATGCGTGTCTGCTTGGCAGACAAAACAACGAGCGCCGCTTTAAATACATCAAATCGTGTTATATCGATCTTGGCGGGAATTATGACAAATGGAAAGTAGTAATTCCTAAATCCAATGGTTCTGGTGCCATTGGCGAGGTGCTGTCGACACCCCTAATTGGGGAACCCCTAATTGGGTATACACAATCATTCCTTGGTATAGGAGCCTTTAATACTGAGGAAGAGGCCCAGAATTGCATGAAATACATCAAGTCTAAATTCGCCCGCGCACTTCTAGGCATTTTAAAAATCACACAAGATAATCCACCAGAGAAATGGAAGTATGTCCCTCTGCAGGACTTTACTCCTGCTTCCGACATCGACTGGTCGCAGCCCGTTGCCGACATCGACCGACAGCTCTATGCAAAGTATGGCCTCGATGACGATGAGATCTCCTTCATCGAATCCCATGTGAAGGAGATGGACTAGCTATGCCGAGCGTCGACATCTCCCAGATCATCGAGACCACCGCGCCCGCGGTGCCGCAGATCTATGCCTACACCACGCCCGAGATTGCCCGTCACAACGGCTGGACCAAGATCGGCTACACCGAGCAGGACGTGCGCGAGCGCATCAAGCAGCAGACGCACACCGCCGACGTGCAGTGGCACCTGGAGTGGAGCGGCAACGCCACGTGGGAGCACCGCGCGGGCACGTTCCACGACACCGACTTCCACGCATATCTCGAGAAGCAGGGCATCGAGCGCGAACCCAAGAAGGAATGGTTCAAGATCAGCGGCGAGGAGTCGCACCAGCAGTTCTACCGTTTTCGCGACACCGACGGCGTGCTGGACACACCCGGCGCCGCTTCGTATATCTTGCGCGCCGAGCAGGAGCAGGCTGTCGAGCAGACGAGTGCCTATGCCCGCGCCCATTGGAACGAGGACGGCGCGAGTGGCGGCGAATTCCTGTGGAACGCTAAGCCTCGCTTTGGCAAGACGCTCACCGCTTACGACCTGTGCCGCAGCATCGGCGCGCAGAAGGTGCTCATCGTCACCAACCGCCCCGCCATCGCCAATTCTTGGTACGACGACTACGCGAAGTTTGTTGGGGTAGAGGGCGGCTACCGCTTCATCAGCGGCGTGGACGCCCTGGCCGGCAAGCCCTACTGCCTCAGCCGCGAGGAATACCTGCGTGCCATCCGCAACGACCCGGAGGGCCCCAAGGGGTTCATCGAGTTCGTGAGCCTTCAGGACCTCAAGGGCTCCATCCGTTTCGGCGGCGTATACCAGAAGCTCGACGAGGTGGCCGACCTCACCTGGGACGTGCTCATCATCGACGAGGCACACGAGGGCGTGGACACCTTCAAGACCGACGTGGCGTTCGACCACATCAAGCGCCGCTTCACGCTGCACCTCTCCGGCACGCCCTTCAAGGCCATCGCAAACGAGAAGTTCGCCGACGACGCCATCTACAATTGGACCTATGCCGACGAGCAGCAGGCCAAGCGCGACTGGCCTGCCGACTCCGAGCAGCCGAACCCCTACGCCAACCTCCCCAAGCTCAACCTGCTCACCTACCAGATGAGCGACATCGTCGAGCGGGAGGCCCGCGGCGGCATGGAGATCGACGGCGAGCAGACCGAGTTCGCCTTCGACCTCAACGAGTTCTTCTCGACCAAGCAGAACGGCGGCTTTGTGCATGACGCCGACGTGGACAAGTTCCTCGACGCGCTCACCACGCAGGAGAAGTTCCCGTTCTCGACACCCGGGCTGCGAGACGAGCTGCGCCATACGTTCTGGATGCTCAACCGCGTCGACTCCGCCCGCGCGCTCGCCAAGAAGTTGCAGGCCCATCCTGTTTTCAAGGACTACGAGGTGGTTCTCGCTGCCGGCGACGGCAAGATCGACGCCGACGACGAGAACGAGAAGTCGCTCGACAAGGTGCGCCGCGCGATCAAGGACCACGACAGGACCATCACCCTTTCGGTCGGCCAGCTCACCACGGGCGTGACCGTGCCGGAGTGGACCGCCGTGCTCATGCTCTCGAACATGGCGAGCCCCGCACTGTACATGCAGGCGGCCTTCCGCAGCCAGAACCCGTGCCTGTTCGACCTGGGCGGCGGCAACTACGCGCGCAAGGAGAACGCCTACGTCTTCGACTTCGACCCGGCGCGCACACTCACCATCTTCGAGCAGTTCGCCAACGACCTGTACGGCGAGACCGCGCGCGGCGGCGGCGACGTGGAGACGCGCGAGCGCCATATCCGCCAGCTGCTGAACTTCTTCCCCGTCTACGGCGAGGACGATGAGGGCCAGATGGTCGAGCTCGATGCCGAGCAGGTGCTCAGCGTGCCGAGGCGCATCCACGCCCGCGAGGTGGTCAAGCGTGGCTTCATGAGCAACTTCCTGTTCCAGAACATCGCGAGCGTCTTCCACGCGCCGGCAGAGGTCGTGGAGATCATCCAGCGCTTCGATCCCTACGAGCAGGGCAAGGCGCAGAACGTTGAGAAGAATAAGGTCGAGATCGACGAAGGAACGGCCGATGAACTCTCCATCAACGACGAGGGCGAGGTGGAGATTCCCGACGAGCAGGTCGTAGGCAAGGCGGCGGACATCTTTGGGCCGAAGGTCTACGGCGATGTCGTCGTTGAGTTCTCGGGCCAGGTCGAAGATATCGCGAAGGCACACGCAGCCGATGACGACGACAGGGCGATGCTCGACAACCTCAAGGAGGCCTTCAAACAGAGCGTGACCGCGCCTCTGGTTCAGGCCGCCAAGGAGAGCTATGGCAGCGAGCTCAAACCGCGCCAGCAACAGCAGATCGAGCGCAAGGTCCAGGCAGACGCCGACATCCAGCTCAACCGCCAGGTCGGCGACTACCAGATCCAGGCGCGCCGCATCGAGCAGTCGCGCAAGGACGAGCTCAAGGCGGCGACAAGCGAGGCCGAGCGCGCCGAGGTGAACCAACGGCATGACGAGCAGAAGGCCGAGGCGTTCCATACGCTCACCCAGAAGCTCGAGGACTCCCGCGAGGAGCTCGTGCAGAGCGCCGGCGAGACCGTGGTGCGCGAGGTGGAGACAACGAAGAAGGAGGAAGAGAAGCAGGGCATCGAGGACAAGGTGCGCGCCCACCTGCGCGGCTTCTCGCGCACCATCCCGTCGTTCCTCATGGCCTACGGCGAGCAGGGCACGACGCTCGCGAACTTCGACACGGTGATTCCCGCCGACGTCTTCCGGGACGTCACGAGCATCACCGTTGACGAGTTCCGCTTTTTGCGCGACGGCGGCGACTACACCGATGGCGAGACCGGCGAGGTAAAGTGCTTCGTCGGGCACCTCTTCGACGAGGTTGTGTTCAACGACTCCGTGAGCGAGTTCATCAAGCTGCGCGAGCGCCTGGCCAATTACTTCGACGGGTCCCAGACGGAGGATATCTTCGACTACGTGCCGCCTCAGAAGACCAACCAGATCTTCACGCCGCGCCGCGTCGTGATCGAGATGGTGGACCTCTTCGAAAGGGAGAACCCGGGCTGTTTCGACGACCCGAGCCACACCTTCGCCGACCTGTACATGAAGTCGGGCCTCTACATCACCGAGATCATCAAGCGCTTGTACCGAAGCGAGGGCATGAAGGCCGCCTTCCCGGACGACCGCGAGCGGCTGGATCACATCCTGGAGCACCAGGTGTTCGGCATCGCGCCCACCAAGATAATTTACGAGATCGCCACGCACTTCATCCTGGGTTTCCACGACGAGGTCGGCCAGGGATGTGACTCGAACTTCGAGCTCGCGGACTCCGCGGAGCTTGCCAAGGAGGGTACGCTGGACGCCTACGTCGAGCGTGTCTTCGGGCCTAAGATGGGCGAGGCATAGGCACGTGGCAGACGTAGTCGACAGCCAACGGGATGGGCGTGCGGAGGCTGCGCGAGCGGCGGTGAGTGCGGCGCGGCGTGAGGATGCCGAACTGTGCGCCCGCCTGGTCTTTCGCGTCTCGCGCAATGAGCTAAGGCGCGCGGGGATCACCACGCCCGCCGTGCTCTATGACGAGCTGAAGCAAGTCTTTTGGAATGCTGACGAAGGCGTCACTCTGGGGGACCACCTTTCTGTCGGATTCGGCGTGGTTGATCGCCGTCGCCAGGTGCGCACCTTTGCTGAGCGTCATGCGGGTGAACCCAAAAACGTTCTAGCGAAGGCCTACGAGCGCGAATATGGCTTTAGCGCCGGTGTCGCCGCGATATGGCTCGACCTGTTCGCCGAGCCTGCGGACGTGAGCGTCTCGGAGTGGCTTGGTGTCAAGTCTATTGAGCACCCGGCGGATGTGCCGGTCTCTTGCTCGGAGGCGCCTGGGAGGGACAACGTCGAATGTAAGGCGCTCACCCTTGAGGACTTCCTCGCTCGGGAGCTTGCCGACCAGATTTGTGACGCGGGTCTTGTTCGCCGACGTTTTGCTTTTGAGTTTCCCGGCGAGCAGCCCGAGACGCTCGATCGCGGTATCGATGCCGCGGGCTACTACGAGGACCATGGCCTGCTTTTCCAAGAAGGGGACGCCCCGAACGGCCACTTCACGCGGCTATTGGCGGCGCATCCGTCCTTTGCGAAAGGCGAAACCGGGTTTGAGAATGCCGTGTGGCAACATCCTGCCTTCCGTCACGTGCTGCGCCAGGCGCTTTCGGACCATCGCGTGCTTGCCTACGAAGACGACAGCTACATTTCGTTCACGCGGCTGCACGACGTGCTGGGCATGCGCATGGCCGATGTCGAGTCGTACGCGTCCACGGTTTGTATTGATGCGCGCGAGGGAGAGCCCTTCACCATAGCGAGCTTGCGTGCGAGCGGCACGACTGTGCACCCGTTGTACGGGTTGGATATGCCCGATGACTTTTTCGAGGGGCTGCTCGACGTGGCCGGGCTATTTCGGAGCTGCACGCTTGCCGGCATTAAAGTGTTTGTTGTCGGCGGCGAGGGACGCTTCTCTGCCGCCGACCTTATTGAGTGGGTTGTTGCACGCCATGAGGGAATCGAACGTGACGATTTGCCGCGTCTGCTTGCGAGCGACTTTGGCATAGCCTGTCCGGCGCCGCTCCTGACGACGACCGTTCATAATTCCGATGTCTACTACGATGACATCGGAGACGCATACTATTCATCCATGGAAGCATGGAAAAGGGAGGCACGCAATGAGCTTGCTTGAGGAAGGAATCGCAACCGGCAACGTTCTGCCGACGGGACGCAAAGAAAAGCACTCCATCGACAACGTGACGCGCGACTTCGACATCTACCGCATCAAGTGCGACCTGCTGTTCTACAACGACCAGAACGACCGCATCGCAACGTGGGTAAGCGAGTACAACGCCGCGCAGGATGCGGATCTGCTTGCGCTTGGTCGCGAAGAGTATAACGGGGCCATCGAGGGCTTTATCGTCGAGAGCAACCCCGGGGCGCTTAAGAAGACCGAGAAGAGCATTGCGCTCCGCGGTCAGCTGAGGCCGGGCATCGTGCTTAACGACGGCCGCGTCATTGACGGCAACCGCCGCCTGACGTGCATTCGTCGCCTTGCGCGCCAAAACAACGAGGCCGGCTGGTTCGAGGCAGCCGTCATCGACGATGCCACCGGCAGCGACCCCAAGCGCATCAAGCTGCTGGAGCTCGCCATTCAAATTGGCGAGGAGGAAAAGGTCGCCTATGATCCCGTCGATCGTCTTGTCGGCGTGTACCGCGACGTGGTTAAGAACCACCTGATCACTCCGGCCGAGTACGGAACCGCGACGGGCATGACCGAAGCCGAGGTCAAGAAGCTCGTCGACCGCGCCCAGTTCATGGAGGAGTTTCTCGAGTTCTGCCAAGCTCCCGAGCAATACCATCTCGCCCGCGCCCTTAAGGTCGACGGCCCCTTGGGCGAATTCGGCCGTGTCCTGAAGAAGTATGGCAACAAGCGCGACCAGCAATTTGTTAAGCGCGCGATGTTCTCGAATATGGTCGTGCAGCCCGAGGGCGATATTACTCGCTATGTCAGAGACTTTGGAAACGTGGCGGGCACCCCTGCCGAGGCGGATTTTAAGGCCGCCGAGCAGCAGGCGATGTCTGAGTTGCTCGAGAAGATGGGGCCCGGTCCCCTTACTCGCGAAAAGGTGAGTGAGCTTCGCGCGGACCGAGATCTGGTCGATAGCTTCTCGCGTGCGGGCGATAGGGCTCGAGAGGTTGTGCGCCGCTCCAAGCTTATGGATACTCCGGCTAAGAAGTCTGCCGAGTGCCTCTCCGATCTTAATAAGATCCTTCCCGAGATGCTCGACGTACTGAATGCAATCGAACTTTCGAAAGTGCGCGCTAACCTTGTTGCCGTGAGGAATAAGGCCGATGAGCTGATCGGTGAAATCGATGACCGCTCCTAGGATTATCGTCGGCTACGACGATGCCCGTCCAGGCATGTTCTTGCGTATCGAGGGGCAGAGCGTTGCGGATTTCATGGCTTCGACGGTGTGGCGCGCCTGGCTTTACTATCCCGCAAGCGCTGTGGTGGGTACCGAGGGCGACTGCATTTTACTCGATGGCGCCATGGGCTTGCGCGAGTGCCAGGAGATGCTCGAGGCGGTGCAGGAGGCCACTGAGCATGGCGTTGAGGTTGCGGTTGACCGGAGCTTCGAGGCGTATGCAAGCGCTACGGAGACGTACATCCGAGAGCGCTCGGAAGTGGGTCTTGCCATTAAGGCCCAGACTGCTCAGGGCATAGCCGACGACCCCCAGCTGGGGCCGCGTTTCCGGGAGTTCCGCGACATAGTGAACGCCTCGATGGTGCGTCCCTTGCGCGACCGGCAGATGCTCGATGCGTTCTTTATGGCCGCCGTCGGCCGCGCCGCCGACTTCTCGGTACCTGGTGCGGGCAAGACCGCAACCGTGCTCGGCGTATTTGCATATTTAAGGCATCTGGGGCTTGCAAAGCGCATCGTGGTCGTCTGTCCAAAAAACGGCTTTGAAGCATGGGAAAAAGAGTGGGTTGCGACCTTTGGGAGCAAATTGCCCCTGCATTGTTTTTCGCTGGGGGACCCGCATATAGCAGCAATGTCTACCGAGCGGCGCCGGAGCGCGCTTTCGCTGGACAGCGGTTCGTGCAATCTGTTTACGTTCAACTACGAAGCCCTTGCCGGCTATGTGAGGGAGCTGCACCCCATCGTTTCCAACCAAACACTCGTTGTATTCGATGAGGTTCATCGCATCAAGGCGATCAAGGGCAGGCGCGCGACCTCGGCACTTGAGGCAAATGAGGGCGCGAAGTACGTGATCGCACTTACGGGCACACCCATACCTAATACCTACCAGGATATTTACAACCTGCTGCACATTCTCTATCCCGAGGACTACGACACCTTTTTTGGCTATGAGCCGGGTGAACTTAAGTCTCCCGGGGCGGATGAGATTGAGCAGCTAAACAAAAGCCTTGCGCCTTTCTTCTGCCGCACAAATAAGAACGAGCTTGGTGTTCCTGCGCCCGAGCCCGACGAAATCGTGGAAGTCGAAGCGACTGCTGACGAAAACTCGCTTCTGCATATCTTGTCCAGTGCATGTTCTAGCCCATTTTCGCGTATCATCCGTACGCTGCAGCTCGAAAGCGACCCTGCCATGCTCGAGCAGGCTATCGATCAAGAAGATTTGGAGTATGTGCTCGATCAGGTTGGGGAGGAGTTCTCCGATATCGACTATGTCGACTTCTCGCAAACATTCTACGAGTCCATCGATCGAGCTCGGCCGACTTCAAAGCTCTTGGCGTGCGAGCAGCTAATTGAACGTATTGTTGCTCAGGGCCGCCCTGTTGTGGTGTGGTGCCTGTTCGTGCGCAGCATTAGCAATTTGCGGCGCGGACTTGCCGAAAAGGGAGTCGACGCCCGGGCGATTTACGGCGGAACGCCACAAGAGGATCGACGCGCGATATTGGACGACTTCCGCGCCGGACGCTTTACGGTGCTGGTGACCAATCCACAGACGCTTGCCGAGTCTGTTTCTCTGCATTCGGTGTGCCATGACGCCGTGTACTTCGAGTGCAGCTATAACCTCGTACATCTCTTGCAATCCAAGGATCGAATTCATCGCCTTGGACTTCCCGATGATCAGAAGACCCGCTACTACTTTATGCGCACGACCTTTGAAAGCGATGGCATACCCTTTTCCTTGGATAAGGTGATTTACGAGCGCCTAAAGGAGAAAGAGAAGATAATGCTCGACGCCATCGACGGCGGCTACCTTGAGAACGGTTATTTAGACGAGGAAGATCTTCGCATTATTTTTGAGCGGTTGCTTGGCGATGCCACTTCGGGATTGAGCTATGACTGAGACAGCTAGGCTAGGGTCCTGGCCAGGCAGGAGGTTGTACGATGAAGATCGACGTTGATGTAGACCAGCTGCGCGAGAGTCTGCTCGACCGCGCGGGGAGTGCAGCCGACGTGGGCTTTCCGGCCGCCATGCTTGACGTAGTGGATATCGAGGACGAGTCGCCCCAAGAGCTCCTAGCCCGAGCCGAACGCGAAGGCCTCGATCTCCGCGATTTTGCCGTCGACGATGACACTGAATGATAGTTGCCTTGGCTATTGACGAACATATGTTTGTATTTTATACTCATGCTTGAACATACGTCTAACTTCATGGTATAAATTAGGTGGTCATCTCTTAAGAGAGGGCTTCCAAGTGCCGGGGACGTTTTCCCCGGCTTTTTTATTAAGGATTGCCCATGCGAGAGCTGAGTATCTTTATCGATGAATCTGGAAGCGATGATCTTCGTGAAAGATACTATCTGGTGGCCTTTGTTTTTCATGAACAAGATATCCCCATCGCTGAGGGAATAAAGAAATATGAAAGGGCGGTAGCCGAAAGCGGATTGCCGCTTCTTCCGTTCCATGCTTCTCCTCTCATGAATGGAAAAGATCAGTTCAAGGACTTGGACATCAGTGAGAGAAAAAGGCTGTTTTCACTATTTCGAGTTATGTTTCGACATTTGCCCATCTCGTACAAGGTGTTTGTGTTCAAGACGCATCGGTACCGAACTCTTAAACAGATTGCCGATGCGATGCGGCGTGAAATCATCGATTTCATATTCGACAATCTGAGTTGGTTTCAGCAGTTTGATGCTGTAAAGATTTACTACGACGGAGGACAGGGTTCGGTTTCGAGTGCGCTTCACAAGGCAATCGATTACGCTTTGGCTAAAAATGCAGTTATCTATAAGCCGACAACTTCATCTGATTACTATTTGGCTCAGGCTGCGGACTATATCTGTACCATTGAGTTCACGAGTCTGAAATATCAGGCAAATAAGCAGACTAATACTGACCAGAAGTTTTTTGGTGGTAGTACTGCGTTTAAAAAAAGCTTGCTAAAAGAAATTAGAAAGAAGGCCGTCCCAAATTAGCTGCCCCTGGCCGCTACGACGCTAGCGTGGCAATGACGGCTTCGTCGCCGGCGTATATGAGGGTGTTGCCGTCGGGGATGATCGTCTGGCCGTCGCGTTTGAGCATCACGACGATAAACGGGTGCTTGCCTTGCGGCACGTCGCGCAGGCGCTGGCCGGCCAGACGACCGTGGGGCGTTACGGTGACCTCGCGCAGTGTAACCTCGGCACGTTCTTCAAACGTTGGCGCGGCCATAACCAGAAGGTCGCCTTCTTCAATTACGGTATCGCCGTTGGGCAGCACCGGGTGTGCACCGTCGCGCAGCACCAGGACCACCAGCATGTCTGTGACGCTGCCAATATCGGCAAGCGAGCGCCCGGCAAACGGATGGCCCGCGCCCACCTTGAGCTTGACAAACGACATGCCGTCCTCGTCGCGGTAGTCGTTAAACGTACGGCGGACGTCGCCTTCCGCGTCGATCATGTCGAGCTTTTTCGCCACCGCCGGTAGCAGCGATCCCTGCACCACAATGCTCGACACGGCAATCACAAACACCAGGTCAAACAGGCCGTGACCGCCGGGAACGCCGGCCACCACGGCAAAGAGGCTAAACACGACCGAAGCCGCGCCGCGCAGGCCCGCCCAGCTTACGAGTGCGACCTGGCGAGGATTGGTTTTAAAGGGCGCCAGCAGCATGCCCACGGCGACGGGGCGGCTCACAAAGAGCATAAACGCCATGAGTGCCAGGCCCGGCAACAGCATTTGCGGCAGGCGCGCGGGCGTCACGAGCAGGCCGAGCAAAAAGAAGATGGTCATCTCGGCCATCTCGGTAAGGGTATCGAAGAAGTGCGCCATCTCGACCTTGCCGGTGATGTCGCTCGCGCCCAGCACAATGCCTGCCAGGTATACGACCAAAAAGCCGTTTCCGCCCAGGTAGCTCGGCAGCGCGTAGGCAACGATCGCCACGGCGAACAAAAAGATGGTGTGCGCGCCCTCCGCCGTTGCGTGTGCGCGTTCAATCAGACGGCTGGATGTCCAGCCGATGGCAAGGCCCAGGCTCACACCCAGGATGATCTGCTTGGCCAGCAGCACGGGAATATCGATGCTGCCGCCCGCCGCGAGGGTGGCGAGTACCGCGGTGAGCATGTAGGCGACAGGGTCGTTGGAGCCCGATTCAACCTCGAGCAGCGAGTCGGTGCCGTCCTTTAGCGACAGGTTGTGCTCGCGCAGCACGCTAAAGACGCTCGCCGCGTCGGTAGATGCCACGACCGAGCCCAGCAGCAGGCCGCCGATCCAGTCGAAGCCCAGTGCGAAGTGCGCAAAGGCGCCCGTGATGCCGGCAGTGGCGATGACGCCGAGCGTGCTCAGCAGCACTGCGGGTACTGCGACGGGCTTGGCGCGGTCGATGTTGGTGTTAAAGCCGCCGTAGAACATGATGAACAACAGCGCCGTGCTGCAGACGGTTTCGGTGAGCGCGTAGTCGCTAAAGTCGATGTGCGCCGGCCCATTGACGCCCAGCAGCATGCCCAGCGCGATAAAGATGAGCAGGGTGGGGAAGGGGAGTTTTTTCCCGACGGGTTTGATGGTCAGGCACAAAATGATGACGAGGCCGATAAAGAGAAGTATCTGGTTCATGGATAGTGTCCGCTCCTGGGTGGTTGGCGTGGCACGGTCAGCTGTCTTCGGTTATTTGTACCCAAAGGTGGTGGGTTTATGGGTTGAACGGAGGGCGTTCGCGATATCGTCACAGGCGGCGCCGTTTTTCTAGACCATTGGCGGCGGCTCGTACCTACTTTTCAGCTTTACCGCAACGGAGTACAATGGATAACGTTTAAGTTCAACTTGAAGTTTTGAGTTGCGACGACAGAGCTTTAAAGGTAAGGCGAGGAAAGGCGTACCATGGCGATCTATGTGACATCTGATGCCCACGGGCACGTGCGTGCGCTCGACGAGGCCCTGTCCAAGATCTCGCTGACGTCCGAAGATACGCTGTACGTGCTGGGCGACATGATCGATCGCGGGCCCGATCCGGTTGGTGTTATCAACTTGGTGCGCTCACTTCCCAACGTTCGCGTCCTTAAGGGCAACCACGAGCAGATTATGCTCGACGCGATTATTGGCCAGGATCCGCTCGATGCCGAGACCTGGGATATCAACGGCGGATGGACCACGCGCCAGCAGCTCAACGAAATGGAGTTTGAGGCATACGAGGAGCTTGTGCGCTGGATGGCCGGGTTGTCGCTGTATACGGTGGCCGAGACCGATGAGCGCCCGTACCTGCTGGTGCATGCCGGCATTCAGACCGAGGCGGCGCGTGCGTTTTTGCTTGAGCATGGTGTCGATTGCGCCGACGGCAGGGGAGCGGTTGATGCCGATAACGAGTTGCTTCAGCAAATGCTCGCCGTGCAGTCGTCCGATGACTTGCTGTGGATTCGCCATGGCTATTGGGATGCCCCGACGGGGCTGCTATCTGCCGAGGGCAAGGGTCCGGTCGTGGTGAGCGGTCACACGCCCACGGTGTCGCTCGGGCGTTATTGCGAGGTAGGCGGCCTGGCGGGACTTGACGAGGAGTCGGGGCGCGGACAGATTGTGCGCCTGGGCGGCGAGGATACCGCCGGTGTGCCCGACCGCATCGACATCGACTGCGCGGCGGCCACCGGTTCCGAGTTCGGCCGCGTAGGCATCCTGCGCCTGGACGACGGGGCCGAGTTCTATGCGAACATCAACCCGGGCGAATAATCGTTGCAAAGGGTAGCGAATTTGGGACGGGGCTTTTTTGACTACTTTTGCCCTTCTGTCCTCTAATTGATTTTTCTGGGACGGGGATTAAATAATCATTTGGCTGCCCGCTGGTTAAGTGAGTAGACTTTTTTGGAAATGCTGAGCACCCAACATATTTGCCTCAACAAAACCGCAGGTCACAGACTTGTGCTTTGTTGGCGTGGTCGGTGATTCCGTAAAAGTCTACTCACTTAGTTTTGCGTGATGCGTATTGCCCGCAACGAGACCCCAGCCGGGGTGATTCCATCGCAAATTCCGGTGACCGGGGCAGCTAATTAGGCGCCGTATGGGTTGCGGTCGCGCTCGATGCGCTGACGGATGTGGGCGTACTCGATTATCAGCAACACCAGCAGTAGGGCCATGACTGCCAGGTAGCTCACCACGGCGCCCATCAGGCCCAGCAGGTTGATTAGGATCACCGGGAGCACCACGCTCACGGCAAAGCAGATCAGGTAGATCTTGGTGACGTCTCCTGCGTGGCGCAGCACCGTGATAATGGCGTAGAAAAAGTCGATGGCCGCGGTGATGCCTCCGGCGACGACCATCAGCAGCGCCAGCGTGCGATAATGCTCAAAACTGAGCCCGTACATAAAGCTCATGAGGGGAATGCCTGGGCCCGCCATAAACGCAGCGCATGCGGCGGTAATGACCACGATGAGCGCCATGACGGCGACAATAATTAAGTCAAAGCGCCTACGCTGACGCGGGTTCGCCCAAATGCTCGACAAGCGTAAGAGCTGCGGTTTATAGATAAATCCAATGCTCAGCAAAATGGCCTGCGCCGGAAAAAACAGGGCATTAAAGTACAGCTGATATTTGTAGGCCAGCGTGCCTTCCATCACAAACTTGGGCATGCTCTCGATGAGGTTGAACAGGAACAGTGCACCAAAGAGCGGGGCGCACTGCGCGAAGAGGTGGCCGACCTCGAGCAGGCTCACGCGGCGCGATTTTTCGGTTTCGAGCAGGGCGAGCGGCGCGGTGACCAGCACGAGCGAGGCGATGGCGGTGACACCCATGGCCATGGCCGCGATGGGCATGCTGCGCGTAAGGAACAGCGCCACGCTAAAGACCACGATGACGCCGACGGAGCGTAGCGTTTGGCTCATGCCGGCCAGGTAGAGTTTATCGGCCTGCTGCAGGCGGCCCTCGTACACGTCCCCCACGTCGTCGATTACCTTATACAGGTAGACGCCCAGACCGATCGTCGCCATCTGCGCGTCATAGCCGCGGGCGCTGCTGTACATGAGGCCGCAGCCTAGGGCGAGCGCTCCGCAAAGCCAACGGTTGAGCTGGTAGGAGGCAAAGGACGTCGTTTCGTCGATATCCGAGACCTGAAAATTGCGCACGCCGTAGTTGCACGCGATCATGATGAGCGTGCCGGTGACAAAGGCGATGGAGAACTTACCGGCTTCCTCGGCGCCCACAAGCTGCGTGGACACGATGGTGAGCAGGGGAAACGCGAAGCCCCACACGGCGGTGCCCAGGGTATTCCAGAGATAGTCGCGGCGGGTGGCGTGCTCCTCGTATTCGGCTTCCTGCATGGAGAAGCCGCCGCCGTAGACGGCGCCGAGCAGGCGGTTCCACCAGGCGTTGACCATGCGGTGGATGGGACCGGGCTCGCGGTCGTGCTCACGGCGGCGACGTGTGGCCTGGCCGATATCGGGGCCGCCGGCGTTGCGCTGGCTCAGCTCCTGGATGCGCGCGAGCTCTTCGGCCGTGTGGGAGGCGGGGAACAGGCCGTTCTCGATACGTCCGCCCTGGGCCTTTGCGGTGCCGTTGCTCGCTACGGCGGGGTCGGCGACCCCATTGCGGCGGGCGATGGCGCGGCGGATGCTATCGAGGGGCGTGAAACTCAAGGCGGTTCCTTTCTCTTACTACGTTCTAGTATAGATGCGGCGGTGTTCGTTCGTGTTTTTGAACAGGTTGTTCAATAATTTCGGCGGCGCCATTCAGTAGTCGGCACTTTGGGACGTTCCTTATGTGCCGGCATCTGGGGACACTCCTTGGTTGTTGCCTGTTCAAGGATGTTCCCAACGACCAGTCGTTTAAGAACGCCCCCCGATGTCTTGGCCGCTTGCGTGCGATTTTTGACCGTTGGGCGGGCACTTCGCTGTTGCCGCAAAAACGTTTTTGCATATCGGGTACAACGGGCTTTACGTGAGTAAAGTGCGCGCCGCGTCTACGTGGCGCGCTTTTAGAGGAGGCCCCATGCCTGGTGTTACCCCTGCAGAAGTTTTGTCCAACTTTGGCATTACGCTGGTCGAAGACCCTACCGAGAACCAGCCCCGCCTGCTGGTTGATCTACCCGCCGCGGAGCTCGTCGAGCACGCCATCCGCCGCGATGAAGGCCGCATGGCATCCAACGGCGCGCTGGTGATCGAGACGGGGGAGCGCACTGGTCGTTCTCCCAACGATCGCTTTATCGTTGACACCCCCGATGTCCATGACAAGATCGCCTGGGGCGCCGTCAACCGCCCGCTGCCGCTCGAGAGCTACGAGACCATCAAGGCCGGCATCGTCGACTATCTCAACGAGCGCGATGTGTTCGTCACTCGCGGCATGGCCGGCGCCGATCGCAACCACACGCGCCGACTGCTTGTCGCCTGCGAGCGTGCCAGCCAGGCGCTCTTCATTAAGCAGATGCTCGCCCGCCCGCTTGCCCGTGAAATCGCTCGTACCGGCGAGCCCGACTTCTGCGTGCTCGCTGCGCCCGGTTACCAGTGCGATCCCGCCATCAAAGGCCTTAACTCCAGCGCCGCCGTGGTCATCAACTTCCAGGAGCGCGTGATTTTGGTCGCGGGTACCGGCTACTCCGGCGAGATCAAAAAGTCCATCTTCAGCGTCATGAATTACCTGCTGCCCGTCGAGGACGACGTGCTGCCCATGCATTGCTCGGCCAGCATGGATCCCGTCACGCACGAGACCGCGGTGTTCTTTGGCCTGTCGGGCACCGGCAAGACCACGCTTTCGGCCAACCCCACGCGCCTTCTGATCGGCGATGACGAGCACGGCTGGTCCGACATGGGCATCTTCAACATCGAAGGCGGCTGCTACGCCAAGTGCGAGGGCTTGGATGCGTTCCACGAGCCCGAGATCTTCAATGCCGTTCGCTTTGGCGCCATCTGCGAAAACGTGGTGCTCGACGAGGGCCGCAAGCCTAACTACGACGACGTCTCCATCACGCACAATACGCGCGTGGCCTATCCCGTCGAGCATATCCCCAACGCGTGGACCAAGGGCATGGGCACTACCCCGAGCGTCGTGCTGTTTTTGACCTGCGATGCCTTTGGCGTGCTGCCGCCCATCTCGCGCCTGACGGCCGACGCCGCCATGTATCACTTTGTGACGGGCTTTACTGCCAAGATCCCCGGCACCGAGGTCGGCGTCACCGAGCCCACGCCCACGTTCTCCTCGCTGTTCGGGGAGCCATTTATGCCGCTCGACCCTATGGTCTACGCCAAGATGCTCGGCGAGCGTATCGCCGACGGTCGCACCCGCGTCTATCTGGTCAACACCGGCTGGGTTGGCGGCGGCTACGGCGTGGGCCATCGTATCGAGCTGGCCTACACGCGCTCGCTGGTCGCGCGCGCCCTCGACGGCACCATCGAGGATAGCGAGTTCGTGCACGACGACATCTTTAACGTCGACATTCCCACTACGTGCCACGGTGTGCCCGACGGCATCTTGGTGCCGCGCCAGTACTGGCAGAGCACCGCGCGCTACGACGAGGCCGCGCACAACCTGGCGGTGATGTTCGAGGAGAACTTCGAGAAGAAGTACTCGCACCTGCCCGAGTCCGTAAAGGCCGCCGGCCCGCACGCCCAAGTGCCCGCCGAGGCCCGTCATCGCGGCCGCGGCCTGCTGGGACTCCGCCACTAGCGTCGCCTCGAGTCCATATCCACCGCAAAGGGGACAGGCACCTTTGTGGTGGTTTTGCTCGCGCGGATGTCTCGGGTTACAATACGCCTGACATATCGTTCCCTTCTCCGGATGGGGACAGCTTAAGCGCTCTTGTGGCGGCACCGTAGGACTTTGAAGGTGGCCGCTGTGAGGGCGCTTTTTGTTTAGGTGCCATCGCTCGGGCGCGCACAATGAAGGGAGTATGTATGAAGAGCTTTATTGCCGAGGATTCATTTTGGGAGCTGTTTCCGCAGGCAGCGGTTGGTGTGGTGGTCGTGGAGGGTATGAAGCCCACGGCTCAGATTCCCCAGGAGGACGTGGATGCGATCGCCGCGCTGCTTGACCGCGCCAACATCGATGCAGAGCGTCACCTGACAAGCGATACCATCAGCGAGAACGTGCCGGTCAAGGCGTGGCGCGAGGCCTATCGCCTGTTCAAGACCAAGAAGGGCGCGCGTTGCTCAGTTGAGAACCTTCTCAAGCGCGTGCTCAAAGGCAAGCCGGTCGGTCATATCACACCGGCGGTGGATATTTACAACACGGTGTCGCTGACCTACGCGCTGCCCGTGGGAGGCGAGGATTTGCATGCAATCGAGGGAGACCTTCGCTTGAAGGTGACCGACGGTGGCGATGCGTTCCTACCCCTTGGCGAGGAAGCGGATGACCCGACGCTGCCCGGCGAGCTCGCCTACATCGATGACGCGGGCGCCGTGTGCCGCTGCTGGAACTGGCGAGATGGCGTTCGAACGGCCCTGTCCGACGATTCGGCCGATGCGTTCCTGGCGATTGAGTGTGTAGAGCCCGAGCGCATGGGGGACTGTCAGGCCGCGATCGATCGCTTAGCCGAGCTGCTCGAGCGCTATCTGGGAGCGACGGTTGTCGTTAAGACGCTTATCACTCGCGACAATCCCCGCGTGGAGCTGTAGTAACTTCTGCAAATCATACTCGCCGGTCAAAACCACCACAAAGGTGCCAGTCCCCTTTGTGGTGGTTTTTATGTTGATGGGTTAACAAATGGGTCGCGTGGAGGCGATAGTCGCTGAGTGCGGCTAAGATGTTTACCCGTTAGCATCATGCAAACGAAAGGCGGTCGTCTCCCATGCAGCAGAACGACGAGACACGTTTTGAGGATTTTGTCGGACTGATTAGCGGGCTCTACAAGGAGATTCAGCGTATCAAGACGTCCGAGGGCGCAAGGCTGGGCCTCAAGGGCTCCGACGTCATGTGCCTGTACTACCTGGAACGCAGTAAGGACGGCATGACCGGCGCCGACCTGGCTCGCGTGGCCGGCGTGACGCGCGCTGCCGTTTCGCGCACGTTGGCGCACCTGGAGGAGGGCGGCTTTGTCGAGGTTGATGACTCGGGCGATGCTGCCGTCAAGTACCGCGCCCCGGTTCGCCTGACCACGTTGGGTGGCGAGAGCATGAACGAGGCCGACCGCATCATCCGCGAAGTGCTCGACACCACCGGTAAGGCCATGGGTGTGGAGCAGCGCGAGCAGATGTATGCGTCGTTGCGTACGATTCTCAACACCCTGCGCGAGATCTAAGGCCGCCAAGGCATTTGCTTCCCATTAACAACCGCATAGTCCCGTTTGAGCGCGTATACCGTGCCGGGGCATTGCTGCCAAAATTCCCTGCGCGGGACCTGCGCAAGAAAGGATTCGCTATGTCCGTCCGCATTATTACCGATTCCGCAAGCGATATGTCGCCGGTGGAGCACCCCGCTCTGCGTGTTCTGCCGCTGTCCGTTACCTTTGGCACCGATGTGTACATGGATGGCGTCGACATCGATCACCAGCGCTTTTACGAGATGCTCGTGGAGCGCGATGAGCTGCCCAAGACCGGCCAGGTCAACCCGTATGCGTTTTCGCAGGCGATTGCCGAGGCGCGTGAGGCCGGCGACGAGGCGGTGATTATTACCGTGGGCGCCAAGCTTTCGGGCACCAATCAGAGTGCCCGTACCGCGCTTGCCGAGGCGCCGGGCGGCGACGTGTTCGTTGTGGACAGCAACAACGTCACCCTGGGCGAGCGCGTGCTGGTTGAGTATGCGCTGCGTCTGGTGGACGAGGGCCGTGGCGCTGCCGAGATCGCGGCGGCCGTCGAGGCCGTCCGTGACCGCGTGGTCGTCATCGGCCTGCTCGAGACGCTGGAGTACTTGGTGCGCGGCGGTCGCTTGTCTGCCGCTGCGGGCGCTGTGGGCACGCTGCTCAACGTTAAGCCCGTGGTGGCCGCCGAGGACGGCCTGATCGTGCAGCTGGGCAAGGCGCGCGGTTCCAAGAACGGCCGCAATCTGCTCAACCAGAAGGTCGAAAAGGCGGGCGGCGTCGACTTTTCCATGCCGCTGGCGCTCGGCTATACGGGCCTTTCGGACGCCGTGCTCAAGAAGTACATCGAGGACAGCGCCGTGCTGTGGGCCGGCCATGTCGAGGGCGATCTGCCCGTTCATACCATTGGCGCTACCATCGGCACCCACGTAGGCCCCGGCGCCGTAGCCGTAGCCTTCTTCCGCCCCGCCAACTAGCCCACCTGCCAAAAAGGGACAGGTTTATTTTGGCAGGTTTTATCTGGGCAAACGCTGCCTGCCATGCCATGTGATCCCTCGGGAACGGCGGGGTTGCGGACCATCGGCCGCACGGAGGCCGCAAATGATCTGCAACCCCGCCGTCCCCGAGGGATCATTTGCTTTATGCTGGTTTCGGTTGAAAGGAGCGCGCGATGGCGTCTGAGGGCTTTTTTGAGCGGGTGTACGAGGTGGTCGAGCAGATTCCCGAGGGGATGGTTGCCACCTACGGTCAGGTGGCGCTGCTCGCCGGTCGTCCGCGGAGCGCGCGCTATGTGGGCTATGCGCTGCACAGCAACCCGCGCCCTGGCCAAATTCCCTGTCATCGCGTGGTGTTTGCCGATGGCCGCATTTGCGAGGGCTTTGCGTTTGGCGGCCCCGATACTCAGCGTGAGCTCTTAATGGGGGAGGGCGCGACGTTTACCGATCCCATGCACGTCGACTTGGCTGCCTGTCGCTGGCCGGCCGGACTCTAACAGCTCTGCCGTGGCCAAACTACCACAAAGGTGCCTGTCCCCATCGTGGCGGAACGCCGTTATCGCTGACATTTCCCCAGATAAAACCTACCAAAATAAACCTGTCCCTTTTTGGTAGGTTTACCGGGGTTAACTTATGGAGAAGGTGTGGCGACGTACTTTGCCGTCGGAAAGTAAACCATGGTGAACTATATTGGTTTCAGCAACGGAGCAGGCAATAGGCGATGAAAAAGCCTGCCCTGTTGAGTTTGATTCGCATTCCTCCCCTCTGTGCGATTCAACGGTGTACTTCGGGAACGGGCCCGCTGGCAACTTTCTGTCAGCGGGCCCGTTCCCGTTTGTCGGGGGAGTGCAATAGGCGGGCCGAGCCGGTCGGGCACCAAAAAAGGCGGACGCCGTAGCGCCCGCCCCATAGCAATCGAAAGCTCAAGTCAGCAGATCGGTCTAGTACACCATGCCCATGGCGTCCTGAACCTCTGCCAGGGTCTGCTCGGCGATCTCGTTGGCGCGACGGTTGCCCTCGTGCAGGACGTCCTTCACATAGTCCAGATCGTTCTCGTAGCGCTGGCGACGCTCACGAATCGGCGCGAAGTACTCGTTGACGGCCTCAGTCACGTACTTCTTGAGCTGGCCGGAGCCGCCCATGCCAATCTCCTCGGCAATCTCGATCTCGGAACGGCCGGTGCAGATGGCGGCCGTCGAAAGCAGGCCGGACACGCCGGGGCGGTTCTCGGGATCGAACGTGATCATGCGCTCGGAGTCGGTCTGGCTCTTCTTGATGCGCTTGGCTGTTTCCTCGGCGGTCATCGAGATGTTGATGGCGTTGCCGTAGCTCTTGCTCATCTTGCGACCGTCCAGGCCGGGCAGCAGCGGGGTCTCGGACAGCAGCGCTTCGACCTCGGGGAACACCTTGCCGTAGCGGTTGTTAAAGCGGCGGGCGATGGTGCGGGTGAGCTCGATGTGCGGCAGCTGGTCGCGACCAACCGGCACCACGTTACCCTTGCAGAACAGGATGTCGCAGGCCTGGTGCACCGGGTAGGTGAGCAGAAGGCCGGTAAGCTCGTGGCCCGAGGCCTCCATCTCGGCCTTAACCGTGGGGTTGCGCGCCAGCTCGGCCTCGGACACCAGCGACAGGAACGGCAGCATGAGCTGGTTGGCGGCGGGCACGGCGGAGTGTGCGTAGATCATGGTCTTGTCGGGGTCGATACCGCAGGCAAGGTAGTCCATGACCATGTTGTACACGTTGTCCTGGATGTGCTCCGTGGTGTCGCGGTCGGTGATGACCTGGTAGTCGGCGATGAGCACGTTGGTCTTGGCGCCCATGTTCTGCAGCTCCACGCGGCCCTTGAGGGTGCCAAAGTAGTGGCCCAGGTGCAGACGGCCGGTGGGGCGGTCGCCGGTAAGCATGGTGAACTTCTCGGGCGTCTTGGCCAGACCCTCGCGAATGGCGTTGCTCTTTTGCAGCGCGACTTCGTAGCTGTTCTCGTTAGGCATGATTGCTCCTTACTAAGTGCGATTGGTCAAGATAATAGCGTGTTATTGAACGGGGTGTATCGTAAGCGAACGAGGGTCGGCAAAGCGCGTCTTGTCCGTTCGCGCGGAACGCCAGAAGACGAGTGGTTGCTCGGCAAGCCGTCGACGGCAATCCCTAGCGCCTGTGGTGACGCTCGTCCTTTCGCTCCTCGGCGGCCTGTTCCTCCTGTTTAAACGCGGGGTCATCGGGAGTTACGAGCTCGTCCTCGTGCGTGCGTTTGTTGTAGTGGTGGCGCAGTACGGGCTCAAACAGGTGCAGATGCTTGGCGAAGGCCGCCGAGCCAATGGCGAGCACGGTAAAGATGAGCACGCGCATGGGGACTTCGACTTGGTTGATGGTCGCGGCGCCCGCGGAAAGCATGATGCACCAGGCGTAGATGAGAAGGACGGCCTGCTTTTGGTTGTAGCCCTCCTGGATTAGGCGGTGGTGAATGTGGCCTTTGTCGGCCTGCCCAATGCTAATATGGGCGCGCTTGCGGCGCACGATGGCGCTAAACGTGTCGATGATGGGCACGCCGGCAACGATGAGCGGGATGATGAGCGAGGTGAGCGCGGCGGTACGGCTCACATTGAGCAGCGAGATGGAGCCCAGCGCAAATCCCAGCAGCAGCGACCCCGAGTCGCCCAAGAAGATACTCGCGGGGTTAAAGTTGTAGCGCAGAAAGGCCAAGCAGGAGCCGAAGAGCGCAATGGAAAGCGCTGCGGCGTCGATGCGCCCCGAAAGCATAGCGACCGAGAACATGGTGAACGATGCGATGCCGCAAATGCCTGTCGCAAGGCCGTCGAGGCCGTCGATCAGGTTGATGATATTGGTGAATGCCACCAGATAGATCACGGTGATGGGGTAGGCGAGCCATCCGAGCATGATTTCGCCGGGGGCAAACGGGTTGACGATGGCGCCGATTTTTAGGCCGCCGATGCAGGCGATGAGCGCGGCGAGCACCTGGCCTGCCAGCTTTTGCTTGGGCTTGAGTTGGAAGACGTCGTCGATCGCGCCGGTCGCAAAGATGACGGTAAAAGAAAGCGCGAGTACGGGGTAGCTGATGTGCAGGCGAGGGTGGGGCACCAAAACGGGCGGCCAGCCCAGGTACCAGGTGCCTAGGATCTGCACGATACAGGCGACGACGAGGCCCAAAAAGACCGCCGTGCCGCCCATGCGTGGGATGGGCTTGGTGTTGATGCGGCGCTTTGAGGGATAGTCGACGGCATCGAGCTTGATTGCCATGCGCTTTATAAGGGGAACCGTAAGGAAGGTCGTGATAAAGGCCGCGACCGCCACGCATAGGTACGGTATGTAGCTCGTGGAAGAAGCCATGAATCGAAAACCCGCCAAGCGTCGAAGGTAAAGGTCAGAGAGAGCCATGCCGCAAAGGGTATAGCTGACCCATGATACTCGACCAAAGGGGGTGTGAGGAATTACGCGGGACGATAATCACGTGCTTACCAGATATTGGGGTGATGGCGGGGTTCTGCCTGGCGCCTTTTGGGGATCTCGGTGAGCTGCAAAATGGTGATTTTCGGCAAAAGAAAACCGCCCCCCACGTTACGAAAATGAACCCACCTAAAACAGGTGGGTGCCCTCATCGACTGTTCCAGCGTCCTTAACAACGAAGGATACCTGTACTAGGTACGACTGTGTGGGCTCCCTAAATAAACGCGACGGTTCACCCAGTTGCTCCGCGGGGGGCGGAATACTTACATCATAAAGCGGCACTTTATCGATTCCAGTCTTGACATTACAAAAATCGTGTCGGACGATTACGGCGCCATGGGCTTCGGGTCTTTTGCGCAGCCTTTGCCCCAGTGTTTTAGCTGTTAAACCTGTGTTTTGGAGCATGTTTTAATGTCGACTTCCTTAACGGAACTTTTTTCGCCCGCCTGTCATTTGTGTCCGCG
>UMLL01068314.1_pt1 | contig 58136 bp, 97 predicted proteins | sample 1966591 | NCBI WGS metagenome assembly UMLL01 (sample SAMEA4836200, study PRJEB28245) | human gut metagenome | biome: gut microbiome; material: fecal sample | place: Denmark | collected 2008 | reverse complement strand
AATGCCCTCTGATGGTACTATAGCATGGTCAAACGAAAACTTTTCTATATCCGCTTCTTACAGTACCTCTGATAAGCCAATTGTTTTAACAATATCAGATAATAATCCTCAAGTTACTTTTATTGATATAAAAGGTGTATTAATATGATATATCCTGTTCTATACATTTATAATAGTGAATCAACCGAATACGATAATGTTTATCAATATTTTGTTGATGAAAACAAATTGATTATTCGAGTATGGGCTTCTTTTAATCCCGAGGATTCTACACCTCAAGCTAATCTTTCTTTAGAAGATATTTATACTACTAATATTCTTAGTGATGGTACTGAGAAAATTATTGAATACAAAGATAAATTTTGGTATTTAGCAGGAGAAAGACAGTTTGATAAAACAAAGCAGAGTGATTCTCAAAAATTTGGTAAACAAATTTTGTTTGGTGTAACTAATCAGAATAATATATCTTTGGCTACAAGTATAGATACAAGATCTGATACATCTTATTTCCAAAAACCCGCTCTTTATTTTACTTACTTTGGATTAAAACCCTTAGTTATTATTCACTCATTTACTAAAGAACAGAGTTTAACAAATTGCTGTTATACACTATATGGTACTACACAGGAAAATGTAATTACTAATATTCCTATTTCCCATGTAGTATCACCCGAAGAACAGATTTTAAATCACACTGAAGGTAATTACATGGATATAACTTCCTTGTATTGTATACCTGAAATAGAATCTTCGGAAGTTACTTATGGAGATTCCTTTGAACTCACTATGTCTACATGGTGTTTTAATGCTTCCATAGATACTATACGTCCGACATCTTTTAACAATGCCTATTTAGATACTTCAATTAACCGAACTATTTTTATTACCATAATATGTGATGGTTATGCAAATACGACTTATGCCGTAAATATTGTAAACGGAATTGGGAGTATTTCTATACCTACTTCTCAATATAAAGTAGGTGATGTGTTGAGATTTAGCATGGATGTTAAATTCCCCTCTTCTTTAAATCCTGTACAAATTACTTTAATCTAACTATGCTATTTAAAATAAATGCACACACTGTAGATGGTGAAAAAGAAGTCTTTTATTATGATAATATAACAAACGCTGTAAAAAATTCTGATAAAAGACGTTTGTATTTTTGGACAGATAAAAAGTTTGAAGGTATTAAACAACCTTATATGGAGAAGAAAGAAGTTTTCTCTCCGAAGAATCCTCTTAAAAAACAGCGTAAGTTAAATGCTTTAAAAATTCAACTTGGTCTTAAGTGTAATTATTCTTGTGCTTATTGTTCTCAAGCCTCTAATAGAATAAATGATACTTCTAAATATCCCACCGAAGTTGATGTTGATAAATTCTTCGATACAATTGACGAACAAAATATTTTGTTGTGGAATAAGGGTAGGATTGAATTATGGGGCGGAGAGCCTTTAGTCTATTACAAGGTACTAAAGTATTTAATCCCTAAACTAAGAAATCGTTGGAAAAAGGCTTTTATTAGTATCGTTACTAATGGTTCTCTTTTGGATAAAGAGAAGATAGACTTTTTCTTAAAATATAATGTCCACATTACTATCTCTCACGATGGGCCTGGTTTTCATCTTAGAAACAAAGATGATCCTATGAATGATCCTAAGATGGTAGAGATATGGAAATATCTTTTAGATAAAAGTATCGAAGCTGAAAATCCAATGGGATTTAATGTGGTTATCTCTCCTGCTAATTACGATCTTTATAAGATAGCAGAATTTTTCAAAAAGTTTGATGAAAGAGTTTCCTTTGGCTTTGAGGGTATTGTTAATTATCATAGTGATTCTCAAAGTCTAATGATTTTTGATAAACAGAAACGAGATATCTTAACTCAGCAGATTTTTGAGATAATTACATCACAATGGGATAACCCTGTGTGGCATTCTATTCAACAAAGAGCTATACGCTTATTGGAATGGTTAGTTTATGCAAAACCTGCTAATAGTATTTCTGCAAAATGTGAATCTACTAGCGAGCAAGTCTTAGCCGTCACTCTAAAAGGTGATGTATTGAGTTGTCAGAATTGTGATCCTGTTGATTTTAAAATAGGTAACATAGCAGATTATGATAATATTGCTAATGACGCTTTTTTACATTGGAGCTTGCGTCCTAATTGCAAAGATTGTTTTGCATTATCAGGATGTCGTGGTGGATGTCCTTATTTAGATCATAGAGAGCACCATATCACGTGTAAGAATGAACGCTTGCTATGGGGAGCTATTTTTGCAGGGGTTTGGTTCCATCTTACAGAAACTATTATTGATAATATTGAACCGTGTGAGGAATAGTATTTGGAAAAATTTGTGTAGTACAGGAAATTCCTACAATACTATAAACGAAATTTGGAGACATTATGATTACAACAAATCCCATAACAGCTAATGATCTTAAAGAGCTTATTATAAGCACTATGGTTGAATATTTAAAGAATAACTCAGTTACTTTGGGGGGGGGTAGAAATATCATCCGTAAACATAACAGGTGACTTAACTGTTAATGGAAATACGTCTTTACAGGGCTGTACTTACAAAGGAACGGAATTAACTAATATTCCTAGTAATAACAGATATCAAGGTTTAAATCCATTGAGTTCCCCTTCTGAGGATACACCAGCATTTTGGCATAATCATCCGGGTATTTATTGGATTTCTAAAACAGATATACTTTTGAATCAGCCTAATCAATATGGTACTTTAATAACATATAATTGGAATAATTCCTTAGAAATTGCTCAGATATTTATACAACATCCCAACGGTTACACATATACTAGAAGTGCTAATACTAACGGATGGAATGGAAACGGCAATAATATTTGGCATAGGTTGGATAATGTTTAATATGTAAATGGAAAACAAATTTATAGAACTATCAAGGGTTTGTGTTCCTCTTGGTGTTGCATGTAACTTAAAATGTAAGTATTGTTATAGAGAATGGAATAAGCCTAAAATACCTGCATTTAATTCTTTAATGCATGAGTTTTTACAAACCCTTAATCCGTCTAAAACTCATGCTGTAGTAGCCTCCGGTGGAGAGCCTTTTCTTTATATGGATAAAATAAAAGAGCTATTTCAATATGCTAATCCTAAAATCCATAAAAAGATAATGACTAGTGGTGTTTATCTTACTCAAGAATATGTTGATTGGATTAATAAGAATAAGATAGAAATTCATTTATCGTATGATGGTAAAGTATCAAAATATTTACGTGGTGTAGATATTTTAGAAGACGATAAATTACTTTCTCTTATAAAACAGATTGAATGCTTACGCATAAACAGTGTTATTACAAAATACAATACCAATTGTCTAGATATTTATAAACATATTGTACGTAAACTAAAACGTGATGACTTTAGGTATACTCCTAATGTAGTTTATTCTATAAATAATGAGGATTTAATCAAAGATTTTAATATAAAAGAGTATGTTGAAACTTGGAATGCGGTGTATGAAATTACTCCTAGGTATTGGGCATATAATAGAAATGGAGAAAAACCTTCTCTCGGATTAAACATCCTTCCTAATGGGGATGTTGTTGATATGGGCTATCTCCATAAATATGGTACTGTTTTAGATAAATATGAATCTATTAAAGAAAAAGTATTAAAAGAAAAGTGTGTTAGATATTGTATAAATAAAGATTGCAAAATAAGAGATAGATGTAATAGATTCGTTACTTTAGCAACACCCTTTAACTGTTCTATATTAGAAGAAATATATGAATATACAAAAAGAAGTTGTACCTAGTCCCTCTGTTGAAAAACTTATGATTAAACTCGGAGGTGATTGTAATTTAAAATGTAAACATTGCCATTGTTCCATTCCTGAGTATAAGTACAATCCTGATATTATTCGATGGATAAAAGGTTGTAATAATTTAAGAAGTATTAATTTCAACGGAGGCGAACCTCTTCTTTATATTGATACTATTAAAGAAATAGTTAGTCATCTTAGCTTTTATAAATATATGTTTAAGACAGTGACTAATGGTACTCTCCTTGATATGGATACAGTTGATTTTTTCAACGATAATTTCTTTAATGTAGTTATATCTTTTGATGGTAAAGAATCAGGAAGAGATAGTGCTTATTTACCCCGATGGGAATTGGCTCGTTATTTAAGAAGTCTATCATTTAGTTGCTATACTTCGGGTTCTTTAAGCGTAAAAGATATTCAAAAAGATGTAGATACCCTTATTAAAGATTATCATTTACGTAATGTATGTAATGATGGTAGTATATGTGCGAACTTTATACATGAAATAGAGAATGCCGATGTTGCACGTACACAAGAAGATGTAGAGAAATACCTTTCTTCTATGCAAGAAACTATAGAAGAACAATTGCAGTATTATTTAAAAGATAACTATTTTATAGATAAATTCACATTAAATAGATCTTTACAAAAATGGTATTTTCCTAAAACTTCTACTTATGGTGTTTCCTGTGCTTGTTCTAAAGTAGTTACATTAACGCTAGACGGACGGTTTTTAGGATGTCCTTATACGAATGAATATTATGGTGATATTTATACAGGATTTGACGTAGAAAAATTAGAGAAACAAGTACCTGATAAATGTAAACACTGTAAGATATTTAATGTATGTAGAAATACTTGTTTTAAAAACACTACCAATCACGAATGTATTATCGCAAAACGAATGTATGCTTTCTTTAAAAACTTAGAAAAGAAGTATTCGGTTGATTTTAATGCATTATTTGAAAAGGAATATGTATGAAAAAATATATTTATAATAATGTTACCTACTTTTCATTAGCTGATTTACGCAGAGCTTTGGCTCAAGATAATAAAGCCTTTGGTAATCCAACTAGTGTAGAGGGATGGGAAGCATTAGGAGTAACGATTGAAAACTATGAAGTTCCCCCTTCTCCTGCTGAGATTCAAAAAAAGCTGGTAGACGCTGTACAGGAATATATGGATAAAAAAGCTCAGGAACTGAACTATGATAATTGTTTATCTGTATGCTCTTATTTTAATAGTGGTGTAGAAAAGTTTGATAAAGAAGGTGCTGCCTTTCGTACATGGCGCTCCGCTGTATGGCAAAAGTGCTATCAGGTTTTAGATGAATGTTTAGCGGGCACAAGGTCTGTTCCTACGTCCCAAGAACTTATTGAAGAATTACCTTTATTAGATATAAATTATGCAGACTAATACTCCTATTTCATTAGAAGAGCTTTCTAATTATATTTTAAATAAATGTTATCCTGTTGGTAGTTTGTATTGGACAGATAATCCTGTGAATCCTTCTACCCTATTGGGGGGGGGCAGTGGACGCAGATAAAAGATAAATTTATCTTAGCGGCCGGTGATACTTATAAAAAAGGTCAAACAGGTGGTGAAGCTACTCACACTTTAACGATTGACGAAATACCCGCACATAAACATCAACAATATGTTGATTTTATTAACGTTGCTTATGCCCAGTCGTATGATGAAGCAGGTAATATTTGGTCTAGCCCATTAATGAATCGAGATTTTAACGATAATGAAAATTATTGGAATGGCAATCAGTGGAGCATGAACTCAAACGGCGGAAATCAGCCTCATAATAATATGCCACCTTATGAAGTTTTTTACTGTTGGAAACGAGTACAATAAATGTTTAAATATATACCACGAAGAGTTTGTATCCCTATTGGTATGGCTTGCAATGTAAAATGTTTATATTGCATGAGAAAAGCAGGAAAAATAAGAGAACCAAAGCTAACTCCTATTATTCGTGAGTATTTACAGTGGCTCTCTCCTAAAACAACGGAAGCAGTTGTTATGAATGGGGGTGAGCCACTTCTTTATATAGATAGAATAAAAGAAATACGTTCTTTAGTACATCCGAATATTCATTTTACTGTAATGACAAATGGTACTTTATTAACAGAGGAATTTGTCGATTGGTTAAATGAAAATAACGGAGAACTTCATTTTTCCCACGAGGGTGTAGGAGCAAAATACTTAAAGGGCATAGATGTATTAGAAGATCCTTATATTGTTAAATGCTTAAACAAAGTAAAGAGAATGCGTATCTATAACTTAATGGCAAGTTGTAATCCTGATGTTATGGAGAATTATAGATACGTTATTAGTCATCTACCTAATGTCGAAAAGCTATGTTATAATGCTTTTCCTATGTTCGCCTTTGCCGGTAATGAGTATTTAGTAAAAGACTTTGATTACGATCTTTTTCAAAAGTCTTATATGGAATTTGTTGATACAGTACCCGAGTATTATAGATACAATCCCCATCTTATTTTAAGCAGTCATAGAATGCTTGGTTTAAATGTTTTATTAGATGGCTCTGTTGCTTCTATTTCTACATTAAGAAAATATGGTACTGTTTATAATACAAGGGAAGAAATTCTTGAAAAGATAAAAGAAAGCGGTGATAATAATTTTTGTGTAAATAGAAAGTGTTCTGCTAGAAACTGTTGTACTATGGCACCTCAATGTGCCAATGAGTTTTCTTGTAAATGTATGGAAATAGTTAATTTTGTCAATAATGCCTATAGAAACCTATGATAACAGAAATTGATATTACTAACTTTCAAATACTATCCCCTTTGAAAGAAGATCAGGTGAAGTATATACAGAAGTTGCAAGACAAAAGACCACGAATCTCTAATAAATTTCCTACACAAATTACAGTGTCTCAAGATATCGGAGTAAAAGGTAGTGTAGTCAAATATGATAATACATTTTACATAAGCAACGCTACATATAAACTTTTACCCATTCTTTGGAAAAGTAAAAAAGAGCTTTATAAAGATATAAACTATTTATTTAAATATTCCTCTGCTGAATTTGACGATGGTTGGGAAAGTTTTTGTCAAAATCTTTATGAGAAAGTTTATTCGGATTGCATTAAAAAATCTTTCGAGACACCTGAAGTAGATTTTGCTAAAAAGATGTGCAGATCTTTTAAATGCATGAATGGCATAAATACTTTAGCAATATCTGATAAAGGTTTTCATTTATGTAAATATTCGGATGAAATAGTACAAGGCAATATTACAGAGATAGGGGAGAAAATAGCTTTAGCTAAGGAAAATATAAAAAGCTATTGTACAAATTGTATTTGTTATAAGCACTGTAACATGAAGTGCGGTATTGCTAAAAAGAATATACATGTTTGTGAAGCTATGCAAACTCTATATACGTATATGTACCAATTAGAGGAAGATATTTTTGCATATCTTTATATAGATTTTCCTATTAAAAATATGTACACGGAGGGTAGAGAATTTTTTGAATTAAAAGATCTATCTGTAGAAACTATATCTACTTATGCAGATAAAGACGTCATACCCTGCTTGAAATTATCTTCTAATGATTTAGATAAAATGCTATCAGAGGATAATAGGTTGTATCTAGATATGAGGGTATTGGATAGGTTGGAATTTTGGCTACCGTGTACACATGAGGATGTTTATAAATATAATAAGCTACTTAAAAAACTTAAATATATAAAACCTTTTAATCTATACCCTGAAAAAGAAGACGACTATGAAATAATTCGGTTTTATATGAATAAACAAATTAACTTTTCTCTTTTTTCTAAACAAAAATATACTAACATATATGAGTTTTGGCTATGATTTTATTTAACTTTTTTGTTAAATTAAAAATAGACCTTTAAAGGAAATATCATAATTCAAAAGTATAAGAATATTGATATGGGAATGGAAATGAAAGAAAATTATAAATATTTATGCTTATGTAGAATTGTTTACACTGAAATGGAAATAGAGTTAGTATGGCATGACGGTGAATGGTGTTATCCTAATACGCTTGAAACTTTTAAGCGTTATGGTAAAGTTGTGAAAATTATTAAAAATTTAGGTTTTATCAAATAACCGTGGGGAAAACCACTTCTTTTAAGGAGTGGATGAATTGACTAAAGTTGTGCATAATATAAATGAAAAGAGTGATGTTGAAAGCATCCACAAAAAATACAACTCAAAGATTAATTTTGAATCATGTCAGAAATTACATACACACAAAAACGAGATTACAAGGAGCAGTTTCAAAAGAAAGCTGAGAATGCTCGTCGTCGTAAGGAAACAATGGACACTAAGGTTTTTCAACTTAAAATCCAAGAAAACAAATGTAATGAAGTTCAAGAAAAGTTTTTAAATCATCTTTTCATAGAAGCTAAGTGGTATTATAACGATTGTGTTGCATTTGGAAAATCCTCTGAAGAAAACAAACCTTGGAAGAATGACTATAAGAAAAAGAGTGTAGTTCATTATGACAAGGATAAAAACCCAATTGAAAGTGAATTTCAATTCCTTAGTGGTGCTAGTAAGCAAGAAATCAATAAACGTATTGGTATCTCTTGCAAATCCATGTGTACCAATTTAAAACGTGGAAATATCAAGCACACTAAAGGATTACAATTTAAGAGTGAGTTTAATTCTGTTCCCTTTAGACAGTTTAATAATTCATGGAAGTTTAAAGGAACCAAAATTAAGCTACAGAATTGTTCTAAACCTTATAAAGTTAGAGGGCTAGAACAGTTACTTGTTGATGGTATTGAATTTGCGAATTTAAGCTTAATTCAAAGACCAAGTGGTTATTATCTTCAAATAACCTGTTACGTTCCGAAAGAGAAGAAAGAAAAGTCTGAGAAAAATTATCAGACAGTCGGTCTTGACTTTGGGTGTGAAAATACTCTAACAGGTTATATTGAGGAAACAAATAAAAGTTTTAAACTTGATTATAGATGTGAACAACCTGAGAATCAAATTCGAGTACAAAGGAAATTGTCTCGAAGAAGAGTAAGAAACTTCTCTAACAGATCAAATAAGGGTTTAAGACTTCAGCGATTAAACAGGAAGTATTACGAACACCAAAGCAATCAAAAGAAGGATAAGACCAATAAAATCATCCATAATTTAAAATCTTATGGAAAAGTTGTCCTGCAGGATGAGATGATTTCCAATTGGCAGAAATCAGGTCATGGAAAGAAAATCTCTAATGGAATATTAGGAAGGTTAAAGAACAGGTTGAAATCTCTTCCTAATGTTTTTGTTCTTGATAAAAGCTACCCAACTTCAAAATTCTGTTTTGATTGTTTTTCTAAAAATGATGAATTAAAAGTTTGGGATAGGACATACAAATGTCCTAATTGTGGTTCAATAATGGACAGAGATGTTCATGCTGCTAAGAACATGATTGCTTTCTATCATTTAAGTGAGCTGGTACCTATGGAATATAGGAATCCAAAGAGACTCAAAAAGTTCATTCTTGAACTTTTGGGTGATATTAAAAAGCGTGTGGAGATAAACTCCTCTGAGTCAATTGATGATATAATCGTCTCTTGTATTCAAGAGTTGTCCGGGAAACACGAAGCCACGAGTTTAAACTCGTGGTAGTTCGGGTATAAGGAATAGTATAATGAAGCACCAACTTCCATCAAATAAAAAAGATAGAATTTATTTTCTTTCAAGGGTAGTAGGTTCTTATTACGCTGCTAAAAATTATGCAGTATTCAAAGAAGTAGGTTTACCCAAATTAAATAGCTCTTATAGATTTGGATGTAAGAGGGCAGATATCCTTTGCTTAAATAACAAAGACGAAGTTATTATTTTAGAAACAAAATCCTCATGGGAAGATTATAAGAGTGATAAAAAATGGCCTTATTATTTGGATTGGTGTAACAAATTCTATTTTGTAGCTGATAGTGAGTTGGCAAATAGAATGAAGGAAGATTTAGATAACAAAGACGTTGGTATAATTAGTGTTTCAGAGGATATCTTTTTCTTAAAAAATGCACGTAAAAGGTCTCCGGAAATTCTTGAAGAAAATCTTATCAAATTACACAAGGCAATTATATTCCGAGCCTCCTCGTTTCGAGCTGATGGTTCGATTAATCAATTTTCTCAATTCTATCCACCTAAATTTATTTCCTCTTGGCAATTAAAATCATGCAATCAGTAATCATTTATACCGATGGCGGTTATAAATCTCATGTTAAATTAGGAGCATGGGCTTGTCTTTTAATGTGCGGAGAACATTCTAAAGAATTATATGGAGTGTCTCAAAATACTACTAATAACAAGATGGAATTAACTGCGGTAATTAAAGCATTACAGGCTTTAAAGAAACCTTGTAAAGTAAAGCTTTACAGCGATAGCGAGTATGTAGTTAAGGGAATGACTGTTTGGATTAAGAATTGGATTACAAATGGTTGGAAAACTAAAGATAGAAAAAAGTTGCCAATCGGGATTTATGGGAAGAAATTCTTAAACTCTCCGAAATCCACCAAATAGAATTTTTATGGGTAAAAGGACACGAAGAAAATAAATATAATAATAGAGTAGATGCCCTATGTTCTATGGCTATTGAAGAATGTAGATAGTAGGAGACTGAAGGCTGTCTCCTACTAATTGGTATTTGAGCCCTTTTTACTTAATTCTTGTTGGCTTGATTGAATAGCCCCTTGGGATAGAATTAAAGACTCTTTTTGCCTTCATATATAAAATTTTATTGATATATAGATAAAAACGGAATAAAATAAAAGCAATAGAAGGAGATTATTATGAATAAGAAACAAATTAAAGCATCTCTCCCTCCGGGAGTTCTTCCTATGTCTCAAGAACGTTCTCAAGAGATTTTAAGGCACGCTAAAAATAATCCTCCTGTGAAGGCATGTAGAACAAAAGAAGAATTAGAAGAATACACTACAGATCTTCTTAAAAAATGGAAGCTTATATGAGAAATATTGTTTTTACATTGCAACCGGTATTTCATAACATTAAAAGTCCTCTTGAGAGGACTTTTTTGAATTATTTTTCATATTTCTTATAGATTTGCTTAATCATCTCAGTATTTTTCTGAATAGCCTGTTCATTCATATAAATACCATGTTTAATATCATCAAACATGATAGAGCGTTCGCAGTAATAATAACCTAGTAAAAATCCAAAACAAATAGCAATAGCAATAGCTGTAGCTCGGCCTAATCTTATCGACCATTCATTTAATAATAATTTCATACTTTTCCTAATCGGTTGTCTATAAATTTCTTAAGATAGTAAGTTAAAGTTCTTACTCCAAGATAAGCGGCCATAAAAGAAATTCCGCAAGCCGCTAAAGCGTTGACTTCGTAACCTTGTAATATCCAAAATACACCTATTGCAGTAGCTCCTCCTGAAAAGGCTTCCCATAATGCCTCAAAAGTAGAAAACTCAATAAGTTTTTCTTTTCGTTTTTCTCGCCAGTCATCTACATAGCGTAAAAGACCGGCTATAAAGCCGAAACCTCCTACACAAACAATAAGGGTGTTAATCAAATCTGAATGTTTAATAATCATATTATCCTCGGGCACTTTGATATAAAATTTTTATCAAAAATATTTTAAATATCCAAGAAAACCCTTAGAACAAAAAAGGCTCTTAATTAAGAGCCTTTTAAAAACGGTTATATAACTTTGTTAAAATAAATCTGAAAGTTTTACTAAAACTTTAGGATAAGCAATACCATTATCAGGATTTTCGTTATAAACCATTCCCGTACTTTTTACAAAAACACCGTTAATTTTTAAAACATATTTTCCTGGTTTTGCTTGATTTTCCTCATAAAGAACTTTCCATCCCGCATGATTTTTAATCCTATATTTAATTCTTTCAATATAAGTAGTATCATCAGGTGCAAATTCGGGGAAGAAAGATTCACCAGAACTATTATCATAAATAGAATAAATGTACATCATTTTTAATCTCCTAAGCCTATTTTTATAATTACCACCATCTTCTTTTTCTTCCAACATATGAATGAGATGACCCACTACTACGTGATTCTCTAAACAATCTTTCCACCTCATCATCAACTAATTTTTCAGTATTTTTATCTAAATAATTATTAAGCATAATAATATGTTCTTTGCTTACTTGAACAATTTTCTCACAAATACCTTTATACTTGAAATCCGTATTTTTCTTAGTTTTCCATCCATTACGTTCGTAATAACCAAGATACTTTAATGTATTTATAACAACCTCATTATTGGTACATATAGTTACCTCGCAGGGTTCTTTTAATTTTCTAAGACCATCTAAAACTGCTACTAAGAGGACGCTCGCAGTTGATACAATATCATATTCGAATGTATTTGGATCATACACTTCGCTCTTCTTATGACTACCGTATACGAGAGTATAAGCGCAAGTGCCCTTTCCGCGAAAATTACTGTATTTTCCTGCTATATATAAAGAAACTTTTTTCATAATTCCCTCTTAAACGTTTTCTCTATTATAAAATACTTTGAAAAACTTTTCAAAGTTTGCTTTTTCTAAAAACTGTAGTATAATAAAACTATAGTATAATAAAACTATAGTAAATTTTTTGGAGAATATTATGACAGTTTTTGATAAATTTTCTGAGGGCGTAGATACAAAGTTTGGTAAAAATACTCCCTACTCTTTTGGTGATGACTATAACGAATATAGCGATGTAGAAAGTTCTTTGGAACACTACTCTGATTTCGCTAAAGGTGCAGTTAATTTTCTTCAGAATAACAATGTTAACATTCTTAATATTCGTAGTTTTTATGTATATGGCTTAGGTAAGTTAACTACCATCAAAGCAACCGTTTCTGAAAAGAAAGAAATCAAAGAAATTGCTAATATATTAAAAGATTATTGCGAATTGAATGGTCTTAAAGATACAAGGTCTTGGGGATCAATTGGTATTTTAGAATATGCCTCTTACATAAATCTGGATAAACGCATTCCCGATATTGACAAATATTGCGATATTAATTATCAGGAGTATGAAGACGGAGATAAGGAAGGATATGTTCTTTTAATTCATGCCGATTCTCTTAATTAAAATAAAAAAGCCTCTCTAAATTAGAGAGGCTAATTTTTTAGTAATTTCCATCACAAGGCTGGTAACAGGCCAACCCTAATTTTCTCCACATATCTACTACAGTCTTCCTATCTTCAAAAACTGCTCGAATGCTATATTGCGGTTGAATTTTTTCTTTATAAATTTCTTCTTTTATAACATAGTCCGGACGATAATCTCCATCTTTTCTCATATAAAGATTTTTAGAAATATTCGCTTTTTGAGATTCCGGATCTCCGTATCCTAAGTTATTAGCTAACCAATCAACAGTTTGTTTTCTATATTTTTCTGATCTTCCGGTTACAAACAAAATTTCGCCAAATCTATGCAAATAATAAATCATGTCAATATTTGCTTGAATAGGGCTATCCTCGTCCATATCTTTATAAAAATTATCCCAATCTTTTTTATCTCCTTGGATAAAATGTAATCGATGTTCAAGATTGGCTAATACCCCATCGATATCAAAAATAAAAGCGTGTGAAAATTTCATAAGTCTTTTTTCATCCATATAGCATTTTCTAAAGGCGGATTTTCTGAAAAGATTTTAAGTTTTTTGTATCCTAATCTATTATACCATTTTTGCATCCAAGTATTCTTTTCTACAAAAAGAATTATTGTTTTTATATTTATTTGATCTGCGATATCCTCTGCAATAGAAAGCAATTGAGTTCCTATTCCTTTATTTCTCATATTTGCATCTACGGAAAGATTAGCGATATAAAGGATTTCAGGATTATCCTTATAGGTATAAAGGACTATTTTGGAAATTTCGTTTTCTAAATAAATTAAGACTTTATCTTGAGAAGTGTTATAATTAACAAAATAATTAGAAGGGACTTTGAGATTCATAATATTACTCTAAACAAAGTATATCCTAAAATTTCGTCTTAAAGTCTTCTGTATAAATAATTTCTTTAATAGGGGTTGTTTTAATTAGCTCCGTACAAATAGGACAAGGTTTAGCAAGTTTAGTATTACCCTTTTCGTCAAATCGGAATATCTCTATAGAAAAAGCTTTTTTAATTTTCTTACCCGCTCTTAAAATAGCTAGAACTTCTGCGTGCAAATAAATCTTCTTTTCTCTGCCTACCTTTTTAGCGTACTTAGCTTGTAAAGGGTGAGTTTTAATATAAGAGTTGCTTGCTCTAGAAAGAATATGACCGTGTCTATCTTTTATAATAGCTGTAATACAGTATTTTTTCTTCATTTAAATCTTATAATACTTTTCAAAATGTTTAAAGGGATACCAACTATTATCATAATAAGAAATACTAAAATAATAGCGATATAAAAAAGAACCAGCCCTACTGCTCCCAATAAGCAAAGTATTATACTAAGAAAGTAATTAAGTATTTTCACGACGAAAATGATAGTTATACAATAAAATAAAATATGCGTAAATATCTGGTTCCGACGGGTTTCTAAAACGTTCTTTAGTAAATTCCATTATTGAAATACTTTCCTCTACAGCCTCGCGTAATCCACTATCAAATTCTTCACAGACCTCTGTTTCTTTTTGATAAATAATATTATATCTTTCTAAAGTACGGAGACAAGAAATAGCATTACGAAAAGCCATTAACGGCATAGAAAAATAAGTTTTCTTATCGTCCCTTATACCGTTTAATAAATCGGATGCTTTAAAAAGCATGTTTATTTTATTCTGAGAGTATACAATCATATTTTTCTCCTATGATACTATTAGAATAGTAAGCATAAACAAAATTATTAAAAGAACGATTTGTCTAAATAATTGACAGGGTTTGAGAGACATATTATTTTAATAATATGAGGATTATCAGTTATTTTAGAAGGCAATAAGTAAGTTATTTTATTTTATTTTCATAGTTTCACCTTTAATGATTCATATTCTTTAATAACGTTTTATAAAAATCCGTCAATCGATTTAAATAACCTTCTTTCAGCTCTATTAACTTAGATCCTCTTTTCATACATATTTACGATATCTTTATACATATTTACCTGAGATTTTAAATAATTGGGTTCTAATTCTATTAGTTTAGCTCTTTTTTCTAAAAGATGCATAATTAGATAAAGAGAATGTGTTGCTACAAAAACCTGTATATTAGGCAAAGATAAAAATACTCTTTCCATACCTACTAGAAAAGCACCTAAAGTATCCATAGAGTTGCTATTTTCCGGTTCATCAAAAAGAACAACACTTTCTTCCTCTTTAAGTTGGCCGTGTCTGCTTAAAAAATAGCTATAATATTTAGCCCGTTTTTCAGCCCCGCTTAACATATGATGATAATTCCAAAAACCTGCAAAATCATCAAACGTTTCGCATACCGATAAAGCTTGATCTTGGGAAAACTCATTAGGATTATAACAATAAGCTTTTGTTAATTTATCTACACATATAGTACTTTTATCTTCCCTTAGAGAAGTACCCGTAATTAGTTTTTCATTATGATTGCTATTATCACATCCATTTTTAAGCAATCTTAGTAAACTTGTTTTACCACAAGCATTAGGCCCTATAATCACATTAAGTTTATCAAACTCAAAAGTAACATTTGTCTTTCTAGGCAATTTTTTAAAAATATGCTTATAACCGCTTTTTAACATAAGAGATTTAATCATTTATAGGGTTCCGGTAATTTCCTAAAAGCAACTATATCATGTAAAACATAAGAAATAGGACTATCATTAGAAAACCAATATGGATCTAACCCTTCTGAAAAGTTAGCTATTAAAATACTTCCGTCTTTGTGCTGTACAAGCCATGGATTATTAGATTCAGGAGGTATAACAGTAGGATAGCCATTCCAATTATTAGGATCATAAACAGAAATAAATTGGTCTTTACCTATTGTAAAAGTAACGTTATATTTATTTGGACAAGCTCTAAATAAAGTAATTCGGTCTTTTTCACTACATAGAAAACTAGCTTCTATTTCGCTATCTTTAAAAAATTTATTAACAACTTCTTTTAAATCTTTATCTTTAATTATCCACATATTATTTTTCGCCTTTTTAAAATAGGAAAATTATTTTAATTATTTAGGGATTTCTCTAAAAGCAATTACACCTTCCCATTTTTCTCGAGACTTAGGATCCCAATTATAAAAAGCTAAAAAAGGATCATTAAATAACTTTTTAACTTTTACCATATAAAGACCAATTTTAGGAGGATAAATTGTAGGATAACAATTCCACGCATTTTCATTATAATTGATTTTTTCAAATTCTTTCAATAAGACATGAAATTGAATATTACAAATATTACTCCCATTATCAAAATGAACGTACTGACTTTTTTCTTTTATTGCCTCTTCACACTGTTAATCTATATAAGTCTGACTAAAGAAATGATATAAATATTTCTCTGTAATAGGATTATTAATTTTCCACATTTTCTTTATACAATTCCGGAAGTTTTTTAAATGCAATAATGTTTTGTTCAGGTTCTAATTCTCGGAGTTTTAAAAAATGCCAACCATTACCAATATCATTAACTTGATAATTTCCTAATAAATCTGTTACTTTATGATAATAGTAAGCTACCTTCAATTCACCTTCCTTGGTTTGAACTAACCATTGAGACCCTCTTTCTTTTTCATCGACCTCTGGTTCAATTTCAGGATAAGGATTCCAATCCTCCTCGTCATAAAGTTGCTCTATATTAAGTTCGGTGAAGGAAAGGCGTAATTCTGTTCCTTTCATAAATACCGGCAACTTCGGAGTAATATAATTAGAGCGACCACTACGAACAGGATCTATGGTTATATAGGTAGCTTCAGGAAAATTTCTTTTAGTAAAGTCTACCATTAAAAAGATTTTTTCTTTATCAAAAAGACTGCAAAAGAAATTTTGGATTTTTTGATCTTTAAAACCGTATTTATATTTCATTGGAATACCTACCGGGGAGTTTTCTAAAAGCAATGACCTGAGTTAATTGATAACCACTATCTTTTTCTTTATTCGAAAACCAAAGACCTTGTCCTTCTGCCGCTTCTGCAAAAAACCAACCTACACGCAATTCATTATCTTTACATTGAACCAACCATTCTGAACAACCTTTGCTCATAGGTTTAAGCTCAGGGTATGGATTCCAACTTTCTTCATCATAAATATATTCTATCTTTAAACTATCTAATGGAATATTAATTTTAGTCCCTACTGAGAAAATTTTAACCTTTGGTTCTAGGTGTAGAGTACCTTCATAGCAAGGATCAATAATAACAGAATTGGCTTGAGTATATTTTTTTACAAAAAATTCAATATATTTTGCTAATTCTTTTTTATCAAAAATACTGTAAACAGTCTTAGCAATTTTAGGATCAGCAACAACATAAGCTTTCATTTTATTCTCCGTATATTAATTTTTTAAGTTTTTCCATAGAACCTTGAAACTCTAATACAGCGGCGCAGTTGTCGTCAACTTCCTGTATATATCTTTCTTCTTCAGAGATATGCGTGGCTTTTGGTTTATACCAATTTATCCGAAAATAAGGAGATATTGTATAAAAACAGTTATCGTTACAGTCGCTTATAGAAAATTGACAATAGTGAGGAATGAGTTTTTTCTTATTATAGATTTCGCACAATAAATCTTTTAAGAGAAGTAAAATATTAACAGCGCTATAGCTTCGATCCGAGCAAGTTATATTGAAAAATAAATTGCTGCAAGTTTCTACTGTAAAGCCTTCTATTTTTCCGGCCTTTTTAGAAAAAATAATTCCAGTTGGATAACCTAAATCCACTTCTTCTATAGGCACCCATTGAGTATCTAGTTTACTAGAATAATAAGGCAAGAACGCAATATCAAAATTGCTATCGCCATAAGTAAACATGTCTTTGCACATAAAGGACTTTATGAAATCCTTTATCTCAAAAACCGCTTTATCTATGTCTTCTCTTTTTAAAGGATTCAACTTCTTTTCTTTGTAAAACTCAAGAGCGTAAAATCCTAAAGTTATTGTTCCTGTTCCCCATGTTCCCATGTTTAATCTCCTTTAATAATATAATTATACACCGAATTTCATTCTAATGAAATCTTTTCTAGCTTAGCTCTTTCTTCTAAAATATTTTTATATTCGAGCATTATTTGTAATTGCTTTTCTAAAAGTTCATAAGAACAAGAAGGAGTAAAGTCAAGGGAATTATTACGCCACTTTTCAAGCATAGCAGATAACTTATTAGATCTATCTTCTAATTCCTTATACTCAATATAAAACCTATCCTTAAAATCTTCAGGAATTTTGGCAAGAATTTCAACTTCCTTTTTGTCTTTAAATTCGCTAATAGGAAAAATATCAAGATATTTAGCAGGAATAAACAACTTATCTTCCACTATTTGCAAATTATAAGGATTGGTTTTACTATCATCTAAATCTACAAATACACCGGTATTATCTTTATACTTATTATTTGAAATATACTCAAAATCCTGACTAATGGTTTCTTTAATAAGATCATCTAAAGCTGTTTGACCAAAAAGAGTGTATAATGCTTCTTTTAAATTTTTATCGTTTATCTCTACATTACAAATCATATTTAAACCTTTTCATAAGAAGCTACGAATATATCATATTTACAAGGATAAATTTCACCGCTTTGATTCCGTATAATATAATCTCCTTTGGAAAATCTCATAGTACCTTCAAGAGTTTCTATAAATCCGTTTTCTTTATCACAAAAAGAAACTCTATCATCAAACCAAGAGGGAGGTTCCTCATAACCAAACCTGAAGGCTTCTACTAAAGTCTTTTTCCTATAAAACATTTACTCACCTATAAGAAGATATCTATCTAAAAATCCTTCTTTTTCTTCTACCCAAAGATTACCGTCAAGGTTTCTACAAATATAGTTACCGGGAGCAAAAGAAAGGGTTTTACCATTTTCATAAATAAGTCTTTGAGGAATACAAACTCGTTTACAGTTAGTAAACCATTCAGGAGTTTCGTCATATCCGAATATAAAGGCTTGAACATAAATTTTGGGACGAGCCTTTCTTTTATATACTTTATCACTCATTTTTCTATTTTACCTATTTTATAATATGCTTTAATTCTTTCCTCAAACTCATGAGGCCAGATTTGATCTATACCATCATCCATAGTGAGACAACTCTCAAAGACAACGTATAAAAACAGATGATCATCGTTATCTAAAATGATATAGTAATTGTCTTCTTCTTTTTCAAAATCAATTTTTGGATAACCTTTTGTTAATAACATCTTTCTAACCTCGCTAATAATCTACTAATAGTGTCTTGTTCTGTGGGTTCCCGCCAATTTGGAATATTATCTTTCATAAGATCATTTAAACAATCTGCTATAGTAATTTCTTCATAAGATTCTAAACAGCGAGAACAAGTAACGTCACCACCATCAAAAGAGCTATATGCTGGGCCATTTATACAAGAGATAATAGGTTGTCCGCATACGCAACAGTACAAACTCTTTTTCTTAATATCTACGTTTTTACTACTACTATGTATGAAGCGATAATTTGATAAATTTTCTACCATTTTAGGAAGCTTCTAATTTTTTGAAAAAACGTCTTTTTCTGAATAACAGGTAGTTCATTCATAGCAAAAGAAATAGAACCATTGTTTTTAGAAACATACGATTCTATATATGCTTTTAATTCTTCCATTGATTTTGCTGGCTCTAAAACAGGTTTAGTAATATCCTCACCTGTTTCTGCAATAAGTTTATCAAGAGTTAAATCACAATATTCGTCTTCCCAATCGCCTAGTACATAAAAACGATCAGCACAAGTAGTGTTTTTATCATCAATAAATATACCAAATAAAATAGGATCAGTATATTTTTGATCTGCTTTTCTTCTTCTATTTTCCTTATCAGTATAATCGGTATATAATACAAGGAAATCAGAAAAAATGTCCTTTGTTTTTTCTACAATATCCACAATGCTATCAGGAATTTCACGTGAGTAGTTTCGTAATTCAATAAGTTTAACTACCCTATTTTGTCCTTCTTCTGTAGTTCTGTTATCAGGAGATTCAACATAATCTAAAACAGTATCTTTATAAATAAACTTATTTACTCCAAGTTTAATAAGCTCTTTTTCTTTTTCTAATACTTTTGTTAGAAAAACAATTTTTCTAACTCCCATTATTTGTCCTGTACGTGCATACTTAGAACCTAACCTGAGAGCATTATCACGAAAAGTAATCAGTTGTTTATCATTAATGGTATTGATACTATCTTTAAGCTGTTTGAAAAGATCGTTGGGTGTCATAATTTAAACCTAAAATAAATAGTTTTATCTTTAAGAACAATATCGCCTACTTTACCTTCTAGAGTTACTCCGTATTTACCCTGTCGGTTATAAAAAATATCATCAGCTCCTAACAAACGATAATTTCTTAAAAGTATTGTGGCTGGCACATCTACTAAATTATAAAAGTCAGCTATTGTTTTTCTAGAAGCTCTTTTATTTGTATCCATAGCTTAGGAGAAAACCACTTCATCTTCCTTCACCTCTTATATACACAACATACATATCATATAGCAGCAATACTCAATTTATAGTTAGTAACCAAACAGGAAATACGCATACTCCTGTTACTATGAGCTGTAAAGTAGCACTAATAGTAACTAGATAGAAAATGGCTATAAGTATATGCATTTTAAAGGTTTTGATAATCTGTTATAGAAACCAACCCTCTAGGAATATCATAAGTTACTGTGATATCTAATGAAAACTCGTTTTCCCCTACATTAATAACACTTCGAGTTTTTGAGTTTTCAACGTTTTCTAAATAAGATTCCGGATAAACATTTCGAATAGTTTTAAGAAAGTTTAAACGAGAAATTGAAACTAAAAAATTACCTTGTTTAAGGGGACACCAATTAGTAAGACTTTTTAAAGTCCGAATATAGTGAGATTTATTCATTTTATTCACATGCCTTGAAAGCAACTACTTTCTTATAAGTGAAGGGAACATCATTTGTAGCAGACCACAGGGGAGAACCTTTTCTAAATTCTTTACATTTTAATACTTCATATCCTCCATTTTCTAGTTGAGCTAAAACAGGAGTGTCTACCGGGACAGTTTTCTCATTAAAAGAAGTTGTCCATTCCATTGCTGAGTAATGAACAAACATAATACGAGGAATAGTAATAGTAAAAGAAACTCCGGTTTTTGCTTCGAAAGAAGGAACTTGTAGTATGATATTATCAGCGGGTTTTTCTGAAAAATAATTATCTAAAAAGACCTCTGTAATAGCCTCTCTATATAGTTCATGCGAAGTAAAAAGTTCTCTAACTCTTTTTTCAACTTCCCAAGCAAGAGCACAACGAAGAAAACCTTCTCGGGCATTTTGTTTTATGTTAATATTTTTAGCACTATCCGTCATAGAAGTATCAATAAAAGTTTTTAACATTATTGCACCACCTTACTATTTTTAAAAAACTTTTCTATTACTTTACAATTTACCTTAGTATCGAGCTTTGCCCAACCGGAAGGATAAAAATCTTGTTGAACAAATTCCAAGCTGTCCAAATATACGGAAACTCTTAAAAAGAAACTCTTTGAAGATTGAGAATACCTGAAGTCTTTAAAAATTTCCAACTCAGAGACAATCTTTTTATAATACTGAAAATCTTCTTCTCCGTAATTAGACGTTAGGGAACTATCAAAAAAGACATAACCTTCTTCTGTAGATAATTCTGTGAAGAAAACATCGTCGTTAGGTGGCAACAAATAGTTTTTAGTAACAATGATAGGAATACCATTTTTTGAAAGAGTTTTGTACATTGTCTCCTCCTGTTAAACATAACTTTATTATAAAGAGAATTTACTAAAATTTCAAGGCAATAAAAAACCTTCCTTAAAAAAGGAAGGTTTAAAAATTAATCCATTATGCCATTAGTTAAAACTGCTAATCCGTTGTCCTTATTTTCTATCAGAATATATCCTTCATCAACCGGTAATTCCAATTTACCTATATTAGCGAGTTTAAAATTACTATATTCGAAGTTAGCTATACAATCATCTAATTTTTCCCAATATTTGCTATCGTATGCAAAAGTAGCAAAAGCGAGATAACCAAAAGGATTATTGGTAGCCAATTTATAAATTCTATCGAGAGTTGCAATAAAGTTCAAGGGATTTCTCACTTGATCATATTGATAAGTAATCACAGCTGCTACCATATTCTCTAAAGAGTTTTCTAAGTATTTATAATACTTTTCAAAACCTTTAGGACAACCATTTATCATTATAGATAAATTCGCTAAAGCATTATTTGGATTTTCTATAAGAGCTTTCTTAATATAACTAACTAAAGCATTTAAATCCTTTGATACGCTATAAATGTTTGTATTAGAAGCAAACCCATCATTGGATACCAAAATATCGTACTCTTCATACTCTTCCATAACAATTCCTTTTAAAGTTTTCTATAAATTTTTTCATAAACCGTGTGAAGAAAAGTAGCATAAATTTCATCGCCCGGTTTTCCTTCTCCAATATTATTAAAATAACTCTGACAAATATGTAAAGCTTCGTGAGCAATAGTACTATAAAGCACCTTCTTTTTTAAATCCTTTGCAATATAAACAATATGGAGATTATTAAGATGCCAACTTAAACCATAAGAATTAATATAATCATCAACCGCTATATTATATTTATCTTGATACTTACGAAGCTCTTTTTTGGTTCTAATTACTTTAATACGTATTTTTATCATAATTTCATGTAGTCGGGTATTGGTAAATTATAAGGAAGATAATCAGGATACTTTGGATTAGGTAATAAATTTTCCATAGTATCTTCCTCAAACAAATCCAATTCTTTGTTAATATCTATAATAGTTTTTTGCCAAACAGTATAACCATTTTGAACAGAGTTTAAAAAAGCTATAAATTCTCTTTTCTCCTTAGAGTTTAAAATCCAATCTTTCTTACCCGCTTTTCTTCCTACATTAGCATGCTCTATGTAAATAGGTTCATACATAGAAATACGAGCAACTTCACTTGCTTTCTGTTTGCTGGCCGCATTATAAAGCTTTAAATAAGCATTTCCTTTGTGCATATCAGGATTAACTTCTATAAGCATTTTTCTTTGTACGTCTCTAGCAACCGTTACCATAGCATACAAATCATGCTCGGCCAATCTTTGATAGGAATTTACTTTCATATCTCTTTTAAATTTAATATAAACCTTTTTACTATTGTATTATGAAAATACTATCTTATCAAGCGAGCGGTTATCTAAATAGCTTTATTAGCCCTAATGAGGCCTATGAATACGCTAAGAATTACCTCGGTACATATATTAAATTTTTACCTAACTTTTGTAGTAATTTTTCTCAAGTTCAACAAAAGGCTTTAAAAATCTTTTCAAGAAAAGAAATGCCTGTTCTAGATAATAGGCATATAAACCTTTTGAAAGAATTTTTGGAAAATATCGGTATTCCCTATACTCAGGAAAAAGTAAAGTGCTCTTCTTTTAAAAGCATTCAAAAAGATCTTTATTTGGATAAAGCCTTGTCTAATATATTAGACATTGTTTTTAAAAAGCAAAATTTTAGTATTTTAATTTGTGACAAAAATGGTTATTTATTAGACGGGAACCATAGATGGTTTGCTTATATGCTTTTAAACCCTGAGAAAAAGGTAAAAACTTTACGGATAGAATTTGATTATAATACTCTCATACCTCTTTTAACAAGGTATTCACAGGTTGTTTTAGAAGAAGAATTACGAGAGTAAAATTAAAGCCTCCTATTTTGGAGGCTTCTTTTTTATCAAAAATTCATATCTAATCCCATTTACTTTTCCACCCACCTATAGGCGCCAGAACGGTTACTGTACTCGTAAGAGATATTAGAGTTTTCCTGTTCTAAAATAAGATAATTGTTATCACCGTAACCCGTATAAACTTTTCTAAAGCGTGCAATCTTAGGAGCCATTTTTTTAGCTTCCTCGATATCCTTAGCTTCAAAAGTATTTTTTATAACTTGAAAACCCATCTTAGTAACCGTGAACTTCATAATATTCTCCTTTAATATAGGGTATTATAAAGTAATTTTTAAATAGGTTCAATTGTTTCGTGGTATAAAATACACTCACGATTCTTGTCTACTTGTGCCCAAGCAACAGGCTCTCTTACAAGTTTATGCGTTTTTGGAGGTGGATTTAAACGTCTGTCTAGCGCTTCTGTGGAATAACAACTTTTGAAAAAACAGTCGCTACTAAAATCGTTTTCTAGTTTAGTAACTCTTTCTAACTCAGGAATGCCGGGATACTTAGGATCGGTTATTTTTAAAGCATCAACAAATCCTTTTACGTAAGTTTGAATAAAGGCGTATCTCATTACGCCAGCGTTCTTATTTTTAGCGAGTAAGACAATGTGTTTTAATACAGGTAAATATTTCATTACTTTTCTCCGAAAGGTGGATGATATTTGGATAAAGCGGGATAAAAATCTTCAAAACAAGCTAATACTCTTATAAGGGTCTTATTAAGATAGGGTTGTATTTCTTTTAACTCCTCTAATTGCGGTATATTTTTCTCAAGCTCTAACATGGCTTGAAAAGAAGTCATTTGTTCAAAGTCTTTTTTAAGCTTTCCGCTATAGGATTACGGTAAAATATAAAGCCTATATTCGTTTTATATTTATCCATAATTTCTCCAAACAAAAAGGGAGCTTAGCTCCCTTTTAAAATTACTTTTTATTCTGATTCGGAAAAACATTCAGCAAATTCCATCGCTTCTTGTCTTTCTACCTCTTCTGCCCAATCAGTTTCTTCACGACGAGCATCATAATAAAGTTCTAACAAAAACTCAAATTTTTCTCTGTTACGTTCAATGCTAATATCGTGATTCTGAGCATATTCAATAATATTTTCAATAGCTTCATCAACTTTTGTCATTTTATGACTCCTGTTAAAAAATTATTTGATGATTAAATCATAAAGCTTTTTAGAAATTTGGCAATTGTTTAAAGAAATTCTCTAAGTTTCAAGAGAACTAATTCAATACCTAAATCTTTATCAGGAGTAGGGTTACGATAAATACCGGCAAAATTTTCAGTATTTTCCAATTCATAAACGGCATTAGCACTATATGCATTAAACATTGTACCGCTTCGACTGTATTTATAACCGAGAGATTCACAAAACTCTTCGAAAAGTTTTTTGATTTCTGCAAAAGCTTCCGGAGTTTTGTAAATTAGTAAAATACCCGTTTCTCTACCATAGCAATTAGAGCAATCAACGCGAGCAATTTCAAAAGTACCCTGTCCGGCTACTTTAGTGAAAAGAGCGATAAGCTTTTCGGCATTAGCTGTAGGTTTAGAATCACCAGAAACACGAATTTCTTTGTAATCTTGCCAATTCTTTAAAGCTCTTGTAACGTCACTCATTTTATAACTCCTGTTAAAATTTATCTAATGAAATAATTATACCCCAGAAATTTTAAAAGAGCAATTTAAAATTTTTAATAAAAAAAGGAACGTAAAATACGTTCCTTTTATTTAGCCTAATTATTTATTAGCTTTTTTAGCAAGTAATTCCGCATCACATTTAGGACAATATTCATGCTGTCCTTTTATATAACCGTGAATAGGACATATACTAAAAGTAGGCGTTATAGTAATATAAGGAAGTTTGAAATTCGTTAAAGCTCTTTTAACTATTTTTTTACAGGCGTCTGAACTACTAATAGCTTCATTCATGTACAAGTGTAAAACCGTGCCGCCTGTGTATTTTCTCTGTAAATCGTCCTGTAATTCTAAAGCTTCAAAAGGATCGTCCGTATATCCTACAGGAAGTTGAGAGCTATTAGTATAATATGGATTAGAAGGAGTACCAGCCTGAATAATATCAGGGAACCGCTTTTTATCTTCTTTTGCAAAACGATAGGTAGTTCCCTCTGCAGGAGTTGCCTCTAAATTATACATAGTTCCCTGTTCACTTTGATAACTTAAAAGCTTTGCTCTAACATGATCTAAAAACTCTACGGCAAAAGCATGCCCTTTCTCAGTAGTAATATCTTCCTTATCGTTAGTAAAATTACGTATCATTTCATTGATGCCGTTTACGCCGATTGTAGAGAAATGATTACGCAAAGTTCCTAGCCATCTCTTAATATAAGGATAAAGTCCTCTATCCATATTTTGTTTAAGAGTTTTTCTTTTAAGCTCTAAAGAATTGCGGGCTAAATCCATGAGATAATCAAGGCGATTATAAAGACTTTCTTTATCCCCTTTAAACAGATAACCTAAGCGAGCACAATTAATGGTCACAACTCCGATTGAGTTTCCACACCAAGTAGCCTTTCCGTTTCTTCTAACCATAAGGGTATGGTTGGGAACTTCGGCACAATAAATTTTTCCGCAATAATTTTCTACTTCAATTTTCTTATGAGTTTGAATCCAGTATTTATCACTTTTTACATGTTTGGAAACCTCATAAATTCTGTTTATTTTCCCATGATATAATTTATCTTTAGTGGTAATACGTGAACCATAACCAAGTTTAATTATTAATTCCTGAACATCACTAGCTAGTTGTTTAGAGCAGGTATAATAAGTCTCTTGTCCGTTTTTAGATACGGAACCATCTCCCAACATAAGCCAATGATAAAGAATCTCTAAATACTCTTTATCTAATTCTAAAACTTCTCTAGGGATAAATCGAACTTTCTGCAAACCAAACTGTTTAAGATAGGAATGAAGGGTCTTACAATGAACTCCAAAACCATTTTTAACGATTTTTTCATTGTAATGGATTCCCATTCTTTCAAAAAGCTCTTTAATTTGTTTTCTAACGTGAGGTTTCTTTTGAGAAATTATAAAAAGGTAATCTTTATTACGATTTTTAATTTTACTATACCAACCCTCACTTAGGAAAATACCAAGAAAAGCCATCCAATCTTTCGTATCAAAAGTACGATCAGGCGAGGTATAGGGATATTCATGACCGAAACAGCACTTTGTTCCTTCAATACCTTTTAATTCAAATAAATCTTGTTTTTTACCTAGCCATATGCCTCTTTTAGGAATACCATTATGATAAATTTTACTAGAAAAAGCATATTTATCCGCTCTTATTAAAGAAAGCTCTCCTTTTTGATTTTCTATCAGCATATTATGATTAGGAGTAACTTTAAGGTCGAGGTTTCTAGTATTAAAATGTATCATTTTTCCAGAGTATTTTTTCTTGAAAAGACGAATAGGTCGTTGATACTCAATTTTTCTACTGCGGGACAGAGTACAAAACTCATCTTCCATAGTCACATCTTTCCAAAATTTCCAACCCTGTCTGGTTAAAACTTCGGTTTCTTCGTCATAACAACCTGTTTGTTCTGCGCTACCAAATAAACCGTTTCCTCTTTTCAAAAGCTCTCTTAAATCCAATTGTAAACGACAGCACATACTGCGAATCATATTAGGCTTTAATTCAGAGTTAATGAAATTCTGAAAATATGGCAAACCATACTTAGCGGTCATTTCAAAAAGAAGGGTACTATTTTCACTATCCCAATCAAACTCTTTAGTCATGTTGTAAGTAGGAATAGGGAAGGTAAATACCCGACCGTTTTTATCTCCCTCTAACATGATTTCAATATAGGCCTTGTTAATCATGTCCATTTCTTTTTGGAGATCTCCGTAAAAGAAATCACATTCTTTACCACCAACAACAGGCTTTTCTTTTTTCAAATCCTCAGGACATACCCAATCGAAAGTTAAATTTGTGAATGGTGTTTGGGTACCCCATCGCGAAGGAACGTTTAGATTATAAATAAATTCTTGTAAATGTTGTTTAACCTCTTTATAAGAAAGTTTATCTAATCTTATATAAGGAGCCATATAAGTATCAAAAGAAGAATAGGCTTGGGCTCCCGCCGCTTCGTTCTGACAGTTATGGCTGGCTATTCCAAAATCACCTGTAAAGAAACTATGAGTATTATTAACATTACCGCAAAAAACAGGAACTTTTTTATATAGCTTAATAGGTTTTACGCTTCTTACATAAGCCTTTAATCTATCAATTTTTGTAAAAACAGCATTACCAAATTTTAAATCTTTTGCTTCTACCCAACCTTTAGTTGTAAAAAACTTATGATCAGGAGTGCATTTAATAGAATCCCCAAAAGCAAAAGTAATCTCTATTAATTCATTAACCTCTTTATAAACCCCAATATTATCCATATGGGATTTAACTACTTTACCGGTTTTTTCGTTAAAGGAAAGTACATCAAGCTCTTTTATGTTTTGATCTAAGCATTCTTGAAAAGTAATAGTCGAACCATCTGCCTTCCATATCTTAGTATCACCTGTAAAGCAGCAACATAGGTGGTTTAATGCCTGATTCAGAGCACTGCTTAAATGCTTAGGTGGATTACTTTCAATTTTACCGGCAATACCATTCATTCCTTCTCTTAAAACATTTTTTAAAGACCATCCACAGCAGTATATAGAAAGCATATCAAGGTCATGGATATGAATATCTCCATTTCTGTGGGCTTGTCCAATTTCCTTAGGGTAAATTTTGTTAAGCCAGTAATTAGCAGTTACTTTACCAGCAACATTCAAAATCATACCGCCTAAAGAATAGCCTTGATTAGCATTAGCATTTACTCGCCAGTCGGCACGGGAAAGATACTCTTCAACAGAGCTTTCCGCATTTATGTTGCCAAGGGAAAGATTACGTTGTGCATCTCTCATATTACGATATGTAATATAAGACTTAGCGGCTTTGAAATAACCTAACCCCATCAGGACAAACTCTACTTCGTCTTGAACAATTTCTATATTGATAGTAGGTTGATTTCTTTTTTCAAGTCTTTCAATAACTAATCTAACTACGTTATCTACATCCACAAATTCATTACAGGATTTAGCAGATTGATAAACAGCGTTATAAATATTCTTGGGATTGAATTTGGCAATACTGCCGTCACGTTTTTCTATATATTTTATCATATTATTTGCAATTGATAAAAATAAAGGTTCTAAAATACTTAGAACCTTTTTTGGAAAATTTGAAGATATTTTATTTAACCCATTTAACCATATCTTTAATCACTTTAGCAGGAACGGTAATAACTGTCCCTTTTCTATTAGCAATCATAATGATTTGATAACTACCATTCTGCATTCTTGCAAAAGTATCCTCTGCTAAAACGTAGGCATCGGTACCACCAAAATCAATAACATCACCCGGTTTACTCTGAGACAAAACTTCCATATATTGTTCTTGTTCCTCTGCAGGCATGGAGAAAATCACATTAGTAAGGGTGGAAGCTTCTAATCTTTTCTTAGCATTAATAATCATCATATCTCTATTTATAAATAATAGTAAAAAGAATTTTTTCGTCAAATTCCATGTATTCAACTATTGCAATATTTAAAATTTTTACCTTAGTTGATACCTTTGTTTTAATTATTTTTACGGGAATATCGAAATACTGACCTTGTTTAGTATCGTTATTCCAATAATAGTAACTAGGTGGTAGGAAGAGACCTTCAAATTCATCTAAACTTGAAACATACCAATAGTGTCCATCTTTTTTACCAAAATATTGAGATTTTATTTCAATATTTTCTAAATGTTTTTGTATTTCCTTTTTTACTTCAGGGTCAGTCCATTTAAAAGAAGCATAAAGCCTTTTTTTAGAATTTACTATCATACAAACGTACCTTAGCATTAACTTGAACAATAGGTTTTACTAAAGTTCTTACGTGGAGTCTTTGGATATTATAACCGCCCGCAAAAATACTTTCCACAGAAACTGATCCTTTTGTACCCTCAATAATTCCGTTTAATCGTCCTTTGCTAATAGTCCAATTTACACATTTAACTATTTCGCCCGCCTTTTCATAAACCCTATTCATTAAATCTAAGATAGCAGAGTCAGCATCGTTTTTAGCTTCCCGTCTAAGGTCTTCGTCGGTGGCGTACTCAAAATGCACGTAAGCACTAACGCTTTCGCCCGCTAAACGAGCCTGCTTTTCAGTATCGTATTTAGCATAATAGGCTTTAAGGCTTAAGAGACTTCTATAAGTTGCGTCAAACAACTCTTTACGAAATTCTTGAATAGGCTCGGGAGCGTTGCTTAAGCGGTTCGCCTTCCATTCTCTTTTAATTTCACGTTCTCTTTTACGTTCATCAAACTCTTGAGCTTCCTTTAATTTGGAAAGTTTTTCATTGATGTCTTTAATAACTTGAGAATGGTCAAATACAAATTCATATTCCCAGCGGTTTTCAAATTCACCCTTTTCAAAAACCCAATAATCGTTTTTTCGCCAATCGTATTTATCACCAATACTTACATTAAGAACAGGATGAACACCTTTCCATGCATCAAACATGAAATTATTGCTGTACTGTTTTTGATACTTCTTAACGAGCGCAGGGTCTTTAGAAGAATACTTCTTTTCTTTTTCGTAAAGTTTATCTAAAACTTTTAAAACCTTTTCTGTTTTTGATACTTCTTAACGAGCGCAGGGTCTTTAGAAGAATACTTCTTTTCTTTTTCGTAAAGTTTATCTAAAACTTTTAAAACCTTTTCTGTTTTTGATTCCATCTCTCAATCTCCTTATAACCTTTATTTTAATAAAAGTTTTTAAAAAGATCAATTATCTTGCACAAACATTGTACAAAAATAAGCGGAACCATAAGAAGACCCTAAGCTGGAAATTTTACCAGTTGCAAAAATTCCTGTAATAGAAATAGTTCTATCGCCGTTAGGTAAAGGATTATTTAGAAAAACCCAAGTATCTACACAAACGTAGTCTTTCTTAAAAACTACATTGTAGTTATCCTCATAAGGGACAGCGTCGTATTCCTGACAAATATTTTTTAGAAAGTTTTGATAAATTTGAAGAGCGTTTTTAAACGTTGTGTCGGAGTAAGCCATTACGTCAAGATACCTAGGTTCATGTGTCATGGCTTTAAAAATAAACTCAGGAGCAGCTTTGCGGAAAGCTCTTAAAATACCATCCATTATTTATCCTTGCACTTCTTCTCAGAAAAACATTTACGCTCCGCAAATTCTCCTTTCTTACCAATATTAAAAGAGGAAACGGGACGATGATAACCCATCACGCGGGTCCAAATTTCACATTTTGTTCTTTCAGAATCGTTTAATTTTTCCATAATATTTCCTTAAAATATAAAAAGTTCTTATATATTATAGTAACTTTATTCTTTTATGTAAACTACTAAAAACTTTTTTAAAAATTCTTTTTCTTCATACTGCGTTACAGAACCATCTTTTTCTAAAACTAAAAAATTTCCGAAAATAATTGGTTCCATAGTTTTTTCTATATAAGTAGTTTCTTCATCAGAAATGCATGTATGATAAAACCAAAAGGGAGGAGAATCAACACCATACTGAAAAGCTGTAATAAATTCTCCTTGGACATATTTTTTCATATTTCCTCCCTAAAGGGAATTTAGTCTAATCGTAACATTGAAAAACCTATATTAAAGTCAATGTTATCATAAGCTGTAGAAAAAAGGCAGTAAAATATATGAGGATTTTCCTGATCATCATACATAGATATTTCTAATGAAAAGAACTCCGTAACAATAAGTTTATTTTTCTGAACGCTTTTCTTAAGAACAGAAACATCTACAGGAAAACGGCTTTTTTCATTTAAAAGGCTTTCTAAATTTTCTGGATCACTCCACCCATTTCTGTAGTAATAATCTCTTCCACTATCTTTAAAGCCTATTTTTTCCAAAAGATCGGTAAGTAAATCTTCAGGAAAGGCTTTTAGTCTTTTACTAGCATGTATTTTCATATTATTCACCAAAGGGGATAAACCAAAGTTCAAAAGCAAAATCTACTAAAGTTACTTCGTCGTCCATACGTTCTACGTCGTAATCACTGCCAGCAAACCAAAAATAACCGTCATTGTTTTCTACTTTCTTACAAGCGTTTTTCAATTTATTGACAGCATTAGTATAAGCTTTCTTTGCATACGGGTTAATATCTTTGTATATAGCTGTTGGATATTCATCTTCTTCATCAGGAAGAGTCCGTATTTCTCTAAAGAAGGTAATAGTAAGTTTATTAGCGCCTTTAGGAAGCTTGTAACTTTGGGATATTAAACCGCCTTGAACGTCTACAGCAAGAGTAGCGTACTCTGATACGTCAATATTTTCTGATAAATCACAGTTTTCTTCATCGCTTTCGTAAATACGAGTACCGTATAGATTGCGAGTAAAATCGTTTTCTAGTTCTAAATCACTAACGATATCTTGTGTTGAAACGCCCAAAATATTTGCATCCCAAAGTTTAAACAGTTTTCTAATATCGTTAGAAGTAATACCTAAATTTTTAACATCTGCAAAGAGACGTTTCTTAGCATTAATCTTAATCATTATATTTACCTTTTCCAAAAAGTTTAGCACCTAAATAAAGTATTTTTGCTTTCCACTTTGGTACTCCTAATATTAGCATACCATCGTAAAAAACTCTATCAGCTTCTTCCTTAGTTTTAAGAGCTTGATCATACATAAAATCGTGAATAATTGCTGCCTTTGCATATCGACCGTGAGGAGGAAAAATAGTCCATAGAATACGAGGAACAGAAGTAAGATCCGTCTCATATCCTACCGGAACTACAATGGTATATTCTCTATTTTCTTTAGTGCCTTTATAAAAAGAAAATGGAGTAAATACTCGCCATTTATAATGATCTAATAACTGTAAAATAGCAGGAGTAGTAAAAGAACTCATATTCATTCCTCTAAAATACTTTCGTCTACAATAGCTTCGTCTACTATAGCTTCTTCTTGAGAAAAGTAAGGAGTTAAAGCTAAATAGGTTCCAACTAAATTTTCTCCTGCTATAATAATACGTTCACAAATATCATCATAAACCAAAATGCGATTAACGTAGATTTCTTTATTATCGATTGTTACCGCCGCTGGAGTTTTTACTGTAAGAACAAATAATTTGAAGGGGCCGGATAATTCGATATTCTCTGTATTGGAGAAATGCTTAATATCTACAGAGGAACCGGGATACATAACCCGATACATATCCTGCTTTGCAAATACATTGGCAGTACCAACTAAAGTTCTTAAATCTAAAATGACTGCACTATCTTGTTTATCCATTTTCTATCTCATAATCTACGGTAAACAAATATACATTTCCCACGCTAGTAATTTTGGCATTATCCCTAACAAAATTTTTAGAATATTTAGAAATTCCGGTATCGAAAACAGGCAATACCTTTTCATCCATTACAGAATAAAGAGAGTTCCTATCAACCAATTTCTTAGGATACGTAATACCTACACTCAAATAAATACCATCTTCTTCTAAGATTGCTACTTTAATAACGCTATTAGGAATATGAAGAGATTTAGCTTCTAAATTGAGAAAACCACCTTCGTAGTAAATTCTACCCAATTTATAGATATCATCTTCATCAAATAATACTACCAGTGGAAAAACTTCTGATTTTAAAATACGTGCGAGTTTATTCATATAGTACCTTAGGATAGCGGTTAGCATCGTAAGCTAAGAAACCTTCCTTATTATTATATATGTAAAGAAGTTGATTTTCATCCTTACTTCCGCAGACCTCTTCTGCAGGTTTACTAATTATCTTACCATCCGGGCCGGAGCAATTTATAAAACGTAGGGTTAGTTTGGCAAAGCGATTAGTTTCTTGTGTTTGCTCCAAAGTCTTACTGGTATAATCCTGCAAACAAACCATTCCTCGATATTCGGAAGTATCCCACTGATCACAAGAGCAATTAATGAAGGTAAAAGTTGCCGGCACATTAGAGCGATTGGAAATACGGAAGCAATTTGAAACTTTACTGAAATGACAATTTACAAAAGTAATGTTGGCATTTTCTGCATAATTAAAAATACTAATACCGTTATTGGAAGTATCCGCAATATTTAAATCGGAAACATAAATACTCTTGGGAGCATAGTCCGTAGTTTGAGAATCTACTGTAGAAGATAAACCAATTTCAATACCATTATAGCTAGTACCTTCTAAAGAAATCTTATCCAAATAAACCGCACCATCGTTACGGAGTTTTAAAACCGCCTGAGAAGTTGCTTTTGGTAAATCTCCGGAAGCAACTACCTGAGACATATCAATGTTATTTGTAGCCTTAGCTTCAAAGAAACTAGAGGTAGCTTCCAAACCATTCAAAGTAATGGCTTTAGCGGTAACACTCTTAGAAGTAGTTATGGCAACGTTATTTAAAGAAACCGGTTGCTCACTAATAATTGCATTTTGACCTTCTTGGAATTTAATTTCCTGACCGGAATCCTTATAGCGAATCAGCTCATTTAAAGCTTTTAACTGCAGTGAATTAATAAGACTCGTTTCATGAACATCAGAAACATTTTTTTCTAAAAGAGATACTGAGCCAGTTACTTCTTCTTTTAATGTATTTACATTACCTTGAATCTCGTTATCTTTAGCTTCCAATTCTGTATCTTTATTTTCTAAGGAAGTTTTCATTTCTCCCAAACGGGTAGAAAGGTCGGCTAATTTAGAAAGAGCGGTTTCGTCTTGTTCCTGTAATGAAGAAATTTCAGCCGTAAGAGCATTATAAGAAGTTTCCAAAGTATCTACTTTTTCCAATAAAGCATTTACCTGAGCAACGATTTCTTCATTATTTTTGCCGCCACTTAAATTACTTGATAAATTTTTAACCTCTTCTCCCAAGGAAGTAGTAGAATCGGTTAAAGCATTAAGGGCCTCGTTCAGGCAATCAAAACCTTGTGAAAATTCATTAAGGCAAGCTGTATTATTAGCAACCCCATCTTCCAAATTGTTTAAAGCTTTGGATTTAATACAGTCACCTTTTTTCCAAATAGTTTTTTGGTATTGCATTTATATTTTCCTTAAAAAGACCTTTTCTATAAAATTTTTAATTTGCCCTAAGTCCTATAAAATCCTATAATATAAATAACAGGAGAAAAGATATGTTTTTGAAAACAAAAAGTAAAGCAATTCTTGAAGCGATTTTAAAAAGAACCGCAGAAAAGATGCGAAACAAAGGATACGTTCCCTTAACCTTCGAAGAAAAAGAGGAAGGTTTTGAAGTAACGCTTTCTTCCAATGATTTTGGTACCTACTTAGGTTATACCAAGAAGGGTGTTTTCAAAAGCTTTTCTCAACAGATCGATTGGGAACAAATTAATGAAGTTGAAACTTGCGCGGATTGTGGTCGCAAGATTTCTGCTGCTAAGTATGTTTTCGAAAAACAAGGTAAGTTATTAGTATTAGGTGAGAGCTGCGCTAGAAAACATAACCTCGGGTATTTAAACGAAATTGCTACTTTCTTTAGAGAATACGAAGAAAAAGAAAATACCGGAGGCTGTTTTCAAGAAATAATTCCGGTAAGTATTCTTATCAATATCGCTTACAAGGTTATCTCTGAAAAGGGTTTCAAGCCGGCCAACTATGAAAACTCTACTAAAAACGAGATTTTGAGATTTCATGGAGAATATCCGGAAAAAGCAAACGAGGTTATCAAATTTTGGAAAAATATTTCTCCAAAGAGCGATTTCGAATATACCTGCAAACATTTAGTAGAACAAGAACTTACTTCTACTAAGATGGTTGGATATATCGCCGCTCTTGTAAAGGCTTATTTAGCAAAACCGGTTACTAGAAAAGAAAATTTAGCACAAGAATTTATTAAAAAAGAAGAACCCTTCGAAGCTACTATTACCAAAATTTGTGAAAAAGAATACTCTGTTAATAGTTGGGTTTCCGCACATACAACTGAATTTACTCTTACCCTCGAAAACGGTCTCAATGTAGTTTTTAGTAGTTCTGCTAAAAAGTTTCAATCTCTTCAAATAAATGGTAAAATTAAAGTAACGAGTTATGTTATTAAAAACGTTTATAAAAACTTAGTGGTTATTGGTAAAGTCAAACTTTAAGAGAGGATTAAATGAAATCTAATTCTAGATACAATTACGAGCTTAAGGAAGATGGTCTCTTTTACGTTACTAAAAACGGCAAACTAGTGGCTCGAGTTACCTTCACCTATTTAAATGGAGAAGAGTATAAAGAAGTAGATGAACCGGATATGCTGTGGGAAAAACCTTATTCTGATATTTGGACCGTAGTAGATAATCAAGCAGAGCTAGAAAAAGATTTGGATAAATTAGAGTAACAAAAAAGGGATCCTATTAGGATCCCTTAATTTTTACTTATATGGTTTTAACCATAACTCTGAAGTTTTTTCAGAAGCTTTTTCCAAAACAGCACTTAATTGTCTAATACTTACTTTAGAAATAGTATTATCCGCTAATACCCATTCTTTAAAAGTAGTGTCAATATCTTGATTCAAAGTATAAGCAGTAGATAAAATCCGAGAGATTCTATTTTGAGAAATTTCATCGGCATCAAAAACCATCCCATCTACTTGTACCTTTAAATTCTCAAGCTCTTCTTCTCTCAAAGCCTTTTTTTGAGAAAGTTTATCTTTTTCACTAGGAGTATAAGTATAAGGTTCAAAGCCTCGAGGAGTTTTTCTATAAATCTTACCATCTATATTCCCTAATAGCTTGTTATAATTTTCTTCGGATACTTTTTCAAAACCTTCTTTTAAAAGTTCTTGAATACGAGGATCTTTTTCTTCTAAAGGATAAGTATCCTGTCTAAAACCTTGCTGATCAAACTTAATCAAATAAATCATTTTATTCCTTTTAGGTTAAACCCCAAGCTAAATAATTCTGTCTTACATTTACATCATCTACTCGTCCTTGAAAACCAGAATTATTAAGAGTATATACTGTGAAAAAGTTTTTATAAGGATTTCGTGTGGAAGTTAAATTTTGAGTAGTTATTCCCATACACCAACTAAAAGTTCTTGGGAAATAAACAGTATCCGGGCCGGGAGCATGACCATCCCACTGTCCCCACTGAAAGGTAAAGCCGGTAGAATCATTTCTTATCCAACCATTGGATTGGGCATAAAGCGTCCAGTTACCGCTTTGAATAGTATAACTAGAGACAGAACCGTTTTGTTTTGTTACTCTTATAGTATTACCGGAAGCCGTTACTTCTCTTACTAATCCGGCAATAGAATTATTTAAATTAGTAGTACTAGCTAATCCTAAACCTTCTTGCAAAGTTTGCCAATAATTGGTATTTGCTCCCGGAGCAATTATACCTCCGTTTTGAGGGCCGTTAGCGGCTCGACAAATCCACCAATTATTATTATGAAGAACAATATTATTAGGAATATAATTATTTTGATTACTATAAATCGCCTGACCACCGCTCTGATACCAATATAAATGCTTGGAAAGAAGGTTTAAAAAAACCATTCATATCATTGCGACTAACCGGATCTCCTCCTTGATTGAAAGGAATAGAAGTTTTTACCGGAAATCCTTGTTCAAGAGAAGCTTTATCTTGAGAATTTGTTGGAATAATATTATAGTCTCCTTCCGAAGCTATAGGAATAGCTAATCGATCCGGAGCCACTAAATTTTTATCTGCCATTTTATTTTCCTAATAAATCTATTTTTTCAAAGGAAGCTCTTTCTTCCAATATTCTCAAATATTGTTCCATTATGGTTCGCTGCTTTACTAATAAAGCCCTATATTCATAAGATAAATTTTCTTTTCCTTCATGTAATCTACTATTCAATAAAGTATATTTATTAAGTAAGTCTTGATATTCTTTTTTCATAGTGGTATAATTTAGATAATTATTTTAGTAGGATTTTATATGAATAAATTTGATGCTATTTTTATTAAAAATACAATTAAAAATAAAAGAAAAGATCGTTATACCCTAGCTACAGTTAAAAAATGGATGGCTTCCCAAACTCAAAACGAATACGAAATTAATGAAGCTATTGACAGCTTATTAGTTCGAAATGTTTTTGAAATCATCGAAAGAACTACTCCTCTTATAAAAATAAATAGAGTAGCTTATGAAGATTTAGTCAAAGAGTATTCCGAGATTTCCAAAGAAAACCTTATTTCTTCTTCGAAGGAACTACAATCGTGTTTTGAATCTTTAATTCGGTCTTCTCGATCGAAACAGGGGCTTGCTTAAAATAAGCAAAAAGCTGGACACCTATTTTTTCCCAATCAGCAGGAGAACCATTATTATACATAGTTTCCGTAATTTCCTGCAATTTTTCACTAGGAGTTTTTGCCATAAGTCTTTGCTTTGCTTTGATAATCATAATAGTGTCTTAAAAAGATTTTTAATAAAATTTATTGTAAATAAGTATAAAGCTTTTTAGGAGAAAATATGAAGCAATACTTAGACCTTTTACAAGATATTTTACAAAATGGAAGCTATCGAAAAGACCGAACCGGAGTAGGTACCTACTCCGTTTTTGGTAGGCAAATGAGATTTGATCTTAAAAATTCTTTTCCTCTTTTAACTACAAAGAAACTCCATTTAAAGTCCATTATTCACGAACTGATTTGGTTCTTGAAGGGCGATACAAACATTAAGTATCTCCAAGAAAATGGCGTGACGATTTGGGACGAATGGGCAGACAAAGACGGAAATCTTGGCCCAGTCTATGGTCAACAATGGCGTCATTATTCGGCAGAGGGAACTTGTGCAACAATTGAGACACCCTTCGGCTTATTAGATGGAGTAATTGTTAATCCCGACAACTACACCGAACAACAAAAGAGCTTTACAAATCCTTATACATCCTATGAGGATCAAATTGGAAAAGTTCTTTGGTATCTCAAGAAGTTCCCGTTCTCAAGAAGACATATCGTTTGTGCTTGGAATCCATTATTGATTGATCAAATGGCTTTACCTCCATGCCACTGCCTTTTTCAATTTTTTGTAAGAGAAAAAGAAGGAAAGAAATACTTGTCTTGCCAATTATATCAGCGTTCATGTGATTTCTTCCTCGGAGTTCCTTTCAATATAGCAAGCTATTCTTTACTTACTTATATTTTTGCAGATTGCCTAGGATATTATCCGGATGAATTTGTTTGGACGGGCGGAGATGTACACCTTTATTCTAATCACTTAGAACAAGCTAAAGAGCAATTATCTCGAACTCCTTATCCTCCGGAAGCCTCTCTTGTTTTTAAAAATCATCATGCTTATCCTTGGGAATATAAGTATGAGGATTTTGAAATTAACAATTATAAATCATACCCGGCCATCAAAGCCCCTATTGCTGTTTAGTTATGAGACCTTATATTAATATAATTGTAGCTCGTTCTCGTAATGGAGTTATAGGAAAAGATGGAAAACTTCCTTGGCATTTACCGGAAGACCTTAAATTCTTTAAAGAAAAGACAATGGGTTTTCCGGTAATTATGGGAAGAAAAACTTGGGAAAGTATTGGGAAACCTTTAAAGGGAAGACAAAATGTTGTCCTTACAAAAAACCCTTCCTACGAAGTTAAAAACGCTATAAAAGTATCTTCCTTAGAAGAAGCTCTTACTCTATTCACAGGAGATATTTTTATAATAGGTGGAGCTACTTTATATAAACAGGCTTTGCCCTTAGCGAATAAAGTTTGGATTACCGAAATAGATAAAGATTTTGAAGGAAATGCTGTCTTTGATAAGTTAGATGAAAAAGAATGGAAATTGATTTGGGAAGAAAAGCACCAATCTTCTCTACCTTTTAAATTCCAATGCTTCGAACGTATTTGCCCTTTTAAAATTTCTGAGGTATAATTATTTCATTAGATAAATTTTAACAGGAGTTATAAAATGAAGTTTAGATACGAAGACACCGAAAATGTTATTTTCAAAGTTTTTCATCGTCGTAAAACCGTTGCAATCGGTTATTGGGATATTACCGAAAAGGGCGAGGAAGTTTTATATTGGCATCTTCCGGTAAACCAAGGTCAGCCAGTCGAATGGCATTGCGCTAAAAGTGAAGAAGAGTTCGAAAAAGATTTAGAAGCTCTTTTAACAGAATAACTTAAAAAGGAAGGTCTCTAAAAAGAGACCTTTTTATCATGAATCTAAAAATATTTTTACCAAAATTTTGGTTACTCAATTACCCTTATAATGAAGAAATTGATAATTTTTATAAAGAAATTATCAACCATAGAAGAGAACTAAAATTTTTTCGATCTAGCAAATATGACCTCGTTTTTAAGTACAAGGGATATTTCTACAACGTTTGGATTGCCGGCAAATATTACGGTTATTTGAGTAAAGTTAGAAAAAGTAAGATAACTCAATTCCGAGGGTTTTTCAAGGATTTATCTTCAGAAGTTTATTACACTAATAAACAAATTATTTTTAATAGTGTAAGGCCTTCTAGAGAAACTCTAATAAACTTTTATGAAAAAATAGAAAAACCCGCTTACTATCGATTACAATTGCTCGGACTACTACACGAAAGTAAGACAGAACGGGAGATTGATTATATTATGCTAAATGGAAATCAGGGTAAAATTATTAAAAAAGATACCAGCATAACCTTTTTACCCAAGTAATAAAAAAGGGACTTCAAATGAAGTCCCTTAATTTTTTATAATTTCAAGGTATTCGGAATACTTTCTTGATTCAGAAGGTTATAAACAGCGGTTTTAGCCGAATTTAAATCAGTAATTTCTATTCCTGAACTCTTATAAAGAGTTTCCGGAGATTGAAAAGTATTACCTATTTCAATTTTTATAATTGGATCTTGATTACCCACTATCCAACATAAATATATAAAAAATTGAGGAATAGTGTCGACATCATAATACCAAAGATAAGAGGCAAATCCTATAGATCCTTGTAATGAAAAAATATAGTAATCTACAGATTTATTTCTAGCTTTAATGTTTTTTCCAATATAACCCTCTATTTCTTGGACATACTCTTGAAAAACGGTTGGAATTTTTCCCTCAACACATTCTTCTAAATATTTCAAAATAGTTTTTATAGCATTACTGACTTTATTCCTGAGTAAAAGAACATAATCTTCAGCTTTAGAACTATCCTCATTGTTTTTAAAATTAGTGGCTAAAGAAAGTTGAACAAAATCCAGTTCGTCTAATTTTTCATATAATTCTTCTAACAATGAATACTGTCTTTTCAAAAGTTCCATATTCTCAGTATTCAAAGAAACCTTGACCTTAGCAGAGAGATTATAACTCTTTTTCTCAACTCTATTAGCTAAGGAAGATAAAGTTTTAGCAAGAAGAGTTTTTTGATATTTGGCTAAACCGATTAGTTCGTTAATATTTTCTTCAAACTCTTTTAAAAACTTTATAATATCGGTAATATACCGAAATGCAGGAATATTTTCAGTAAACATAATTTATTTAAAAAATTCTTTTACTATAAAATTTTCTAAAAGATTGCGGTCTTCATAAAAAAGTCTAAAATAAAAAATAATAAACTAGTAGAAATTATTGCGACAACTGTTAAAAATATTAAATCATCTTTAAACATATTTTCTCCTTAAGGCTGATACCTCCAATTAGAGATAACAGGATTTGTAGTTGTATTTTGAGTAATCGGTTTTCTCTTAGGTAGTAGATAAAAAAGCTCAGCAGGCTGAATAACTCTTACATTAATTTCATAACCAAACATCTGTCGATTACGAGTATTCATCCAAGTTTTATCCTGAACCATTAAAGCTTTTCCCCACATACTTTCTATAATAATATCAGTAGGTTCTATTTGAGGAACGTCCGGAGATAAAATAATTTGAAAATTATCAGTAGAATCCAAAATACTTCTATTGCCGGATTTTTGAAGTTTAGGTAATTCAATATAAGAACTTTCCTCACTTAAATTCAGTTGAATTTCTAAATGAGTTATGATAGTAGGTTCTTCAAAGCAACAGGAAATAGTATGCTCTTTACCATCACAACAGGCTAAAATATACTGATAACTAATTTCTTTTCCATCTAATAAAATACAATGGTTTAATTGCTCTTTACCATTTAATAAACGAAAAGCATCTACAGAAACCGCTCCTTTAGGTAAAACTACTTGAGCAGAGATCATGGTAACAAAGGCCGAAAAAGGAGAAGTTTCGAAACGAATTTCTCCCTCCATTTTTTCAAAATTCTCTACCGTAATAACCTTGCGAAATCCTCTAAATAAAGAATAACCTCCTACAAATCCAGTTCCAAAGCAAATAGGACAAAAAACATCGGTAAGGCCTAAACCATCATCATCGAAACTTTCTAAAAAATTATCAACCGTACCTACAAAACCATTTTCATCCGGAATTGGGTTAACTGGATTATCTTCTATAAAAGGCTCATCAAAATCATCAAAAGATTTTCCATAAGGAGCAATATCATACTTTCCTCCTTGAAGAAGCTGATTGATCATTCCAACAGGAGCTTTACCATCTTTACCTAATCTTGTATTAATTTTCTTTAATTTCTTTTGGCAAGAGCATACCTCGCCACTAGTGTGATGATTATATATACAGCTTCTAATTCCCTGAACTCGAAAAGCTGCCATCATCTTTTGTTGTTGAACATCTGCTAATTTTTCAACAGCAAAAGCTGCATAATCTGAAGCTCTTACGTTAGAAGGTAACGCTCTATTGTTTGAAGAAATAATACAAGGCATTTTTAAACTCAGTTGATATTTTTATTAAATTTATATAAAATAAAAAATTATAAGGAGAGTGTAATGAATAAAAGAACTTTGGCAAATATGCTGAGACTCCGTTTTGGAGGAGAATGGGAAATTTCAAAAGAAGAAATTAATGGAGTTTTAAAAGAAACTTCTATTGCTTTTCTTATATTTGATCTTGAGAAGCTTTTAAATATTTTTAGTGAAAATGTAGATTTTCGTATTGTAAATCATTTAATGGTAAGACCAAAACTAGAATATGTTTTTGGTAGTTTTAAATTAGATAATGACCAAGAAACTAAATGGTATTTTACTATGAGAAAACACGAGGATTATAATGAAACCTATTTAACCTTTAAAAAAATGTTTTTTAAAATTAAAAACCTCCTAAATTTAGGAGGTTTTGTTTTATTCCTTTTTTATTTCCTTACCCTCATATTCGTTTATCATAATTTCCCTTTCCAAATCCGTTAAAGCCTGAGGTTTTGTAAATATTCCTAAATCTTCAGCTTCCTGACAAGTTAATATGCGAGTATTGATAGAATCTCGTAAAACAGTTTTAGGGTCAATGCCTTTCTTTAAAATAAAGGCTGTTCTATAAGCATACTCACTAGAAGGCTGAACAATATCATCCTCGTAATGGTCAATATCTTTAGCATTATCTATTTTAATAATACATTTTGCATCACTAGGAGCTGATAAAGCGTAATAGCAATCATAGGTTTTATAAAGCTCTAATAGTAGATTAATCCACATAACTCTTCCATGAAAAGTTTGCTTCATATCTGTCATTAAAAGCTCTTTATTTATATCTATAAGAGTTGTTAAAAATTTAACAGCAAATTTTACGCCGTATGCAAACCCGGGAGCCTTCCATATAAGAGACTGATGCATCCCACTCTTAAACATTTTATTACGAGAAGTAGACTTTTGAACCTGTGAATAAAATACAATAGTGTACTTCTGATTATACTGCTTATCGTTTAATACAAAATAAAAAGTATCATTGCCATCTACTTTTTTATAAACGTTATAGCCAAGTACTTTAAAAGCTAACGAAGAATCTTTTAAAAGAAAAGATACCCAATCGGGTGCGTTAATTTTTACAGCCCAGTTTTTAATACCGTCGTCAGTTAACTGATCTAAAAGAATAGCGCCCTCTAATCTTTGTTTAGCATATATTTTCATAGAAACCTCCTAAATCAATTATAACAAAAAACCTCCTAATTTTAGGAGGTTTTGTTTTATTTTATTCCGGCCAAATTTTTAAAGCTTCTTTTCTATACTTGGTAAGACCATTATCGGAGGTTTTACTATCATAAAACTGTCCAAGAGGAGAATTTTTATATTCTTCTCCCATAAAGAAAATAGTTCTCTTTATTAAATCTTCGATTTCGTTTGTATCGGGATAATATACGTGTCTATCATTGATATTGTCAATCCACCTTCGTACGCTTTGAACATCAGATTCATTGTACAAATAAAGGATTGCAGACCCTACTGTCTTAGGAGCCCAATAAAAAGTCTCGCCATCTTCATCGCTCGCTTGAACGACAAAATTAAGAGCTCTTAAAAGTTCTCCCTTAACTGTTCCTGTCGGTTTCTTAAGATTAGGAACATATTGTTTTATTAATTCTTTAAGCTCTGCTCTAGGATTAGAAGCAATTAGTCTTTGTTTAGCATATATTTTCATAATATTCTCCGTATCTATAAAAAGAATTATAATACAAAAATCCTTTTATAGCTACTTTATAAAGTCATATAATCAGGCATTTTTAAATCAAAAGGAAGATATTTAGGATAAGGTAAATTCTTACCTACATTTTCTAAAGTCTTTTTCTGATCTAATCCCTTTTCTTCATTAAACTGAAGGATAGCAACTTGCCAATTAGTATAATCTGTTAGACCGATTTTATCGCTTTTAGCATTTAAAAAATTTACTAAAGCTCTCTTTTCTTTAGAATTTAAAATCCACGGTTTCTTAGAATCTTTATGCGTAACGTACTCTGCCTTTCTAAAAAGAATACGTGCTACTTTATCCGCACCTACAAAAGTATCAGAATTAAATATTTTAAAATACTCGTTTCCTACTCTTCTAGGATCAGGATTTACCGTAACTACCATTGGAACAGAATAATCCCTTCCCACAGTAGCCATAGCATCTAAAGGTTCTTGAGCAAATACTTTCATAATATTCTCCCTATAAGGAGATTATATAACAAAATTATTTTTCCCACCGTTTGATAGCTTCACTAGTAAAAGAGGTCTTACAGTTATATTTATTAGGAACTTTTAAAAAATCTTTCTGATAAATAGTATCTACACAAATCTGCATTAGTTTGTAGAGATCTTTTTCATTGTAAGGCTTATTCTCGTAAGTTAGAATCCATTTAGCAATCGGAGTATTAAAAGCTTCTTTTAGGAGATAGATAGCGCAAGAGCCACATCCCATCGAAACGCCCCATCCTTTCCAAAAATAATAACCGTTATTTTCATAATTATAGAAAAGGATATTTAGCGCTCGAATAATTTCACCGCCCTTTGTATTAGTCTTATTTCCCATAAAAGGAGTTACGTAAATATCATAAAGCTTCTCAAATTCTGCTTCATAATTCTTAGCAACTAATCTTTGCTTCGCTAATATTTTCATAAAAATTCCTGTTTGCTTTTATATCTTTTATTATAGATTATTTAGGGACGTTTAGTAAAGTTTCTCTATTTAACATAATTTTCCTTTATTAAATACTCTTGGAATTAAATTTCTAATTCAGACGCTGTCAGTAATTTAAGCACCATAGGAACTGTTTTATCTATGTCAAGAGAAAATATAAAAGGGCGTTCGCTTAAGGTTTCTCCAGAATCAATAAACATTGAATACGGTGTAATGAAATAAAGTGCATCCTGACCCTTAACGGATTCACCACCAAAGTATCCTTCAGTAACAGGGCCTGTTTCCCCATCTTGTAATACAATATCTGTTCGATTTAAACTAAATCCCTCATAATTTGTTTTCCAAATAGGAGAATCTTTAGATATATAAACCCATGTATAAATTTCTCCTCTAAGATAAAGGTTTGTTGAAAAAACAGCTTTAATACCTAATTTTTCTAATTCGGGAGCCGAACCAAAAATATTAACTATATCTGTTGATGCTACAATAGAACCTTGAATACCCATATCATTTAATAAACTGATAGGTAATTCTCCGCTGGAATAGCCATAAAAAATAAGAGGTCTAGTTCTACCACCCACAACTAAATTATAGCCACTCCCTTGTCCAACAGTTAATGAAACAGCAGTCTCTTTTTTTAATAAGGGAAGATTGCATTAGTAAACAACAGGCATTATTAAGCATAAATTTTCCAATAAATTTTTACTTAAACGGGTACGTCAGGATCTGGAATCGTGGTTCCGGAACTGTACTCCCCTAAAGTAATTTTCATACAAAAAACATCTTTATAAAAATATGGTGGTTGTAAAGCATCATACGTAAAAAATGTACAGCAGTATTCACCATTACTATTGGCTATATTATCAAAGTCAGGAGCACTACTACCACAATCAGCAGAATATGTACGTTCATTACCGTTATAATTAAACTCATAAATAGTTATAGATTTTATATGAAGATTATTAGAATTTGTTCTTTTAAAATAAACGCGCATTAAACAGGATGGGCCACCTTCAACTACTATTCTAGTAATAGAAAGACCATTTAAAGAAAAAATATCATCAAATAATACCTTGCCTTTAGAGTTTGCAATGTCTAAATATGTTCCTTCGTAATTTGGAGAATTATAAAGAGAATCAGCTAACCACTGAGAATCAGGAATAAATGCAAAGTTACTATCAGGATACTTTTTCCTAATTTCAGATTTTAGCCCCCCCCCTAGCATCATCAAGAGCGATGCATTATTCAGCATTTTCTACCTCAGAAAAATTTACAGGAGTAAAAATCAATTCAATATTATCTAAAGATTCTTTTGTTTCAGCGCCATTAATAGCATTTCGCAAAGTCCATTTTACCTGATAAGCCTGATTACCACTTTGAATAATTTCTTTTTGCAAAGTTTTTAATTCCTCAGCAGAAAGTTCGTGAGGCACATTATCTGCATCCATAAAAGTAGCAGGAGAATCTAAAGCGACTAAACCCGATACGTCGATCATTGCACGTTCATCTGCGTCCGCAGTAAACCCTAAAGAAGATATTAAAGTAGCGTCATCGTTTCTCCACTGCTGGAAAGCGTCATTAAGACGAGCTAATTTAATTGTCTTTTCCTCTTCTAAAGTAGGAATATGCTGCACAATAGGGGGATCAGGCTGTTCAGAATAAGTTACATCTAAATTTGCCCAAAATTCAACACGGTTTTCTTCAGGCTCTTTACCAAAAACTTTATGATCTTCTTTCCAAATAGCCTGACGAACAGCGTATTCGGAAAGATACTCCTCACCGTTATAAAAATATTTTTTAATCATTGCCTTACCTTAAGCCGTTGGAGAAATTACGTTTGCAATACCTACAGTGGAGCACCAATGCAAAACAAGCAAACTATTTGCGCTAATGGTAGGAGCTTCACCACCGACCCAAGACCAGGAAGAACCTAAAGTTACAGTAACAGCACCTGTCAACAAAACAGTCTTTGTCCACGAAGTTCCTGAAACTCCATTTGCCACCGTAACGTTTGCGCCCGAGTAATTAGCATCGTTAGAGGTTCCATCAATAGAGGAAGCGCTTGCAGGAGTTTCATATCCTGCAAGGACTCCACGATTACCCGTTTTCGGAACAAGCGTAGAAGTATTAACGTCCGTAATACCTAAGTTGGTTTTTACCTGAGTTTTTTGAGCGTCCGTTAAGGTTTGTGTATTAACGGAAACCGTATTATTTTTAACAGTCTTAAATTCTTGAGCAACCCTTGTTGCTAAATCATTAATTTACTGATCACGGGATTTTTCAGTAGTAGTTTCTGCCATTTTAATCCTCTAATAATGCTTGCTCAAAAGTTTGTACAGGATCAGGTGTAATAGGAGCAGGATTAAGATTAACAGTACCGTCCAAAATACCGTCAATAAAATCTGCAACTTTATTCCACTCTGTTAAAGTAACAAAAACAGCAAATAAATCTGTCTGATCGTTTATATCACCAGCAATGGAACCCCATTTAATATCACCGCCAACTGCAATAATATTACCTTGACTATCTTTTGTATAAAGTTTTTTATCAGCACCGTTAATTGCAATTTGACCAACTAAAAGTCTAGCTGGTGTAGGAATATTTCCAGCAGTTTCAGAATATGGGTGAGTAACAGGAATTACCGGTATTTCTTGTTCTTGTGTAGGATTTTCTGTAATATCCGTCATATAAAATCCTTTTTAAAAAAGGGTGAGAAAACTCACCCATTTTCTTTTTAATTAGAATGTACCGCCACGAATAACATTAGTCCATGTATAACCGGTAGAAGAAGTACTATCGGCTACTAAAATAGATCCGTTAGTACCAGCAGATAAAGCGACATTAGCGGTTCCGTTATTTACAATTAAATCGCCCTTAGCGGCTGTCGGAGCTAAAGCATCAAAAGCACCTGCCTTTGTAGAAGCTCCTGTACCACCGTTAGCAACAGGAAGAACACCTTCAACATGGGTAGTAAGATTAGCCTTTCCAAAAGATGGAGCTCCTGCAGCGGTTCCTACTAAAACGCCTTCTTGATTTTCAACAAAGGCAACAGGATCGGCACCGTTACCTAAAATAATCTTATTAGCGTCTAAGGTAGTGGCTCCTGTACCGCCCTTAGCAACAGAAAGAGTACCTGTAACTGTATTTAAAGAAATTTCTTTATAAGTAGCGGTTGTGCCATCTTCACCAGCTACTAAAACTTTATCTTTATTACCTGTACCTGAGGAAACTTCAAGTTTACCGCCGATAACAGAAACCGTTGTACCCTGTTCAACAGAGATAGAAGTTCCTGTAATAGAAATACCTGCACCCGCAGAGTATTCAATCTGAGCATTAGTTTGTACAAACGTAAGCTCCGTTGTTCCAAATACAACATTCTTATTAGCAAGGGAGAAAGTAGCGCCTTTATTTGCACCTGCTAAAATAAAGAATGAAGCACCTGCATAAACTTCCTGAGAAGGATTGCCGTCAAGGTCAGAAGCACGGGTTAAAGATTTATCGGCATTAACTATGTAAACGCCATTTTGTGTAGCATCAGTCTGGCCAGCTAACAAAACACGGTCATTTTCTGCAAGAGAAGCATCAGGAGTAGTCGGAGTAAATGTAGCTCCTACACCCGGATGAGCGGAATCACTACCTGCGGTATAAGTACCTTCAATATTAGAAGTATAAGCGTATTCACAGGCTTCATGAGGAACATGGCCTTCAGCGATTTTATCAACATACTGTTTTGTGACAAGATCGTTATTTGCAAAAGTAGTCTCGTCAACGCCTGAGTATGTTAATTTACCTGTAACAGTATCGCCTGCTTTACTAACAGCGTCGGTAATTCCATAACCTACTAAAGTTGTGGGATTAGAACCTGCAGTAATAATACCCTTAGCGTCAACAGTAACTTTGGTATAATCACCTGCAGTTACACCGCTGTCGCTAAGTTCAATCTTAGGATTACCTGCAGTACCATCAGTATTTGTAATAGTAAGAGAATCAGACTCTAAAGCACGATTTACAAAACCATCAGCTGTCTTTACAACAATACCATTTGCAGATAAAGCGCTTAATTTATCTAAGTTATCGTGATGAGCCTGAATAGATGTACCGATTTCTGTAGTAAGCTTTGTGGAAATCGCTGTATCAACATCTTCAACTGTAGTAACGGTTTTTGTACCAATCTTAGGAGCGGTATTAAAAGTCTTAGTACCGTCAATAGTTTGGTCACCTGTAAGTTTAACAACCTCAGAGGCAGACGCTGTTTCTCCTAAGAACTTAACCCAATCGGAACCTGTATACTTATAATAAGTATCATCTTCCTCTACGTAAACAATCATGCCGGGATAACCAAATCCCTGAGAAACGTAAGAATCTCTTTCAGCAATTGTTGCAGCGGTTGTTTTTAAATCAACAGGTGACGGTGCCTTAAGAGCAAAACCATTACCAACTTTAATACTTTGTTCAATATTTGCCATTTATTATTTTCCTATTAACTAATTAGAAAGAGTATGTATAAGCTTCAGTAATGCTGGAAACGCCTGAGCTTGTATAAACATAATAAGCCTGAGCAGTACCATCTAATCCAGTAATAGAAACCTCGGTACGAACCATAGCATCAATATTATCAAATCCGTTCGGGTCGATTGCTTTCTTCAAAGTACCGTAAGCCTTGGGATAAGCCACTACCTTTCTCTGTCCATTAGTTGTATATGTAAATGTTTTATTTCCCTTAGCCTGAACAACCTTAGTAAGAGCAGCTACCTGTTCGGCTGTAGGAGCCGTAACATCTGCGTCTACAACACCCCAATAGAATGGATATACAAAGGTGTATCCAACATTACCGCCCGAGGTTGTCTTAGTAGCATCAGTAACGCGAGCTGTAAAGGAAGTATTTGATGTTACAGAAATTGGGTTAGTAAGCGTAATTGTAGAAGTTGTAGCGGAAGCAGAAAGATCAGCACTACCAACAACAGTGCTTCCCTGAAGAACTTCGGCCTTAGAAATAAGCTGAGAACCGTTTGTCCATTTTACAGTACCTGTTGTAACCTGAACAGTTGTACCTGCTTCAAAGGTACCGCCCGTTGCGGCCATTGTAAGAGAAACACCTGTTGGTGCAACATAAGGATGCAAAATATCATCAATTACCTGAATAATATCGGTATTGGAATACTTCTTACCTTTTGCAACGCCACCGACGGTAACAGTTGCTCCTGTTTCAGAAGTATCAGTATAAATAGTTTGTTCTTTTAAAAGACCAAGTTTTGCAACTTCCGTATCCCCGCCTTCCATAGTCTGAGCGGCAGAAACTTTAGGAATAGAAGTAAAAGTTTTAACTCCGTCGATATCCTGATCACCTGTTACAGTAACAAAATCTGTAGAGCTTCCTAACTCGCTTGCAATAATTGTTTTAACGGCGTTTTCAAAGTCGCTGATATGAGTAGAAGCTAAGGTAACGTTTTTCCACTCTGAAGACGTACCATCATAAACAAGGGCTTGACCTGCGGAAACACTATCTAAAACAACTCCGCCTAAAGTACCAAGAGAAGGATCTTTTACGTTAATACTAATAATAGTATCATCGGCTTCAGTAGTACCAGCTTTACGGATAAACAACTTACCATCGGCTGAGTTGATTGCAAGTTCACCACGTACTAAATTAGCAAGTGTGGGAACATTACCTGCGGTTGCAGAGTATTTGAGAATAATAGTTTGGTTTTCTGCCATTTATTTTCCTTAAAAATTACCGCCTCTTACTATATTAGAGGCTTCTATAATAATTCCATTTTTATTAACCATAACGCTAGAATAAATTCCGGGCGTTATACTTTCGTTTTCAGGTAACTCTATATTTATGTTAGCATCTATAGAAACATCAAGAGAATCACTTTTAATTTCTAATCCTCTTGTAGATTGATTGCTACTTTCATAATATACAAGACCTGATTTATTGGGTATTGATAATCCTCCGCTAATTCCTCCTTGAGAACCACTAATTTTTCTCCAAACTTTACCTGTAGAAAGAATAAGATCGCCAGCTTGCCAGTTGGAAATTCCATCTATTTCTGTATTACCGGAAACACCTACTTCTAAAACGTATCCTCTGCATGCATAGGGTACATAAACGGTAGATGCTTTTTTGTACATTATTTTTCCACCTGAAACTAATTTATAGCTAGCATCACCGTTTATAGAATTTGTAGAAGCATCCCACGTACCGTCAGGCATATAGAGAGCGCCTACAGTGAGATTTCTTTCAGGCAATCTTGCAGACTCTAACTCTTGTTGCTCAGAAGCATTTTCGGGAAGTTCAGTTAAAGATGCAATTCCTCCCGGAACTCCTAATAATTTTTTAATAGAATTATTAATTTCATTTTCAGAAATAGAACTAGAAAGAGTTCCATCAGGGGATACTTGCAATCCTTCTCCGACCTTAACCCCACCTAAAGTAGTAGAGGTGGCGACAGGTAATTCAAAATCTTCTACAAAAGAATTACCTGCTCTTGCATAAACTAAAACAGTATCTTCTTTATTCGGTAATTTTGCTAAAGGAGTAGCAAAATAAACGGTTAAACCTTTTTCATCCTGAATAGTCTGTAAAATATTTCTACAAATACCCGGAATAGAAGAAACATAAAATTGAACAATACTCTCTCCAAAGTATTTAGGAGATAATGCTCGAATTTCTTCTTTAGAAAGATTACCAAAATCAAAAGTAATAGAAGTAGAAGTTGAATCTATTATTTTAAGTTGTTTAACACTTGAATATTGATATACATCAAAATTCCAAATACCTATATTAGTAGTATAAGCTAAAGTGGTAGAAGCTTCGAGACTGGGAGCAGAAATTATATAAAAATTAGGAGAAGATTTAGAAGGAGGAGGGAGATAATCAACAGATTCGATAGTTGGTATTTCAAACTCTGAACTATTTTTTAATTCATCTACCCAAGCATAATAATTTCTCCCAGTCATTCCAATATAAATATCTAATACCAAAGCATTGCCCTGCTTAGCAGAAGAATATTTTTGTTTTGTAACAGGGCTGTCAGAAACTACAAGAGCTACGCACTTATCCTCTACATATAATGCAATTTCACCGAAAGTAAAATCACCAACAGTATAACCTAAAGCAATAGAATATTTAATTGTGTTAGCATTTATTACTATAGGATCAGTAGGAGATCCGGAATAAACAAGTTCTCCCTCAAGAGAACTGGCATCTAAAGAAGGACTATAATTATAAGCGCTTCCTAATTCATATTTAGTAATTTTAAATGGAATAGAACCCTGTAATAATTCCACTCCATAATTAGTTAATTGAATATTCATATCTTTTTCCTTTTAAAATAAAATTATTCTAACGGAGAAAGAAATTCAATATCTATTTGAATATTATCACAATTCATTATTTTAGTAGCATTAACCTGTATGAATTTATCCACATAAGAATATTGAGAGTATTTAGGCAAAGGATTTGCTACAAAACTTATAGAAAATATTTTCTTAGAAGTTCCTTGAATTGGAGTAACATATTCTTCTAAATTTAAATATCTTAAAGCGTAAACATCTTTAAAAAGAATCTTGGAAATCCATCCCATCAAAGAGGAAATTGTAATTCGCTTAAGGGCTATTAGTTCCTCCTGATCATTTTGAGAATAGGAATGATAAGAAATATTTCCAATGATATGTATATTATTTTCTGAAAAAGAAAATTCTGTAAAAATATTTTGACATAAAGTTTTAAGCCTTTCTGCTAACATTTTCTTCTCTTAAAAAACCAATATCATAAAATTTTATAAAAAGTGATGAGAATTTCCTATGAAAACCTTTATTTTTTCAAAAACTCCACAAGAAACCGTTCAAGTTAAAGTAGACCTTTCTTATTTTAAAGAAAATATTCAGGAAGCAGAGCTTATTAAAATGTTTCCGGATATCGAAGCAGAATTTTTTTGTGAAGAAAAAACCCTATTCATAAAGTTTGCTGGAGGAGAAAATCATACTACCTACGGCCTTTCTTTTTTAATAAAAACTATAGAAGAAAGTAGTCCCATTACTGTAGTAATGCAAGTAGATGATACTCCTTTATTTGAAGATAAAAAACTAGCCCCTGATAGTTTTATGGATTTATTAGGAACTATGCAAGCCGGGAACTCTGCGGTAGGAACCGTGGTTTTTACATTACCTAAAGATATTGAGCTCGAGGGAGAAAAGTACGTTCTTTGGGATTTAATAGATTCTGAATCTAATATTTTAGCTTCCGGCAATTCTTTTGATCTTATTCAAAATGAAATAACCAACGCTTTAGAGGCTAAATGTTTAATAACCGTTCCTTCAACTTTATCTCCAACTTCAGTCACCAAACGCTATCAAATTCGCTATTGCCTTATTTTAAATAAAGAAAAATTCTATCAATTCGAAACTCTTAAAATAGAAAGCAAAGAAGGGACAGAGTATTTAGGAACAGAAGATACGGTAGAATTGCAAGGAACTAAAACTTGCATGCAAATTATTACTCAATATCCCGCAGATAAGGTAATTATGGAGCTTTATAAAGATAATAAACTTTTAGCTTCACAAGATATGAGTAATTTTGGAGAAAAAGTTTCTTCCGGTTGGAGATATGGTGGTTATATTGATACCCATGATTTAGCAGTATCCTTAGACAACTACGATGTTATTTTTAAATATTCATTAAGTTCTTCTCCATTGGATACTTTCCAAGAAAATAAAAAATTATGGGTAGTAAATCCTAGTATTCTTTCCGCAGCTAAGGATATTTTAGAAAAGGTTAATAAAGCCCGAACTACTTTGTATGGAGCTCCTGATCTTGTTTATACAATGCCTTGTCTTTTAACATGGTTGAGAAGAGGAGCAGATAGATTCAACGGAGCCTATGGTATTATAACTTCTTTTACTTTTACCAATGCTAAAGGAGGAATTAGAGAATACTGGTTGATGTGGGCAGAATTAATGGCTTTGGAATCTCAGTATTTAGCCGAAGGAGAAAAAGCTTTTGATTTCCAAGGAGCCGCTATTCAATTAACCGTAGACCGTACACAATACTTAGATACAATAAGAGGAAATTTACAAAATGCTTTAGATAACGAGTTTAAACCTTTCAAACAAAACCTGACTATTAAAGGAAACACTGCAGGAGATGGTAGCGGAGAAGGAGGAAAAGATTCTTCCGGCAGCATAGGCGCTGTCGCTATTACCATAACTCCGGTAACCGGTTGGGGAAGATATTATCCCGGAAATTATTATACCAAGTGGTTTTAATTGTTTTATAATACCTATATATTTTAAAAGGAAATATTATGATAGTAAATGCAAAGAAAAGATTAACAGCTGCTGGCTCCATGACTATAGAACAGTTTATGGACGACCTTGAAGAAATATGCAGTAGTTACTCTTGTATTATTACGGATAAGGAAATAGACGAATCAAGGAACACTATAGACCTAACAATCAAACCAGATTATTACGGTAATAATGGCCTTATATTTGCTAACCTAAGCTATTATAAGGGCAAGTGGTCTATAAACGGTGTAAATATTCCAATGCCAATAAATAACCTTGACAAGCTTACCAAAGCACATGATGGTATAACAGCTTTATGGGGAGCTATTTCTGATATAGTATATACTAAGATTTAATTTAAAAATATTTCAAAAGGTCGTATAGATTATTATCTCGACCTTTTTATATTAAACTTAAAAACTTGAATTTAAGAATTAATTTTTGTATAATACAATTATTAAAAACAAAAAAAGGGATCAAAAGATCCCTTTTTTATCACATGGTGGTTGGCATAACCGCCTTTTTTATGTCTTTAGGAAACGAACTCATTTTAGCTTGAGCAGGAACTTCTTTTTCATCAGCCATCTCAATAATTGCTAAAATACGAGCGGCAGCTTCTATACCACCGTTTCTAGTTATTTGCCGAGTTTGGACGTATCCCATAACGACAGGAATAATGCCTTGAATAATAGCCATAGGACTATCATTTATTTCTCTAATTGCTTTACTCTTTTTAATAATCTCATCACTTGCTTTGCTCATTTAAAAACTCCTTACTGCCTATAGGAGAAGGCATTACATGCGGTTGCATAGTTGATTGTGCGGGTTTTTGTTCAGGTAAATTTGGGAAAGGTGACATTACTTCCCTATTAGGCTGAGAAGGTGAGGAAGACTGCATTCCTAAGAACTGCTCTACAAAACTCCTAGCAGTGTCAGAATAATCAGCCGTATAAAAATGCATTCTTTCCATATCTTCTCTAGACAGCATGGCAGGAGACATTGGAACAGCACACGAATTAAAACCAAGCGCAAACACAGATACAGGTTTTTCTAAACTACCCATAGCAGGAGGAACTACTCCCGCTATCCAACAACAATAGGCGTTTTCTCCTATTTTGTCACATCCTGCGTTTATCCAACTCATTTTTTCATAAGGAAAATAACCAGTAGGATCTGTAGCATCCTTTTTCAATCTATAAGGAATACCATTTACGGTAATAAGTTCTTTTGCACGTTGTCCTTGAATTTGAGTGACCATCTAATGTCTCCTATAAAGTTCCTTCCTCCTTAAACGGAGGAAGGGAAATCATCTAATTAAGCAGCTGGAGTTGTCGTAGTGGTAGTATCTCTAAGAATATGCGGGAGAATTGCACCAACAATCTGCGCAGTCTGAGCCTGATTAGAGGCAGAAGTAAAGGCATTGCTTTCAAGAGTAGCAATCTTGCTCTTAGCGTCGCAAAGTTTAGTTTGCAGTTCGCTAATGTAGTTATTCTGGATAAGCTGACGAGTAGCAGCTCCATCAACAGCAATAGCGTTCTTAATTTCGCAGCAGCAACTTGCGTTTTGAGCAGCAAGATCTTTAACAGCTAATCTGCTTTCATAACCGTTAGCCTGCACGGCAGTATTCAAACCAGCAAAACCCTGTGCAAGATAGTTATTAGTAGTAGCATTAGTTGCGTTAATAGTAGCATTCAATCCAGCAAAACCTTGGTTGTTTGCATTCATCAGCTGAGAGCTAGTGCTGTTAACGGTAGCATTAACTCCGGAAAAACCTTGGCAAAGGGAGTTCTGAACGCCATAAGCAGCGTCACCAATTTGACGCTGAACAGCGCACTGCCCCTGAACTAAATTTAAACCAAGGTTGTTAATACCAGCATTAACTTGACCAACACTATTCTGAAGTTGGTTCAAATTATCCATAACAAGGTTTGTACCCCAAGCAGAAGCACCCGCAGCAATACCTTCACCACAACCACATCCGCCACGGTTAAATCCATTGCCGCCCCAGCCATTACCAAACCAAGATCCAACAAAAGCACCTAAAGCTGCAGCACCTGCATTGCCCCAACCACAACCTGTTCCAACAAGACCAGTCGTAGGAAGTAAAGAAACGTCTGTCATAATATGATCTCTTGTTAATATAAATATTTTGGTAAGAGCTCGAAATTGCTCTTACGAAATTAAAATTTATTATACTATTAGGGTTTAACCTTAAGGGTTATCCATTATGGGATTAAAAATAAAAGGCTCCAATTTGGAGCCTTTTTAATATGAATTTGCTACTTATTTAACTACTTATTTTCCTCTAAGACTTCTTGACCTAATTTAGCCCATTCTTTTTCTTGAGTAACAGCTTTAGACCATTGAGTTGTTTTAAAAGTAACTGCTTTAGATAAAACTTTTCTTAAAGTTTCCTTCGATACTTTCCTAACCTGATTATTTTTTAATACCCATTCGACCGGATCTTCTTCTCCATATTCTACATACTGCTGAATAGCCTGCAAACTATTTTCATCGGCTTCAAATTCCATATTATCAATAATAACAGTATAATTATCTAAAATATTATTTCTATAAATTTTAGCTTTTTCTAAATCAGATAATTGGTAAGAAGGATCTTCTTCAACTTTTTCGATTGGTTTTTTTCTTTGTTCCCAATAACCAGTATCTCGATTATAGTAATAATCAAAATCGTCCCTCATATTTTTAGGAGGAGGAACATCGATGGCATATTCAGGCATCATCCATTCACCCTCATTATAAGGATGTTCTTGAGCTAAAGTATCTCCAATTAGTTTGCCATAAGGATCTAATTGTAGTACTCTTTTTAGTGCAAGTTTTTTTAAAACCATTTTATTTTCCTTTAAAAATCAGGTTCTTCATGTTGAAGATACTCTTTATACATCCTTTTTGTTTCAATGTCATTTAATTCTTTAGGTATTCTAAATAAATCCAGCTCTTCTGCTTCTTGACAAGATAAAACCGGAATATCAGAATATAAACACCTACTTAAGTCATAATTCTTTGGAACGATAAAAGCATGTCTAAAAGAATAAGCCTTATTTATGTTTGAAACTATGTCACCTGCATAATGATAAATATCCTTTTCCTTCTCTATCTTAATACAGCACTTCTTATCAGAAGGAGCAGACAATCCATAATAACAATCATACTCCTTATAAACGTCATTTAACAAACTAATCCACATATTCATACCATAGGAAGTCTGTTTAATATCAGACATTAAAGGAAAAACCGGATTGTTTTTTAACAAGGCTTTAATAAAGTTCTGACCAAGACCCTTACCGGGTTTGAAAGAGCTGTATTTCCAAATCATGCTTTGATGAATACCAGTTTTAAAGAACTTATTTCGAGAGGTTGATTTTATTACAGTAGATAAAAATATCATGCTGTCTGCAAACTGAGGTATTCCGGGATTTTTTATAAAAAATATTTCCTCATTAGTACCTAAGGAAGCTTTAAAAACGTCACTACCTAACAAAGAAAAAACTTTCTTACTTTTAGGTAAAATGACGTTTTCATAGTACTGAGGATTATTCAAAGTAGTTCCCCAACTTTCCATCTCCTCAGAGGAAGATTGAATTAAATAAGAGGAATTAACTCTAAAAGCTTTTAGCCTTTCATAAGCATTAATTTTCATATTTTCTCCTTCTCTTCCCTATTATACTCGAAAAATTTTCTCCTGACTACAACAGAGGTATTGATGTAGGAAGGAGAGTAGGTAC
>UMLL01012736.1_pt1 | contig 58762 bp, 71 predicted proteins | sample 1966591 | NCBI WGS metagenome assembly UMLL01 (sample SAMEA4836200, study PRJEB28245) | human gut metagenome | biome: gut microbiome; material: fecal sample | place: Denmark | collected 2008 | reverse complement strand
GCTACCGAATTGGTAACGGGCTGCTCAGATTCTGTGGTGCCCCGTTTGCAAGAATACTCGAACGATGATGACCGTCGTGAACGGGGCGGTCTACCTCATGATGCCGAGAGCGGCCTAAAGAAGCTGGTTAACGCGCGCCTGAACTGCGTCATACAAAGAACCGAGGCGACGCTTGCGCTCCTCGCCGTTGCCGTAGTCGCCGCGAATGACCGCTCTGGCGAGCGCATCGATGTCGGCACCTCCGGTCGCGCTGCCGTCAGCGCCAAGAATCTCGTTGACGCGTGCCTGTACGGCGTTGTAGTTGGAGCCGAGCGCGGCCTTGCGGGCGTCTCCGTTGCCGTACTTTCCCGCGATCACGTCACGGGCCATCTGGTCGATGTCAACCGAGGGCGAGGAGGACGAGCCGCCGATGATGCGGTTGACCTCAGCCTGAACCTCATCGTAGCGGCTGCCCAGCGCGGCCTTGCGGGCGTCTCCGTTGCCGAACTCGCCGGCGATTACGCGCTTGGCAAGCTCGGTGACGCTGCCGGACGGCGAGGAGCCGCTGGACGGAGCCGAAGCCGAGCTTCCGCCCGTGATGCGCGCCTTCAGGGCGGCCCACTTACCTGCGTCGACGTAGGGAGCGGGGCAGCGCTTGCCGGTCACGTCATAGTGGCGGATCACGCGGGTGATGCCGTAGGTCGCCCGAAGATACTCGTAGATCTGCGCGAGCGCGTTAATCTGGGCGTCGGTGAAATCCTCGCCAGCGCTCACCACCTCGACGGAGACGGTGCGCTGGTTCTGCGGGAAGTTGCCGACGGCCCACGCCGTGTCCTCGAAGCGCACGGACTGGCGGATGGTGCCGTCCTTGTCCACGAACAAGTGGGCGGACGCGTTCGCGCCCGCGCGGGAGAAGTACACGAGGTTGTTGTGCGCGCTCGCGGAGGTAGCGGTGTAGTGCACCGCCATTCCGTCAATCGCGTTACCACCGCGCCCCTTGGTGTAGTTTGAGGCGTGGCACTGGATGAACTCAGCGATGTTCATTGTTAGACCTCCTCAGGGTCGAAATCGTCGGGAGCGCCCTCGGCGCCCTCCTCGATGGCATCAAGCTGCTCGTCGGTCGGCTTGCCTTCCATTTCCGTCTCCCTTCTAAACAGAACGTCCGATTGAGATGAAGTAGTCCCATGCAACGGCGTTGAACTCGTCGCAGGTAAGCGAAACGGGTTTCGCCTCGCACGGGTCGTGGATGGTTATGCGGTCATGAAGGTTCTCCGTTATGAGCACGACGTGGCCTCCGTACTCGCGCCCTCCCTCGTGGAGCGCGCCCTCCATGGTTCCGAACACCAGACGCCCGGCGGCGGACTCCTCAAGCGCCCGCGATCTGTCCTCGTAGAGAACCGTGTAGTCGAGCTTCGGGTCTTGCTGCGCCATCCACTCGCAGAAGCCGGGCATGTAGTTCTGCCCGTCCTGAACGTAGTCGTTGCCCACGAGGTTGAGCAGCATGGGCGGCGTGCACGTCTCGCCAGAAAGCCTCTCCCAAGCCATGGCCGCGCACGTGAGACCGCAGCCGGACGTGGCGAGGTCTGCGCCGGCGTAGGGCAGCCCGCCCCACCGCTCGTCCGTCTGCATGTAGAGCGGGACTTGCGGCTCGGCGGGTGTGTCGTACACGACGGGGAGCTGCTCCGGCTCCTCCTCGACGGGCTGCGGCTGAGTCCATACCACGAGCGCGCCGAAGAGGAACAGGGCCACGAGAAGGAGCGCTACTGCTGCTTGGAGAGCGGGCTTGTGCCCTCCTCCACCTCCGGCACGCCAACGATGCTCGTGAGCACCGACGCGACCGCAGCCGTGGCCGCGAGCGCCGCGATCTGCGGCCAGTCCAGCGCGGTAATGGAGACCACGGTCGTTCCCATGGCGGCGAGCGCCGTCTGGGCTGCGGTCTTGACGGCGCGGACGCCCGCCGCGACGAACCACTTCTTGATTCCGTCCTTGGTCATGGTTGAACCCCTTTCTAACCTTCATCGCCCGCTCCCTTGCGTCGGACGACGATTGCGTGAACCTCGTCAATCTGCTTGGCCATGTGGGATGTCGTCTGGTCGATGCGCTGGGCAGTTGCCTCGGTGTGCTCCAAGCGCCCGCCCATCTCGTGGCTGCGCTCCTTGGAGTCACCGACCTGTGTGGACAGGACTTCGAGAATCCGCGTCTGTGTCTGCTGCCCTGTTGAAAGCGCCTCTATGACTCGCGTCTGCTCGTTTTGAGCGGCCACCTGCTGCTGGGTGGTCTTGATGCGCTCGCGCTCGCGTGAGTCGAGGGCCTTGTCCGCCGTCTCCTGCACCTCGATGCGGTAGCGCTCGATCTCAAGCTTCTTCTCCTCGATGGCGCGCTCGTTCTCAAGCTGCTTCTCCTTGAGGGCGCGGCGCTGGGGCATTCCCCACTTGACGACCACGAAGCAGATAGCCGCAACGGTGAAGGCGAGGAGGGCGGCAAGCGGCTCGGCTATGGCGGCGGCCTCGAACCCTCCCGCTAGGGCATCCCCGCTCATGCCTCCTCCGGCACATAAGCCGAGGGGGCCGTCTCAAGCTCGGCCTCGCAGGCGTTGATCTTGGCGCGAAGCTCCTCGCGCTGAGCCTTGACCGGCTCCCATTCCTCATCTGGCATAACGCCGTCAGCGTGCTTGAGGGCCTTGTAGTCGCTCTGCACGAGAAGCTGCTTGTAACCGTTGATCTCGGCCTCGATGGCCTCTCTGGTTCGCTCCATGGCGCACTCCTTTCATAGGGTGCGCACATCGTATGGGCGGCGTGAGATTACGCGGCGGCCTTGAGCCTAGTCAGGGTCAGGATTTCCGCTCCGGGGGGGGGTATTCATTGCCGAACAGCTCCTTGTAGAGCCTGTCCATGCTGAGGACGGTTTCGTGCGCGTCGAGCCTGAGCATGCCGCCGCGCCAGCTCTGGTATGACTGGTTTATCTGTCTCAGCGTTATCTCGCCACGGTCTAGCATGCGGCGCATCGCCTTGAGCTTGCGGCGCTCGCGGGTTATGGCCTCGCGGCTCGGGCGCACGACGACCTTGCCCGTGGGGCCGTAGTAGAACCGCTTCTTGAGGAACCTGAAGCCGCGCGATAGCTTGACGATACGCGTCTTCTTCTTGTTGATTGTGATGCCGAGGTCATCGCACAGTATCTCGATGCAGGCCAAGACCAGCTTGAGCTTGTCCTTGCTCATGTCGATGTAGTAGGAATCGTCCATGTAGCGGCCCGTCGCCTCAAGCCCCGCCATCTCCTCCGCCCAGTGGTCGATGGGGTTCGGGAGCGCAACCGCGAGTATCTGGTTCGGCTCGCTTCCGAGGCCGAGGCCCACGTCGCCGCATGCGTCTATGAGGCTGTTTGTCAGCGCCACGAGACGTTCGTCATCGAGGGCCTTCATCACGAGCCGCTTGGCCGCGTCGTGGTCGATGCGCGCGAAGTAGTCGCTGAAGTCCACGAGCAGCACGTAGCCATCGGTTCCGTGCCGCCGGTAGTGGCGCGCGAGCTGGTTCTTGAGCCGCGCTATAGCGTAGTCGACGCCCCTGCCCTTCATGTTGGCGGAGTTGCCGGCGGTGAGCGTCGGCATGATCGCGGGGACGAGCGCGTTCTGGCTCAGCGACTTGTGTACGACCCGCTCGCTGAAGTGCACGGACGATATGTGCCGCAGCTTGCCGCGCTCAATGAGGTCGAACTCGTGGAAGCCGCGCCGGATGTCCTCGCCGTTCAGCAGGTCTTGGCGTGCCTTGTAGACGTTGCCCAGAACGTGGAGGCAGTAGCCCTGAACGGACGCCTTCCACGACACACCGCGCCTCGACTTCATGGCGGCGTCGTAGAGCGCGTCCATGTCGGCGATACGCTCAAGCGTGAGGCCGTCTATTCTCTCGGCCCTGTTGCGGGCGCGCTTTTCCTCGCGCCTAGCCCTGCGGGCAGCGCGCCTGTCGTCTGAGTTCATGGAGGGCACCCCGCACGGCTAGCAGTGGCGCTCGAACAGCCGCTTTGCGGGGAGGCCATGAAACCGGGCTGAGCGCCGGAGCGCCCGGCCATGCAAGAAGCGTCCGGCTCCCCGCGCGGGGTGCATATTTACGGCGCTGAGGCCGATGGTCGCGCCTTCCTTCCTCTTTGCGCTCGGCTTTCGGCTCTCGCTTACTCGGTCTGGCATTGAAAGGGAATCCGGGGCGGGGCCGCACCCACGTGTTGCGAGGGGAGTTGTTGTTGGCGTTGCCGTTGTTGTTGCAATAGCAGACGTTGGACGCCGACCCACCCACGACGGAGCGAAGCCACCAATTGACGCGAATAACAAAGCGCAACCGCTACGCATTATAGCCGCCCGGCTGTTCGAGCACCACGGCCTCTAGGCGCTCGGCCTCGGCCCTCGCGGCGGCAAGCCTGTCCTCCGCCGACTCCCTGCCGATTATGCGCGTGTACTTGCGCTTTTTGGAGACCTTGTCCGCCTCGTCGCGGATCATTCCGGAGATGCGCTCAAGCTCGCTCGCGGTGGTGCACTTCATGGCGATGAGGCACTGGAGGTCCTGCTCAAGCTGGTCGCAGTCGGCCAGAGCGAGGCCGAGGTAGCGCTTTCGCTCAAGGACGTTGTACGAGTTGCTCGGGTAGAAGCGGTTGGCCCTGTTGACGTTGTAGACGAGCGAGCGGGCGGTCTCCGCGATCGGAGCGCCCAGTATGAGCCGCTTGCGCTTGGGGACTACGCTCTCGCGCATCACGAGGGAAAGAACCTCGATACGGATGTCCACGGCGAGGCTCAAGTAGTCGGAATCGGCCTCTTTCCTGTTTCGCTCGAATACTTGGCTCATTTCGCCTCCAAAAATCGGCCCGCTTCGCGGGCATATAAAAACAAAAGCAAAGGGCGACCGCGCAAGGCGGTCGCCGTAAGTATAGCTATGGTTCAGCTGAAGTCTCAGCTGAGGAGGAAGCCGGGGCGGGGCCGCACCCACGTGTAGCGAGGGGAGTCGCTGGCGGTGCCGCCGTTGCCGTGGCAAGAGCAGACGTTGGACGCCGACCCACCCACGACGGAGCGAAGCCACCAATAGACGCGAACTTTCGCGCGGTCCTTGGTCTGGCGGAAGATGGGAAGCTGGCAGCTCTCGCCCACGGAGTAGCCCTTGGTTCCCCACACGGGGCAGCCGTAGACCTCCATCTCGTTGAGCGACCAGACCTTGCCGAGGTTGGCCCAAGACCAGCCCGTGGACTCCTCGACGTTGCCGCTCGCGCTGTAGCGCTCCTCAAGCAGGCACCGGCGGTCGATGATGCGGTTGCGGAGCGCCTGCGGGAGCTTCGGGAAAAGCCACTCGGTCTCCCACTTGTGCAGGTTGCTGTTGAGGTACGGGTGCTTCTCCTCCGCCGTGCCCTGATTGCTCTCGGTGTCTCCCCAGTATAGGTACTGCCCGTCCGTCGTCTGCCAGTCCGGGTCGGTGATTGCGATGGGATCGAACAGGCACACGAGGTGATGCTGGGTGAGCTGCGTGTCCATGGCGTTGAGGTAGGTGTCCATGCCCGCGATGCGCGCCGTGAGGTTGTTGCTCTCGACGGGAACGGTGAAGTAGTCGCCGATGCGCAGGTTGCCGAAGCCAGAGTCGCACAGCCCGCCGAGGTACGCGTAGAGGTCGGACTGCCCGGAGAACAGCGAGTTGAGGTTGCGGCCCGCGTAGATGCCGTTGAACTCCTTGCGGTTGGTCTCAGCGTCAGCCGACGCCTGCGTTGCGGCGTCTCGCGCTACTTGGTCGATGATCGTGTAGTTGGTGCCCTTCACGTTCATTGTCTTTGCGTCTGCCATTGCGGTTTCCTTCCTATGCGAGGGTGATGGTCGTGCCGCTTGCCGAGCACGTCTGTCCGAATGTGAGGGTGCTGCCCTCGACCGTGACCTTCGATGCCGGGCAGTAGATCGTGCCGTCCATGTAGAAGAAGTCGTCGGTTGCGTCGGCGAGCATCGAGCCAAGCGTGTCGATCTGCCCGCGCATCTCTGCAACGTCCTCGTCTCCGACCACGCTCGATTGCAGGTTGTCCGCGACGCTGCGGGCGTAGGCGGCTGCGGTGTTGGCGTTCGATGCCGCGCCGTTCGCGGAGTTGATGCCGTTCTGAAGCTGCGTCTTGAGGCTCTGGTACTCGCTGACGCGCTGCTCCTCGGCCTCTACGCGCGCGGTCTCCTGCTCGACGCGGGTGTTCTCTGCGTTCTGGCGGGCCGTCTCGTTGCTCTTGCGGGTGTTTTCCGCGCTCACGCGCGCGGCCTCCTGCTTCTCCGCCTGCTTCTCGTAGGCGTCCCACTTCTCGTAGAGCTTGGTGAGCATGTCGTCGTAGAACCCGGCGGCCTCCTCCGGGTCGGAGGTGTCCACCGCAGGGAGCACGCGAAGCTCGAAGCCCTCGGTAGACTCGGCCTTGGTCGAGCCGCTGTAGAGCACGAAGTGCGCGAGCCTCGCGAGGCCCGGCGAGGACACAGCCTGAGACGGCAGCGTGCAGCTGACCGTGCTGCCGGAGACTGACGCAGTGCAGCGCGCCCACGTGCCGTCGGCCTTGAGGATGTCGAGGCGCGCCGTCATGTTGCTCGGCGTGTAGGCCGCTCCGTCGTTCATCAGCTGCGCCTTGATGGTCTGCGTTGAGACGTCCCCCTCGCGCACCACGACGCGGGGCGGGACTAGCGCCGTGGTCTTGTTTACCTCAAGGATTATGTTGTGGGTTACGGCCATACGCTACTCGCCCCCATGTTCCATCATCCAGTCGATTGCCATGATCTCCTCACCGCTGAGCACTCCTATAACGTCATCGGGGGTCGCCTTCATGATCTCGACATCGCGCTCGACCTCGGACACCTCACCCAGACGGCGAAGGAACTCTTGGTATCCCTCGCACTCAGGCGTTACGGCGAAGTTGACGACGTTTCCGCTGTCGTCCCTCACCTCCGTACCGTACTCGTGGATAAGCTCGTTTCTGAAGGCCTCGTAGTCGGCGATTGAATCCATGATTGCGCGCATGTTCACGGCGGCCTTGTATCCGACGAGTGTCCTGCTCTTCATCACCGGCTCTAGCGATTTGGCCATCGCTTCAAGCTGAGCGTTCGTGTATGTCATTTCGCGTTCACCTCGTTCATGTCGATTCCAAGGGCTGAAAGAATCAAGTCGAGCTTTGCGTCCATGGCTGTCAGGCTTGCCCCGGTGCTTTCCGCAGGTGTCTCGTCAACGGGGTCTGAAGGGTGGTTAGGCCCCTCCTTGGCTTGGATAAGGATTTCGTCCATGTCGTTCCTTCCCTAAATGATCACGCCGTTTTTCACGTTCACGTCCCAGTAGGTTCCGCTTGGGGACGTGAGCCGCACCGTTCCCATGCTGCTGCCCGATACGAGCGTCTTGCCTCCAGAGACGCCTCCGCTGTTGGGGTCAATCCAGAAGTTGCGTGCCTTGTAGTTCCTTCCGTCGAGATCGCACCCGATTGCGACCGTATCGGCAGTAAAGCCTCCGAACGCCTTGTTGATGTACGAGAGCTTCATCGTGTACGAGTCGTCGGATGCTGCCTCTCTAACCGACCAAGTCATGTACGCGCCCTCGTCTTCGAGGTTGAACACGAGGCCCCTCTTTGACGAGTCGCCCGTGTATCGGTTCGTGCCGATCTTGCCGATCTCGTAATCGGAGTAATAGAAATGGATGCCGTTGCTCATGAGCTTGAACGTGCTGTTTCCGATGTAGGAGTTCTCTATCGTGAGGCCGCCGATGTAGCCCGATGTGGTTCGCAGGTACCCGCTCGATAGGTTCCAGTAGTTCCTTCCTGAAGCGTCCGATATGGTTCCGGTCGCGATGTACGAGGCGTTGATGTAGAGCCTTTTGTTCGACAGGTATATTCCTTGCGTCTGCCCGTTGTTCGTGAGCCTGTTGAAGACCTCCTGCTGCGTGAGGTTGTCGTCAAGATCGTCGGTTGACTGGTTTCCAGACGTGAGCGCACGTGCGAGCGTAGGCGTTGTGTACGTCACCGTTCCGTCAGACCACGTTATGCGGCTGCGCGTCCAGTAGTAGCGCCCCTTGACCCAAGTCGGCTGCGCGCTCTGCCAAGAGCCGCCCGTCTGGGCGGTTTGGCTCGTTGAGAGGTAGTACTGCTCAACGACCTCAGCCGCGCCGATGCCCTTGTCGTTGGTTATGCGGCGCGGGGTCGTGTACTGCACCGAGCCGTCCGCGAGCGTCATCTTCACGCGCGTCCACATGTGCTTGCCCTGCTGCCAGAGGGCCGTGGTAGTCCAGCTCGTGGGCTGGGCCGAGGCGCTGTCGGAAAGACCGTACTGCACGTCAGTAGACACAACCATCTCGCCGGCGGTCTTGTTGCCGACCGACGCCGTTGCGGATATGACCACCTCGCCGGAGTCGAAGTCGGCCATGAAAACGGGGTCGTTGGGGTCTCCCACGAGCAGACGCCCGGCCTTGATGAGGTTGGCGAGCAGCGTTCCCGTGGTGATCCAGTCCGCCACGAAGCCCGCGCCGGTGCCGAAGGTGCGCCAGTCGTAGGAGCCGTCCGCCTTGGTGCCGTCCGCGATCCTGAAACCGAGCGAGCAGAGCTGCATCGCGGTTCCGCCCGTGGCCGTGGGCTGGCCGTCCTCGTCAAGCGGAACGCTTGAGAAGATGAAACCGTTCTGGTAGCTCACGTGCATGTAGCTCATGCCGTTCATGTTGAACTGCTCGTTGAGCGAGTCGATGAGCTGCTGGAGGAACGCGGGCGTGGTGCTCGCAACCGCGTCCCAGCTGCCGGACTGGTTCTGAAGGTTGGTGATCTGCTGCTGTTGCTGCTGCAAGATGTCGGCGATGCTCTCGGTGACGTTGCCAAGCGTGACCGTCCGCGTCTTGCCAAGCATGTCGATGACCTGCTTGGTGACGCGGCCCTGACAGCGCAGGGTCGGCTCGAAGCTTCCGTCTACCATCTGGGTATCGTCGCCGACGCCCACGCCCTCCCACGGGCGGCCCATGGCCACGAGGTCAACCACGTCGGCCTCGTAGGTCACGCCCGGAATCTTGTGCTCGTCAAGGTAGGCCTGCGTCTCGCTTTTGAGCTGGCCCGCGTCCTCGCAGCTTGAGTTCTCGTACTTGCCGAACACGTGGGCGAAGCCGCCCTTCCCGTCGGGACGGCCGTAGGTCTTGAGCGCGGTTGCGTCCTCAACGTAGTCCTTGCCTCCGTTGATGTCGCCGAACGTGAGCTTGCGCCCGTAGCCGCCCGTGTCGGTCTCGACGCCCTTGCCGTAGCCGTAGCACGCCGTGATAGCTCCCCAGTGCTCGGTGCGCTTGATGCTGTTGATGTCCTTGCCATAGCTGAACCTGCGGTGCCCGTTGGCCTCGCCACGGTGCTTGAGTATCGAGACGCTGCGGCCCGTCACGCCGTTCGCCCCGACGGTGATGGAGGTCTCAAGCTCGCCGCCGCACGCAAGGATGTCGTTAAGGGCCGTTCGGCAGTCCGTATGGTAGAAGGTGAGGCCGCTTGAGACGGTTCCCGGCTGGTCTACCGTGCCGACATCCCAGCGGGTCGGCTTAAGGCACACCTCAAGCGCGCGCTGGAAGCTGTAGCCGTAGGGGCGCTTGTCCTCTATGTAGTCGCCGAAAAGCTCGCAGATGGAGTTGAGCGCCGTGTCGCTGTAGATGGGGAGGCCCGCCGCGCTCGCGCCCTTCGGGTCTTGGCACACGTGCTCGTGCGGCACGCCGTTCAGGTCTTGCCACACGAGGCGGTAGCCCTCCTTGAGCGGGAAGGTCGTGGTTATGTCTACGGTGTCCTCGCCGTTGAGGCAGTCCGTCCACACGAAGCCGAGGAGCTGGCGCGAACCGATGGTTCCGACGTAAGCGTCATGGCGGCTGTACACGTCAACCCTCATCACAGCCACCTCTCGTCCCACTCGACGGTTGCGGTTCCGCCCGACACCATGAGGGATACGTCTCCCTCGATTGAGAAGAAGTCGCTCGTGATGTCAACGGCGTGGTCTGTCCCGTTGACCGTGCAGCGCTCAAGGCCCATATCGAGCACTACTGACTGCGACCCGGTGAAGCTCGCGAGCACCCGAACGTACTCGCCGGTGTCCACGTTGGTCAACTGCCACTGGCTGCCCTTCGGCGGCTTGACCGTGACGACCGGGCGCGCCGGGTAGTTCCCGCCGACGCGCAGGCGCTTGGTTCCGCTCACGCTGGCGCTCCTGTGCTGGCCGTAGCTCACGGGATCGGCGCAGAGAAAAACGAGGTCGACGTCCGGCACGTGTGCGAGTTTGCTCGGCTCGGCCCCTCCCTCGTAGAGCGCCATGAGGTATGTGGTGGGGTCGTCCGGCAGGACAAGAGGCGCAGGCTGCTTGGCGCTCAGGCACGTTGCGAGGGCCTTGCGGGCGTCCGCGACGTCGCACATGAGGCGGCGGGTTATGCACCCGCTCACCGTGATCTCAACGGCGTCAAGCTCGACGGAGGACACGAGCGCGCCGTCCATGCCGGGAACCTGCGTCTGGGTGATGCGCCGCTTGGGGGCCACCTGCCGCTTCACGTCGGTCACCAGCATGTAGGGCGAGAGGTCGTGCCCGTCGAAGGCTATCCTCTGGTCGATGCTCATACGGCGTACCCCCTTCCGCGTGCCGTGATCTTGGAGTTCTGCGCGAGCGCGGCGGAAACCGCGTCAACGCCGATGTAGGCGTTGGTGTCCTTGGATGCTATCTCCCGCAGAAGATTCACCATCTCGCCCAGCATGGCGCGGAGCTGCGCGTCGTCATACGAGCCGGACGAGGCACCCGTGCCGTAGCCCACCGTGCGCACGCCGGAGGAGAAGCCGCCGCCGTTGGCCTCGAAGTACGAGGCGCTCGCGAGCCTTCTGGCCGCGTCGGAAACGGTTCCCTCGCCCTTGAGCATGCCGCTCGCGAAGTTCTGCGCGAGGTGCAGGCCGGAGGTCTCGCCGCCCCTCTCAGATCCCGCCCACGGGCCTTCCTTCGGCACGGAGAAGCCCATGGCGTTCTTCGCGGCCTGCACGACGCTCCACGCGGCGTTCGAGACCCACGTGATGCCCGCGCGGATGCCGCTCGCGAAGTTGCTCGCGAGGTGGCTGCCCCACCCGTAGGAGTTGCCCGCGTTCTGCATGTTGCTCGCCGCGCTGGCGAGGCTCCGCGCGTTGCTGCGGGTGGAGCCGACGCCGGAGCCGATGCCGCTGGCGAAGTTGCTTGAGGCGCTGCGGCCCTTGCTCGAAAGGTCTGAGGGCGTGCCGGAGACGCCGGACGAGGCGCTGCTGGCGAGGCTGCGGGCGCTTGAGGACACCGCGCCGATTCCCGCCGCGAGGCCGGACGAGAGGCCGCTTGAGGCCCTGCTGCCCGTGCTCTGCGCGTCCCCCGGAAGCCCGCTGATTCGGTCGATGAGCTGCTGACCGAGCTGCGCGATGGAGCTGAGCGGGCCGGACGTGTTGCCGCTGATGCCGTTTGACAGACCCGCGTCGACGTCGGAGCCGATGCGGTAGAACGCCTGAGACGGCGAGTGGGACTCCAGCGTGTCCTTGGCCTTGCTTATGACGTCCTCGCCGAGTAGCGCCGCCTGCTCCTCCGAGAGCGTCCCGTTTGCGATGCCGTCTGCAAGCCCCTGGTCGATGTCGTGGCCGAGGAGCTGTGCCGCCGCCGGAACGTCCCCGCCGGTGAGCTGAAGCGCGATCATCGACAGCATGGTGTTGGTCGCGCCGGATGCCGTGAAGCTGTTGGCGGTGATCCCGTCCGCCACGCTCTGCGGGAGGCTGATTCCCGCGTTGCTCATCTGGGTGGAGACGCTAGACCAGTCGCCGGTCGCCGCTGCCTTGAGGATGCTCGTCGCGGTGTCCACGTTCACCGTGCCGCTCTGCATGCCGTTGGCCAAGGCGGTGGCGGCGTTCAGGCCCGCGTCGTTCATCTCGATGCCCATGGTGTCGAGCGTCGTGATGATGCTCTGCGAGGTGCCGTCCCACGACGCCACCAGCTGCGTGAGCTGCTGGTCGTTCAAGCTGCGGAACGTCTCGACCGAGACGCCCGCGTTGCTCAAGTCGTTGGCGAAGTCGTTGATGTCGCCGCCCACGGCGTTCATGGCCGTCGAGACCGTGGAGCTGGACAGCACGAGGTTCTGCATGCTGAATGCGTTGCCGTCGGCTATGGCGGCCTGCGCCGTCATGGACGATGACACGTTGTTGATCGAGGTGTTGGTCGCGTCGAGGGCCGCCTGCGCGTCCTTCACCGCCTGCCCGTACTTGGAGTTCTCGGCGGATGCCTCCATGGTTGCGCGCGCCTGCTCCATGGTGATGGGAACCCCTTGCGCAGCCATGGTGTTGTAGTAGTTCTGCGCCATGGTGTCCATGTCGCCGTATACGTTGTTGTACTCCTGATGCGCTTGCGTCAGTGCGGTGATGTTCTCTGCCTGCTGCTGGTAGAGCGCGGAGAGGTTCTGCTGCTGCGCGTCGACCTGAATCTGCTGCATCTTCTGGTCGATGTAGCCGCCGAGCGACGCCGTGACGTCCTGAATGGCACCGTTCTCGTCCGCCAGCTTGCCGTTGGCGGCGTCCGTGACCTGAATCTGCGTGCCGCACAGGTCGTTCACCGTATCGACGGCGGTGCGGAGCCGCGCCTGCGCGTCGTTGGCGAGGTCGGTGTGGTTGGCGTACTGCTGGATGGTCGAGTAGGCCTGCTGAAGCTGCGCCATCTGGGCCGAGGCGCTGGTGTTGGTGTCGCTGATCGTCTGGGCGAGCTGGGCTTGGGACTCAAGCATCTCGTCAATGTCGACCTTGGCGACACCGGCGGAGGCCCCGTAGCCCTCCAAGGCGTCGGCCCCGGCGTTCGAGGCGCTCACGCCCTTCTCGGTCGCTGCGGTAAGGCCCTCCGTTGCCGCCTTCAGGTTGTCCTCGTGCTCCTTGGCCTCTTGGAACACTCCAACGAGGGCGGTTATTCCCGCGATGATCGCGAGCGGCGCGATGGTTGCCAGCGCGAGCTTGAGGCCGGTGGCCGCTACGGATGCGGCCTTCATGGCCACGCTCTGAGCGGTCACGGCGGTGGTGCTCGCCTGCGCTGCGGTGGCCGAGGCCTTGTACCCCTCGACGGTGCCTTTGGCGGCGTCCATGGCGCTCTTGCGCTCGGACACCTCCTTCTGAAGGCTCTCAACAAGCTCTGAGTTGGCCTTGCTGCCCTTCTTCTGCTCGCGCTCAAGATCGCGCACGGAGGCGTTGTACCTTGACTGCGCCGTGTTGGCCTCGGTAACGGCGTCGATGTACTTCTGCACGCCGCCCGCCGCCTTGGCCGCCGGGTTCTTCTCAAGCGCCTTCGACAGCTTCTCGTTGCCCTGATACGCCTTGAGTGATGCGACGTTGGTCGTCGTGAGCGCGTCGGCGTATGTGGCCACGTCCTGCTTGGCCCTGCCGAACGCCGTGACCATGGAGCCTACGCCCTTGGTTATGCGCCCGGTGACGGACAGCACGGGGCCTGCCGCCGCCGCTACGAGGCCGAAGCCGATGACGGTCTGCTGCGTACCCTCGTCCATCTGGCTGAAGGCGTCGGCAGCGCCGCCCACGGCCTCTGCGGCGTCGGTCACCGCCGGTGCGAGCGCGCTGCCGACTTGGATGGAGGCGGTCTCGATTGCGCCGTTCATCTCCTCGATGCTGCGCTCGGTCTCGCCCATCTGGGAATCGGCGAGGCGCTGGGCCGCCGTCTGGTCGTTGGTCGCTGCGGTGTAGCGCTGTATGCCCTCGGTGCCTTGGTTCATCATCACGAGGGCGGCGCGGGAAGCGTCAGCTCCGAAGATGGTCTGGATAGCGGCGTCGCGCGTCGCGGAGTCGAGGCCGCTCAGCTTGGCCTGAAGCTCACCAGCGACCCCGGCGGCGTCGAGCATGTTGCCGTTCGCGTCGCGGACGTTGATGCCAAGGCTCTCCATCATGGCGGCGGACTTGTCCGTTGGAGCCGCGAGGCGCTGAAGCATCGTCTTGAGCGAGGTGCCCGCGTCGCTTCCACGGATGCCGGCGTCGGCGAAGGCACCGAGCACGGCGGTGGTGTCCTGAATCGACCACCCGGCGCTGTGCGCCTGAGCGGACACCTGAGAGAGACCCTGCGTGAGGTCTGCAACGTCCGCAGACGATGCGGCGGCTGCACCCGCTAGGGCGTTGGCCGCCTCGCCGGTCTCGTCGGCGGTGAGGCCGAACGCGCCCATGGCCTGAACGGTCACGTTGGCCGCCTCGGCGAGCTGAAGGCTTCCGGCGGCTGCCAAGTCCATGGTTGTCTTGAGCGCGCCGCCCTTGATGTCGGCTGCGGTCAGTCCGCCCTTGGCAAGCTCCTCCATGGCGGCACCGGCCTCGGACGCGCTGAAAACGGTGTCAGCGCCCATGTCCAAGGCGAGCTGTCGCAGCTCCTCCATGTTGGCCGAGGGGTCGTTGAGCGCGCCGGAAACGCGGCTCATGCTGCTCTCGAAGTCGATGGCCGTCTTGGTGGCAGCCGTGCCGATCGCGGCGAGCGGAACGGTCACCCCGGCGGTCATGGCGTCGCCCGCGTCTGCGACCTGCTGCCCGGCGCTGTAGATGCGACCGCCAGCCTCGGCGGCCTTGGAGCCTGCCTCGACCCAGCTCTTGGACATGGAGCCCTCTGCCGCTGCGGTCTTCACCGCGAGGCGGTCTAGGGACTTCTCGGCCCTCTCGACCGCAGAGGCGTTGTAGGAGCCGGATATGGCGATGGAGATGCTTGCCTTACCCATTGAGGTACTTCCTTATGGTCTGCTCGATACGGGTCTCAACCGCGTCCACAACGGCGTCCTCGTTGTCCAGTACGGCCTTCACGAGGGCGCGGGGAGGGTTGCCCTGCGGGACTCCGACGGGGAGGCCCCTGCGCCTGCCCGAAAGGTAGACGGCCCCGGCGTTGGCGAACTCGATGGTTCCCGCGCCGGGGTCGGTGCTCTGTATGCGTATTCCGTTCGAGATCGCGCGCATGGCCATGCTCGACGCGTAAGCGCCGGTTTTGGCGATTGACTGGGCGTTGTTTCGCGCGTCGGTGAGGATGGGCTTGGCGTCCTGCTTCAGGCCCTTCTTGAACTCGCGGGGAAGCTCCTTGTTGATCGAGCGCAGGGCCTTGATGGTCTCCTGAAGCCCCTTGGCCTCGATGCGGACGCCGCCGCCGTGAGTGAACGCCATCATTTCCTCCCGCGATTGAAAATCCTGTTTACCCTCGCCCTTCGCGCCTCCATGTCGGCCTTGCGCCCCCGCTCCTCCTGAGCGTCGTAGAACATGTCCACGTACTCATCGAAAACAGCGGGGTACTCGTCGCACAGCCTCGCTAGGTCATACGGCGAGCACCCCGTTCTCAGGCTCAGCGCGGCTATTCGGGGCGCGCGTCCGCTAAAGGGGCGTCGGGCTTGTTGTCCTTGATGAGCACGTCGTAGGTGTCCGCAAGCGCCTCGACGGCCTCATCGAACTCCATGCCGTCAAGGCCAAGCTCCTTGAGCTTCCCGGCGCGAGCCGCCGCGACGTAGGCCCACGCGAAGTCGAGGCGGTTCTGGTTGGTGACGCGATCCGGCCAGCCTGCGGCCTTCTCCTGCGCCTCCCAGAGGGCGGAGCGGCCGCCCTCGATCTCGAAGCTGGTGCCGTCCTCCGGCTTGGTGAACACGAAGGCGTATTTCATAGCTGCTCCTTACTCGGTGATGTAGCTCTCTGTCTTGTTGACGATGGTCACGGTGACGGGGGTGCCGTCGGCGGAGTCGATGCCGATGTCATCGGCGCTGAACTCGACCTCTGCGGCGTTGCCCTCGGGGTCGACCTCCGGCATCTCGAAGTTCCACGGCACGTTGGTGAACGCGACTTCGAGCGTGCAGTTGGCGTCGGCGGAGTGGGTGAACTTCCACAGCGCGGAGCCGTACACGATCTTGGAGGAGACCTTGGTGCCGTCGGCGGCGCCGGTGAGGCACTTGCGCATGAGCGCGAAGTCCTCCGGAACGACGGTCATGTTCACGGAGGTGGTCAGCTTGCCCTCGGCGAGGATGGTGGGCACGACCTGCCCCGCCGCGCGCTTCGCCTCAAGGCTGTTGGACATCTCGAAGCTGCCCTGCGTCACGGTCACGTCAACGGGGGTCTGGCTCGCGGTGTCGATCTTGAAGTCGCCGCCGGTGGGCACGAAGTAGCCGTCGAAGCACGAGGGGTTGACCACGTCGCCCCAAGACTGGAAGAGCGTCGCGTCGACGCCCGCTGCGGTAACGCTGATGTCGAGCGGGGCGTTGCCCTCGAAGGTGAGGCCAAGCGTGTCGATCTTGCAGCCGTCCACCTTGTGCACGGTCTGCTGGGCGGTGTCTCCGATCTGGCCCCAGAAGGTCAGGAGCGGCAGCACCGAGCCGAGCGTGATGACGTGCTTGTGGTAGCCGGACTTCCCTTCAACGGGCGTGGAGACGATGTTGCCCATTGCGGCGAGGCAGTAGAGCGCGAGCGAGTCCGCGTAAGCGAGCGTCTCGAAGTCGACGCCCATGTTGACCTCGGAGACGTAGGCACCGTTGGCGGCGTTGGCGCGCAGGCCGCACGCCACGGCCTTCTGCTCGATGGTGCGCTCGGGGTTGACGAGGCCGCCGCCAGTCAGGCCGTGCTTGATGGTGGGCTGGGTGGCCGGGGTGTCTCCGTCCTGAAGCGCCACGCCCAGCATGCCGATGGAAACGTTAATCATCGTTGGTCTCCTTCTTCCGTGCGGCGGCGCGAACCGCCCCCTGCTCCTTGAGCGCCCTCACGAGCGCATCGGGCGCTTTCACCTGCGCGCCCTTCTTGAACCGATACGGGTGCCCGTTGAAGAACACCGCTACATCCTTGGTGGCGATCACTGCACTACCTCCCTGAACTTCTGCGGGCACTTGGCGAAAACGGAGCACTGCACGCCCACGGATGCAGCGGCCATGTGGTACTTGGAGCTGTCGCCGGAAACCCCGGCGGCCTCGATGGACGGGAACGAGTTGTCCACGGTCATGCGGAGGCGCTGGTCTGCCATGACCGCGTTGAAGACCGCGTCCACGTAGGCGAGCAGCGTGGCTGATGCCGTCGCTTGGTCGGAGTGCCGCGCGAAGCACATCACGTGAACGGTGAAGTCGAGCTGACCGTCACCGGGAACGGCGCGCCCGCCCATGGTCGCGGTGTCAACGATGGAATCGACCGCGATGTAGAACGGCGGCTCGCTGGTCGGGAACCCGTCGTAGACCTTCGGTGCCTGCACGCCGGGGTAGAGGTCGGCGAAGCCCTCGGCTACCTTGGCCATGCGCCGGTACAGCTCGTCGCGCGCCTCCTTGAACGTCACCATACGAGGTTCGCCCCCCGTCCGAACTGCTCGATTGCCGCGTTTACCTCCGGGATGTCGGTGGCGCCGTCCTGCCCTGCGGTCGTGAAGCGGATGAACCCGGCGTCGGTGCTCTCGCCCGTGGCCCCGATGGGGCGGTTGGACGGTCGCAGCATGTAGGCCGCAAGCTCCAAGACCGCGCGGGACACCTGAGCCGGAAGCTCCTCGTAGCCGTAGACGTACTCGACCCAGCACGGGCGCGGGAAGCACGCCACGGGCACCGCTTGGCAGTCGCTCGCAAGCTCGTAGCCCTCGGTGAGCAGCTCCCGCACGTCGCCGTGTTCGAGGGTCACGCACCGCTCGCGCCCGTAGTCCTTGGTGCGCCCGATCCGTGCCACGAAGGAGCGGCGGGCGTTGCGCTCGAACACGTCGGTCGCGGCCTGACGCGCTTGGAAGAGCGTCTCCTCGGGGAGTTTGTCGAACTCGTCCTGACCGTCGCCGTAGCCCTTGAGCGCGTCGAGCCTGAAGTAGTGGCGGGACACCACCTCGATGTAGGTGGTGAAAAGCGTCTCGCCGCCCTTCTTCCAGTCGATGCGGGCGGTGTCCGGGGCCTTGAGCGTCGGCAGCGTGACGGCGTTGTCCTCAACGGGAAGACCCTGCTCCCCGCCGAAGCGGGGGCGCAGGGTCGCGGAGTCGATCGAGGCGTCTGCCTCAAGCTGCAAGACGGCGGTCTCCGATGCCGCGACGCGGACGGTTGAATCCGGCGCTACGAGCATCAGGCCTCCTCGTCCTCGTCATAGCCCTCGTCGTCCTCGTCCTCGTCCTCAACGGGTTCGGGCTTCGGCTTGGGCTTGGCCTTGCGGCGGGTAGTCTTGGCCTTGGGCTTCTCCTCAGGCTCCGGGTCGAGCAGGCCGCGCGCTGCTGCCTCCTCGTCGGACATGACCTCGCCCTCGAAGGCAACGAGGAAACCGTTCCGGATGACGCGCTTCTTGCTGGTGAACATGACTCCTCCTTACGCGCCCACGCCAGCGGCGGCGGGAGCCTTGTCGAGTTCGGTCTTGGTGGCGAGGCAGAAGGCGTCCGGGTAGCGCACCTGAAGCGCCTTGGTGTGCTCGCCGAGGATGGAAAGCTCGTTCTTGATGAACTGGTCGTTGTAGTAGCCGATCTCAACCGTGGTGCCTCCGTGGATGGCGCGGCGGCGGGCTGCGAAGGAGTCGTACACGAGGATGCCGGGGCAGCTCGCGTCCTCGACCACCTGCATGCCCCAGTACACATCGGAGCCGAGCGTCTGGTACAGGCCGGTCTCGGTCTTGTACAGGTCGATGGCCTCGCGCACCTCCGGGCTGACGGCCACGTGGGTGGGGATGCGGCGGGCGTTGCGCATGACCTTGGTTCGCATCATGCGGATGGCGTCGAAGTACATGCCGCCCATGGCCTCGGTGAAGGTCTGGATACCGGTGACGTTGGTGATTCCCACGATGTGGGTGGAGTCGGAGCCGTTCCAGTACTTGCCGTTGGTGATCTCGTCAAGGTCGAGCAGGAGGTCGTGCTCGATGAGGTCAAGCAGCTCGTCGTAGTCCATCAGGGTGTCCTTGGAGATGGGCACGTAACCCGCGATGGTCTCCTTGTTGGCGACGGCGTCCTTAAACGCGTAGATGACCTGAGCCTTGGTGGCGCTGGTGCCGGAGGTGACGCCAGCCCACGTAGCGGGCGCGCCGCTCTCGTTGGTCTTGTCGCGCTGCTTGTAGGTTACGGAGCCTGCGGCGGGCGTCTCGATCAGGGTGCTCGCGAAGTTCTGGAACACGCCGGGGAGCTTCGCGGGAAGCTCAAGCTCGATCTCGGTGGGAGCGCCCACGGTCACGACGCTGGCGGCGTTGCGCGGGCCGACCTCGGCGGAGTTCTTGAAGCCGACCTGAAGGCCGTGGAACTCGTCGCGGGCACCGAGGATGCGCACGCCGAAGGATTCGTTGTGCGGCTTGGGCTTGGGCGCGTTGCGGAGCGCGTCCTCCTCCTCGATGACGTGGCCGATGGTGATGTCCAGCTGCTCGATCTGGCCCTGGATGACGAGCGCCTTGCTCTCGTCCTTGTCATCCACGGCGCGGCGCTGCTCCTCGGCGAGGCGGTTGCGCTCCGTCCAGAGCTGCTTGGAATTGAGGATTGCCATGTTCTACTCCTTTGTCCGGTAGACCCTGTTTCCCAACACGAGGAGGTGGCACCCCTCGTTTTGCTGCATGGTATTTGCGGCGTGAGATTTGCCCGGCTCGTCCTCCGGCTCGGCGGGCTTGGGGGTGGAAAGCGCCTCGATTGCCGCCTTCGGGGCATGCTTGTAGCGGGCCAGCATGGCCGGGTCGATGCAGGCCGCCACGCGCTGCTCGGTCTGGATGATCTCGTCCGCGAGGCCCGCGTCAACTGCGGCCTGCGCGTCGTACCATGTCTCGGCGTCCATGGCGGAACGCACGTCCTCAACGTCCATGCCGGAGCGTGCGGCGATGATGCCCGCAATGGTTCCGTCCACGGCCTCAAGGCGCTCTGCGGCCACAAGAAGCTCTGCCGCGTTGCCGCTCGTGTAGGTCCATGCGTCATGAATCATCAGCTGCGCGAAGTCGCTCATGATGACCTTGTCCGCCATGACGGCGATGTAGGAGGCCGCCGAGGCCGCGATGCCGTCAACGTATGCGGTGGTCTCGCCCTCGTAGCGCTGGATGGCCGAGGCGATGCCGAAGCCCTCGTACACGTCGCCGCCGCAGCTGTCGATGCGGATGTCGAGCGGCTTGGGACTCAGCTCGTCAAGCGTCGCGGCGAAGTCCTTGGCCGTGTTGCTCGAATCCATGTCCCAGAAGTCGCTCCCGATGGTGCCGTAGAGGTACACCGTCGCGCGCTGGGCCTCATTCTTGATTTGAAACATTCGTGCCTCCTACTCCCGTCTGGCTCCCGTCTCCGGGTTCCTTCGGCTTCTCTGCGTTGGACGAGTTGAAAACGTTCACGGTTCCATCAGGGTTGACGGTTCCGTAGTTCAGCGGGAACAGCGGAAGCCCGATGCCCTCAAGCGGGTCGAAGTCCTCAAGGTCGCGGACGTCCTCGCGCGTGATCGCGCCCAGATAGCCCATCTCGCGGTAGTACTGGGTGCGGGTGGCGTCGTCACCGCGCATGAGGCCCTGAACGCGGAACTTGGCCTGCGCGTTCGGAAGCCCGCAGGACGCGAGAACCGGCTGCAACGCGATCTCGATGCACCGCACGTCGGGCACGATGGTGTCAGTCACGTAGTCGATGTTGGACTGCTGCCCGCCGGCGTAGGTCGTCTGGTCTCCGTCGTAGACCTTCCAAGGCGGCACGTTGCAGGCGCGGCACACCTGATGCAGCACCCACTTCTGCTGCTCGATGACCGACGCGTCCTTCATGGTCTGCTGGTCGGCGACCCACTTGGCCCCGTAGCCGAAGATGGGCGCGCGCCCCGCCTCGGTGATGCCGCTCTTCATATCGATGGCCGTGCGCAGGGCGCTCAGCTTCTTCTCGTCGTTGATGACGTTCCCGGCTGGTAGCTCGACGTGGCCCAGATGGTGGTTCCCGTTGCGGAGCATCGAGCGGTAGAAGCGCTCAAGGTCGAGGCTCAGGCCGATCTCCTCGGCTGCCAGCTTCGCGAGCGACTTGCCCTTGATGCCGTCCTTGGTCACGTGCGTGCAGATGTTGACGACCTCGTGGTTGAAGTACGTCCCTGCGGGCACGTGGTCATCGCCCGGCGCTACGGTGTAGGTGGTGCGGTAGCCCTTCGGCGCGTCGCGGTCGTAGTTGTGCTGGACGGTCGCGGTGATGGGCCAGATGGCCTCGATGCGCCCACGGTTCCACTCGATGAACCAGTAGGCGTTGCCGAACGTGTCACGGCGCAGCACCGTCCACGCCATGAGCGCCGGGGCGGTCATCTCCTCGTTGGCCATGCCGTTGAGGAGCTTCGCGAGCGGATGGTTGGCCAGGCGCTCCGATCCGCTGCGCCTGTGGTTGACCACGCTGAACGGAAGAGACGCCATTGAGCGCGCCTTGGTCTGCTCGCAAGCGGCGTAGTCGATTGACATGAGCGCGCCGTATCCAGCCGGTGTGGGAGCGAACCCCGGCGGAAGGTTGACGCGCACCACGTCTGAAAGCTCTGGCTCCTCGCCGCGCTTGTAGAACATGTCGTAGAAACGTCCCATGCTGCCCCTTTCTTCTGGCGGAATGGTACGGGCGGCGTGAGATTAGTAGATTTCCGGGGCGTCCTCGCTTCCAGACACGAGCTTGTTGTAGGCGAGCGCGGCTATAGCCAAGGCGATAGCGCCGTCTATCTTGGACTTGCGGGAGTCCTTGCCGAATCGCGTTCCGTATGGCTCGCGCTCCTCCTCCACGGTGTTCTCCAAGTGCTGCCGAAGCTTCCTCTCTCCCTTGAGCTTGAGCCGCCTGTCCTTCACGAGGTTCATCACGATCGAGGTCGCTTGGCACATGGTGGCGTTGTTCTGGGCGAAGGACACGGTCTCGATGCCGTACACGTCGTTGAGCTGGCTGCTCATGACTATCATGCGGTTCGGGTCGATGCCAACGACCTCCGGGTAGTGCTCTTGGCACACGCCCGCCACAAGCTCCATGATCTGGTTGAGCGGGTAGTGCCCGGTGTCCTCGTCCGGCGTGTCGAATATCCAGCTTTTCGTGTAGCCGACCATGGTTCCGCGCTTGTTCTTGCGCTCCTGATAGGCCACGATCGCATAGGAGTCGCCAGCCGTAGCGCCGTCGATGCCGATGGTGAACGGACTGTCGAAGTCGAGCTTGTTCGGCCCGCGCTCGCATCGGTCGAGCTGCGCCGTGGTGAAGCACGAGTACGCGTCCCTGTCGGACGGGAAGCGGTTGGCGGTGTAGCGCTCGAACGACCTCTTGGACGTGGCCATTCCGCGCTGGTCTTGGATGCTCTCCCACGTGACCCAAGAGGCGCACATGAGCGGTTCCCAGCTCTCGCGCTTGTCGATGTCCGCGCCGTCATCGAGGCCCAGCCAGTAGAGGTACATGCCGGGGTCGTCGTCGGCTTTCTGCAAGGTGTCCCAAAGGAAGCCCTCGCGCGCGTCGCCTGCGGTGGTGATGCCGATTGAAAGCGGGTTCCAAAGAACCTTCTGGCCCTTCAGCCCGGCGTCCCACACCTTGCTGTCCTTGTAGACGTGCAGCTCGTCAAAGATGAGCACGTTGAAGTGCCAAGACTCAAGGGCGTCCGGCTTGTTGGGAAGCACCATGATCTTCGCGCCGGTCTCGTTGTGGGTGATGACGTCCTTGCCGATGTCCCACTGGCTCTTCCACGTGTCGTTGAGCTTTATCATGGTGGCGATCTTCTCGAAGATGTTGCGCACCTGATCCTTGGAGCTTGCGACCACGCCGTACTGCCCGTTGTGGATGACCTCCATCGTTGCGACGGTGAGAACGGTCGCTGCGGCAAGCTCGGTCTTGCCGTAGCCGGAAGGCAGGCCGATGATCACGCGGCGGAAGCGGCGCTTGAACCTTCCGCCCTCCATGCTCCCCGTTGCGAATATCGGCTTCCAGATGTTCTCGCGCTGGAAGGGTTCGAGCAGGAAGGGCTTGCCGTAGTAGCTGTCGTTGGAGACGTGGTGGCACATGGAGGAGAGGCACTTCTCGTAGTCGCGCGCCATGATTAGGCCCTCGCGCGAGTACGTGGTCTCAGTCCTCCGCATCCTCTATCACCACCTCTGATTCCGGCAGCTCGTATGCCGCGTCGATGCTCTTGAACATGGCTGCTGTGTCCGCCGCCGTCTTGGTCGCGGTCGCGTCCATGAGGCCGATGCGCGAGCGCGCCAAGGGCGATAGGCCAAGCATGTCGGACAGCGCGCGAATCTCTGAGCTTGCCTCCTTGAGGATCGTGAGCGCCGGGTTCTTGCGCACCAAGGGAATCTCGCGCCCGTCGGCGTTCTTGAAGGGCTTGACGCCTATCTTGTCGAAGATGGCTATCTTGCCGTCCTCGGAGTGGATTGCCTGCTCGGCCTGACGCGCCACGGCGTGCCAGTAGGTCAGGAGCCGAAGCGTCGGGATGTCCTGATCGGTGAAGCTGTTCACCGGGGGCGCGAGCCACGCCCATATCTCGCTCTGCACGGGGTCTTCGGCTATGTCCTGCGGCATGAGCACGCCCGAGGAACCCTCGCGCACGGCGAGGCCGTAGGAGTCCGAGAGGCCCCGGCGTATGGCGTTGTGCTTCGGCTTCGCGCCCTTCACAGGCCCTCACCCCTCAGTTCGTCCTCGATCTTCTTGGCAGCCCTGCGCAGCTTCAGGCACAGGGGCGATGACGTGAGCATGGAGGCGCGGGAAAGGTCGCTCGCCGCCACGTGGGCGCGCTGCAAGACCTCAAGCACCTCGTCATAGGTCATGGATGCGGACGGGGCGGGAGCCTGAAGCTCGCCGGTGTAGGCGTAGCCTCTGGCCGCGCGCGAGCGGCACGTGGCGGAGCAGTACCGCGCCGTGCTTCGCTGGGCCTTGAACTCCCGCCCGCATATCTCGCACCGCTTAATCATCGCTATCGCCCGCTATTCCGAACCGCGCGGCAAGGAACCTAGCGGTATCTGCGGAACCCCCCCCCGTACACGATTCGGAGGATGTAATCGGGCACGTTGCGCAGCTTCGGGCTTCGCCTCAGTTTCGCGAAGTGCTCTTCAGTTGGAACCGCCGTCTGTCCTCCCGGCGTCGTGCACAGGTAGTGCGATGCCATCTGGGTTCCGGTAAGCTCGTTGACCTCCTTGGCCCTTATCCCGGTTGACTTGAGCCAGCGGGTGAAGGCAAGGGTCTCCTCCTCGGTGTGGTAGCGCGTGTCGCGTTCGTAAACGGCGGCCTCTTTGACCATCTGAGAGGCGAAGGACTCCTTTGCGAGCATCGAGGTAGAGCCGGGAGACTGGTGAATCGCCTTGAAGCAGTGCGCTGTCCCAACCTCGCGCATTCGCTCGGTCGGTCTGCACTCTATTCCGTTGAGCATCGAGACCGCGTTGAAGCTGTTCCCCCTGAAGCCGGGAAGATCGCCGCAGCCGCAGCATGCGGTGCTGTCACCCATGGGGCGAAGGCGGTTCTCGGCGCAGAAGAATGCTAGGCCGTTTTCGTGGCAGGCGTCACGGATAAGCGCGTAGTGAGCCTCAAGCAGGTCCTCCGTGTAGCAGAAGTCGCCGCGAACCTTCACGAGCCCTTTCTTCCCGCGCTTGAACTTCATCCCCTCGACGGTAACGCCGTAGGCACCGGCCTCGGCGAAGCGTGGTATGTTCGCAAGGAACTCGCGCTTTACTCCGGTGATGTACGGTTGCGCCCTCACGATCACGCGGCGGCAGTTCCCCGCAAGCTTCGAGACCATCGAAAGCCGCTCCTCGAACGTTGGCGCGCCCGGCTCCATCTTGTCGTATGAGGAGCAGACCATCGAGATTTGAACGACGGCGTTGCACTTGCGAAGGAGCGAGATGTACGGCTCCTCGGTTATGAGCTTGCCCTTGGTCGATATGATGACCGGGTGGCCGGTCTCTGCGAACACCTTGAGGCATTCGAGCGAGGCCCCGGCCTTGCGCTCGATGGGTTGGAAGGGATCGGAAAGCCCGCCCCAGTGCAGCGGTATCTTCCAGTCGCACCACTTGGTGACCGCCGTGCGCTTTCCCTCGATGAAGCTCCTGAGCTGCTTAGCGCAGTTCTTCATCGTCACCTTCTCGATGTCCACCTTTGTGCGGGCGAAGCAGTACTTGCAACCATGCGAACAGCCGGAATACGTGTCGAGCCTGATGGGGTACTCGCACAGGACGGCCTGAGAACCGCACTCTACTCCCATTCCTCCGCCTCCTTGATGATCCGGGCGGAAAGCTCGTCGCGACCGATTGCCTTCACGTAGGCCTCAACGCTGTCTTTCACGTCGATGGGAAACACGAGCGAGAACGAGAACGTGTCGCCGTTCCCCTTTGTGGCGTTGGTGGCGAAGTCCTCCGTCATGAGGTCTTCGATTGCATCGACGCTTGCTCCCTTGTACAGGTACTCATCGAAGCCGAAGGACTCCCAGTCGGCGTTCAGGTTGTCCATGTCCTCGGTAAGGGTCTCGTAGTCGAAGCCGCTTGAAAGCGTCGTCTGGTTGTGGACGTGCGTGTAGGCGCGCCGCTGCTCGTCCGAGAGGTGGTCAAGGGAGATGACGGGGGCCGTTTCGATGCCCAGCTGCTTCAGCGCTAGCACTCGCCCGTGGCCCTCAACGATCTCAGGCTCTCCGTTCTCGTTGTGCCACACGGCAATGGGGTCGCAGTTGCCGAACTCGCTTATCGAGGCGGCTATCTGGTCTACTTGCTTCCTCGTGTGGATTTTCGCGTTGTTTGCGTACGGAACGAGGGTTTCTACGGGCGTTTCCTCGATCTTTAGGTCTGGCATAGGGCGCAAAACGGCCTCCTTTCGTAGGGTGAAAGGAGGCTATCGCGGGTGTGAGATTTAGCGTTGCGTTTTTTGGCGTCTTAGCGTTGCGCCCTCGCTCAGGCCCCCCGAACCTCCAATTTCGTGGCGATAGACGCCGGGGGGTTGCGCGCGGGGTATGAGGAGGCGTTTCGGGTTTTCCAAGGGGTTAGGGGGTCTTGCGCCTGAGCTTGGCGTCCTTCAGGCCGTGGCAGCTCTTGCAGCGCAGGGCTAGGTTGGCCGGGTCGTTCGTGCCTCCCTTGCACAGCGGCACGATGTGGTCGACCTCTCCTCCCATGCCCGCAGTCCTCCACCGCTTGCCGTCGTGCCATGCGCATACCCTGCCGCAGTCGGTGCACCTGCCCTTGGTTCTCGCTATCGCCTGCTGCCTCGCGGCTTGGTACTCGGCGCTTGAGTAGTTGCGCCTCCACGGCTCGCGCTTGGCTCTGGCCTTGTCGCCTTGTGTCGGCTTGCGCTTGGGCCTCGGCCTGCATGCGCAGCGCTGGCCCGCCGGTACGATGCGCCCGCAGTGCGGGCAGTAGGTGCGCATGCGGCTCATTGCCCGGCCTCCTTCAGCAGCTTCTTGGTCTCGTGTATCGTGATCTCTAGCGCCCGCGCTATCTCGCCCAAGGTGCAGCCTATGCGCCGCATCCTCTGGGCGTGCTTGGCCAGCTGCTCGCGCGTCCTCTGCTCGTTATCCATGGCGCTCTCCCGGCTGCGTGTTCTTGCTCGTGAGGTGCCACGCATGGCAGTAGGGGCAGCGGTACCAGTCCTGCCCGTACCGTGCCCCTACCCTCATCGCCGCAAGCTCGCTGTAGAACGCGACCTTCTGCGTGCATGTGCGGCGCTTGCGCTTGGTGCGCCTTCTCTTGTGGTGCCTGCTGTTTCCCATGGCCATGCCTCCTTTGGCTGGATGGTATGGCCAGCGCAAGACCTAGAACCTTCCGCGCCTTCGGTTGCGCTCCTCGCAAGCCCGCATGATCGGCTCCATGTCGTGCACGCCCAGAGCTGCAACGAGGTTGAGCGTCGCCTGTATGACATCTGCGCACTCGTCTATGACGTCTCCTGTCGCAGCCTTTACGGAAGGCTTGAACGGTACCGCTCTCGGGTCTTCGTCGGTGCGGTCGTAGAAGACGAGCTCCTCGTTGAGCCTCTGCCAAGCGCCGAAGACCTCGGCAGCCTCCTCCAATGGTTTGAGCGCCTGTGCCTTACTTGCATCCAAGTCCTTGAACACCGCCACGCTTCCAACGTTCACCGATTCCATACGCACCCCTTGCAGCCCTCGTCTTCATCGTTCTGCATGTCGATAAGATGCTCGTTGATCCAGTTGGCGCACTGCGCCGTTCCGCACGTCTCGCCCAACTCGTCCAGCATCTGGTTCTGGCACACGCCGTAGTCGCAGCACACCTCAATGAAGCGGCATTCGCTCCAGTTCTCTCCCTTGGCCATGGCTACGCCTCCAAAGCCTTGAGCGCCCGGCGGGCGTTGTCCGTGAGCTGCCGCTGCCACGCGCCGTTCTTGGGCGACCACCTGAACCCGTTGGCCTTGAGCCTTTCGCGCGTGCCGTCCTTAGGCTTTCCGCCGAACACGAGCTGAAGCCGCATGATGTCGGCGTTCTCCACCACGGTGCAAGGCTCGCCGTTGATCTCGGTCTCGCGGTCTTCGGTGCCGGCCTCCTTCTCGCGCTGAAGCTCGGCGATGCGCGCGCGGGTGCGCTTGATCGTGGCGAGGTTGTTCGACAGCTGCCACGACGGGAAGGGCTGGCTCATGCCGAAGCGCTCCATGTCGTGCCTGACGTGCTCGGCCTCGTCGTGGTCTACGCCGTCGAAGCCCTCAAGCGTGCCGTGCTTGCGGTAGTGGGCGTTGGCGCGCTTCATCATGTCCTGACGATCCTCTAGCCGCTTCGCCTTGGCCTCAAGCCTTTCGAGCGCGTTCGGGTCGCCCGCTTGTATGCCGCCGGTTCCGATGGACGCGATGCGGCGCTTGATGCCCATGACCTTCTCGTAGCGCTCCATGTGCGAGCTTCGGCGGGCGTTCTGGCGCTCCTTCTTGCGAACAGGGAAGTTCCCGCCGCCCGAAACGAGGATGCTGGGGCACATCGCGTCGATGCGGTAGCCCTCGTTCAGCCACTCTGCGTACTTGCGGGCGAACCTGTCTGCGAGCGCGTAGGCCTTCTCCGCAAGCTCGGGGAACCGCTCGGCCTGCTCCTCGGCCATTCGGTAGGCCTCGTCCACCTGCGCGCGGTAGCCCTCGGTCTCGCTGCCGGCCTTGAACTCGCGCATGCTGTTGGCATCGTGGGCCATGCGCGCATCCGCCTCGTTTATCTCGTAGTACCTTGCCATGATAGAATCCTTTCGTCCGGCGGGGCCTAGCCGCCAAGCTCTCGGCCCCGCCCGCATTGTCAACTCAGCCGGCGATGATGTCTCTGACGAGCATCACGATCTGGTAGCCCAAGAACACCGTCAGCCCGTCGAGCGCCAAGCACGCCAGAACGAGGAAGAGGCACCCCATGCAGCCCATGGGCTTGCTATCCTCGGTGACCCCGGCCTTCCACTCGTCCTTGCTCAGGCTCATCGCGGCTCACCTTCGATTACCGTCGGCAGCACGTCGCTCGCCATGTCCATGCAGGCCTCGCACCTCGCCCAGTCCGGTTCCGGCCCGCTGATGGCCTCAAGGGCCTCGGTGAGGTGCTTGCGCGCGGCTTCGATGCGGATGCGCGCCTTCTCCGCCTTGACGTCTTTCATCGTGTCTCCTTTCACGCTGCGAGCGACAGAAAGCAAAGGAACGCAAGCCCGAGGGCGAGAAGCTTCAACGCCCTCAGCACCGCGTAGACGATGGCTGCCGGAACGCTCACGGCGGCAGCTATCGCGATTGCGAAAAGCAGCCTTCTCACTCGTTTTCCTCGTCCTTCTCGGCCTCGGCGTCCAGCTTGTCGGCGTACTCGATGAGCCGCTTCTTGAGCAGGTCGAGGCCGAACCTCTCAAGCTCATCCGCGCGGTATGCCGGGAAGTACTGCCCCGTGCACGCCTTCTCGGAGTCCTTGGCCACGCGGGCCTCGGCGAGGTTGCGCCCGTTGTCCCAAACGTCCATGACGAACGTCTGGGTTCCGGTACGGAGCTGGCAGGGCCAGATGCGCGTCTCAACGCTCATGGCCTCGTTCCTGCTCCAACCGACGCGCTTGCGGGCCACCTCGCGCAGGCCCTCATCGCTTGCGGCCTTCTCGCGCGCCTCCTCAGCCGTAAGCCCAAGCCCGTTCTCGCTGTGCTTGAAGTCGTAGACTTCCTTCACCGTGAGATAGGCCGTCTCGAACGGCTCGTTGAGCTTGACGATCTGCACCTGCCTCGGCTCGATCTCGCCGTCGGGGCTTTCAGCCTTCTTGGCGTCCGCCTCGCTCTTCTCGCGCTCAAGCTCCGCGATCTTTCCGCGAAGCACCTCGTTCGCTTCCTCAGCCGCATGAAGCTTGGCAAGCACGTACTCCTCGCAAGTCCTGATTTCCATTTCAAACCCTTTCCCTGATGGTGATGATCCTGCCGGTATCCCGGTCTTCAATCTCCCAGCGCCCGTAGTCGTAGAGGCCGGGATGGTGCGGGGGGAACAGCTTCAGAAGAAGCCCGTCCCACCACTGCTGCTCGAACTGGATGTTGTCCCACACCCAGCGGGTAACGAAGCGCGCCGCGCCGTGGAACCCGTCGTGGCACCCCGTGGTGCCCGAGCCGCATAGGGCGAACAGCGGGCTTCTCAGGCTCCACTTGCCGTTCGGCGTGACGAGGTTGAAGCGCTCGCCGCGCCCCCTCGGTATCACGTGGTGGCAGCTCATGGCTGGCTTTCCGCAGATGCAGCACCACTCCTGCGTGCGCTCGTAGTCCCTCGCGCCCTTGCCGGTGTATCGCGCGCCCACGTGGGGCTTTCCGTAAAGCTCGGCCCTCTCCAAGGAGTGGCCCTGAAGCTGTCCCATCGAGATCATCGGAGCCTCCTGTCCGGCCCAGTCACCTCGATGCGCTCGCAGGCCCCGCCGAGCCTTGAGGCGATGCGAGCTCCGGGCATGCCGCCCCAAAGCTCGCGCAGCTGCCCGAGGCTGTAGTTGCTCGTGACGATGGTCGGAAGCCCCTCGGCGGTTCTGGCGTCTATGAGGCCCGTGAGCGTCTCGATGGCCCAATCCGTGGGGCGCTCGGCCCCCAGATCGTCAAGCGCCAGAAGCGGAACGGTCTCGGCCCTTCTCAGGGCGTCGCGGTCTCCTCCGTTGAAGCCGTCGCGGATGCTGTCCAGCAGGTGCTTGGCGCTCACGAGCTTCGCGGGCGGCTTGGTGCCCTTGGAGCGCTCGACGGCGACGCGCACCGCATGGGCCGCCGCGTAGGTCTTGCCGCGCCCCGGCTCGCCCCAGAGGTACGCGCCACGGCCCCGCTCCACGATCCTGCACACGCGCTCGCCGATGTCGCTCTGGGCGCGCATGTAGCCGCCTCGAAGCCCGGCCTTGCGCAGCCTGCACTCGCGGGCCTTGCGCATCATCTGGCGGTACTCGTCGGTCTGCTCGAAGGGCACGGGCTTGGCCGGTTCGATGCCCTCCGGCACGTCGAGGCCCTTGAGCGCGTCAGAGATTCGAGTACTCGTCATGGCTGGCCTCCTTCCTGTCGCCCTGCCGCTTCTGCCATGTGGTGCAAGCCGCCTGCCACGACTTCATGGGGTTGCGCCCGACCTTCCAGCCCTTCGACTCGTAGAACGCCACGAAAGCCTCCGGGTCGAACGTGTAGCCCTTCTCCGCGCAGTAGGCGCGAACCTCGTCAACTGAGGGCGGGACGAACCTCTTCTTTGGCTTGGTATGGTTTGGCTTGGTATGGTTTGGTTTGGGTTCGGCATCTTCCAAACCCCCGTTTTCGGTTTCCAAAACCCCCGTTTCGATGTAATCGCAAGCGAGGTTTGAGAACTCGGAAAGGGGGGTTTCGCTGTTTGCAAAGGGGTCTTTCGAGTCGCTTGAAGCACCCTTATTGTTTCCGCGTCCCCCCGTTCTACCGCTCGAAATGGCGCGCTTGGAGTTGTCGATGTCCTCGCGCAGGCTCTCGAAGATGGCATCAAGCGGCCACTCAAGCTCAGGCTCGATGCCGTAGGTGCCGTACTGGGCCAAGGCCCAGAGGATCGCTCCTCGCTGCTCCTCCGGCACCTTGGCCACCGTTGCGGTGAGCTTCGGAAACCATGTGAACTTGGCTTCCTGCATGACCTAACGCTCCCAGTAGTAAGCGCCCTCAAGCGCGTTGACGGACACGGTTGCGCCGGTGCCGATAAGCGCCTCGATGACATCAAAGCGGAGCGCGTCCACCTCGGGGTGCTCAACGAGGAAGCACATGGCGATGTGCTGCAAGCGCTTGTAGCTGAACTCCGGTTCCTTGACCTCGCCGCGCTGGCGCTTCGCCGTCACGATCACGAGTACGGTCACCTCGCCGTCCTTCACAACGACGTCGGCGGTTCCCTCGTCGCACACGTACTTGCAAGCGCCATCGGCCTTGAGGCCCTTGGAGTTCAGGTGCGCGATGGCTGCGAGGTGCGCGATTGAATAGGTGTTCATGGTCTCCTCCTAGAACGGGCAGTCGTCGTCGTAGACGTCTGCGGGCTGATCCTCTGCGGCCTGCCCCGTGCGCTTGCCGCCTTGGAAGTCGATGTCCTCGCCGATGACCTCAAGCTTGCTGCGCTTCTGGCCCTCCTTGGTCTCCCACGTGTTCTGGCTCAGCCTTCCGGCAATGGTCACGTGGGAACCCTTGGCGAGGTACTTGGCGATGCTCTCGGCGCGGTTGCCGAAGAAGATCACGTCGACCCAGTTGGCCTTGTCCGACCACTCGCCGTTGACCTTCTGGCGCGTGTTCACGCACACCGCGAGGCTGCACACCTGCGTGCCCAACGCGGTTACGCGAAGCTCCGGGTCGCGCCCGAGGTTGCCGCTAATCGTCACTCGATTGATGCTCATCCGTCTCCTCCTTGCTGTGGTCTGAGTCCTTGGCGATCTGCGCGAGGTACTTGCCCCACTCGGTCACCTGCCCAAGGGTCAGGTCGCCGGGCTGCACGTCCCCGAAGCTGGCCTTGTACCAGCTGTCAAGACCGCTTTCCTTCACGCCCTGAGCCATGCACTGGGCCTTGAGCTGCAAGCAGCGCGTGAGCCACTTCTTCTTGTCGGGAGCGGCCTGAGCCTTGCCGGTTGTGTTCCCCAGCGGGTGGTTGCGCGGGTTTGCCGGAGGCGTTGTGCCGCCCGCTCCGGTGTCTCCGTCCGTGTCGTCATCGCCAGCGAGGCCGAAAGCCTTGAGCAGCGAATAGCGGCGGGCATATGTCTCGCGCTTGCCGAACTCCTGCGGGTCGCTGTCGTACTGGTATGGGGTCACATCGAGAACCTGCTTGGTTTCCCCGTACATGACCGCCGTGTGGAGCAACATGCCGTTCTCCACCACCTCTGAGTACTGCGAGAGGAAAACGCCGTTCTCGTTGAGTGCGGGGCGAACCACATCGAGCACCGCGTCAAGCGTGGTGTAGTTGTAGGTGTACTCGCCGCCGGTGCGGGTGCGAACCTTCGCGGTCTTGTCCTTCTTGGGGTTCTGCATCATCTTCTGCGCGGCACACAGGGCCTCCGCGAGCGTCTTGGTCTCGGCCATCACTGCACCTCCGTGAGCTTCCTGTAGTGGTCGCAGAACTGGCAGGCGGAGCAGTAGTCCATGCACTTGGGGTCTTCGCCGGGGCGGTGAACCACGTAGAACTTGCCCTTGCCGTTGGCGCTCTCCTGCTCCATGCGGGCTTTCGCCTCATCCTCGCTGTCAAAGAGGCGGATGGCGGTCTTGCGGCCCTCCTTCATGACGGCCCACTTGTCGGCGCGGTGCCAGCGCTCGCTCTCGGTGCACATGGGCAGCTGGTCGTCTGGAAGCTTCTCGGCTTCCTCGATCTCCTCGAAGCGCTTGGCGAGCCACTCGCCGCACCGCTCTATCTGCTCGTCGGTGAAGTCCCACCCCACGCGCCAGACGGGGTGCTTCGGGTAGTCGGCCTTGTTCTTGGCGTCGCTCTTCTTGTGATCCTTGAGCAGCGCAACGATCTCGCCGCGATGGGCGTCGAAGCCTATCTGCCGAAGCATCCAGCAGTAGATGAGGGTCTGCTTGCGCCAGTCCCCAAGCTCCTCGTCATCCTTTGCGCCGAAGACGGCCTTCCAAGCCGATGCCGTCTTGTAGTCCGTGACGGTGCCCGTCGCATCGTCGTAGAGGTCGAATATGCCGCTCAGCTGGTAGCCGTTGGGCATGTCGATGACGAGGTGGTTCTCCTTGAGCTGGGTCTTGGTCTCCTTGGCGTTCTGGAGAATCTGGTGCACCGCCGAGCCGAAGACGGCCCACACCATGTCCGCCACGTCCTGAGTGATCTCGTCGTCGTGGCGGCGCTGAAGGATGGCCTCGCGTGTGCCCTTCAGAAGGGCGGTCACGCTGTAGCGCTTGGGCGTGTACTTGTAGTCGCTCTCCGCAGCCGAGACGAACGGGCGCGGGAGGTTAAGGGAGTTGGTGAGGTTCACGCCTAGCACCCCCCGAACAGAATGCCAAAGATGGCCTTCAGCTCGTCGCGCCGTTCCTCGATCTTCTGCATGTCGCTGCGCACGTTAGCCAGCGCCTTCTCGACAACGTCCTCGGGGTACTTGGCGATGATCGCCTCGCAGATGGCGATGGTGTTGTACGCGGACTGGCACATGTCCACGTCTGCGCTGCGGGTCTCGTCCGCATCGTGGGTGAGCATGAACACGATGTTGCTCTCCACAACGCCTGCGGCCTTGTGCAGGTTGTCGTGAAGGTCGTGCAGGTCGACGCCGTTCATGATGTTGCGCTCAAAGTACTTCATGGTTAGTTGCTCCCTTCGGTGAGCATGTGGTCTTCGTCTTCAATGGGGTCGTAGATTTCGCCGGTCTCGGCGTCCACGTTGGCGGGGCGCTCATCGTCAAACGGCAGCGGCTCGGCCTCGTACTCGTTGCCGAAGTCAAGCTCCTGCTGCTCGCTCTCGATGGTCAGAACCACGGTGCGGCCCGCCTGCTTGATGACGTCGAAGGCACCAGCCGCTTCGGTAAGCACCTCGAGCTGAAGGACGGCGACGCCGCCCTTGACCGTGGCCTGCTTGAAATGGGCCTTGATGGTGGTGTTCATCTGGCCTCCTTCTCGTATTTCTCGCTGTAGTACTCGACGCGCACCCGGATAAGGCACTCGTCGCTGTAGGGGGTTCTGGGGTCGAAGGTCACGCCGAGCTGCGTGATCTGGCAGTCATCGCGGTAGGCCAGCCCGTTCAGGCTGTCGCAGATGACCTTGGCCAAGTTGTCCGCATCCGGCTTCATGAGGTCGGGACGCCCCGCCCAGTACTTGGGGTTGCTCTTGGCCAAGGGGCGCTGAACCTCGATGAACACGCGCACCTCGGTGGCGAAGTCCTTCCAGCGGTCGCCCGCTGCGGCCTCCCACTGGCGCTTGATGGACTTCTCGGCGTGCCGGGTCTTGTCCGGCGTGTAGGTGCGGAAGCGCTTCGTGTCGAACTTCGGTCGCTGCTTGGTGGGAACCTCCGGAAAGCACATGACGCACTCGGCCACGCCGACGCGCTTGGTCTTCCAGCTCATCGGAGCACCGCCGTCGTGTAGCCGTCGGCGTCGCTGCGCGCGACCCTCATGCGGATGGTCTTGTCCTGCTCCATGGCGATGCGTGCGAGGTACGGCGCGAGGTGGTTGGGCAGCTCGATGCTGAACTTGATGCGCATGCCGTAGAGCGCGCGGTTGGGGCTTGCCTTGCCGTCGTGGGTGCGGGCGCACTCCGCGCGGGCGTTGTCCTTGTACCATCCGAACTCGACGGGATGGGCCTTCACCCAAGCCCTAGCGTCAGCCATCCGCTGCTCGCCCTTGGGGTCTAGCCCCGGAAGGGCCATCTGGTTGTCCGGGGTCTCCATCTTCCTCATGCGACCATCCCCTGTGCGGTCGCAACCGCAGCGTCCATGGTGGGGATGACCCAGAGCCACAGGATCAGCCCGCACACGAGCGCCGCGACGCCGATGCCCAGAAGAAGCCCGGCCTTGAACGCCCGCATCTGGTTTTCCCGCTCGATTTCGGCAGGTATGCGCATCGTATGAGCCGGCATGCGCGTCTGGCGTGTTACGCTGTTCGTGGCCTGTCGGCCGTTCCGGGCGCTCAAGTTGTGGTAGACGGGGGTGCCCGGATATTTCTTTTGCTTGGTCACGTTCTCTCCTTTCCGATGTTTCCGCAGGTAACTGAACGGTTCTCATTTACTTCTCAGTTTCTTGAGCGTTTTCTTGTGCCTATGCTTGGCGCTGTATAGGCGCTGGCGCTCGCGGTTGACCCTCTCCTCCCGCCTCACCTCCTCTTCCAACTCGCGCACCTCTTCCGCGATCTCCTCGTTCCGCAGCTCCTTCGAGCAGGACGCGCACCACCCCGTCTTCGGGGAGAGAGGCTTCCTGACGCGCATGCCGCACTTCGGGCACTGCCAGACCTTGCGGAGGGAGATTCCGTATCGGCTGGCCTGAACCTCGACGGCGTGGGGCGAGCACCCTAGGGCCTCGGCTACTGCCTCCGCCCCCTCGTCTGCGTGGTCGCTGAGGTACTTGAGCTTTTTGGTGGTCCACTTCACCTGACCGGCTCACCTTCTTCGAGCCACCTCAGGTAGAGCGCAATGAGGGCTTCGCGCATGTACTCGATGCGTTCGCTTGATTCCATGGCGAGTTCCTAGCAAGGCAGCTGAACGACCGCGAGCTGATAGAACTCGTCAAGGGACATGCCGAGGGCGCGCGACAGGTTGAAAGCCTCTGAAAGGCTGAACTCATTCGAGCCGCGCATCTTGTTAAACAACGAAGAACGGCTCATGCCGAGCTTGTCGGCAAAAGCTCCCATCGTCATCTGGTTGGCCTCGACATACTGGCCTACCTTCTCTTGCAGGGTCATGCTTCTCCTTTCTCTCGCGTACAAAACTTTGTACGCCCTTTAGTATTGTACAAAGTTTTGCACCGTGCAATACTTTGTACGTGTAAATAATTGGACTCTAGGAGAGGCGTGTAATGGAGTACCGGGATGTGCTAGCGCACTACCTTGAGCAGAAGGGGATGACGCCCGCCGAGCTTGCGCACGCCATTGGCTCGCCACGGTCTACGATCAACGCGCTTTTGAAGGGAAGGGCAAAGGAGCCAACGCTGGGAAAAGCGAAGGCTATAGCAGACGCCCTTGGTGTTTCTCTTGAGGAGATGGCGCAAATGACATACGGCGGTGATGGCAAAGATGCTTGATGAAAAGTTCGCAGTTGAGTGGTGGTTTGAGGACAAAAGCCCTTGGGTCAATTGTGGTGATCGCCTGTTTGAAAGCAGCTGTACGAGGTCTGTTTACGATGATGAGAGCAGAAGCTTTAGTGATGTGGTTGCCCTCGGCCTTTTTACGCCAGATAACGAGCTGGTTGGATATGTCCCTAAAGAACTAGAGGCTTCAGCACGAGACGCAATGTCATCAGGCCTTGAAACGGTCGTTGTTGAGGAATACGACGGTGAGCTGAACTATGCCCCTGTTGTTCGCATGACAGACTCAGAAGCAAGAAGCGCCGAGCTAAAGCAAAGTGAAGACGCTTCAAAGAAAGGCACCAGAAGCGCTTATCTTTTTGCCGCGCTTGTCACCCTTGCCATATGCGCCGTTATCGGAGTTGTTCTTGGGAACCTGATAAGCGCCATAGGATAAAACGAAAGCCCCGGTGCGTCCGCCAAGACACATCACCGGGGCTGCAAACAAAGGCCTCGAAAGGAGGCATGAACATTATGTCACAGAAGACCGCCGTTCTCTACGCGCGGTTCTCGTGCTCCAAGCAGCGCGAGGCGTCCATCGAAGACCAGCTGAGGGTCTGCCGTGACTGGTGCTCCCGCGAGGGCTACGCCATCGTCGCCGAGTACTGCGACTATGCGATTTCAGGGCGCACGGACGACCGCCCGCAGTTCCAGAAGATGATCGCCAACGCGGGTGAGTCAGACATCGTCCTCGTCTACATGATGGACAGGTTCAGCCGCGATCCGTTCGACGCCCCCATATACAAGCGCGAGCTTCAGGCCCACGGGGTGAAGCTGGTTTCCGCCCTTGAGGCCATACCCGATTCCCCCGAGGGCATCATCTACGAGAAGCTCCTTGAGGGCCTTGCCGCGTGCGAGTCCCGCAAGACCTCGATACGCTCGCGCCGTGGCATGGAGGGCAACGCGCTTCAGTGCAAGACCAACGGCGTGCGGTGCTTCGGGTACCGGACGGGCGATGACGGGCGCTATGAGATCGTGCCGGAGGAGGCGGAGATAGTCCGCGAGGTCTTCCGTCGCAGGACGCACGGCGAGTCCGTCAACTCGATAGCGATGGACTTGCGGCAGCGCGGCGTCGTGTCGAGGGCGGGCAACCCCATAAAGGACACGTTCGTGAACAACATGCTCCACAACGACAAGTACCGGGGCATCTACTCGTGGGGTGGGATAACCCAGAAGGACGGCATGCCGAGGATAATCAGCGAGGAGGTCTTCATGAAGGCTCAGAGGGTGAAGGGCAAGAAGCAGCGCCAGAACGAGCAGTGGGGGGACTTCGCGCTTTCCGGGCGCGTGATCTGCTCGGCGTGCGGGCGCAACATGCGCGGGGTGTCGGGGCGCGGCTCCTCGAAGCGGAAGTACGAGTACTACGCCTGCGGCAGCTGCAAAGAGGTGAAGCCCGTCCGCCGCGACTGGCTTGAGGGGCAGATCGTGAAGGCGCTGAGGGAGCTGCTGTCGCAGCCGGAGGAGGCGCGCAGAATCGCCGAGATGTGCGTTGACGGCGGTGAGCCTAAGGAGATAGCCGAGGGGCGCAAACGGGCCGCAGCGGCGCTGAGAGCCGCCCAGACGGGCCTTTCCAACATCCTCAAGGCGGTGGAGCAGGGCATCGTGGTTCCCGGAACCAAGGAGAGGGCCGAGGAGCTTGAGGCGCAGAAGGATCGCGCCGAGCGCGAGCTGGCCATGTACGACCGCAAGCGGATAGACCCGGAGAACTTCGCGCGGTTCCTTCAGTTCGGGGCCACGCTCACCGACGAGCTTCTCCTTGACGCCTTCGTGTATCAGGTGATGGTGTCGGACGATGCCGTTGTGGTGACGATGAACTTCGACGCAGAAAGCAACGAACCCGCAAGACTTGAGGTCTCACGGGTTCGTACTTTTTTCAAATGGTGCCCCCAGCGGGATTCGAACCCGCGATATCCACCTTGAAAGGGTGGCGTCCTTGGCCGCTAGACGATGGGGACAGCGGGAAAGAGTATAGCAGACTTTTTTAGCCGTTCACATATCGTTGGCAAACTGAAAAACCACCACAAAGGTGCCTGTCCCCTGTGGTGGTGGGGTGCTAGGGGAGGAGCTTCATGGCGGCGTCGTGGGCGGCGTGCTCGTAGGCGTCGTCGAGAGGCTTGAGCGGCAGCAGGGCGTTGGCCTGCGCGTCGCCACGGCGCTCGAGGGCGTGCGCGATCAGCCAGTCGGCGAGCTCGGGGTTCTTGGGTAGTGCCGGTCCGTGCAGGTACGTGCCGATGACGCTCTTGTAGATGAGGCCCTCAAGGCCATCATCGCCGTTGTTGCCGGTGCCCGTGACGACGGACGTTCCGAGCGGCGTGGCATCGGCGTCCAAAAGCGTGCGGCCGCCATGGTTCTCGAATCCCACAAAGGGCTCAGGTGCCAGGTCGGTTTTGACGGCTACGTTGCCGATCAGGCGGTCGGAGCCGCGTACGGTTTCGGCGGCAATGACCCCCAGACCCTCGATGCGATCCTCGCCCATATAGTACGAACGGCCGAGCAGCTGATAGCTGCCACAGATGGCAAGCAGCGAGCCGCCATCCTCAACATAGGCCGCGACCTTGTCTTTTTGGGCGAGCAGCTCGTGTGCCACGGCTAGCTGGTCGCGGTCGGAGCCGCCACCCATCATGACGATGTCGGCGTCGGTGAGATCGAGCGCCTCGCCCATGCGGACCTCGTCCACGCGCACGGGAATGCCACGCCAGGCGCAACGGCGCTCGAGCGCGATAACATTGCCGCCGTCGCCGTAGAGGTTAAGGGCATCGGGATACAGGTAGACGATGCGCAGCGGGCGCGAAAGCTCGACTGGCGCGATGCTGACAGGAAGAGCGCTGCCGTCGGCACGGGCTACGGCGCGCCCGGCAACAGCGTCGGCGGTGGCGCCTTTCAGCCCGTCGAGCTCCTTGACCAGCGGCGGGAAGGCCGTGTAGTTGGCGACGGCGTAGAAGGTGTCATCGGTGGCCTCGTCTGCCACGGCGCCAATTGCCTGCGCGACGTCCGAGATAATCGCGGCATCGATGCCGGCGTACTTGAGGCGCACCTGCATGTCGTGCGCGCGCGTGCCGCCGGCAAAGGCGACAAGACCCGGCGTGTCGGCGATGCGCTCAAAGTCGACGTCGTAGATCCACGATACATCGTGGCCGTCGGCATCGTTGTCGTTCAGGAAGAAGGCGCAGAGCCTGCCGCCCGCCGTCTTAATGGACTGGATCTGGCGATCGAAGCCCACGGGATTCTTAGCCAGGTTGGCCTCGACGGTGCGGCCGGCGATATCCCAGCGGCCCATGCGTCCGCCGGCGGGGACGTAGGCATCGAGCGTGGGCTGCAGGTGCGCCATATCCACGCCTAACTCATGTGCGGCAAAGAATGCGGCGGCAACGTTGTAGACCATATATAAGCCGTTGTAGCGCGTGGCGATGTGCGCGGCTGGCGCGCTGGAATCAGATCCAAACACCAGGTCAAAGCCGTAACCGTCGCAGCCGAGTTCCACGTCCGTCACGCGACGGACCAGCGCGGGGCGACTCCAGCCGCACGAAGGACAATGATAGGCACCGAGCTGGCCGTACTGTACGTAGTCGTACTCCAGCGGTGCATTGCACTGTGAGCAAAAGCGCGAGTCGCTAATGCGGTCGGACTCGGTGCCCGTGGCGCCGTCGATGCCAAAGGCGATGCTCGTGTTGGGGACGCGCGCGGCGATCGAGGTGCACAGCGGATCGTCGGCGTTGTAGATGAGCGTTGTCGTCGGAGAGAGCTCCAACGCATGGGCGATGACGTCTTGGGTATGGTCGATCTCGCCGTAGCGGTCTAGCTGGTCGCGGAACAGGTTGAGCAGCACAAAGTACGTCGGTTTGAGCTTGGGCAGAACGCGTACGGTGTAGAGCTCGTCGCACTCAAAAACGCCCACGCGCTTGCCGCTGCTGGTGTGCTTAAGGCCGCCGCGGGCCTCGAGCAGAGCACCCACCACACCAGGCTCCATATTGTTGCCAGCGCGGTTGCATACCACGGTGGCGCCGCTGGCGGCAACGGCGTCGGCGATGAGGTTGGAGGTGGTGGTCTTGCCATTAGTACCGGTGATCACCACGCTGCGGTCGACCAGGCTCGCGAGGTCGCTCAGCAACTCGGGGTCGATCTTCATGGCGATGCGGCCGGGGAGTACGCCGCCCTGGCGCTTAAGGACAGAGCGCAGCCCCCAGCGAGCGATATCACTCGAGGTGCAGGCAAGAGATGAGCGGAGGTTCATGAAACCGTTCCTAACGTAAACGACATGGTCGGGTCGAGTGCGTCACTAGAATCCGTAGCGGCGCGCAAATTCCTGGGCGAGCTGCGATACATCTTCGCAGGCGTTGGCCCAGGGGGCAAAGTCGGGGGTGTCCGAGATAATGCCGTCGGCCTCCCAAACTGCCTGGTGCGAAAGGTCCCAGGGGTCGCGCGGCTCGGGTCGGCAGGGAAGATACGGCGTCTGGTACATGGGGTTCAGCAAGAAGAACGCGCCACCCTCGCAACGGTTAGCGAACTCACGCAGCGCGCGCGTCGCCGGGCGCATCTTGTTCGTTTTGAACAGCAAGATCGTGCGGGCGAGCAGGTACCAAGGAGAGTTTTCGAGTGCGTCTGCCCCCATCTGCTCCTCGAGCTGGTGGGCCAGGGCAAAAAAGCCGTCCTGGTCTTCTAGGCGGGCGAGGGCGAGCAGCACGGTGCCGGCGGCCCGGGTGGGATAGCCTTCCGCCTTAAGAACGCGGCGAGCATAGTTGGCGGCAGCACGGTAGCGGGCGCTCGCCATGCACAGCTGCGAGATGGCCTCGAGCGTGTGGAGCCACCCGATAAGGGCCGGCTCGCTTACGGTGAGGTCTGCTGCGGTGACACCGTCGGCCAAAACATTATTGGCCCAGTAGTGCGGGGCCTCCATATCAAACCCGGGCACGCCCTGTTGCAGGTAGTCGGCCGTGCTCGTCTCGAGCTTCATCAGGTCGCCCAGGCAGGCGTCGACGGGCGTGTCCGCCAAAATGATGGCGAGCAGCTGGGCATCGACGGCCAGCGCATCGATGCGGACGATCTTGAGCAGCTCATCACGCATATCGTCGAACAGGCGGTTGCGCGTCTGCTCAAACTCCTCGTCGCTGCCCATGTCCTCGATGCGATGGAGCTCGTCGAGCAGGTGGCGATGAACACCGGCATAGGACAGCAGCGCCTGAGCATGCTCGGACTGCGCATACTTTTGGGGATTCGCGCTAATGTCGTTATGGACAAGCTCGCGTGCTGCATCGGTGAGCTCGGGGTGCGACGCCAGATAGGTGCGCTCCAGGTAGGCGGGGATGTAGACGCTCGGATCCATTAGAGGTCTCCTCCCTTAAACGGCAAGCCCTGCTCGGCCGCCCGCAGTATGCGCTCGTCGATCTGGGAGCGCACGATGTCGTTGGTGGCGACCCAGGCGGCAAAGCTGGCGTTGTCGGGCGCGCCCAGGCCCTCCTGCAGTACCGGCGTCGCCTCGGAGAGTGCAAGGACGAGCTCGTCGGTGGAGCCTGCACTCACGTTGACGCGGGCATAGACGCCATCGGGAAACTCGGTTTGGAAGTAGAGCGCCTCGGCTGCGTGCAGGCACGAGCGCGCAAGGATACGCAGGTAGTGCTCGGCACCCTCGTAGTCCAGCTCGCGCCAGGCTGCGCTCATCAGCGCGATGAGCGTCCACGGGTCCAAGTCGCGTTCTGCATCCTTGGGACGACGGCGCAGCGGCGTGTTGGCGAGATAGGGGACGGAGTGGGCAGAGCGAAAGCGCTTGAGCTCCTCAGCGGGGTATTCGAGCTTTGCCATGGCGAGCATTGCGGTGTGGCGGACGCCGGCAGGATCGTTGGGGGCAAAGTCGAGGCTGCGGTTTGCGGCTTCGAGCGACATGCGGTAGCGGCCGCTAATGAGCGCGCGCGATGCCAAGGCGGCAAGCCAGCGCAGGTAGGGACGGCGGGTCAGGTCGCCTGCGGCCTCGCGCTCGTAGGGGTCCTGCGCCGAGGCAATCTTGAGCGCCAGATCGTGCTCCACCTCGTCGCACTTGGACACCAGATATTGCACGTATTCCTCGTTGGAGTCAGCGGTGAGGGCGCACAACATGCGCTGCGCATCCCAGTTGGCCGGATCGAGTGCGGCGGCCTCGCGAAGCATGTTCTCGGCAGCGGCCTCTTCTTGCTCGGCCTGGGTATCGTCAGGGATAAAGGGAATGCGGTAGTCGACGGCCTCGACCACCTTGGCAATGAGATGCCCGGCGCGGTCGCGGTCGTGCACGATGAGCGGTGCGGGGTTGCGGGTGAATTGTTCCATCAGACGCTCTACGGCGGCAGCGTCGGTGAGCGGGATATTGTCGCGGCGCAAAGCCTCAAGAACGAGGCGATGGCAATCCTCTTGAATGGGATCGAATGCCATGGGGCCTCCTTTGCTGCGGTTAGGGTTCAAATATCTCTATATAAGGTTCTAGTTTACCCGCATGTGGCACACCGGGGGTGCCGCACTTGGACTTGCACCTTTGCACCACGAAGACGGATGTCGCACAAATGTCGGCACCTTGGACGACCGAGTGGTATCACGGTGCCGCAAACGGTCGATTTTTGGCGGCGAACGGTGCATATTTTGGAGGGGCACGGTCCTGCCCGGGATATGTAGTCAACCTTGATAAAACGTTTGCCCAGCTTGGGAGTATGGATGCCGCACAAGGGTCTTCAGGGATAGAAAAAACGTTTCATCATTGGCGGCTTTAGGTGAATAACTGACCAACCAGAACGGTAAAATAGTGTTTGTCTGAGCGTTGAGACGTTTAGACATCGCGCATTGTCATCGCCGGCAACGCGCAAACCGGTCCTAACGGAGCCAATTGGGTGCTCCGTTATATACGCAAGTCTAAGAGGGGCTTGTTTAGGAGGCACAGTATGGGACGTTTTACCAATCCTCGCGATCTGTACTTTGGTGAGGGCGCTCGCCACGAGGTGAAGAACCTCAAGGGTAAGAAGGCCATCATCGTTTCTGGCGGCAGCTCTATGCGCCGCGGCGGGTTCCTGCAGGACGTTGAGGCCGACCTCAAAGAGGCCGGCATGGAGGTCAAGCTGTTCGAGGGCGTCGAGTCCGATCCCTCCATCGAGACCGTCATGAAGGGCGCAGCCGCTATGCGCGACTTCGAGCCCGACTGGATTGTTGCTATCGGCGGCGGTTCGCCCATCGATGCCGCTAAGGCCATGTGGGTCTTCTACGAGTATCCCGAGGAGTCCTTCGACAACATTATCCAGCCGTTCAGCTTCCCCGAGCTGCGTCAGAAGGCTCACTTCTGCGCCATTTCCTCTACCTCCGGCACTGCTACCGAGGTCACCGCATTCTCCGTCATCACGGATTACGAAAAGGGCATCAAGTACCCGCTGGCCGACTTCAACATCACCCCTGATGTCGCCATCGTCGACCCCGAGCTCACCTACACCATGCCCGCCAAGCTGTGCGCTCACACCGGCATGGATGCTCTGACCCACTGCATGGAGGCCTACGTTTCCACCTGCGCCTCTATGTTCACCGACGCCAACGCTCTGCACGGCATCCGCGAGATCGTCGAGTGGCTGCCCAAGTCCTATGCTGGCGACCATGAGGCCCGTCAGCACATGCACGAGGCTCAGTGCATCGCCGGTATCGCCTTCTCCTCGGGCCTGCTCGGCATCGTTCACTCCATGGCTCACAAGACCGGTGCTGCCTTCGAGAACGGCCACATCATCCACGGTGCCGCTAACGCCATGTACCTGGGCAAGGTCATCCAGTGGAACTCCAAGGATCCCCGTGCTGCCGAGCGTTACGCTTACGTGGCCAAGGAGATCCTGCACCTTCCCGGCGAGACCAACGAGGAGCTCATCGCTGCGCTCGTCCAGAAGATCCGCGACCTCAACGACCAGCTCAACATTCCGCAGTCCATCAAGGATTACGCGAATGGTGGCGTGAAGGTCGACGCCGAGAACCCGCAGATGGTTTCCGAGGAGGAGTTCCTCGCCAAGCTGCCCGAGATTGCCGCGAACGCCGAGCAGGACGCCTGCACGCCCGAGAACCCGCGTGAGACCAAGGCTGCCGACTTCGAGAAGATCCTCAAGGCCTGCTACTACGACACCGACATCGATTTCTAATCGACTCTTGTTATCGTAACGAGGGGCTCCGCACGTATCTGTACGGAGCCCCTTTCTTTTTTCTTTTAGAGAATGGGATAGTTATGGCTGCAATTTTCAATAGCCCCAGCAAGTACATCCAGGGTCCGGACGAGCTGGCCAAGCTCGGCTCCTATGTCGAGCCGCTCGGCGCTAAGGCCCTCGTCATCGTGACGCCTTCGGGCAAGAAGCGCGTCGGTGCCAAGATCGAGGGCGGCTTTGCCGAGGCTAAGGCCGAGCTGCTGTTTGAGGATTTTAACGGCGAGTGCTCCAAGGGCGAGGTCGATCGCCTGGTTGCGCTCGCTCGCGACAACGGTTGCGATATCGTCGTCGGCGTCGGTGGCGGCAAGATCCTCGACACCGCGAAGGCCGTCGCCTACTACCTGGAGTCCCCGGTTATCATTTGCCCCACCATTGCTTCGACCGATGCCCCGTGTTCGGCGCTTTCGGTGCTTTATACCGATGACGGCCAGTTCGACAAGTACCTCTTCCTTAAGGCAAACCCCAATATTGTCCTTATGGATACGACGGTTATCGCGGCGAGCCCGGTGCGCCTGACGGTTTCCGGCATGGGCGATGCGCTCGCAACCTATTTCGAGGCCCAGGCAACGCACGATGCCGACGGCGGCACCTGCGCTGGCGGCAAGGGCGGCATGGCCGGTCTGGCGCTTGCCAAGCTCTGCTACGAGACGCTTATGGCCGATGGCGTTAAGGCCAAGGTCGCGCTGGAGAAGGGTGCGCTCACGCCTGCCGTCGAGCATATCATCGAGGCAAACACGCTGCTCTCCGGCATCGGCTTTGAGAGCTCGGGCCTTGCTGCTGCTCATGCCATCCACAATGGCCTGACGATGCTGCCCGAGTGCCACGGCATGTATCACGGCGAGAAGGTCGCCTTTGGCACTATCGTCCAGCTGGTACTCGAGGATGCTCCGACTGAGAAACTCGAGGAAGTCTTGGGCTTCTGCATTGAGCTGGGCCTGCCGGTCACGATGAAGGAACTTGGCGTTGCCGAGCTTACGCGCGAGCAGGCCATGATTGTTGCCGAGGCCGCCTGCGCACCCGATGACACCATGTGCAACATGCCGTTTGAGGTGACGCCCGAGATGGTTGCAAACGCCATTCTGGGTGCCGACGCACTGGGTCACTACTATCTCATGGATGAGTAAATCAAGCTAAGGAAGGGGCAAAGCCAACAGATGGCTTTGCCCCTTTTTGCTATGGTGCAAAGGGGTCAGGTTACTTTGCACCAATCGTTGTTTGATGAAGGGCGGATTCTCGTATGGCGCTTCCTGTGGTTTACGGCGGTCCCGGCCGGTATGTTCAGGGGCCGGGCGAACTGTCGCGTCAAGGCAAGTATTTGTCATGGTTGGGCTGCGCTGCCTATGTCTTGTTTGACCAGGGCACCGAGGATCGGCTGTGCAGACAGATCGTCGATGGATTTCTGGACGACGATCTAAGCGAGCCGTTCTTTAAGATTTATGACGGTCCGTGTACGGAAGAGGCCGTTTTCGAAATGGCTAAGGAAGCCCAGGCCGAGTATTGCGACATGGTAGTGGGTATTGGCGGCGGCAAAATGCTCGATATCGCCAAGGCCGTTGCGTTTTATACCGAGTTGCCGTTGTGCGTATGCCCCACGGCGGCTTCGATGGACGGTCCGTGCAGCGCGATTTCGGTGCTGTATCACGAGGATGGGTCGTTCGACCGCTATCTGATGCTCGAGAAGAATCCAGACCTGGTCGTGGTCGATACCAACGTGGTCGCGTCAGCCCCGCTGCGCATGACGGTCGCTGGTATGGGCGATGCGCTGGCAACGTACTTCGAGGCGCGTTCGTGCGCCGCGGCGCACGGCGCCAACGAGCACGGTGGCGCACCGGGACACTTGGCCTTGGTTGCGGCTCGTGCCTGCTATGACACGCTTATGGAGTGCGGCGTCGCTGCCAAGCGCGATCTCAAAAAGGGCCGTATATCGCCGGCGGTTGAGCGCCTGATCGAGTGCAATATTCTGCTCTCGGGCGTCGGCTTTGAGAGCGGCGGCTTGGCGTTGGCGCATGCTATCGCCAACGGCCTGACGATTCTGCCCGAGTGCAAGGCCATGCATGGTGAGGCCGTGGCATTTGGCCTGGTGGTGCAGCTGCGCCTGGAGCGTGCGCCCGAGCTTGATCAGGTGCTCGAGTTTTGCCAGCGCGTTGGTCTGCCGACGACGCTCGAGGAGCTGGGTCTTGGCGAGATTTCCGATGCCGATCTGCAGGGTGTTGCAAATGCGGTCTTTAGAAACGAGCGCAATATGGCTAACGAACAGGCCAAGGTGACCAAACAAAAACTCGTGCAGCTCATGTGCGAGGCATAGTTTGGCGCTTGATTGACCTTGTGCAATCGAGACGGCGATAGGCCATGGGCTATTTGCTGCAAAGATGCTCCGCGTGTAATTTGCCCGAGGCGTGGGCCGATAGCGTATCATTATCTCTTGCTTGTTTGCACTGCTCAGGGAGGGGCCGCGCATGGCGCAGGAACACGATCTGTTTGATGACATTATCGAGATCAGCAAGGGTTTCGACTTTCTTAAAAACCCGCTTGGCGGTGTGACCGATGCACTCGATCCGTCGGCGCCGCAGTGGAATCCTGCCGACTACAAGGAGCGTCCGCGCGGTAACACCATTCCGTGCCTGACCTGCAAAAACGAAAAGAGCGGCTGCACCGCGTGCATGGACGTGTGCCCGGTCAACGCTATCGAGGTCGAGGAAGACGCCATCGAGATCCTCGACTCCTGTCGCAAGTGCGGCCTGTGCGCCGCTGCCTGTCCGACCGAGGCAATCATCTCGCCGCGCTTGGCGCCCAAAAACGTCTACGACGACATTGTCTCGGCGGCTACGAGCCACGAGACCGCCTACGTCACCTGCACGCGTGCCCTTAAGCGCATGCCGCGCGAGAACGAAGTCGTCGTTGCCTGCGTGGGCGATATTACGGCCGAGACCTGGTTCTCGGTACTGGCAGACTATCCCAACGTGAGTGTGTACCTGCCGTTGGGCGTGTGCGATAAATGCCGCAACACCGGCGGTGAGGACATTCTGGGCGAGGCGATTGCGAAGGCCGAGGAGTGGTCCGGCACGGGTATGGGCTTGGAGGTCGACTCCAAGAGCCTCAAATGCCATAAGCGCCGCGAGTACGAGCGCAAGGAGTACATGGAAAAGATCGCCCGCACCACGGGCCTGACGGTGACCAAGCTCAATCCGGCGACGGCGGCGCTGGCCTCGGTGACGCAAAAGCTCAAGGCCCATCGCCATCAGATTACCCAGCTGGAGCGCACGCTCAACACCATGTGCGGCACCACGACGACCAAGCGTCGCCGTTCGCTCACGCACGGGCGGCAGCTGGTGCTCTCGACGCTGCAAAACCACCCCGAGCTTGCCCAGAACATGCAGGTGAGCACGCCGGAGTGCGATTTTGACAAGTGCACGTCGTGCGGCGAGTGCGTCAATGTATGCCCCACGTTCGCCTGCGATTTGGTGGGAAGCGGTCGCTTTGCACTGGAGTCCACGTATTGCCTAGGTTGCGGAGCTTGCGTCAAGGTGTGTCCCGAGCATGCGCTTAAGTTGGTTGAGCATGATGCATCCAACCTGGTGGTCGTCGATCCCGAGGCCGAGGAAAAGGCCGCCCAGAAGGCGAAGGCTCATGAAGAAGCTGAGAAGGTCAAGGCCGAAGCAAAGGCCAAGCTCGACAAGATGCTCGATCAGGTGGAGAAGCTCGCAGACTAGCTAAAAGAACGTAAATGATGGCCGGTGGGACAGGTACTGCCCCACCGGCCAAAAAAGTTGCGGTGGAATAGTTCCTGTTTTGCCCTTAAGCTGGCCATTCTAGGAACTATTCCACCGCAACTAATAAATGGTTAGTTCATGCTGCTTTGGTGGCCGGTTCGACCGGTACCGTTGCGCGTCACGGTTTCATGGAGCAAAAAGAACCCGGGGACCTGTTTTGTCTCGGTGTATTCCATAAGGATGCCGTCGGCGTTGTAGGTCTGCCCGCGTATAACGGCGAGTGCGTTAAAGTCGTCGAGATCGAGCACGCGCGCATCTTCGGGCGTGGGGTGCTCAATCGTTACATCGCGTTTGCCCGTGGCAATCTTAATGCCAAGGTCTTCTTCGAGGTAACGATAAATCGAATCGTTGACAATCTCGGGTGTCAGTCCCGGTACCTGTGAGCTTAGGTAATAGGAGTCGTCGGAGCACACGGCATGTCCGTCTGCATAACGAATGCGTTTGGCGCGTGTGAGCTCACAGCCTTCGGGAAACCCGGTAATCCCGGAGAGTGCCTTGCTACAGACGAGGAGCTCAAAGACGGTGGTGACAGTCTTGAGCTCAAAGCCTCGGCTGGTCGCGATTTCCTTAAAGGTCTCGAGTCCGCCGCCACCACGACTCTTCTCGTCACTGATGTTGCGAATGACGCGCATGCCTTTGCCTTGCTGGGGGAGCACGTAACCATCTGCCGCAAGCATCGAGATGGCGCGACGGACCGTCATGCGTGAACAGTCAAACAGCTGCGTGAGCTCAGTCTCCGAAGGCAGATAACTCTGATAGGCGTATGTGCCGTCGTCAATCGACTGCTTCACGTTGTCATAAATAGTTTGGAAGATGGCTCGCGCCATGACGGTCTCCTAGAGCTGGGCGCGTGAACGACGGATGAGGGCCGCCCGCGCAGGTGTCAATCGATTTACTTGCTGGGGTCGATTATATATTTGCCCATGGCACGCAGGGCCGGGTCTGACAGGATGGCGCCGAGTTCATCGAGGGAAGCTACCTTTGCGACCATCGAGGATACGTCGAGCCTGCCAGAGTCGATGAGCTCGAGCGCGCGACGCTGCGTATAAGGGTTGATGTAGGACGAGGTGAGCACAAGCTCCTTCTGGAAGACCTCGAAGGGCTTGACGGTGATTGTCTCATCGGGCTTGGTGAGGCCGAACATCATGACCGTAGCCTTGTGGCCGGCGATCTGGATGGCCTGCTCGATGGTGACGGGCTTGCCAACACACTCGATAACGACATCGACGTTGCCGACGCCCTCCTGCTTCAGGCGGGCCGGGACGTCCTCGTGGATGGAGTCGATCGTCAGATCGGCGCCGAGCTTGAGTGCAACCTCGCGTTTGCCCTCGACAGGCTCGAGCAAGACGACTTTGGTGGCGCCGGCGTTTTTGGCAAGCTGCATCATGAGCAGGCCGATCATGCCGCCGCCGATAACGACAACTGTGCTGCCGGGCTTGATGCTGCACATATCGATGCCGTGCAGGCAGCAGGCGACGGGCTCGGTCATAGCACCCTGCTCAAAGCTGGTGTGATCGCCCAACTTGTAGACTTGCTGCATATCGACGGAGCAGTACTCCGCAAAGCCGCCGTTAACGGTGGTGCCGTAGCCGGTCATATGCTCGCAGTAGTGGTTGATTCCGTCACGGCAGGGTTCGCAGCAGCCGCAGGGATGGTTTGGGTCAATGCACACGCGATCGCCCGGTTTAAAGTCGGTGACGTCGCTGCCTACGGCCTCGACAACGCCCGCAAACTCATGACCAAGGATCGTAGGCGGGGTAACGTCGGCTGCACCCTTGTCGCCTTCATAGATATGAACGTCGGTACCGCAGACGCCGCAAGCTTTGACGTTGATCAGAACGTCGCGCCTGCCCACGGCCGGCTTTGCCGATTCCTCGACTCTGAGGTCGTGCTTTCCATAGAAGACCGCGCTTTTCATGGTGACTCCTTAACGTGGCGGTGAATGTTGTAATGAAGTATAGGTATGCAAACATCCTTATACAAGCCTATCTAGACAAGTCGATAAATATTTTGTTTTAGAAGTTTTAGACAAACAGGCAATAACAGGCAAAACCTTTGAAATAAACCGTTCACCGTCAAATATCGACCGCTGACCGAACATGGAAACCGTATTAACTTGTCTAGATAAGTGATATGATAAAAATAGAAGCGCAAGAAGTCAGGGAAGCGGGCCCACCCGTCCTATTGCACGAGGTACACGCAAACGGCGCGTCTGCGGTCTCGAGTGAAGCCAAAACCGCAGCCGCTCCGAATGAAGAGAGGGGGATTCCCCGTCATGATGCAAAAGATACAACGTTTCGGCGGTGCAATGTACACGCCTGCAATTCTTTTCGCATTTTCCGGAATCGTCGTCGGCCTGGGTACGTTGTTTACCACCGAGGCGATCTTTGGCGAGATGGCCACTGCGGGTCATCTTTGGTTTGATTGCTGGAATGTGCTGCTCCAGGGTGGTTGGACGCTCTTTAACCAGATGCCGTTGCTGTTTTGCGTAGCGTTGCCAATCTCGCTCGCGAACAAGCAGAACGCTCGCTGCTGCATGGAGGCTTTGGCCATCTACCTTACCTTCAACTACTTTGTAAGCACAATCTTGGGGCAGTGGGGCCCTGTCTTTGGGGTCGACTACTCTGTCGAGGCGGGCAGCGGTACTGGTCTTGCCACTATCGCAAGCATCAAAACGCTTGATATGGGCATCATGGGCGCGCTTATCATTTCAGGTATCGCCACGATGCTTCACAACAAGTACTTCGACACCGAACTTCCTGAGTGGCTGGGCGTGTTCTCGGGCTCCGTGTTCATCTATATGATCGGTTTCTTCGTTATGGTTCCGGTCGCTCTTATCGCCTGCCTGGTGTGGCCGCATGTTCAGGCTGCTATCTCTGCCTTCCAGGGATTCATCCTTTCCGCCGGTACGTTTGGCGTGGGTGTCTTTGCTTTCTTCGAGCGCGTGCTGATCCCTACAGGCCTGCACCACTTTATCTATACGCCGTTCTATTACGACAACGCGGCGGTCAACGGCGGCATCTTTGCTGCTTGGGCCAACATCCTGCCCCAACTGGCTGCCGATCCGAGCATTGCTCTTAAGGATGCCGCACCCTGGGCTGCCTATACCTGCCCTGGTTGGACTAAGGTCTTCGGCTCGCTTGGCGTCGCCATTGCGTTTTATATGACCGCCAAACCCGAGCGCAAGCAGCGCGTCAAGGCTCTGCTCATTCCCGTCACCCTTACCGCTATGCTTTGCGGTATCACCGAGCCGCTTGACTTCACCTTCCTGTTCATCGCGCCCGGCCTGTTCGTCGTCCACTGCGTGCTCGGAGCGCTTGGCTGCATGGCTCAAAACCTCCTTGGCGTCGTGGGCATCTTCGACGGCGGCATCATCTCGATGCTCTCGTGGGACTGGCTGCCCCTTTGGGCCGCACACGGTCTGCAGTACGCCATCTCCATCCTTGTCGGTCTGTGCTTTACCGCCCTTTGGGTCGTGGTCTTCCGTTTCCTGATCGTCAAGTTCGACTTTAAGACCCCCGGTCGCGAGGATGACGATGTTGAGGTCGAGCTCAAGTCCAAGGCCGACTACAAGCAAAAGCAGGGCGGTGCTGCTGCTGGCAAATCGGTCGCCCAGAGTAAAGATGATGAGCGCTTGGTGCTTGCCGAGAAGATCCTCGATCTGCTCGGTGGCACGGATAACATCATCGATGTAACTAACTGCGCTACCCGTCTGCGCGTTAACGTCAAGGACAAGAGCGTCGTTGCACCCGAGGCTTCCTTCAAGGCGATCGGTACGCATGGCTTGGTGGTCCAAGGTCAGTCAATCCAGGTCATCATCGGCCTTACCGTCCCGCAGGTTCGCGAGAAGTTCGAGAGTCTTCTGAAGTTCGAGAGTCTTCTGTAAACCATCGTCCATCGAAACAATCGGCCTTGCAGAGCCGGTATGCACCGCAAGGCCGATTCTAGAGATAAAAAACTCCACTTCTAGGTAACAATTCCAAACCGCGCAAGGCCGCGTGCGGGGACGGATTGAGCAAGCGGCCAGAATGAGGAGGACATCATGTCCAAGAAGAACTATGCCGTGACCATTGCCGGCGGTGGCTCCACCTTCACCCCGGGCATTGCCCTGATGCTGCTCGAGGAGCGCGACCGCTTCCCGGTCAACAAGGTGACCTTCTATGACAACAACGCCGAGCGCCAGGAGATCGTTGCCAAGGCGTGCGAGATCTACTTCCACGAGAACGCACCCGAGGTTGAGTTCAACTACACCACCGACCCCGAAACCGCTTTTACTGGCACTGACTTCGTCCTTGCTCACATCCGCGTGGGTCTGTACGCCATGCGCGAGCTCGACGAGAAGATCCCCCTCAAGTACGGCTGCGTTGGTCAGGAGACCTGCGGCGCCGGCGGCATCGCCTACGGTATGCGCTCCATCGGCGGTGTCATCGAGATCCTGGACTACATGGAGAAGTACAGCCCCAACGCCTGGATGCTCAACTACTCCAACCCCGCGGCTATCGTCGCAGAGGCTTGCCGCGTGCTGCGTCCCAACAGCCGCATCATCAACATCTGTGACATGCCGATCGACCTCATGGATAAGATGAGCCGTATGTGCGGCATCAAGGATCGTCGCGAGCTGCAGTACAGCTACTACGGCCTCAACCACTTTGGTTGGTGGAGCAAGATCTACGACAAGGAGGGTAACGACCTCATGCCGCAGATCAAGGAGCACATGGCAAAGAACGGCTACTTGGACGGCATTGAGCACGAGGCCGGTAAGGAGCAGCACGTCGAGGAGAGCTGGATTCACACCTTCGGCAAGGCCAAGGATGTCTATGCTGTCGATCCCGAGACGATTCCCAATACCTACCTCAAGTATTACCTGTACCCGGACTATGTCGTCGAGACGTCTGACCCCAACTACACTCGCGCCAATGAGGTTATGGACGGCCGCGAGAAGAAGGTCTTTGGCGCTTGCCGCGACATCATCGCCAAGGGTACTGCCAAGGACGGCGGCTTTGAGCCGGATGTACATGCCAACTACATCGTCGACCTTGCCTGCGCACTGGCCGAGAATACGCTCGAGCGCTTCCTGCTGATCGTCCCCAACGATGGCGCTGTGCCCAACTTCGACCCGACGGCCATGGTCGAGGTGCCTTGCATCGTCGGTTCCAACGGCTTTGAGAAGATCTGCCAGGGCCCGATTCCGCAGTTCCAGAAGGGCCTGATGGAGCAGCAGGTTTCCGTCGAGAAGCTCGTTGTCCAGGCTTGGGTCGAGGGCAGCTACCAGAAGCTCTGGCAGGCGCTCACGCTCTCCAAGACCATTCCTTCGGCAAGCGTTGCTAAGCAGATCCTGGACGAGCTCATCGAGGCCAACAAGGATTTCTGGCCTGAGCTTAAGTAAGGACTACTGTCTCGAACTCTCACGCATCTCTGCTTCATTTGCGCCGCCGCGGTGTCCGGATTCGCCCGGATGCTGCGGCGGCGCTATACTTATACAGTTTGAAGTACCTGTACCAAAAGGAGCTGTCGTGTCCCTTTCCATCGGTATCGTGGGCCTGCCCAACGTGGGCAAGTCGACGCTGTTCACCGCGCTTACCAAAAAGACCGGCCTTGCCGCCAACTACCCGTTCGCCACGATCGACCCCAACGTGGGTATCGTCGACGTGCCCGATAGCCGCCTGCAAAAGCTTGCCGACATCGTCAACCCGGGCCGCATTGTGCCGGCTACGGTCGAGTTTGTCGACATCGCGGGCCTGGTGAAGGGTGCCAACGAGGGCGAGGGCCTGGGCAACCAGTTCTTGGCAAACATCCGCGAGACCGATGCCATCTGCGAGGTCGTGCGCTACTTTAAGGACCCCAACGTCATGCGTGAGGTGGGCCGCACGGGCGAGTTCGTCGATCCTGCCGGCGATGCCGACACCATCATGACCGAGCTTATCCTGGCCGACATGGGCACGCTCGAGAAGCAGCTGCCCAAGCTCGAGAAGGAGGCCAAGCGCGACAAGGAGCTCATGCCCAAGTTCGAGGTGGCCAAGCGCCTGCTTGCCTGGCTCAACGAGGGCAAGCGCGCCGCATCCATGGAGATGACCGACGAGGAGCGTGCCGCCGCCAAGGGCCTGTTCCTGCTCACTATGAAGCCCATCCTGTATGTGGCCAACGTGGACGAGGATATGCTCAACGACGATCTGGCGCCCATCGATGGTGTCAAGCCGCTGCCCATCTGCGCCAAGATCGAGGCTGAGCTTTCCGAGCTCGATCCCGAGGATGCGGCCGACTACCTGGAGAGCCTGGGCCTGGAACAGCCCGGCCTGGACGTGCTCGCGCAGGCCGCCTACAAGCTGCTCGGCCTGCAGTCGTTCTTTACGGCTGGCGAGATGGAGGTCAAGGCCTGGACGGTTCGCCAAGGCGCGACTGCCCCGCAGGCTGCCGGCGTCATCCACACCGACTTTGAGCGCGGCTTTATTAAGGCCGAGGTCATTGGCTACGACGACTACATCGAGCTCGGCGGCGAGCAGGGCGCCAAGGCCGCCGGCAAGTTGCGTATTGAGGGCAAGGACTATGTCATGGCCGATGGCGACGTCGTGCACTTCCGCTTTAACGTGTAAGGACGACGCATATGTTCAAATATGGCAAAAAAGCCGGCTACATGGGCATCGCACTGCTGGTGCTTGCGGTGCTTCCGCTGGTGGTCGTAGCGTTTGTAATCCCCAACATTGGCCCCGAGGTGGCAACGAAGTTTAACGCAGCCGGCGAGGTGACGCGATGGGGCAAGAGCTACGAGCTGCTGGCGCTACCGGTGCTCAACCTGCTGCTGAGCGTGGCGACATACTTTACGGCGGGACGTCAAGCCAAAAACAATGATGACTCCGCCGCCATGGCGCGCATCGTGTGCGAACGCTACCTGCGCAACGGTTGCATCACGGGTGTGTTCCTCAACGTGATCAACGTTTACTTTATGTACTCGGCGATTACCGGAACGGGCTTTGGCTTTGGTTTCTAGCTTGTCCTTTTAGGCAACGAGCCTGCAAGCATATTCGATGGCTGCTGCGAGGCCGCCGCTCGATCGTGGTTTAAAGACCATGTCGGCGGCGGTCTCGTTTTCGTATCCGGCGCCGCGAAGGGCGAGTGCGATGCCGGTTTCCAGGAGAAGGGGCAGGCCACGCTGGCTGGTTGCGATTGCGGCAGTCTGATTGAGCGAGCAGCTGTGCGCTTGGCATTGGATGGCAAGTTCGCCTTGCGTCGGGCAGGGGACCAGAACGGCGGCGACGCGACTTGATAGCAATGTAAATGCTGTGCGCTCATCGGACGAAAGGCATTCAGCTTCAACGACGACGAGCTTGGGCGGTGCGCTGTTTGTGCGAAGCGTGGCTCGGTACATGCGGACCGAAGAACCCGACATAGAAAACTCCTGTGTATTCGGGAAAACGTAAACTATAGTTTACGTTTATGTTCGGCTCCATTTCAAACTCGGCTGCATGGACGAACGTGCGAAACAGATTCTTGGCAGGCGGGTCGAAGAGACACGCAGGGACCTTGGTATCTCCAAGGTTGATTTTTGTGTGGCGACAGGAATCAGCCGCCCCTACCTCGACCGAATCGAAGATGGGACGGCAAATTTCACGCTCAAGGTTCTATTTAAGATCGCGCCCGCACTCGGCATGACGGTGTCAGAACTTCTCGAGGGCATCGAATAGGGCGTTCCCCCGCTGTATTTGACGCTCTTTGGGCGGGTCCCCCTGGTTGCGATGTGCAAAATCGCGAGTATTCAGCACCAGTTCGGCCGTAGATGGTAGCCCGAGCGGCTGGCTTTACCTTTTTGGCAGTAGTTAATCCACATACTAAATAAAAATGAGGAATAAATATTTACTAGCCGGAACCTTCGTCCTAAAAGTTCGTCTAACAATCGGCCGATTCTATGCTTCCGGCGGAAAAATTGCAGAATACTCCGATTTTTGCACGGCCCGAGGGGGACCACCTGTCGTTTAAGGTTGCGATAAGTGGAGCTGCCTTAGAGATTACGCCATCGGGATACGGTCGTGGTTGACTTGGCTGTAGAACAGGCGCTGAATCTCTGCCGCATCGCGTGACTGGCCGAGCGCCCACATGGTCTTGGCCACGAGCGTCTCGGTGGTCATGTCGTCGCCGCGCAAAATACCCGGATGATCGGCGTAAGCACGGCCGACCTCATAAACGCCCAGATCGAGGCCCTCTTCGGGGACCTGCGTGGTCATAACGACGGTGCGACCCGAATCGACCCAGCGGAAAATTGCCTCTTGGAACGAATCGCCGGACTCGCCAAACTCGGGAATACCGCCAATGCCAAAGGTCTCAAGGATTACAGCATCGTAGCTATCGGCAAGGGCGTCGAGGATGCCCGGGTTTACGCCGGGCGTAAGCTTGAGTACAAATACGCGCGGGTCGATGCTGTCGTAGAAACGCACCGGGTTTTCGCCCTGATGCGTGCCGTGAAGCCCGTTGCGCACGATGCGGTCATTGCGGATGTAGGCAATGGGCGGATAGTTGACGCTAATGAACGCGTTAAAGCTCATGGTGCGCTGTTTGCGGGCGCGCGTGCCGGCAATGGCGACGCCGCCAAACACGATCGAGACGTCGTGCGAATGCTCGTCGAGCGCATAGAGCAGGCTCTGGTACAGGTTGAGCTTGGCGTCGGTAAATGGGTTGCCCATGGGCTTTTGCGAGCCGGTGAGCACGATGGGCTTGGGGCTGTCCTGAATCAGGTAGGAAAGCGCTGCCGCGGTGTAACTCATGGTGTCGGTGCCGTGCAGAATCACGAAGCCGTCGTGGTCGGCATAGCCTTCGACGATGACGTCGCGGATGCGCATCCAATCGCTCGGGCGCATATTGGTACTGTCGATGTTCATGGGCTGCACGACGTCGAGCTCGCAGAGGCCCGAGATCTCGGGGACGCTCTGGGCGAGCTCCTCACCGGTCAGGGCGGGGGAGAGGCCGTTGCCGTCCTCGGTCGATGCGATGGTGCCGCCCGTGGCGATGAGAAGGATGCGCTTCATGCTGGTATTCCTATCGTATTTGCCGCCGCAGAGGCGGAGTCGTTCGGCAGTATTGTGGCACAGAGCGTCCAATGTTCAAACGTATTACATCATCTGTAACGTCTGGTAACACTTCAATTGCCGTCAAATAGGGGCCTAGGTCGTGCGTTTGCCGTGCGCTGATGGCTGCGAGGGACGAGAAACCCCATATAACGTGTACACTATGAAAGATATTTTCGTTCATTCGCGCGGGCGGGCACCGGCTCCCCGCCAACAAGAGGGGGATACCATGGATCAAAATGCTTCCGCAAAGGTCCTCGTACTCGACTTTGGTGCGCAGTACGGTCAGCTCATTGCCCGTCGCGTCCGCGACCTCAACGTGTATTCCGAGATCGTCCCCTGCGACATCTCGGCCGACGAGATTCGCGAGATGAACGCCTCTGCGCTCATCCTTTCCGGCGGCCCGGCCTCCGTGTATGCCGAGGACGCTCCGTCTATCGATCCCGCCATCTTTGACCTGGGCCTTCCCGTCCTAGGTTTTTGCTACGGCCATCAGATCACGGCCGTGACGCTCGGCGGCAAGGTCGGCCACTCCGAGGTGGGCGAGTACGGCCGCGCCACCATCACGCGCACGGCCGGCGCCAAGCTCTTTAACTCCACGCCCATGGAGCAAACCGTGTGGATGAGCCATCGCGACGCCGTTTCCGAGGTGCCCGAGGGCTTTACCGTTACCGCCAGCACCGACGTGTGCCCGGTTGCCGCCATGGAGTGCGTCGAGCGCAAGATCTTCACCACGCAGTTCCACCCCGAGGTCAAGCACTCCGAGTACGGTCAGCAGCTGCTGAGCAACTTCCTGTTTGAGATCTGCGGCCTGGAGCCCAACTGGAGCATGGACAACCTGGTCGAGACCATGACGGCCGAGTTCCGCGAGAAGGTCGGCAACGACCGCGTGATTCTGGCCCTGTCCGGTGGCGTCGACTCCTCCGTCGTGGCCGCGCTGGGCGCCCGCGCCGTGGGCAAGCAGATGACCTGCGTGTTCATCAACCACGGCCTGCTGCGCAAGGGCGAGCCCGAGCAGGTGGAGGAGGTCTTCACCAAGCAGTTTGACGTCGACTTTATCCACGTCCACGCCGAGGACCGTTATGCCGAGCTTCTGGCCGGTGTGACCGAGCCCGAGGAGAAGCGCCGCATCATCGGCACGCAGTTCTGGAAAGAGTTCTTCGCGGTTGCTCAGCAGCTCGAGACCGATGGCAAGCCGGTCAAGTACCTGGCTCAGGGCACCATCTACCCCGACATCATCGAGTCCGGCGCTCGCAAGACGGGCGGCAAGACGGCCACCATCAAGAGCCACCACAACCTGATCCCGTTCCCCGAGGGCGTGCACTTCGACCTTATTGAGCCGCTCGACCACTTCTTTAAGGACGAGGTTCGCGCACTTGGTCTGGCGCTGGGCCTGCCGGGCCACATCGTGTTCCGCCAGCCTTTCCCGGGCCCGGGTCTTGCCATCCGCATCATTGGTGCGGTCGACAAGGAGAAGCTCGAAATCCTCAAGAACGCCGACGCCATCGTGCGCGAGGAGCTCGACGCCTACAACCAGCGTCTGTTTGAGCAGACCGGCGAGCGCAACTCCGAGCACAGCTGCTGGCAGTACTTCGCGGTCCTGCCCGACATCAAGTCCGTGGGCGTTATGGGCGACGAGCGCACCTACCAGCGCCCGATCATCCTGCGCGCCGTCGAGTCCAGCGATGCCATGACCGCCGACTGGGCCAAGCTGCCCTACGACGTGCTGGCCCGCATCTCCGGCCGCATCGTTGCCGAGGTCCCCGGTGCCAACCGCGTGTGCTACGACATCACGTCCAAGCCGCCCGCGACCATCGAGTGGGA
>UMLL01084182.1_pt1 | contig 59321 bp, 50 predicted proteins | sample 1966591 | NCBI WGS metagenome assembly UMLL01 (sample SAMEA4836200, study PRJEB28245) | human gut metagenome | biome: gut microbiome; material: fecal sample | place: Denmark | collected 2008 | reverse complement strand
TCCTTGCACATTCTGTAAACTATGTTATCACACTATACAGTAGTGCTGTTCCCGATAGTGTTACAAGCGTATTGCAAAGCACACATGTTTCAGAATCGAAAGACTCACAGGATTCAGAAACCAACTCGGATAACACTAGTTCGTCCGACTCTCAAAACGAGCCATGCAGCAGTCAATCGGATTTTGATTTTGATGAGGCTGTGAAAAACATTACGCTGTTTGGGAGTAAAATATCTTTACCGTGCACGATAGAGGATTTCGGGGAGGATTATTCATTACTTGAAACAAATTTAACAACGTTTGGCGATATTTCATCATGTAGTATTTTATATCAGGGAAAAAGCATCGGAACGGTTTCTCTGATTGGGTACAAAAATGATGGCAATCTTAACGATAAGAAAATCGTTTCTTTGTCATTAGGATTTATTGCAAAAGATGTAGGTGCGAGCGATTCGCTTAAAGAGGCTTTATATGAGAGCCGCGGTTGGTACAATGGTTTGATTGAAGTTGATTTTGCCGGATTGTCATTTGAATCAACGAAAGTTGAAGTGGAAAGTTTATTTGGTAAACCGGATAATAGTGATGATGATTCTGCGGATTATAAGTTTTATTCCAATGACCAAAGCAACAGTGTCGAAGTAAGGTTTTATCAAGATAAGGTAAAACAAATCATCGTATATATGAATGGAGAAAATAATTACGAGCAACAACAGTGATGTTTTAAATTTCTTGGAAGATGTTCAGAACGCAGTAAATATATAATGTGCGTAATGCCTTAGAGGCAGTTTCAAATGCGGTCTCCGATTTAACCAAAAACGTTCATTTGGGAGCATCAATTTTCAAATGAGCCGTGGCTTTGGTGGTTCTGCGAGAATTGTATGGCAGGATGAAAACATTGTGGTTTATGAGTACGCACCATTCAATCTCAATGAGCCGGAATACAGAAATAGCGAACACGTCTATGATGGACGGATTACAATCAGTAAGGATAGCATGGTGGAGCCGGAGATCCATGAAAAACTGAAAGTGATGCATAGCGGCAAGAATAAGCTGATTATCAAACGTTTACGGCGTGATGTGGATTTCGGCGCATTGCTGGACGCAGGAAAAATCACTATTGAAAACAGTCGTTACTGCTGGCATTTGGTTGGAACAGAAAAGAGCATCGGTATGATGGCAATGAAAATTGTTTTTCGAATTTATGACCATTATCAAGATGAAGGAACTCTACCGGAAACGGTAAGTCTGCATTATTGAGCGATGAAAATATCATAGATGGCAGTGGATATATCGTACACTATAAAAATCAAAACGGTTTGCAGATGGCTGACTTGATTCAGCCGCCTGCAAACCGTTGTTTTATATTTTAACCGTGAACATAAGCATATTGGTGTTTTGTTTATCTGCGGTGTCGGTGCGGGATTCTGAGGCGGAGGCAGATACATTTTCAGCGGTTATCGAGCCTTTGTGGAGTTCGGCTATTGCCTGAGCCACCGATAAGCCTATGCCATAGCCGCCGTTTTTCTGCGTCCTTGCGCTGTCGCCCCGATAAAAGCGGTCGAACAGCTTTTCGGGGTGGTCAATAGGCTCGCAGGTGTTGGCGATGCTGAGTGTTATGTTCTTTTCGCTGCCGTAAAGTTCAGCCCTTATGACACCTCCGCTTTCGGTATATTTGACTGCATTGTCAAGCAGTACCGTCATAAGCTGTACTATACTGTCACGGTTGCCGCTGAGCCTGATGCCTTTTTTGATGTCCTGTTCAATCATTATGCCTTTGAGGGCGGCAGGCTCTATAAATGCGCCGACGGTATCTTCCGCCGCAGTGCTTATATCGAATTCGCACATCGGGAGCTTTGTTGAGCTTTCATCCATTTTGGCAAGCATCAGCAGATTCTGCATAAGTCCGCTGAGTCTGAGCGTCTGCGCACGGATATTCTTGCTCCACTTGTTTTCGCCGTTGTGAAGCTCCATTGCATCTGTATTGGCAAGGATAATGGCAAGCGGCGTCTTAATTTCGTGACCTGCGTTTGTGACAAACTGCTTTTGCTTTTCGATGCTTCGTGCAACAGGGGCGATAGTTTTGCGGGAAAGAAGAATTACGAGCAGCAGCATCATAAGCCAGCCGAATATTCCTGCACCGACCGATATAAACAGTACGGTAAAGAAGGAGCTTATCTGCATACCGTTGTCAAGCAGGATGATAACCTTTCCTTCTGCACGCTTAGTTTCGCTTATCCTGTACAGAAAGCCGCTGTATGTGCCTGTTCCCGCAGCGGTATTTTTAAGTGCTTCGGTAATAGCGGTCGCTTCTTCCTCGGTAAGCGAGGAGATATGAGTTACATCCGTCCTTATGATATTGCCGTTTTTGTCAATCGCAACGGCGGCATAGCGTGCAGAATCCACTGCGTTTTTATCATGTCTGCCAAAGCCGTTGTTCTTTTTATCGTCGGGCGGTTTAGTTCCATTGTCCTGCGGCGGAAAATCGGGATTATTCTGACTGCCGGATGCATCGGTTGTATCTGCGTTCCACTTTGTTGAGGTTTCAAAGCTGTAGCAGAGCATTTCCATAAGCCTGTCGTTATCGCCACTGGTGGTGAGATAATTGAAAACGTTTATTCCGCCGATAAGCACGACAAGCAGAATTGTTACCGCCAGCATAGCGGATATGATAAACTTTTTCTGCAGCTGTTTTACCATCAGTCAGCATCCCCGATCTTTGCAAGAGTATAGCCAACACTGCGCTTGGCTCGGATCTCAATATCAGCACCGATAGCGGCAAGACGTTTTCTTACATAGGATATATATACCCATACTGCGCCGCTCTCTGCATCGCTCTCATAGCCCCAGACCTTTACGAGAATATCCTCAGTGGAAAGATAGATGCCCTTGTTGAGCATAAGAAGCTCCATCAGCTTGTATTCTATCTTGGGCAGGACAATAGACTGCAACGGTCCTTTAAGCTCACAGCTGCTGAGATTGAGCGACACATTGCCGAATGTCATTATATCGGGCGTGAACCTGTCTTTCCTGCGGAGCATTGCTCTGACACGGGAAAGAAGCTCGCCCATCACAAACGGCTTCGGCAGGTAATCGTCCGCACCCATATCAAGCCCTGCTATCCTGTCCTCGACCTCAGCCTTTGCGGTAAGCAGGAGAATGGGAGTGGTGTTCCCCTCGCTCCTTAGTGTTTTAAGCACCTCCAAGCCGCTCTTTTTCGGCATCATTATATCAAGAATTATCCCGTCATACTGCTCGGCTCTTGCGTAATCAAGAGCGTCAGCACCGTCATAAACCGTGTCTACCGTATAATTATGATAGGTCAGAATGTCGGTCACAGCCTCAGCCATACTGACCTCATCTTCTGCAAACAGGAGCTTCATAATATCACCGTCCTTTATGATATTGATATTATAGTGCGGTTAGCTTAGAACAGCCTTAGAGCGTATAAGATTTTGTGTAAAATCTGATGTCGGATGATTTGCAAGGATTGATTTACGGGTTGCTGTCTTTGCCTTTTTTATAAGTTAATAAAGACAGAGCGAAAAATAAGAAACACGCTCCAAGACTACATACAGCGGCTACGATATGCCCCTTAAATAAGTTTATGACCATACAGATGAGAAGAAATGCTGAAAAAGCAAAACCACAAATGGCGATGCATTTTTTCATTTGTTGTTCCTCCGAGTAAGTTTTGTTTAAGGCTATACCGCATAATTATTGTCGTGCGATTGCGCAGTCAGATTTTTTGTCAGATTGTATAAATTGAGTGCGGGCAGGCTGGCGCCTGTCAAGCAAAATTTGCGCAAGATGGCGGAAAATATGCAAGCAAGCGTGCGGCAAAGGCGAAAGCCGTTAATTATGCGGTGTTGCCTTTAATAATCATTGATTATATTGTATCATAACAGGGCGTTTTTTTCAACAGATCAGCATTTACTTATATCCGGCGAACGTTGCCGGAACAATCAGGCATATACAAAAAAAGCTGCCGCAGTGCGACAGCTTTTAAAAGCATTAATTATTCTGCAGATGTTTCTGTGCTTGTTTCAGATGAGGATTCGGCTACTGAGGAATCAGCAGAAGAAGCGTCAGTTGAAGAAGCGGAAGAATCTGTCGATGAAGTAGCGGAAGATGCTGATGAAGCTGACGAATCGTCACTTGTAACGGAAGATGTTACAGATGATGTTGCGGAGCTTGTTGTCGAAGAATTATCCGACTTGCTGAAGTTACCGCTGTACATAACGACGAAGTTAACAACGAGAGCCACAACAAAGAAAATAACTGCGGCAATCTTTGTAAGTCTGTTCAGCTTAGCCTCGTTTGAACGGCCTGAATTTCTCTGATAATAGTTGTCTGCACTACCGCCTGTGATCGTCTGCGACATACCCTGCTTTGTATCCTGCATAAGTACCACGAGTACGATGAAAACACAGGCAACAATCAGAACAATAGCACTGATTATTTCTAATATTCCCATTTATATGTCCTCCTTATAGGAATACGGGTAAGTCCGAGATCTGTTTGTCGTACAAACCCAAAATTATTCTAACACGCAAATGCTATTATAACATAAAAGGAAATGAAATGCAAGTGTTTTCGGGAATTATTTTAAAGCGGAAAGAGCTTTTTTTCCTATATCGTGGCGGTAATGTGCCTTTTCAAAGCTGATCGTATCCACTGCCTTATAAGCTGTGTCGAGCGCTTCCTTTAATGTATCGCCGTAAGCGGTAATGCCGAGAACACGTCCTCCTGCCGTAAGGAACTTTCCGTCCTCCAGTTTTGTGCCTGCGTGGTAAACGAATGCACCCTCGCACTGACCGTTTTCGTCAAGTCCGCTTATCACCTTGCCTGTTTCATACTTTTCAGGGTAGCCGCCGCTTGCCATTACAACGCAGGCGCACGATTTATCGCTCCACTTTATATCAAGTGCATCGAGTTTTTCTTCCCATACAGCTTCGATTATATCCATAATATCCGTTTCAAGCAAGGGGAGAACCACCTGTGTTTCTGGATCACCGAAGCGGCAGTTGTATTCAATCACCTTTGCACCGTTCGGGGTCAGCATAAGACCGAAGTAAAGGCAACCCTTGAACGGTCTGCCCTCAGCCGCCATAGCCTTTATAGTAGGCAGGAATATCTTTTCCATACATTCCTGCTGTTTGTCGGGGGTGTAGAGGGGGTTGGGCGCTATCGTACCCATTCCGCCGGTGTTAAGACCCTCATCGTTGTCATAAGCACGCTTGTGATCCATAGAACTTATCATAGGCTTTACTGTCTTTCCGTCTGTGAACGCAAGAACGGTTACTTCGGGACCTGTCATAAATTCTTCGACAACTATTTCACTGCCGGATTTGCCGAATTTTCCGTCAAGGAGCATTGAACGTACTGCGTTTTCTGCCTCCTGCTCGTCCTTTGCGATTATAACGCCCTTGCCGAGTGCAAGACCGTCACACTTGATAACGGCAGGGAAGCTGTTCTGCTTTTTGATATATGCTATAGCCTCATCTGCGTCCGTGAAGGTTTCATAAGCCGCAGTGGGAATGTTGTACTTCTTCATCAGAGCCTTCGAGAAAACCTTACTGCCCTCAAGAATAGCGGCATTTGCTCTCGGTCCGAAGGTCTTGAAGCCCTCTGCGTTTAGCTTGTCCACCATACCCATAACCAGCGGATCGTCGGGGGCTACGAATACATAGTCGGGTCTGAGCTTCTTTGCAAGTTCAACACAGCCGTCAATATCGGTTGCCTTTACATTAAAGCACTCGGCATATTTCGAGATACCGCCGTTGCCGGGTGCGGCATACAGCTTGTCTACCTTCTTAGATTTTGCAAGGGCTGTTATTATGGCGTGTTCTCTGCCGCCTCCGCCTATTACAAGTACGTTCATGTTAAAAATACCTTTCTTTCTTTTGATTTATTCATTATTCGATGATAAGGCCAAGCAGCTTTGCGAACATTGCCGCCTGCCACACATCGACCTTTGCGCCTTTTAGCTCCGCTCCCGTATCGGAAACGGTAAGACCTTCGATATTACAGGAGGTGAAGTCAAGCCCTGCAAGCTTTGTGCCGAAAAACACAGACCTTGCCAGCGTAACGTTTTTAAGCTCCGTTTGTTTTATCTCACACGAAGAAAACAGAGCGGAGGAGAAGTCGGTATCCGTCACAGCTACCGATTGCAGCTTTGAACGCTGAAAATCCGACAACTCAAAGCTGCCGCCGTCAAAGCTGACGTTTTTATAAAACGAGTATTTGAAAGCTGTTCCGACCGCTTTACAGGAGATGAACGAGCAGGCTTTGAAATAGCTTTCGGAAAAATCGCTGTTCGAAATATCGCAGCCCTTGAAAACGCAATCTATAAAAGTGCATCCGGAAAAATCGCAGGCTGTAAAGCGGCATCCGTGGAACAGGCAGTTTCTGAAACAGATAGCCGAAAAATCGGTTTCGGCACATATCAGCCTCGAAAAATCCGCCGCAATAAAATCCGATTCGTCATCACGCACTCTTGAAAGCTCGGCATCAATATCTGTTACCGTAAAAAGATTATCGGGCAGCTTCGGAGCGGTCAATGACGCAGATAATGACTTTAATTCTGCTGTCATGTGTTTACCGAATTGTCAAACGACATTGACCCGAGCGTGTATTCAAGCGCCTTTGTGACCGCTTCTTCGTTATTGTCAAGGTGCAGAGCAATCAATGTGTACACTTTATTGCCGTGACGGGCAAAATATATGTGCTGTGTTGCGGCAACGGAATTATCTCCGTCAGAAGATTTTACAGTTCCGTAAAATACGTCAGTGTTGCCGATTTTAACCATGCTCTTGGTCGATGAATCGACATTATCGCCGACGACATAATAACTCATGAATTCCTCGCCGATCTCGGCTACCGTTCTGCCCTTTGTATCTTCGTCCTCATCGCTGCACATAGCAACGATATTGGATGTGATCTCGCCGTCATCGGAATAATGTACAAGATAAAGCTCGTTTTTATCTTCTTCATATTCGCTGACGCCGGTATTGAAGTATACTCCGTCATCGTACATCAGAGAAAATTTGTTTATTTTATACTTGGTCGGACTTCCAACGGGGGTATACTGAGCAGGGGCAGGGGACGGTTTTTTCGTTTCGGACTTGTCGGTAATTGACGTGTTCGAGGTTTCGGGCTTTGCGGTCGTTGTTTCCGCTTTTGTAGTTTGCGTTGATGTTGCCGCAGTAGTTACTGCGGTAGTCTGCGGTGTCACTGTCTGGGGAACGGGGGTTGTTGATGATGTGGTACGGCTATCCGGATTTATGCCAAGCGGGTTTTTGATCGTTTTGGAGCAACCGCACATTCCTACGAGAATTGATGCGGCGCAAATCAATAATAGTGCTTTTTTCATCGGTCTTTCCTTTCTTCCGCTTTTATCGGCGGATGTTGAAGAATATAGAACGGTGTGGACTCTATGGTGAAAAATTCGGCATTTGACGGCATGATATAACGGAAGAACAGCGTGGTATTTTTTGTCGTAACAGTAACAGTATAGCCTTTTTGTTTTCTGAACAAAGTCATAGGCTTGTAGGTTACGCTCTCAACGTCCGTGTATCTGAAAATATAGGTATGGCGTTTGTTCGCTATACGCATAAGACGTTCATCGGCGTAGTAGCTGTACTGTTGCTCGCCATCTGAAACTATCCGTATATACCATATCGGCAGTATCGGCAGAATTACGGCAAGAGCAATTTTTATTATTATAATTGAGGTATTGTCAGATATTGCTCCTCCATTCAACAATATATTTAATGAATACAGGACGAACATCAATTCAAAGATACACGCTATTGCTATTTTCAATGCGGCAAACGGTGACAATACCCGAAATGTACCGCTCTGTCTGAATTCAAATCTGCCGTCAAGGATGTCTTTATCTGTATAAGTAAAATGCATAGTGATACCTTTATCGGAATTTAAAAATAACGGGCGGCACGTCCGCCCGTTTACTGAGCTTATCAGTGGTGGAAAAGTCTGATTCCCGTGAATGCCATTGCGATACCGTACTTGTTGCAGGTGTCGATAACATTATCGTCACGGATAGAGCCGCCGGGCTGTGCTATGTATTCAACACCGCTTCTGTGCGCTCTTTCAATGTTGTCACCGAAGGGGAAGAATGCGTCTGAGCCGAGCGAAACGCCCTTCATTGTTGCAAGCCATGCTTTCTTTTCTTCTGTCGTGAATACGGCGGGCTTTACCTTGAAGATGTTTTCCCATGCGCCGTCTGCGAGAACGTCCATATAATCTTCACCGATGTAAAGGTCGATAGCGTTATCTCTGTCGGCACGTCTTATGTTATCTACAAACTGTAAGCCCATAACCTGAGGCGACTGTCTTAAGTACCAGTTGTCAGCCTTTGTACCTGCAAGACGTGTGCAGTGGATTCTTGACTGCTGTCCTGCACCGATACCGATAGCCTGACCGCCGCAAGCGTAAGCTACGGAGTTTGACTGAGTGTACTTTAATGTAATCATTGCTATTGCAAGATCTATCTTTGCGCTCTCGGGTATATTCTTATTCTCAGTCACAATGTTTGAGAACAGCTTATCGTCAATAACAAGCTCGTTTCTGCCCTGCTCGAAAGTAACGCCGAATACCTGCTTACGCTCGATAGGCTCGGGAACGTACTCGGGGTCGATCTTGATTATATTGTAGTTGCCCTTTTTCTTTGACTTGAGAATTTCAAGCGCTTCGGGATCGTAATCGGGAGCGATAACACCGTCGGAAACTTCACGCTGTATTATCTTTGCCGTTGAAACATCGCACTTGTCCGACAGAGCGATGAAGTCACCGTATGATGACATTCTGTCAGCGCCTCTTGCTCTTGCATAAGCGCAGGCAAGGGGTGACAGCTCGCCGAGATCGTCTACCCAGTATATCTTTTTGAGCGTGTCTGTGAGGGGAAGTCCTACAGCGGCGCCTGCGGGTGAAACGTGCTTGAATGATGTTGCGGAGGGAAGACCCGTAGCCTTCTTAAGCTCGCTTACCAGCTGCCAGCCGTTGAAAGCGTCCATAAAGTTGATGTAACCGGGCTTGCCGTTAAGCACTTCGATAGGAAGTGAATTGCCGTTTTCCATGAATATTCTTGACGGCTTCTGATTGGGGTTGCAGCCGTACTTTAACTGAAGTTCGTTCATTGTAGTAAAGTTCCTTTCGCTTACTTGTTTTTATTGATTATGCGTGATTCGTACTTGCCTGTGGCAATGTCGATATAACGTGTAAAGAGTGAAACCTTGTTGTCAGCATTGAGGTTTTCCCATACCATTGATGTGAAAGTGTCTATATCCATATCGGGGATAACCACTGTCTTGGGTTCGCCTTCGTAGCTCGGCAGGGGATTGCCGTCACACTTGTAGGTGTGAATGAATTTGCCCTTACCGTTTAAGGGATTGCTGTAAGCGTAGGTGTATCTCTGACATGATGAGCCGTCGCCGTCTGCGCTCTTTAAGATAGACATTGCGAAATTCATATCGCCGTTGTCAAGGTGGACTATACCGGAAATTCTCGGTGTGTAGTTGGGCTTATCATCTTCAAATTCTCTTGTTCTGAGAGCCTGCTCGAATGTCATCTGCTTGTCCATAAGCTCATAGATAGTGTCGGTCTGGTCGCCGTTTGTAACTATCGTCTTGTTGCCGAGAACTCTTACGGGTGCATAAATGATGAGGTGGGGATCTTCCATCTTGCTTTCATCGAAAGCCTGTGTTCTGATGCCCTCGCCGTCCTCTACAAAAATTCTGTTACGGCTGTTTTCGCTTCTGCCCATAATAAAGTAGGCGATTACTGCTTTTGTGCCGTCTGCGGATTTTCCTATCACGATGCCTCTGCCGTGATAAGCAAGAGAGTTAAGCTCTTTTTCAAGTGTTACAACTTCCATATAGCCTCCTGTTGCGGTTTTGCGTGGAACACGCAGTTTTCTGAATATAACTTGTTATAACGTCCTCAGAATCCCGTTTAATCGGGATAATGCTGACATAAGGTTCAATCGTCGATAACGGTTATGCCGTCTTTTACGGTTATCTTTCCCTCGCAGAAAAGACGTGCGGCACGGGGAAGAATCTTCCACTCAGCCTGCTCCATAACACGTTTCTGAAGAATTTCGGGGGTGTCGCCGTTTCTGACCTCAACTGCCTTTTGCAGAATGATAGGTCCTGCGTCACATTCCGCTGTTACAAAATGAACGGTAGCGCCTGTTACCTTTACGCCCTTTTTAAGCGCTTCCTCGTGAACGTGAAGTCCGTAGTAGCCCTTTCCGCAGAAAGAGGGGATAAGGGCGGGGTGAACGTTTATCATCTTATACTTGAACGCATCGCATACCTGCTCGTCAAGTATTGTCATAAAGCCTGCGTAGATGACAAGGTCAGCCTGCTCTTCCTTTAAAGCGTCAGCCATAGCCTTGCTGTAAGCGGCAACATCGGCATAGTCACGTCTTGCGAGAACTCTTGTCTTTATGCCGTTATCTGCTGCTCTTGTCAGTGCGTAGGCATCGGGCTTTGACGCAATAACGCAGGTGATTTTACCTCCGCCGAGTCCCTCGGACTTTTCAGCGTCGATAAGCGCCTGCAGGTTAGTTCCGCCGCCCGATACAAGTACAACGATATTTTTCATATTACTCAATTATGATGCCCTCGTCACCCTTGATTATTTCACCGATGCAGTAGCTTTCAACGCCTGCGTTTCTGAGTATCTGTACAGCTTCATCGGCATCGTCTTTGTCAACTACAACGGTCATACCGATACCCATATTGAAAGTATTGTACATATCGTGTTCGGAGATGTTTCCGACTTCCTGTAAGTGCTTGAAGATATAAGGCACTTCGTAGCTGTGCTTTGTAATCTTTGCTGTGAAGCCGTCGGGGAGTGAACGGGGAACGTTCTCGTTGAAGCCGCCGCCTGTGATATGCGAGATAGCCTTTACGTTCTTCTTTGAGATAAGCTCCAAAATGGGCTTTACATATATCTTTGTAGGTGTAAGGAGTGTTTCACCGAGAGTTTTTCCTGTGGGGAGGACTTCATCGAGAACTTCCTTGCTGTTTATGTTGAACACCTTTCTTACAAGAGAGAAGCCGTTTGAATGAACGCCTGTGGAAGCAAGGCCGATTATGATGTCGCCTTCCTTTACGGTGCTGTTGTCGATTATCTTCGACTTGTCAACAACACCTGTTGAATAGCCTGCGATGTCATATTCGTCTTCGGGCATCATTCCGGGATGCTCAGCGGTTTCACCGCCTATAAGCGCACAGCCTGACTGTACACAGCCGTCAGCAACGCCCTTTACTATAGCGGCTACCTTTTCGGGCACGTTCTTGCCTATAGCAATATAGTCAAGGAAATAAAGAGGCTTTGCACCGCAGCAGATTATATCATTTACGCACATAGCGACCGCATCTATACCGATCGTATCGTGCTTATCCATCAGCATTGCGAGCTTGAGCTTTGTGCCGACACCGTCTGTACCCGAAACGAGTACGGGTTCTTTCATATCTGCAATATCAAGCTGGAACAGACCGCCGAATCCGCCTATGCCTGTAAGCACACCGGGGATATTGGTGCGTTCAACGTCCTTTTTCATCAGACGAACACCTTCGTAGCCTGCGGTAACGTCAACGCCTGCTGCTTTATAGCTTTCTGAAAAACTGTTCTTCATAATAATAATTCCTTCCGTTTGGGGACTGATGTCCTTATGTGGTGGTTTTTTCTTTGCTTTCGCTGATTTTTCTGTCGAATTTATCCTTGTGCATTTCCGTGGGAATATCAGTGGGGTATTCTCCGCTGAAACAAGCGGTGCAATAACCGCATTCACAGCCGTTTGCGTGTACCGCAAGCTTCTTTGCGTTTTCCACGCTCAGATAACCGAGCGAATCTGTGCCTATTATGTCGCTGATCTCTTTTATCGAATGATGACAAGCGATAAGGTGTTCTCTCGAATCTATGTCGGTACCGTAGTAGCAGGGATTGAGGAACGGGGGAGCGGATACTCTCATATGAACCTCGGTGGCTCCCGCATCACGCAGTAATTTTACAATCCTGCCGCTTGTGGTGCCTCTTACTATAGAATCGTCTATAAGAACGACACGTTTGCCTTTTACGACACTGGCAACAACGTTCAGCTTAATCCGCACCTTGTCTTCTCTTGACGATTGACCGGGCGAGATAAAGGTCCTGCCGATGTATTTGTTCTTGATGAAGCCGATGCCGTAGGGAATACCCGACTGGTGAGAATAGCCTATGGCGGCATCTATTCCGGAATCGGGAACGCCGATTACTATATCCGCCTGCACGGGATGCTCAAGAGCTAAGAATGCGCCTGCACGAAGTCTTGCCTCGTGAACCGATGCACCCTCTATGACCGAGTCGGGACGTGCAAAGTAGATATATTCAAAAACGCACAAAGTATGCGGACGCTTGCCGCAATGATCTTTTATTGAGCGTACTCCGTTTTCATCGAATACAACAATCTCGCCGGGGAGCAGATCTCTTACGAATTTAGCGCCGACCGAGTCAAGAGCGCAGCTTTCGGAGGCAACTATATATGTTCCCTCGTTTGTTATGCCGTAGCAGAGCGGTCTGAAACCGTTCTCGTCACGGGCGGCAATCAGCTTTGCAGGCGACATGATAACAAGCGAATATGCGCCGTTTATCTTATTCATCGCACGGTTGAGAGCTTCTTCTATAGACGGAGCTTCAAGCCGTTCCTTTGTTACAAGGTAGCTTATAACTTCTGTGTCGCTTGTCGTATGGAAGATAGAGCCTTGTTTTTCAAGCTCGTGACGTAACTCGTAAGTGTTTACAAGGTTTCCGTTATGGGCGAGAGCCATTCTTCCTTTATAATGATTTACCAGAATAGGCTGGGCATTAAGACGTGCATTTGCTCCGGTCGTGCCGTAACGCACATGACCTACCGCCATATTGCCCTGTCCCAGTCCGTCAAGGCGCTCGGGAGTGAACACGTCGTTCACAAGACCGGTGTCCTTGTAGGAATTGAAAACGCCGTCATCGTTCACAACGATGCCGCAGCTTTCCTGTCCTCTGTGCTGTAATGCGAATAATCCGTAATATGTTGTTGCGGCAACGTTGGTCTTTTCTTTTGCAAAAACACCGAACACGCCGCATTCTTCATGCAAACCGCTTGTCAATGGAGTCATTCCTTTCCGTTCCAGCAATAAGTGCAAAGCTCACACTGTGGCTTGCCTATTGCCCGTACAGTTCCGTCAAGCGACTGGAATTCAAGCGATGTCAGCTTTAGTCTGCGGCATATTTCTTCACGCAGTTTCTTTCCACGCTCTGTGTTTGTGTCACTGTACTCGTCGATAAATCTGATACCATCTGCACCCTCGGCCTCATCAATTATCTGTCTTGCAATCAGCTCCATCTCCGATGTGCTGCGGGAGAAGTTGAGATACTTACAACCGTACATTATCGGAGGACAGGCGCTGCGCATGTGTACTTCCTTAGCACCGTTCTCATAAAGGAACTCTACTGTTTCTCTCATCTGAGTTCCTCTTACTATGCTGTCGTCAACGAACAGCAGTTTTTTACCCTCAATAAGCTCGTGGACCGGAATCAGCTTCATTTTAGCTACCTGATTTCTCATTGTCTGGTTGGTAGGCATAAAGCTTCTGGGCCATGTGGGAGTGTACTTGATAAAAGGACGTGCGAACGGGATACCGCTCCTGTTTGCGTAGCCTATTGCGTGAGGTACGCCCGAATCCGGAATACCGCATACATAGTCAACGTCGGGCAGCTTGCCGTTCTTTATGTCGTTCTCCGCCATAATCTCGCCGTTGCGTGTACGCATCGTTTCAACGGTCACACCCTCATATACCGCATTCGGATAGCCGTAATATGTCCACATGAACGAGCATATATGCATTTTGCTTTCATCGCCGTCGCTCAGCACTTCACAGCCGTCCGCAGTTATCATATCTATTTCGCCGGGACGAAGCTCTTTATATGTGCTGTAGCCGAGCTTCTGGAATGCGAATGATTCAAGGGATACGCAGTATCCGTCGCTCCTTTTTCCTACAATGATAGGAAGTCTGCCGTACTGATCCCTTGCGGCGATAATTCCGTCCTTTGTAAGAATGATAAGGGACATTGTACCGTCAATCTTGCTCTGGGCATATCTTATACCGTCGGTAAAATTGTCCTTCTGTGCAATAAGCGCACCGATGAGCGAGCCTGAGTTTATACTGCCGCTGCTCATTGTTTCAAAGTTTGCACAGCCGCTCTCGAGAAGTTCGGTTGAAAGCTGTTCGGCATTTCTGATTATGCCGATACTGCATATCGAATAAATACCAAGCTTTGAACGCACCAGCAGGGGCTGAGGGTCGGTATCGCTGATACAGCCGATACACAGCTTTCCCCTCATATCCGTAGCGTCCTGTTCAAACTTTGTTCTGAACGGTGAGTTTTCAATACTGTGGATAGCACGCTGAAAGCCTCTGTCGGGGCTGTATGCGGTCATACCGCCTCTGCGTGTTCCGAGGTGGGAGTGATAGTCTGTTCCGAAGAAAACATCGGTTATGCAGTCGTTGTTTGACGCCGCACCGAAAAATCCACCCATATATTATCCTGCCTTTTCCTGTTAGATTCTTTTCAATTGTTGTGATTATTTGCCCATAAGACGCTTCATTATTTCAGCGTAAGCGTCCTCAACACCGCCCATATCACGACGGAAACGATCCTTGTCAAGCTTCTCGTGAGTTGTGCTGTCCCAGAAACGACAGGTGTCGGGAGAAATCTCGTCAGCAAGAATTATTGTGCCGTCTGAGGTCTTACCGAATTCAATCTTGAAGTCGATAAGGTCGATGTTGAGCTTCTTGAAGAAGTCGAGCATAAATTCATTTACCTTGAAAGCGTACTTTGAGATAAGGTCGATTTCTTCCTTTGTTGCAAGACCGAGTGCAAGCGCATAGTAGTCGTTGATGAAAGGATCGCCCAGATCGTCATTCTTGTAGCTGAATTCAAGTGTGGGGCAGAGGAGCTTTGTACCTTCCTCGATGCCGAGCTTCTTTGAGAAACTGCCTGCGGCTACGTTTCTTACGATTACTTCGAGGGGAACGATAGAAACCTTTTTAACGAGTGTTTCTCTGTCATTCAGCTCTTTAACAAGGTGAGTGGGAACACCTGCTTTTTCAAGCAGACCGAACATATAGTTCGTCATTTTGTTGTTGATAACGCCCTTACCTGAGATAGTGCCTTTCTTAAGGCCGTTGAATGCTGTTGCATCATCCTTGTAGGATACGATAACAAGGTCGGGATCATCGGTTGCGAATACCTTCTTTGCCTTTCCTTCGTAAAGCTGTTCTTTCTTTTCCATTTTGTTTATCCTTTCTTCAGCGGCTGTGCCGTATTTATTGATTACATTATATATAGTACACCGATCAAAGCTCGGCAAGTACCTGCTCCATTTTTTTGTCAGCCTCAAGAACCTTTGCAGTCTGTGCTGCACGGTATGCCTTCATCTTTTCCATAAGGGCATCGTCTGATACCGCAAGGATCTGTACGGCGAGGAATGCCGCATTTGCCGCACCGTCAATAGCTACTGTAGCAACGGGAACTCCGGCGGGCATCTGTACTGTAGACAGAAGTGCATCTATGCCCTCAAGTGCGCTTGCTTTTATCGGGATGCCGATAACCGGCAGGGGAGTCTGACCTGCGATAGCTCCGGCAAGGTGAGCGGCTTTGCCTGCGGCGGCAATGATAACGCCTGTGCCGTTCTTTTCGGCGTTTCTTGCAAACTCGGAAACCTCTGCGGCGCAACGGTGAGCGGAGAGAACACGAAGCTCTGTAGGAACTCCGAAGTCCTTAAGCACCTGAGCCGCTTTTTTGACGATAGGCAGATCGGAATCGCTGCCCATTACTATGGCTACTTTTTTCATTTACGAACATCCTTTCAGAAAATAAATAAAGCTGTGTAATCCAATTGCACAGCTTAAAAAATACACTTATTCTTATAATACGGCGTAGAAAAAGACATATATGAAAATTTACCGAGGCTTATCAAAGCTGTTGTAAGCTGTATTTTATTCATAGATCTCATGCTTTCCCTCCGTACTTGTTACTATATCATTTTACCTTATTTTAATAACAAATTCAAGTGCTAAAGCAGAAAATCTCTTAAATTGTGCTTTTTCAACAATAGTAGTGCTTTGTTTTTGTGCTATATGTACATTAATTACTTTATAAACTTTTTGTGACCTAAATTAACATAAAATCGTTTACACGGTGTTACAATTGAAGAATTTCCGATTATAAAGCGGAAAATCGAGAAAATCAGTAATCATGTTTCAACCGAATTGTTACAAAGATGTAACAGATTTTTGTGCAGGATGACGAAAAAGTGCCAAAAAAACAATTTTTGTAATCGTTTACGGTAAAAAAACACAACTACGGGCTTAAAATGCTTGCAAATTTGTGAAATGTGTGATATGATTATGTCAACGAGGAAAAAGTGAACAAAACTTTTGACAAGCTACAGGTCTTTTTAGTGAATTATCCATTGTTGCATATACGGCAGTATATACCGTTATGCCACAGGAACTTCAACCGGAAGCCTGTTCTTACCGGGGAATTGTTTACGGCTCCTCTTTAATGAGGCCGCAAGGTCAGGCAGTGAAAGCGATAGCTATTCACAACAATGAATACTTCTGGAGGAATTACCAATGAAGAAAAGAATTTTAGCAGCTGTATTAGCATCTGCATCAATTCTGGGCGCAGTAGCAGGCTGCTCAAGCAACGCTACAAGCTCAGCAGGATCTTCTACAACAGATTCGAGCAAGACTGAAAACTCAAGCAAGACTGAAGACTCAAGCAAGACTGATGATTCAAGCAACGCAGGAACTTCCGATAAGTTCACACTTAAGGAAGGCGAAGGCAAGACTCTTAACATCGCTGTATGGAACGAAGAGTTCAAGAACTACTTTGACAAGTACATAAAGGCTAAGATGCCCGAGGGCGTTACAGTTAATTTCAAGATCACTGAAAACAAGGACAATGCTTATCAGAACAAGCTTGATGAAGACCTTCCCAAGAACGAAGCTGCATCTGCTGACGACAAGATCGATATGTTCTTATTCGAAGCTGACTACGCTCTCAAGTATGTTAACTCAGAGTACACACTTGATGTTAAGTCACTCGGTCTTACTGACGAAGATCTTTCAGGTATGTATCAGTATACAAAGGACGTTGCCACAACTCAGGATGGTTCAAAGGTACTGAAGGGTGTTTCATGGCAGGCAACTCCCGGTCTGTATGCTTACAGACGTTCAATTGCTAAGGACGTTCTCGGCACAGATGATCCCGCGAAGGTACAGGAAGCTCTCGCTGACTGGACAAAGTTTGACGAAGTAGCTGCTAAGGCTGCTGACAAGGGTTACAAGATGCTCTCAGGTTATGATGATGCATACAGAACCTTCTCAAACAACGTTTCTGCTCCTTGGGTAAACGACAACAAGGAAATCATCGTTGATGATAACATCATGAAGTGGGTTGACCAGACTAAGACATACACAGACAAGGGTTACAACAACAAGACTTCTCTTTGGTCTGATGCTTGGGCTGCTGACCAGGGTCCCGACGGTAAGGTATTTGGCTTCTTCTACTCAACATGGGGCATCAACTTCACTCTTGCAGGTAACTCACTTGCAGTTAAGGAAAAAGACGGCGGTAAGCTCGAAGTAGGCAACGGCGGTTACGGTGACTGGGCAGTTTGCTACGGTCCTCAGGCTTACTTCTGGGGCGGTACTTGGATGGCAGCTGCAAAGGGCACAGACAACGCTGCATTAGTTGGCGACGTTCTGAAGGCATTCTGCTGCGACAAGGACTTCGGCGTTCAGTTCACAAAGGATACACAGGACTACTACAACAACGAAGCTGCAATGAAGGAACTCGCTTCTTCTGACTTCAAGTCAGCCTTCTTAGGCGGTCAGAACCACATCGCACTGTTCGTTGAAACAGCTCCCAAGATCGACATGAGCAAGATTTCTGTCTACGACCAGGGTCTTAACGAGACATTCCAGGCTAAGTTCAAGGAATACTTCGACGGTACTGTTGATAAGGATACAGCACTCAAGAACTTCTATGAGGCTGCTATTGTTAAGTATCCTGAGCTCAAGAAGCCCGCTAACGCATAATAAAGGCTTTGTGGCTTAAACAATATTGACCTTCATCTTGACTGCGGGTTCTGTGAATTCGCAGTCAAGTATGTTAATGGGGCGAATTACGGATGTTTCCGCCTTATTAACATACTTGACTGCTCAAGATGGAGAATATACCGAGATTTTTATAAGGAGTGTTTTTATGGCTCAGGCATTTAATGCAGGAAATGTGCCGGTAAAAGCCAGAAAAGGACAAATCGGGAAATATAAAAAATGGGGCTACATATTTATGCTCCCGTTCATATTAGTTTTCCTTGTTTTCCAGGCTTGGCCGCTTATTCAGACTTTCTATTACAGTATGTTCAAATACTTCAAGTCGGGTCTTAGTTGGATAGGACCGGAGTTTGTCGGATTTGATAACTTTGTGGCAATTTTTGATATGAGTTCAGGTAACAATATACTTGCACTCACATGGAATACGCTTATCATGTGGGTACTGGGATTTGTTCCGCAGATAATCATTTCATTACTTTTTGCTTACTGGTTTACTAATGTAAGACTTCGTTTAAGATGTCTTGGATTCTTCAAAACTGTAATGTATATGCCTAACCTTATCATGGCATCTGCATTTGCAATGCTGATATTCTCAATATTCTCCGATATCGGACCTATCAACGAGCTTATCAAGCACACTACCGGCGGCGAGGCTTTCAGATTTCTCAGCTATACGGGCAGTACGATGGGACTTGTAGCGTTCATGAACTTCATTATGTGGTTCGGTAACACGACAATTCTGCTGATGGCGGCAATGATGGGTATCAACGAATCTGTTATTGAGGCTGCTGAAATCGACGGTGCAAGTAGCTCACAGATATTCTGGAAGATAACTCTTCCTCTTATCAGACCTATACTCGTATACGTTATGATCACTTCGCTGATCGGCGGTCTTCAGATGTTCGATGTACCGCAGATCCTTACCGGCGGTCAGGGAGGCCCGAATAACACTACCAAGACGCTTATCATGTATTTGAACGAACAGATCGGTACATCTAAGAACTATGGTATGGCAGGTGCGCTTTCAGTAATTATATTCATTGTATGTGCGGCACTCAGCCTGGTTGTTTACTACTTCTTTGCTGCTGACAGAAGCAACAAGAAGTCTAAAAAAGGAGGTAAGTAAGTATCATGGCAAAAAAGGAAAAGGTACTTGAACATACCTCAGCACTTCAGCAGAACAGAACAGATCCGGATATGAAGGTAAAGCCTACGCTTATTATTCACAGAATAATCTGTTATATCGTTCTTGTCTTCTTCTCAATCCTGTGTTTGTTCTTCTTCTACATCCTGCTTGTTAACGCAAGCCGTTCACATTACGATATTATGTCCGGCTTCTCGTTCCTGCCGGGAAATCAATTTATCAATAACTTCCAGAGTGCGATTTCAAACTCAACGATACCTGTAGTAAACGGTGTTATCAACAGCTTGATTATCGCAGCGTGTACAGCGTTATTGTCGATTTATTTCTCGGCAATGACCGCATATTCAATTCATGTATATGACTTTAAAGGTAAGAAATTTATCTTTAACTTCATATTACTTATCATGACGATTCCTACACAGGTTTCTGCGCTCGGTTTCTTCAGTATGTGTACCGATTGGGGACTCAGAGATACATATATTCCTCTTATAGTTCCTGCTATTGCGGCACCTGCGGTGTTCTTCTTCATGATTCAGTACATGAAGAGCTCGCTTCCGATTGATATTATCGAGGCAGCAAGAATTGACGGTTCGGGCGAATTCAGAACATTCAACACGATCGTTCTTCCTATGCTGAAGCCTGCTCTTGCAGTACAGGCAATATTCAGCTTCGTTGCATCATGGAACAACTACTTCCTTCCTTCGTTGATCATTGATACATCAACAAAGAAGACAATGCCTATCATGATCGCACAGCTTCGTTCAGCAGACTTCTTAAAGTTTGATATGGGTCAGGTTTATATGTTCATTTTCATAGCAATCATACCTGTTATCATCGTTTATTTCTGCTTATCGAAATTCATCATCGCCGGTGTTTCACTCGGTGGTGTAAAGGAATAAGACAATTTTGGGTTAATATATTAAATACAGAAACGGCATCGGAAATCTTCCGGTGCCGTTTTGCCGTATATAATGCTGTGACAGTTGCCTTGTGGCATACAAGCTAAGAGCGTATGAAGCATAAGAAAATCCCCTGTTAATCGCTTAACAGGGGATCGGAGTTTATTCGGTTATGGATTAGCCAAGTCTTGCTTCGAGATCAGCGAGTTCCTGCTTTAAACCGTCGGGGAGCTTGTCACCGAACTGCTTGTAGAATTCCTTCATCTCTTCTACTTCCTTCTTCCAGAGGTCTCTGTCAACTGCGAGCAGCTTGTCTTCAACTTCTGATGTAACCTCGTCCTCGATACCCTTGAGGTTGATGTCACCCTTCTTAGGAAGGTAGCCGATAGGAGTCTTTTCAGCGTCGATTGTGCCTTCACATCTCTTGATGATCCAGTCGAGAACTCTCATGTTGTCACCGAAACCGGGCCACATAAAGTTGCCATTCTCGTCCTGCTTGAACCAGTTAACGTTGAAAATCTTAGGAGCCTTGTCTCCAAGCTTCTCGCCCATTTCGAGCCAGTGTGCCCAGTAATCAGCCATGTGGTAGCCGCAGAAGGGCTTCATAGCCATAGGATCGTGACGGAGTACGCCTACTGCACCTGTAGCAGCTGCTGTTGTTTCAGAAGAAACTGCAGAGCCTACATATGTGCCGTGCTGCCAGCTGAATGACTGGTAAACCAGAGGAGTTGTAGCTGCACGTCTGCCGCCGAAGATGATAGCTGAGATCGGAACACCCTGGGGGTTGTTGAACTCAGGTGAAATGCAGGGGCAGTTCTGAGCGGGAGCTGTGAAACGTGAGTTAGGATGAGCGAGCTTGTTGCCTGCTGCTGTATATTCCTTACCGTTAACCTTGTTGCCCTTCCAGTCTGTTGCATTCTCGGGAGGATTCTTGTCAAGACCTTCCCACCAAGCTGTCATATCATCATTGTTGATAGCAACGTTTGTGAAGATTGTGTTCTTTCTTGTAGATGCAAGTGCATTGTAGTTGCTCTTTGCGTTTGTACCGGGAGCAACGCCGAAGAAGCCGTTCTCGGGGTTGATAGCGTAAAGTCTGCCATCGGGACCCTGCTTCATCCAAGCAATATCGTCACCTACTGTGAATACTTCATAACCAGCCTTCTTGTATCCCTCGGGAGGAATAAGCATAGCGAGGTTTGTTTTACCGCAAGCTGAGGGGAATGCTGCTGTGATATACTTGATGTCGCCATCGGGCTTCTTAACGCCGAGGATAAGCATATGTTCAGCCATCCAGCCTTCCTTCCAGCCCTGGTAAGAAGCGATACGGAGTGCGAAGCACTTCTTGCCGAGCAGTACGTTACCGCCGTAAGCTGAGTTGATAGACCAGATCGTGTTGTCTTCGGGGAACTGAACGATGTATCTCTTTTCGGGATCAACGTCAGCCTTTGAGTGAAGGCATCTTACGAAGTCGTTGGAGTCATCGGGCAGGTTCTTGAATGCCTGTGCACCCATTCTTGTCATAATGTCCATGTTGAGTACAACATAGATAGAGTCTGTCAGCTCAACACCAACCTTAGCGATAGGTGAGCCGATAGGTCCCATTGAGTAGGGGATAACGTACATTGTACGACCCTTCATAACGCCGTCATAGAGCTTTGTCAGCTTAGCGTACATTTCCTTAGGATCCATCCAGTTGTTTGTAGGACCTGCATTCTCCTTCTCTCTTGAGCAGATGAATGTTCTGTCTTCTACACGGGCAACGTCGTTTTCAGCTGTTCTGTGATATAAGCAGCCGGGGAGCTTTTCCTGGTTGAGCTCAATCATCTCGCCTGTTGCGATAGCCTCGTCACGAAGCGCCTTGAGCTGCTCCTCGCTGCCATCGATCCATACAACCTTGTCGGGCTGTGTGAGGGCTTTCATTTCTTCAACCCACTTTAAAACATTCTGATTCTTTGTCATAACCGATTGTTCTCCTTTTCTTTATTTTATCAGCTTATGCTGATGAAAGTCATTCGGTAGGGAATTACTGATACGGTTCATCGTACCTTGTTCCCCATTTACTATTATAAACTATTTTTTGCAATAGGTCAATAGCAAAATTGCAAAAACGACAAAAAAATTGCACAAAGTAAGCGTAATGCAACCGACATTTTAATTTACGTCGGGAAAACTTATTACACGGCTGTATAACAGGTTTTCTTAAGGTCACGCTACCTTGTGCTTTTTATTTTACTATTTTAATATCTACTGATTTTAAAGGAATTAAATGTCAGCTTTGACTTCCTTGCGAAGCAGTATTATCGCAAGAAGGTTCGGTATTGCCATAAGGCCGTTGAACAGGTCGGATACGTCCCATACGACTGTTGCCTTAATCACTGCTCCCACGAAAGCGGTAACAATGAAAATTGCAAGATATACGCCTACCCACTTCTTTGTGAAAAGGTAAACAAAGCAGCTTCTGCCGTATATCCACCAGCCTGTAACGGTTGTTATCGCAAAGATGAATGTTGCGATACTGAGGAATGCACCGGCAAAATCGCCAAGACCGTTCTGAAAGGCAACAAGAGCCATGTTGAAACCACCTGCCTTTTTGTCTACCAGCTTGTCTGCGCCGCTTGTAAGTATGCAAAGAGCGGTCATAGTGCAGATAATGATGGTGTCGATAAATACCGAAAGCATTGCCCACATACCCTGTGTATGATGCTGATCGGCGCTTGAGTTTGCATTAATCATTACTGATGAGCCAAGACCGGCTTCGTTTGAGAATACACCACGTTTTACGCCCCACTTCATAGCCTCGAGCATTACAACGCCGACAGTTCCACCGCCTACAGCCTTGAAAGAAAAGGCTTCTGTGAATATCCTTGCGAATACGTCCGGAATATTCTGATAATTAATTATAATTACAGTAAGGCAGCCAATGAGATAGCCTCCTGCGGCTATCGGGATTACCCACGATGTGACTTTACTGAGGCGGTGGATACCTCCGGGTGCTATTGCGGCAATTACTACGGCACAAAGAATTCCCGATACCCATAGAGGTACTCCAAGACAGTTCTGAAGCGCCATTGAAGCCGAATTCACCTGAGCCATATTGCCTATGCCGAAGCTGGCACCTATACAGCATACAGCGAACATTCCCGCAAAGAACGCACCGAGTTTTTTGCCGCCGAACGCTTTTTTTATGTAGGCGAACGGTACGCCGCCCGTAAGGCCGTCCGATTGCACGGTTCTGTATTTTGCACCGAGATAGTTTTCGGCAAAGCTGGTAGCCATACCGAGAAGTGCGGAGATCCACATCCAGAATATTGAGCCTGCGCCGCCTATTGCGATAGCGCTTCCTATTGCGATAATATTTCCTGTTCCTACTGTTGCACCGAGTGCGGCGGTAAGGGTTCTGAAAGGCGAAACCTTTTTTCCGTCAGCCTCAGGCTGTTTTGTAAGGAGTGTACGCTTTATTATAGTAGGGAAGTGCAGTACCTGCAAGCCCTTTGTTCTTATCGTAAAGATAATTCCCGAGCCTGCAAACAGTATAAGCACCGGTATGCCCCATACTATATTTTCGTTTATCCACTCTAATATTTCCATACTGACTTGTTCCTTTTCATCAAGCACAGACGTGGGTGCCTGTACGTTTTATATATTGATTGTATTCCCGAATATCACCGATTATGACGGGGAAGCTTCACATTACGATATGATCTCGGCATTTCAGGGTAATTTCCGATTAAAAATAGTATATAAAAAAAGTAAAATCTGATAAAATTTTGAATAGTTACTGCTTGTTAATAATTAAAAGCAAAAGTATACAAGTCGAAAAATAACCCCTCCGGTTTTACCGGAGGGGCGTAAAAACCTATTCTATTCCGACTATTCAAAATTTTTGGGCTTTTAGATTGTTTCGTGCGGATTATTCGCCGCAGTATTCCTTCTTGTAGTATTCAACAAGGCCTACGAGATCTTCGTAACGCTTCTTGGAGTTAGCAACAGCCTTATCGAACAGTACGTTAGCTCTTTCGGGGTTAGCACGCATAAGAGAGTTGTAACGAACTTCTCTCATCATGAATTCCTTGTAATCGCCTGTAGGAGCCTTGCTGTCGAGTGTGAACGGATTTGTTCCTGCAGGAGCAGCGGGGTTGAATCTGAACAGATGCCAGTAACCTGCCTGTACAGCTTCCTTTTCTACCTTCTGAGCGATTGTAAGGCCGCCCTTGATACCGTGGTTGATACAAGGAGCATAAGCGATAACCAGTGAAGGACCGTCGTATGCTTCAGCTTCTGCGATTGCCTTTAAGCACTGGTTCATATCTGCACCCATTGAAATCTGAGCAACATATACATAACCGTACTTCATAGCGATACCGGAGAGATCTTTCTTCTTAACGTCCTTACCGCCTGCAGCGAACTGTGCAACTGCACCGATGTTTGTAGCCTTTGAAGCCTGTCCGCCTGTGTTGGAGTAAACTTCTGTATCGAATACGAATACATTTACATTCTTGCCTGATGCGAGAACGTGGTCAACACCGCCGTAACCGATGTCGTATGCCCAGCCGTCGCCGCCGAATATCCAGTTGGACTTCTTAGCGAGGTAGTTCTTAGCCTTGAGAACTGCTTTCTTTTCAGCGCAGTCGCAATCAAGAGCTTCAAGAGCAGCAACGAGATCCTTTGTAGCAGCAGCGTTTGCCTTACCGTCGTTAGCTGTTTCGAAGTATGTGTCGATCTTAGCCTTAACGTCAGCGTTTTCAGTCTTTTCAGCAATTGCCTTTAACTGACCCTGTGCTCTGTGTCTTAATGTATCCTGAGCGATGAACATACCGAGACCGTACTCAGCATTATCCTCGAACAGTGAGTTGCCCCAAGCGGGACCCTTGCCTTCCTTATTTACTGTATAAGGAGTTGAGGGAGCAGAGCCACCCCAGATCGATGAACAGCCTGTAGCGTTGGCAATGTACATTCTGTCGCCGAAGAGCTGTGTGATGAGCTTAGCGTAAGGAGTTTCACCACAGCCTGCGCAAGCGCCTGAGAATTCGAGCAGGGGCTGCTTGAACTGTGAACCCTTAACTGTTGTTTCCTTGAACTTCTCGTGAACCTCGGGCTTGTCGGCTACTTCCTTAACAGCGTAGTCGAACATGGGCTGTTCGTTCATCTGAGAATCAAGTGACTTCATAACGAGTGCCTTGTTCTTAGAGGGGCAAACCTGTGCGCAAACGCCGCAGCCTGTGCAGTCGAGAACAGAAGTTACCATAGCGAACTTCATGCCGGGAAGACCCATAGCGTCCTTCATCTTTGCACCTGCAGGAGCCTTAGCAGCTTCTTCTTCGGAAAGAATTACGGGACGGATAACTGCGTGAGGACAAACGAATGAACACTGGTTACATTCGATACAGTTCTCGGGAATCCACTCGGGAACATCTACTGCGATACCACGCTTCTCATAAGCTGCAGAGCCCTGGGGGAATGTACCGTCAGCCATGCCTACGAATGTAGATACGGGGAGCTTGTCGCCTCTCTGAGCGTTAACGGGGATAAGGATATTGTTAACGAAATCAACGAGATCCTTTCTGTCACCTGTAGCTGTGTGAACGGGAAGTGTACCCTCAGCGTCAGCCCAAGATGCAGGAACGTCAACCTTGATAACCTCGCCTGCGCCCTTTTCGATTGCGGCGTAGTTCATTTTAACAATGTCGTCACCCTTCTTAGCAAATGACTTGTAAGCAGCCTTCTTCATATATTCGATAGCATCTTCAGCAGGGATGATGTTAGCGATTGAGAAGAATGCAGACTGTAATACAGTATTTGTCTTGTTGCCAAGACCGATATCCTTAGCTACCTTGATAGCGTTGATGATGTAGAAGTTGATGTTGTTCTTAGCGATGTATGCCTTAACGGGAGCGGGGAGCTTCTCGTCAAGCTCGTCAACTGTCCACTGGCAGTTGAGCAGGAATGAACCGCCGGGTACAACGTCCTCAACCATATCGTACTTGTCGATGTATGAGGGGTTGTGGCAAGCTACGAAGTTAGCCTTGTTTACAAAGTAAGTTGACTTGATAGGCGACTTACCGAAACGAAGGTGAGAAATCGTAACACCGCCTGACTTCTTTGAGTCGTATGCGAAGTATGCCTGAGCATACATATCTGTGTGGTCACCGATGATCTTGATAGAGTTCTTGTTAGCACCGACAGTACCGTCTGAACCAAGACCCCAGAACTTACAGCAGGTTGTACCTTCGGGAGTTGTGTTGGGGTTCTCACCGATGGGCAGTGAAAGGCCTGTAACGTCATCCTCGATACCGATTGTGAATCTGGGCTTTTCTGTGTTGTTGTATACTGCAATGATCTGAGCGGGGTTAGTATCCTTAGAACCAAGACCGTAACGACCTGTGAATACGGGTACATCCTGGAACTTGCCTGCCTGCTTGAGAGCTGCAACAACGTCGAGGTATAAGGGTTCGCCGAGTGCGCCGGGTTCCTTTGTTCTGTCAAGAACTGTGATCTTCTTAACAGTTTCGGGAATAGCAGATACGAAAGCGTCAACGCTGAAGGGTCTGTAAAGTCTAACCTTAACAAGACCAACCTTCTTGCCCTGAGCTAACATATAGTCGATTGTTTCTTCGATAGTATCGCAAACAGAGCCCATAGCAATGATTACCTGCTCAGCATCGGGAGCACCGTAGTAGTTGAACAGCTTGTAATCTGTACCGATCTCAGCGTTTACCTTGTCCATGTACTTCTGTACGATAGCGGGTGTAGCTTCATAGTACTTGTTGCTTGCTTCTCTTGCCTGGAAGAAGATGTCGGGGTTCTGAGCTGTGCCGTGCAGAACGGGCTTCTCGGGATTGAGAGCTCTGTTTCTGAAAGCGTCTACAGCTTCGTGGTCGAGCATCTTGTCGAGTGTTTCATAGTCCCATACTTCAATCTTCTGGATCTCGTGTGATGTTCTGAAACCGTCGAAGAAGTGAAGGAAAGGAACTCTTGCCTCGTATGTTGAAAGGTGAGCTACAGCACCGAGATCCATAACTTCCTGAGGGTTAGTGGAGCAGAGCATAGCATAGCCTGTCTGACGGCAAGCGTAGATATCGCTGTGATCACCGAAAATAGAAAGTGCGTGTGTTGCAAGAGCACGAGCGGAAACATGAATAACGCTGGGCAGTAATTCACCTGCAATTTTATACATATTGGGGATCATGAGCAGTAAGCCCTGTGATGCTGTGTAAGTTGTAGTACATGCACCTGCTGCGAGAGAGCCGTGAACTGCGCCTGCTGCGCCGGCTTCTGACTGCATTTCTACTACCTTTACTTCCTGTCCGAAAATGTTCTTTCTTCCGGCTGTTGACCAGGAATCTGTTACTTCAGCCATTACTGAAGATGGTGTAATGGGGTAAATCGCTGCAACGTCAGTAAACGCATAAGACACGTGACCTGCGGCGTTGTTACCGTCCATAGTAAGTTTTTGTCTTCCCATGGGAATCGTCCTCCTTTGTTTTTGCATACAGTCATACCAAGACGTATGCTTTCAACTTAGTATTATATCATAATCGTTCCGGAATGTAAACCTCTAAAAGTGAAAATTTTCAGAATTTTTTAGTTTCCTGTACAATTTTTTGAGTCAGCTTAAGCTAACCCGATATAACTGTCTTTGTAAGAATGTTTTCCGCCGGCAACGAAAAATATACTCTGTATAAGATATGACAGGCGTATTTCCGCTATCTGTGCGGTGAAGACGGCTGTGCCGCTGCGAGCGGATATCTGCTGTTTCGATAATCTTTGTGAAAAGTAAGAAAAAATTTCCCGCTCCTCCTTGAAATAATCGCCGTTTAATGATACAATATTATATATAAACTTACTATGAAATTCGCTGCAACAGCAGTTTTAGGAACGGAGCAGAAAAATTGATCCAGTATTTAAAGGATATCTGGGAGAATATACAGAGTGTTTTTGCAACAATGGGACTTGTTGATTATCTTGATATTCTCCTTCTTGCCTATCTCATATATAAAGGCATTAAAATCATCAAGGAAACACGGGCGGAGCAGCTTATCAAAGGTATAATTCTGCTTGCTATACTTTTCTTTGTCGTAAACCAGTTTCAGCTGAAGGCGATGAAGGTTATAATAGAAACCTTCCTCAATGTCGGAATTATCGCTATACTTATTGTATTCCAGCCTGAGCTTCGCCGTGTGCTTGAAAAAATGGGACGAACCACAAAGGTGAAAAAGCTGGCTCTTAATTTTGAAAGTAAGACGGATGCGGCGACCGCCGACATACATAACTGTATAGAGGCTGTCTGTACGGCTTGCGAACAGCTTTCGCAGACCGCTACGGGCGCACTTATCGTATTCGAGCGTGAAACAAAGCTCGGTGAGCAGATAGACACCGGTACGATAATCAACGCAACGCCAAGCCCTGAACTTTTCGGTAATATATTTTTCCCGAACACACCGCTGCACGACGGTGCGGTGATAATCCGTGACAGCAAGGTATATGCCGCAGGATGTTTCCTGCCTAAGCCTCAGAAGGAAGAACTGATTTCAAAGGCTCTCGGCTCCCGTCACAGAGCGGCTATCGGTATGAGCGAGGTTTCGGATGCGGTGATAGTTGTTGTTTCGGAAGAAACCGGTACTATATCTATAGCCGAAAACGGAAGTCTTACACGCTTTTACAATAAGGATACACTGCGAAAGCTGCTTACGGCAAAGCTGATTCCGGAAAAGCCCGAAAGCAAGAAACTGAAAGATAAAGCGTCAAAGAAAAAAAAGAAAAACGCACCCGATGCAAAAAAAGAAAAGGGGGCGGATAAATAATGAAAGAATGGCTCAAAAGCTTTTTTCAGAACTTTGTCAAGAATTTAAAAACTATCATATTCGCACTTGTGATTGCCGTTATTGTATGGTTTGCAATCTCGATGCAGATATTCCCCGATGTCACAACTCACGTCAGCGATATTCCGGTTGAAGTCAAGGCTACGGAATATATGACGGAAAATGCGCTTTCCGTAACGAACAGTTATGTTGATAAGATAACCGTACAGGTAACAGGCAAAAGATATGAGGTAGGAAACCTTACTGCAAGCGATTTTACAGCCAGTGCGGATCTGTCGGCTATCACGGCGCCTGGTGAATATAAGGTAAAGGTTAACGTAACACCGGTAAAGGAAAACAGCTGTACGGTTGACGATGAGGGTCTGAGCGTTAAGCTCAAGGTCGAAAAGACGGTATCAAAAACGTTCAGTATTTCCGACGGCAGTATGAAGGCTGTAGCTGAAGGCATTACCGCTACGGCGGGTATGAAGATAGACAGCGTTACCGCTGAGCCTTCGACTATAACGCTTACGGGCGACAGCACCGCAATAGACGCAGTGAAATCGGTTGAGATACGTTCTGTATTTGCAGGCGAAACCTCAGAGTCGGTTTCTTCAAAAGGTCAGATCGTTCTGCTTGGCAGTAACGGAGATATAATCGAAAATCCCGATATAAAATACGACAACGAGAGTTACACCGTGAATATAACGCTGTATAAGCAGAAAACTCTGCCTCTTACGGTACAGTTTACGAACGTTCCGTCAAACTTTGATTTAAGCAGTCTTAAGTACAGCATCTATCCGGAATCGCTCACTGTTTCTTCACCCGACGATTCGCTTGATTCACAGGAGAAGTTCGAGATAGGAACGATAGATCTCAGTCAGCTTACGACCAAGTATTTGCAGAAGCTGACGCTTCCGATAGCTTTACCCGAAGGATATAAGAATATCAGCGGAAACACCTCCGCTATGGTTTCCTTTGAGGATGCGGAGAATTACACGTTCCTCAGCTATACTGTCCAGAAGGATAATATCCGTATTATAAATGCACCGGACAATTTCGATGTCGATGTTCTTACAAACGAACTCAGCGTCAATGTTACGGGTCCGGCAGATGAAATAGCGGCGCTTGCGTCAAAGGATATTTATGCGACGGTTGACCTTATGGGAACTACGCTTACCGCAGGGCTTAAAGATGTGACTGCGGAATTCACGTTGCGTGGAACCAAGGTCAGAAGCTGGGTTACAGGAGAATACAAGGTATCTATACAGGTAACCGAGAGGGCAGAGGATACTGCGGATTAAAATCGGAACGGAGATGTTTTCTTGAATATTTCATTGCTTTCACAGGCGGTCGGTACGTCTACCGATCCGCTTGAGAATGCGCAGGAGCAGATAAAAGAAGCAGAAACGTTTTTCAATCAGATGATAAACGCTTTTGTAGGATATCTGCCTACGCTGATTGCGGCGGCGATAATACTGGTTGTCGGAATGGTTATTTCCAAACTCGTGCTGAAAATGATGAGCAGGGGTATGAAACACGATGTTATCGACAAGACTGTTTCACGCTTTATTTATTCATTGGTCAGAATACTGCTTTATGCGCTGCTTGCTACTATTGTTCTCGCCGTTCTCGGCGTTCCGATGACTTCTATAATAGCTGTGATAGGTACGGCAGGCGTTGCCATCGGACTTGCACTTCAGGACAGCCTTTCAAATATAGCGGGCGGATTCAGCATAATGCTCACAAAGCCGTTCAAAATAGGAGATTACATCAAGGTCGATGATGTCGAGGGTACGGTCGAAGCGATCAATATGTGGTACACTGAACTTCATTCATACGATAATAAAGCTATCTTCTATCCCAACGGGCAGATAACATCAAAGAAGGTCACCAACTATACAACGCTTGGAATAAGGCGTGTGGACATGGTATATACGATTTCTTACAACACCGATTTTAGAAAGGCGATGGAAGTCCTCAAAAGCATCACAGACGCTCACGAGCTTATACTTAAAGAGCCTGAGCCGAAAATCAGGATAACCGAACTTGCTGAGAGCGCTGTAAGAATAACCTGTTATCCGTGGGTAAAGGCTGAGGACTACTGGACGGTATACTTTGACCTTAACGAAGCGGTCAAGGAGCAGTTCGACCGGAATGGTATCGAGATACCCTATAATCAGCTTGATGTGCATCTGAAAAAAGACAATCAGGATGCCGCTACTAAAAAATAAAGCAGGCAATAATGCTTTCGCAGAGCTGTCGCAGGCTCTGCGAATTGTTATATCGGACGATATACGGTAAGAAAAATTTGTTTACGAATGAGAAAAGGAGTTTTTTGTGGATAAGATACATCTGAAATCACCGTCAAACTGGATAAACGATCCCAACGGATTTATATATTATAAAGGTAAGTACCATTTGTTCTATCAGCATTTTCCCTATGCGCCGGTATGGGGCAGAATGCACTGGGGACACGCTGTAAGTGACGATCTTGTTACATGGGAGCATAAGGGGATAGCTCTTTATCCTACCAAGAAAAATGACAGGAGCGGATGCTTCTCGGGTAGTGCGGTCGAGCATGACGGGAAAATGCACATTTTTTATACCGGAATAAATTATCGTGAAGAAGATCCCGAAAATATCAACTGCGCACTGAATTACGGCTTTATAGCGTCACAGATGAAGATTATTTCGCAAGACGGATATACCTTTGATAATTTCAATGCGAAAACTACGATAATTCAACCTTTGCGTGACAGCACTTCAGGCTCGGAATCCGACACCAGAGATCCTAAGGTATGGCGTGGCAGTGATGCGTGGTATATGATAGTAGGAAGCACCTATGACAACAACGGAAGATTCCTGTTTTTCAAAAGCGAAAATCTCGAAAACTGGGAATATGTGAATTATTGCGAAAAAAGAGGATTCGGCTGTATCTGGGAATGCCCGGATTATTTTGAAGTCAACGGTAAAGGCGTAGTAATCTTTTCACCCATCGGAATACTTGATGATAATATGACGTATGATTCAGCGGCGATATGCTGTTTTGCGGATTTTGACGAAAAAAGCTGTAAAATGACTATGAGCGATGAATACAGTATGTTTGATTACGGCATAGATCTGTATGCGCCACAGAGCAATACGGACGAAAACGGCAGACGTGTAGTTATTGCGTGGGCGAGAATGCCCGAAGCGGTAGGCGATAATGAGAATAAACGCATAGGTATGATGTGTATACCTCGTGTGGTTGACATAAGAAATAATCACATATATTTTTCACCTCACCCGAACATAAGAAAAGCCTTTTCAAAAAAGAGCGGCAAGCCCTCGCATAAATCGGGATATATGCTGAAAACAGCAATAAACAACGGGGAGAGCATAAATATCGGCGGTTATATCATCCGCCGTGAAGATGATATTATCATAACTGATCGTACAGCGGTTTTTATAAATGATAAAAATTACAGGCTTATTGCAAAAACACCTGTTGTGAAAGAGGGGAACAGGCTCGAAATATATGTCGACAGCAATCTGATAGAAATATATATCAATGACGGGGAATATGTGCTGAGCAGTGTGGTTTACGGATTGTCGGATATAATTGAAGGCGGAGAATACGAGATTTTCGTAACGGAATAAATATCTGAAAGGGAATATATCATGGAAGAAAAGAATACAAATGTTTCGCAAACGGAAGAAAATCCGGAGCAGAACAGCCCTGAAATATCGGCTGAGAGTGAAAGCACGACCGAAGCGGCAAAAGCCGGCGTTAAGACGGCAGTGCCTAAATGGCTTATTGTAATTATAGCGGCTATGGCGGCGGTGATAATAGGGCTTTCGGTAACGCTCGCAGTGATTCTTGCGGGAGGGAAAACCGTTGATGAATCGTCATCATCACAGAGCGGCACATCCGCAGATAACAGCGAAAGCTCATCATTACCACAAAGCACGCAGAGTGATATTTCGACAGACAGCTCGCAGGGCGCTGTAACGGAAGACGGCATCATCCTGCAATATTCCGTAGATAATTCGTGGGGCGACGACGGAAATCTGAATTACGGGGTTCAGTTTGGTATCACCAACAATACAAACAGCGGAATTTCTGGCTGGGAACTAATCGTTGAAATAGACGGTCTTAAAGGCTGTGAGGGCTGGAACGGCACATACAGCCAAAACGGAAATACAGTAACTGTGACAAATGCCGAATATAACGGGGATATTCAGCACGGCTCCACTGTGGTTATCGGCTGTAATCTGAATACGGACAAAGAACTGAAAATAAACAGGGCAGAGCTTAACAAAACGCAGTGCGTTGTTAAAGCGGGAAATGTAAATCAGAATAATCAGAATAATCAGAATGCAAACGGTAATGGCACTTCCGAAGCAGATGTTGATGCACTGCTTGAAAGGAGCAAGGACGGCGAACAAGGTGACGACTGGCTTCATACGGACGGAAACAAAATCCTTGATAAAGACGGTAAGCAGGTGTGGCTTACAGGTGTGAACTGGTTTGGATATAATACCGGCACGAATACATTCGACGGCTTATGGAACAGTGAGCTTAAGTCGTCCGTAAAGGCTATTGCCGATCACGGATTCAACCTTATCCGTGTGCCGATGTCGGCTGAGCTTATAAATTCGTGGGCGGCGGGAGAATATCCCAAGGCAAACTACAACAATGCCTACAACACAGAGCTTAACAGTATGAACAGCCTTCAGATATTCGATTATTTTCTTAAGCTGGCGGAGGAGAACGGTATTAAGGTTATGCCGGACATCCATTCCGCAGAAACAAATGCTTCAGGACATACGGTGAATCTCTGGTATACCGACAAGGTAAGCGCAGAGGATTATTACAAGGCGCTTGAGTGGATGGCGGAACGTTATAAGGATAATGATACGATAATAGCGTACGATCTCAAGAACGAGCCGCACGGCAAGCCCTATGAAGCGGATAAAGCGGCGATATGGAACGATTCCGATTCGGCTAACAACTGGAAATATGTTGCCGAAACTGCCGCATCAAGAATACTTGCCAAGAATCCGAATGTGCTTATAATGGTAGAGGGTACCGAGATATATCCGACAGATATTAAGAGCAACAAGGATTTCAGCTCGACAAATGACGATGATTACTATTTCAACTGGTGGGGCGGTAATCTCAGGGGCGTAAAGGATTTTCCTGTCGATCTCGGAAAATATCAGAACAAGCTGGTGTATTCTCCGCACGACTACGGTCCTACAGTTTATCAGCAGCCGTGGTTTGAGGGCGACTATGATTTTGACAGCCTTATGCGGGACTGCTGGCAGGACAACTGGTTCTTCATCTACAAGAACAATACCGCACCGCTTCTTATAGGAGAATGGGGCGGATTTATGAAGGAGCCTAATCTTAAATGGATGACCTGTATGCGCCGTCTGATAAGCGAGAACCATCTTAACCACACGTTCTGGTGCTACAATGCCAATTCGGGCGATACGGGCGGACTTGTGCTTGATGATTTTTCAACGTGGGACGAAGAAAAGTACGCATTTGTAAAGGAAGTTCTGTGGCAGGAAAACGGCAAGTTCGTAGGTCTTGACCATAAGATCGCACTCGGTGAAAACGGTATCACGCTGAAGGATGCCAAGGGGCTTTAGAGCTAGATAAGCGATGAAACTTAAATGCCGATAACGTCATATCTATCCTCGCTAAAAGGGCAGGGATGGATATGATGTGAGGCGAATAATAAAATATGTATCTGCTTTACGGGACGTTTATTGTCACGAAATGGCGGCAATTTTAAGCTGTAAAAGAAAATCGAAAAATTTTCAAAAAAGTCTTGACATTTCATTTTTATTGTGTTATAATATACAAGCGTCAATGAGATGCGTGCTTTTAAAGCAGTTAATGAATATGCGGGTGTAGTTCAATGGCTAGAATCCCAGCCTTCCAAGCTGGTTGTGTGGGTTCGATTCCCATCACCCGCTCCATAGTTTTCACGAAAGTGAAAACTTATTTATTTTGATAAATATGAAAATGCAGACCATGCGCCACTAGCTCAGCTGGATAGAGCAACCGCCTTCTAAGCGGTAGGTCACAGGTTCGAATCCTGTGTGGCGTGCCATTTATGGTGGGTGTAGCGTAGCTGGTTAACGCGTCGGATTGTGGTCCCGAAGATCGTGGGTTCGAGTCCCATCTCCCACCCCATATTTATTAAGAACGAATGCCGCCTGCGCTGGCTTATAGTGCCGGCGGCATTCGTTTATACTGGGATATAGCCAAGCGGTAAGGCAACGGACTTTGACTCCGTCACTCGTGGGTTCAAATCCCGCTATCCCAGCCAAATAGCGTTTAAACCGCATAACAATGCGGTTTATTTTTTTACTACACGAAAATTACACGAATTATTTCAGAAAAATTTTATCGAGTACACTTACAGCACGTTCTTCTTCTCTCGGATATCCGAAGATGTAAAGGCACTTGAAAAGATTGAAAATCTGTGGAGAGACACCTTGACAGCGGCGGTTAATAATCATGCTGAGATGACCGGCGTAAAAGAAAACACCGATACGGAGAGTAGCGGTGGGGTGAAATATTCAAAAGCAGAAAAAACGCTTTGACAAAAGAAGAATACAAGCGTGCAACAGCTGCATTTATGAACGGCGATACAAGTGCAATAATTGAAGATTGTGCTATTCGTGTAACGAATAAAAACGATGTGTACAAAATTAAGATTGTATGTTATAATTTATTTGACGATGGATTTGACTTTCAAATAACAGAAGTTTATCAGATAGAAAATTACGATTATAATATTCATAGCGAAAACGAAGATCCAGCGGTTATAATTGCGAAAGGAGTAAGAGATGGATACACGCAAAGAGAAATCGAGGCTTTATTACAAAACAATAAATTTGATGATGGACAGATATTCAAAAGATTCAGTCCTCAAAGCGGCAGATATTATAGGCTCAAAAAATCTACTGGACGAGGTGAACGTGTTAGTGGAGGAAAATCTTCCGGAAGTGGACTTTATGAAGAAACTGAACAATCTGAAACAGAAAGCAAATTAAAATTTTCCCTTTCTGAATCTGTCGAGGAAAAGAACGACCTTATAGCTGTGCATAATATCTATGCGAACAAGATAAGTAAATCGTTAAAGCTTGGTGGTTTCCCAATGCCCTCAATAGCAGTCACAAAAGCTGATATGGGACACGAAAATTACGGCGAAATATCGCTTGTATTCGATAAATCCACCATTGACCCGAAAACCGATAAAAGGAATAAAATCTACGGTGGGGATGCAAGCCTTATTGATAAACCAACAATCATAAATCAAAATTGAAGCAGTTGACAAGAGGGATTTATTATGCTATAATATTTAAGCTGTATTCAGATAATAGCAGTATCAAGGTGTAGCGCAGGTGGTAGCGCGCCTGCTTTGGGCAAAAAACGTGAGCGCTGCCGGTGGCAGAAAAAGCGAGCGTTTTTAGGCGCAGCGGTCGGAATGTCGAGGCTCATTATTGAGCCGAAGAGATTACGGGAACCGCAAGAGGGCGGACAAAGCAGGGTAGAAAACAGAGATATAAGATAAAAGTTGATATAAAAATATCGAGGTGTAGCGCAGGTGGTAGCGCGCCTGCTTTGGGAGCATAGACGGTGTTCGCACCGTGCAAAAGCGAAAACCGCCGAAAACCCTTCAACCGTGCGGATTTCGGGCGGTATGGAAAACAAAAAATAACGGTCAAAACCGTGCCTGACCACAGATTTGACCACCTACACGACCACAATTGAATAACTATCGGGGTGTAGCGCAGTTGATAGCGCGCCGCATTTGGGATGCGGAGGCCGCGAGTTTGAGCCTCGCCACTCCGACCAATTTTTAAGCGATTTCAGTATTTTTTACTGCAATCGCTTATTTTTTCAGAATGAGTATTGACAAATAAAAATTTTCTGATATAATTTAATGATTTATCACTAAAGTGTTGAATGGGTGGCATGGGCGAAAAGGAGAAATATAAAATGTACAGAATTGTCGATGAGTCAGAATGCAAAAGGTATCGCTCTGACTGTTCACATGTCTTAAAAAAGACATGTGCCTTACTTAAAGAAAAATGCATTAACGCCCAATTTACTCTTGTTGGCAGTGGAGCAAGAAATATGGTTACACGAAACGGCAATGGACCGTTTGACCTTGACTACAACCTTGAAATAATTAAAGCTCCGGACGAATATTGGAATGATCTGCGTCATTTAAAAAATACCGTTCGTATTTTGCTTGATAAAGCCGAAGGATTGACTTGCTTTTCCGAATCACAAGATTCAACTTCATGTTTGACAGCTCTGTTACATTTCAAAGATGAACCTGCAGTTGAATTTAGTTTTGATGTTGCAATTGTCGCCAAAAATTCTGATGGAACACTGTGCAGGTTGATTCATAATAAAAATGTCTGGGAATACGGTAATGACCAGTATGTTTGGAATGAGGTTCCAAGCTCTCACAACATAGCGCAAAAGGTAAAACAAATCAAAATCAATGATTTATGGCTTGATGTAAGAGAGCGATATATTTATCTTAAAAATCTATATTTATCTCATCCGTTAGAGAAAGATCATCCGTCATTTATTGTTTATGTTGAAGCTGTCAATCAAATTTATAATCAATATTTTAATTAGCGACTGTATTCTTTGTCTACTGCATCTCAAATCTTGACAGAGTGACTTTTTCGGTCACCCTGTCATTTTCTCTTTTTCCGCCTTGATTTGCGCCTTGACCTGCACAATCATTTCCGCGAGCTTTTCTTCGCATTCCTCGCGCGTTTTCGCATAGATATTGTGGCTTTCCCGCTTGCCGTAGGCGTTGGTCGGCGTGTACCGTCCTTCATACAGGTGGTCGTTAATCATCGTGACACAACCCGTCCCGGGCTTGCGTATTTTGGGCTTGTACGGCGTGAATTCGACCGGGGTGGTATCTTTCCTTTCTTCCCGCTTCATCGTCGGCATACGGGCGTCTGTGCCGCCGATTTTGCGGTCTATATGCACCGCCGCCTGCCTTTGCATGGTATCGGTGATATGGCTGTAAATATCAAGCGTGGTTGCCGAGGACACATGGCCTATGGTTGCCGAAAGAGTTTTCACATCCATACCGTGCTCCAGCGCCATGGTCGCAAATGTGTGACGCAAATCGTGAAAGCGCACCTTTTTACAGCCTGCCCGTTCCAAGATCAGTTGTAACCGTTTTCTAACCGACGACGGATTTCTCGGTCTGCCGTTATCCGTCGGCGACGGAAACATCCATTCCGAATCCACCGTTTCTTTATACACTGCGAGAGTTTTGAGGAGTGACGGCGGCAGAATAACAGTGCGTATTGAGGCTTTTGTTTTCGGCGCTGATATAATCACCTCTGCCTTGATGATATATACCTGCCGTTCAATGCGAAGCTCTCCTGTTGCGAAGTTGAGGTCGCTCCATTTGAGCGCCAATATTTCACCGCGCCGCATTCCCGTGCCGAGCTCCAGCAGAAAGAGTTCATAATAGCCTTCTTCCTTTGCTTGATGCAGAAACCGCAGAATCTCGTTTTGCGTGAGCACCTGCATCTCCCGCGCTTTTTTCGGCGGCAGTTTACAGCCGACGGCGGGATTGGTGCGAATTAAGCCCTCCTGCACCGCCCGCTGTAAAGCTGTGCGGCAGTTGGCATGTATCCCCCTTATCGTTCTGTCCGAAAGTCCCTTTCCGTAAGTTTTTGCATGCAGTTTTCTTCCGTCTGTCTTTTCCTTTGCGTAGAATTGCTGTAAATCCGACTGTGACAGCCTGTTCAGCGGAATTTTTCCGATTTCGGGAATGATATGATTGAAAATGCGATTTTCATAGTCGGTTCTTGTGGTAATACGAAGTGTGTGTCGGCAGTAGGTCTGATACCAGAAGTCGATCCAATCCCCGAACGGCATATCCGGCTTGATTTTATCGGAAGAGCGTCCGTACTGTTCTTTCAGCGCTTCGAGCTTAGTGGAACATTCTGTTTTTGTTTTCGCCGTTACGCATTTTGTAATAGGCAGGCTTTTCTCATTGTACCCGACAACAATTCTTCCTTCCCACCGGCCGTCTTTCCGCAGGCGTAATGTGCCCTCACCATTTTTTCTTTTTTTAGCGATTGGTATCATCTCCTTCAAGCATAATCTCATCCATAAAGCTCCCCACGATAGCGGAAGCGTTTCTCTGCATATCGGTGGTCACATGGGTGTAGGTGTCCAGCGTAAAGCTGGCGTTGGTATGCCCGAGGATTCCCGACAGGGTTTTCGCATCCACGCCGCCCGCCAGCGCGTGAGTGGCGAAGGTGTGGCGCAGATCGTGGAACCGAATCAGCGGAAGCTCCGCCTGTTTTAACAGTGTTTTTAATCGGTGGTAAGCATAGTCGGGGTGCATCGGTTTTTCGGGCTCATAGATATTCGGGAATATCCATTCGCTGACTGCCGTTTCTTTTCGCTTCCGCAGAAGTTCCGCAGTGCTCGGCGGCAGGACAATCGTGCGCGTTCCCGTCTCGGTTTTGGTTTCGCCGATATTCAATCCGCCGCCTTTCCTTTTAGCAACCGAGCGCCTCACTTTCAGCTTTCCGTTTTCCGCATCGAAGTCCTCCCACTTCAGTCCGCAGATTTCACCCCGCCGCAGTCCTGTGGTCAGCTCGGTGTAGAAGAAATCGTACCACCGCTCATCCTGTCTAATGCGTTTCATAAATCTGTCAAGCTGTTCGTCATTGAGTATCTGCTTCGGTGGATAATTGTTTTTGGGAATCGTTGTGCCGACCGTTGGATTTTTAACAATCAGCCGTAGGCGCACCGCCATATCCAGCGCTTCGTGCAGCATCATATGAATACCGCGCACCATACTGTCGGCAAGCTCTGTACCGTGTAGCCTGTCAGGTTTCACTCGACCTTTCTTTTTGACGCTGTTATAGAATTTTTGAAGTTCCTGCGTGGTCAGCACCGACAAAGGTCTGTCGCCGAGATACGGTTTGATTTGATTTTTAATCATCGCTTTGTAAGAATCCAGCGTGCTCTCGCGAATCGTGAAGATCATATATTCATTGATCCATCGGTCGAGCCATTCGCCGAGCGTCATATTCGAATCCTCGGTGAGGTCGGCATCGCGGTACATCTCGATGCAGTCGTGGAGCTTTACGATTAACTCCTTTTGTGTTCGGGCAAGCACATAGCGGTGAATCGGATCGCAGTTCTTTTTGTGACCGACAACGATGCGGCCTTCCCATCGTCCGTCATCGCGCTTGCGCACCATACCGTCTCCCGACGGTCTTCGCTTTGCCATAGTATCACTTCCTTTCGCAGTACAACACAATACCACATACATGGCGGAATATCCAGCTAAATTTGCGGTAAAATTCGCAACCCCTAAATCAGCGAGGTTAAAATTCGAGCAACCCCTAAATCGCAGTTTTTGTTGCCATCCGTAAAAGCCCTGCAAACCCTTGCGCGGTCGGCGTTGCCGTCCGCTGTGAGCCGAGTTGCGGGCGCTTGCGACCCCACCTCTTTCTCCTGCTTATTTTCGGACGAGCCGTAAAACTGCCGTTAAAACGCCGATCCCCCGTATTTGCGGTCAAATTCGGCGAGCTTTTTCAAAACTGCCTGATGCCTTGTTTCCTCGTGTAGCCGTATCAGTTGTTGCTCGTAATACCGCTCTACCGCTTCCGCAATCGGGCGTATTGTATAGCGCAAATTGCCGTTGCGCTTTTCGCCTTTTTGCGTGTATACAGAGGTCGGCTCAGTTGTGATCAACCGTTTTTTGGTCAAACCGTCCACATGTTTTCTAACGGTGTTTTTGCTCATGCCGACAGCTTTCCCGATCGTTTTGTAGCTCGGATGGCTCTGAAATGTTTTCCTGTCCTCGCAGTACATCAGATACGCATACACTGCGATCTCACCGGTGCTGAGACCTAAGCTGAAAATTTCATTCGGCAGAGGAAAATAATCCCGGATCGCATCACGCTTTGGATATCGGGTGAATTTCAAATGCTGCCTCCCGTCTTTTCTTCGACCCATGCGCGGAATTTCTCTTTCGGTACGATGAGCCGTGAGCCGATACGCAACGACGGAAATCCTTTCTCGTGCATCAGCTCGTAGCTGCTTGAGATGGAGATGCCGAGGAGCTTGGCTACCGTTTCAGCATTAAGGAACAACGGCAGATCCTCATAAGCGGTGTAAACAGATTCTTTCATTGGTTTTTCCTCCTATTAAATTCACACGGTTTTTCGCCGTGTTATGTAGAGGACTGCTGTTTTGCAAAACAAAAAGACCCGCACTCAATCCCGATGCGTAGTTGCATCGGTGATTATGTAAGTGCGAGTCTGAAACTCAAAATAAAATATGTGTATTTAATTGTCGGTTGCTTTCTTTACTTGCAGTATAACATACCGGGGAAATTCTGTCAAGTTTTTTGCGCCAACAGTGTATATTCCGGCGCTTTTGCGGGAATACTGTTTTCTTTGTTTTCTGCGGTGCAGATTTTAACCGTGCTGTGTCGAACTGAAAATCGCAAGGCCAAACCGCGAAATCGGCTCGGCCTTGTTTCTGCAAATTCAATTCTCTGACGGCTCGTACAACACTTCGGTCATGATTCTCGCCACGAGCTTAAAGCCGCTGATAAACGCTTCGCGCTCATTCATACCGTGCAGTTCCGCCTCGCAGTCTTTGAGCTTTTCAAAGATTTCTTTCTGCTGAACCGTGAGCGTCGGTATCAAGCTGTCCTGATGCCGAATAACATAGCTCAACACTTCACTGTAAGCGCTCCCGCACTTAAAACTGTGTTCGTGCGGAACTATGTCGCCGTAGTACAGATCTTCAAGCGTTGTCATTTTCATCCCACCTCACATAAGAAGAGGGCGGCACATCATCGGTCAAAACCGACACTGTGTCGCCCTCATTTTTCATTTTCTCTGCCGCCATCAGCGCGTGCTTGACAAGCAGCATTTCAAGCCAAGTACGCTCGACGTATTCCGACGGACGCCCGTTTTCGAAGAAGTCTTTCATCACTTCACCCAGGATGCCGTACTTTTCTCCCGCACTTTCTCCGCAGTACAATTCTTCTAAACTCATCTGTGCCATATCCGCACCTCCTTTGCAGTACACAACAGTACTACAGGTTGGCGCGGAAGTCCAGAGAAATGTTCACAGTCCCAATTTTTCGAAAAGCACTTTGTTCCTTTTTTGAGAATCATTAATCATCTTGTCAAACGGCAACACTTCAACATAGGCATTATAACTATCATTGTATCCATAGTAACCTAATCTGTCGGGGGTCTTTTTGAAAATTCCGCCATGACGTAGTACATTTTCTAAATTTGGAGTTACATCACAAATTGCATATAAATAAAACTTGGTATTTTCACCGACATGAATAAACCTTCCGTCTTTATCTTGCGTTTTATTTGTTTTGATTTTATCGGCATACCGATACAGTTGCATTATCGGATTGTTGGCATCAGTATAATCATTTCTCATAGGACGTTTAATCTCAAAAATGACAATTGTGTCAAATTCCGTTCCGTCGTTTTGGTCTTCAGAAACAGCAACAGGATTATCTAATATCATTATATCCGTTCGGTCTTCGCTACGATCATTGTTAAAGGGGATATCAGAACTGATATACGAACAATATGCCAGTTTTTCATCTAACAACCATAAATTATGACTGTCATAGGGCATGTCATCCGAAGACATTTGCATCGGATATATGAGATCGTGTATATAACTTTCCAAATGAAAATGCCCATCGTCCTTTCTTCTAATAGCTGCTTGCAACAAATCAATTATAACTTTTCTGTGTGCAATATATTCAGCTAAAACAGAACTATTTGCATCACTCACTTTGGTTACTTGCTTTTGAAATTTTTCAACATATTCATCTTTAGAAATGATTCCCTCTTGTAATAATGATAATAGTTCAGCATTTTGTTGCTTTATTTGTTTATCAAATGTTCGTTTAATGCGATATAATTCATCATCTAATTTATCTTCTGATAAATTAGGTTTTATACCAAGAATATCCGATGACATATACTTTAATAAATGCCTAAATTGTGGAGCCTTATTAACAACATAATTTCTAATATTATCTTTTTTAGCAGTTGAAATCGGTTCTAGAAACTCTTCTAAAAACTCAGATATTTTACTTACCGATTCAGAAAGTATTTCATCAATTGATGTTACACCTATAATCGACGGAGCTATCCCTCCTTCTGGAATGCTGAATGACAGTCTATTCATATCGACATTATCGTCAAGATATTTTCCGCGCAAAACTCCTATATACCAAAAACCGTGCTTTTCATAAATAGATCTATCCAGATCAACGATATACTTATCGAGATCTTTTGTTTCCACTAAACGATTATGTGCACACAAAAACAATCGGTTTCCAACGACAGAAGGATCTTCCGCTTTTACATGCAACAGCTCAAAGTCATTGCCATCAATATTGAAAACCACGCTGTTTTCATCAGTTTTGATCCTTTCTCTAAACAATGCATTCAAATTAATTGCATCTAATTCGTCCTTCACAATCACTTCCGGGCAGTCTTCATCCATAAAATATATTAAGCAATGGTGAATAATTCGAGTAGCAATTGTTGTTAATTGTTTTGGAGCTGTAGTTCTATATGGTGCCAGAAATCCGGCAAGTTTTACGGATGTCTTGTTATCACAATAGTTGTCAACGTCCACTAATCTGTCGTTAATTTCATTTGATGCTAAAGAAAATACAAAGGAGCGTTTGACGGGTGTATCCCCATCAAGGTAGACGCTTTCAATCTCCGCCTTTTCAAAAGCGTGTAACCAAGAAAAGCGGCCGACGCCCTTTCCTCCGATAGCTTCCTTATATGTCGAATCTGACTCAAGAAAAGATGAAAAATTATTTTCATCAAACCCAGAGCCATTATCGGTCACAATCATATTGTTGATTTCGGAAATGGAGCCATCTCCGTCAAGCATCATTTGCCCATCACGTTCAAACTCAATTAAGATACGTCCATCCGTGAAACTCCGATCTGCTTTCTTACGTTCTTCAATTGAGTGAAATGAATTAACAATTGCTTCGAACAAAGGAATCAATGGTTGACTTTTCGGAAGCGTAAAATTTTTAGTACGCCCTTTTATGCTAATTCCAAAAGATCTCATAACTAACCTCTTTCTTTAATTCTATTAATGTTAGATTAAAACACCATAGCAATGGTCGATTTCATGCGAATGATTTGCGCCGTCCAGCCTGTAAAAGTTTTGATTCGAGTTTGGAATTCGGCGGTTTTTCGTTGCACTTTAATGGTCTGATAGCGTTTGCATTTGCGGGGGCCTCCGAGCAAAGAAAGACAACCTTTTTCTGAATCATACGGTCCTGATTTTTTGATAATTTCGGGATTGAACATAATCATATATGTTCCTTCATTATCAAACACAATAATCCGCTTACGTACGCCAATCATATTTGCTGCCATACCAACGCAGCTGTCTCTGTGCGTGATCAACGTATCAATCAGATCCTGTGCGATTTGCAAATCTTCTTTTGTCGCAGCCTCCGACTTTCCAGCAAGAAATATCGGATCATGCACCAAATTCTTAATCATCACGAAAAACCTCTGTTATCTTTTTCAATATCTCTACATCCGCCGGACAGAATTCATAATTTGAAATTTCGCTTGGTGTTATCCATTTTATATCGTTATGTTCAAGCTTTTTGGGGATGCCTTCAAGGATAGCTGCATTGAATAAGGTTAGATGCACTATCAAATCCGGGTATTCATGAACGATATCCATAAATACATCACCAATAGAAAGCGTCACGGCAAGTTCTTCTTGGCATTCGCGGATAAGCGCCTGTTCTTTCGTTTCGCCCGGTTCCAACTTACCGCCGACGAATTCCCACAAAAGGCCTCTGGCTTTATGCGCCGGGCGTTGGCAAATCATAAATTTATCCTTGTCCCATATCAGGGCAGCTACTACTTCGGTTATGTTCATATCTCTTCAATTCCTAAACTTTTTAAGTACTGATACGTACCATCATAGTATTCAGGTAAACGTGTACTATCTTCCCAGAAACCGCTGACGTTTTTGTTGGGATTACCTTCAGGAACACAGATTACCATGCCCGCTCTTGCCCGGGTAAGCAAGACACGATAAGCATTCAGCATATACTTCATTAACTCTTGTTTGCTCTCAGTGCCTCCCGTTTGTTCAACCCATTTTGTCTGACCGTTGAACCTGTAAAAACGCCATTCGCCGTTTTCATATCGCATATCAGCATCCCAAAGAAGACAAGTATAATCAAGTTCCAGTCCCTGGACTTGAATTTCCGTAGCAGCATCTTCAAGATAATTCGAAGACCTTACATCAGATTTATCATCGAGGAACCAATGAACAGCATTTTCGTCGCCTGACGGCAAAATATGTATCGCCAAAGGCTTAAATCTTGCAGATTCTTTTGTTACCAAAACACCGATACGTTCTGTTCCGCGAACTTTATCGTGGAGCCATTTTCTTGCCTTTGCCATATCTCTTGTCAAAACAATCGGATACTTGTCTTTGATTTCGTTATATAACGCGGAGGCATTCTCACCAAAGGACAACAACGCGTGAACAAATGCAGAAAGTTTTTCGGCTCTGTAAGAACGCAAAGAAACACCCAAATGCAAACTTTCAGAATAGGTTACATTACAATTGTTTTTCAACAACTCGTTAACTTTACCTTCGGCATACTCAGGCTCAGTTAATTTGGGAGATATGTAAACATTCCAATGCGGGAATTGCTCATTCAAAGCCTTAATCCATTCAGATATGCTCGCTTCTCCGGTATTTATCTCTTGACCGCCACCGACAAGACAAATAATGGTTGCCCAGTCTTCGCGTTGGTCAAGCGACCAAATCAAAAAAGCAGCTTCTGACAAAGGAAAATTTGGAACTTTCAATTTGTTACCGTATGTTCCGCCCCTCTTTAAGTAGTCGGCAAGTCTTTTATGCGTCCAAGAACGTTGCGCTTCATCGAAAATAGCAACGTGCTCAACTTCGCCGAATCCGGCGCTTTCCATTTTTACCGCTTTCGTCGGATCAATTTCAAGAACTCCGTTTTCAACCGGATTCTTGATTTTTGCAAGCATATTATCACGATAGCGGTGGATCATCTGTATTGATTTCGCGACTTCGCGGCGAGAATCGGTCATTTTCTTCTTCTCACCTTTGGCTTTGCATTTTTTATGTTATCTTGCGCAAGAGCTTCAGTTAGCACAGCAACAAGCGGTCCATTACCGGATAGATAAACAGCTCCCTCATTTTTAACCGGTTCGTTCTGTCCTTGATATGTCTGTTTTATCGCTACGTCAAGCCCAACCAGCGTTTTTCCCGCACCGGGAACGCCGGTTACAAAGCAAATGCTCTTTTCCTGATTTAACTTGCTACGTTGAATAACATCTAAAATGTATTCAATTGTTTTATCCGTAGAAACTTTATCCGCTTCATGCCGGGTAATGTTTTCAACAGAGTGGTTTTCATACAGCGTTTTTGCTGCTTCAATAATTGTCGGAGTAGGTGCATAGGGGCTGATAATCCAGTTGGGATTAACTGACGTTTCGTTAGGAAAGCATCTCAACACTTCCGAAATTAAATGTGAAACTCCTGCTTTCCCCGAAACAAGAGGATTGACCACTCTATCGTCATAAACCGACATTTGAATGTTGGTAGAAGAATTACGGTAATTTGTTGCAACAAGAATGGGGGCAATGATTCTATCTTCGTTAAACTTGTGAAAGTTTTTCAGATCAAGGGCATAGTCAAGCACCTGGTCTATGTCTGACTCCAATATTCTGGACTCCCCAACTTTGAACTCTACGCAAAAAACAATTCCTTCGAAAAGCAATACCACATCGACTCTCTTGCCAAGACGGGGGATATCGTATTCGAAGATGATTTGTCCATCTTTGTTTGCAAATCTAACAAGGATATCTTTCATAATGGAAATCTCTGATTTCCACGCTTCTCTTGTAGTTGTAAGAGCTTCGCCGTGATATCTATCGCATAATACACCAAATATCGTATTATCATCTGTATTAAGAAAATCCGTGAAACTGCTATTATATAAACAACGACTCATAAGATAATCTCCAATTACTTGTTATCCGGTACAATCTCAACTATATCGTCCATAGTACACTCAAGCGCGGTACAGATCTTTACGAGGACGTCACTCGATACTACAGCGCCGTCTTTGCCCATCTTGGTAATGGTAGCGATGCTGATGCCGGCTTTTTTGGCGAGTTCCTTCTTTTTCATATCACGGTCGATCAGAAGCTTGAACAATTTTTTATAGCTTGCGGCCATTGTATTACACCTCATAATTAGTTATAGTCAGTGCATTTTATCACTTTTAGTTATTATACCATACTCCACACCAAATAGCAACAGTTTTCGGCAGAGAAATACTGTGATTTCAGTATTATTCGGTTTCTCATCACAGATTCTTACCATTGCAGTATTGTGAAAAAGCACTTTGCATGATATAATGGAGATAAATAGGCAAGAACGGAAGGAGAACCCACTTGAATAAAACGGCTCAAAAATATTTTGATATGGCGTTCGAATACCACGTCGCTGCATTAACATTACATGTAAATATCTTCGATGCACCGTACTTATACAACCCCACAGCGTTCCTCCTTAGACATTCAATCGAATTGCTCCTGAAAGGACTTATTATTAGAGAAACACAAAAAGCAAGAAGAATTGCTGCAAATAGAATCACCATTGGGGGCCGAAAATTGAACCAAACCCATTCCGTAGGATTACTTTGGAATCATTTTAAAACGCTTTATCACATTCCGGAAGGAAGTGTAGTTTCTCTCAATAAAGCTATCGAAAAACTAAACAAAAAAGACATCGGTGCTGATCGTTATCGGTATCCATATAAAAAGCAGGGACAACCCATCCCTATAGAACCCGTGGTTTTTGATACATCCAAGAAAGCACCCGATTTAGAAGATGGCATTCCCTATATCATTGAAACACCAACTGATTCAAAAGTAATAACGAAAGGTCCCGTGCTATTAACGGAAATGAAAACACTTATTGAGGAGATGGAAATTCTTTTTAGTCTCTCCGAAGAAGCTTGATCTCTTTTTCTTTGTCTACTGCGGTGCAAATTTTGACTTGAATCAGGCTGTTGTTCAGAGTTATAATAACCGTATAAAAAGCAATCGCCTCTCGAGTGATAACGAAAGGCGTGTAGTGTGTATTATTCTGCGGAAATTGCTGTTGACCACATAACAGACCGCCTACCGTTTATGAGCACTGGGAAACAGTGGACTGGGGAGCGCCGAAGAGCGCGGTTTTCCGAGCGGAAAGGGGCGGAAAAAGCCATTTTCGGCGGAAAGTGCCATCATAAATGCGTTTGGGAGCATAGACGGTGTTCGCACCGTGTAAAAGAGAAAACCGCCGAAAGCCCTTTAACCGTGCGGATTTCGGGCGGTTCGGAAAATGAAAAAATAGCGGTCAAAAATGTGTTTGACCACAGATTTGACCACCTACACGACCACAATTTAATAACTATTGGGGTGTGGCGCAGTTGGTAGCGCGCGACATTTGGGAGCAGGATGCCACGGGTTCGAGTCCTGTCACCTCGACCATAACAGGACACCAATTTTGATACAATGCGTATCTTGATTGGTGTCCGTTTTCTTTATCCGAAAATCCTTGTTTAATGGGATTTGTCAACACAATTTAACGAAATAAGGCTCTGCGATGACTAAAAAAACGGTCACAGCAGAGCCTTTTCTATTTTTTGCCTTTATACTATTTAACGAAAGGTCGGAAGGGTGTGCATTTTCGGCAAGGGGGTGTGCACTTTTTATTTATTCCTTAAATTAACCAAAAGTCGCAAGGCTACAGTCTGTAACGCTCCATCGGAGCGTTGTCATAATTAGAATAGTTTTCTATGTGCATAGTGAAATTATCTGTATTACATATTTGCCTAAAATCGGTTAATATTCCATCAGCGCTAATGATATGCTCATAGAGTATGAATATCGATTTATAATACAACGAAAATCAGTTCTGCTACAATAGCAAGGATAAAAGCGGTGATTTAATGTATTTTGTGCTTTGACCGGGATATCGGCTTGTTGGGGCTTGGTATCGTGGCTGCAAATATTCAGCAATATGCACGAAGTCAACACATTTTTTTCTGAAATGCAGGTTTAGCACAAATGCTGTTTTTGAGTGAATTTTTCTGCTTAAAATACATTTCTTGCCATGGCAGTATAAATATCGGTTTTACGGATAGCTCTTATTGCTGTGAAAACAGCAAGCAGATTGACAACCGATATAATCGTAATTACCGCAAAGGGATAAATAAGTAAATCAATGTACGGCAAATACGGAATTGTGGACTGTGGCGAAAAAACAACAAATACTATAACAAGTATTGCAGATAAAGAAAAACCGATGATATATCCGGGTATCGTTTTCTTAAGGGCGTCGACAGAGAGTGTCCTGAACAATATACCGTTGTTTGCACCGATAGCTCTTGCAACGGAAATCTGACGTATTTTGGATTTTATATCCGTGTTAAGACAGATAAATGCAAACATTGCGGATAGCACAAGATAGATGACAGACGAAATCATAAACGGCATTCTGGTCTTGCTTACTGCATCATCTGTATTATACTTCTGAATTGCAAAATTGCTTATCTGCAATTTTTTCTCATTTGCGAGAGCGGTTAGAATGCCGTCCAGTTTTCTTTCTTCGCTTTCGCTGAGCTTATTATTGTTGTTCAGGGCAATATAGCTGTATCTGAACTTATCGCTGATACTGTGAAGATATTTATCCGACATAAGAAGATAAGAACCGTTTGTAAACATGGTCGGGATGCCAAAACTGTTTTCATCGGCAACGGTAGCTCTGTCGGTTACTTTTATATGCTTTGTGATTATTTCTGGAATATAACCGCTGTCCACATCATTCGATATTATTTCATCGGGTATGATCATGAAGCTAAGATCAAATTCTTCTCCGCTTTTTACTCCACTGTTTACCGAAACAATGCGTTCTCCGTTGTCGTACTCAGATTGTGTAATATCAAGCGATGGGAAATTTTCTTTGAGAGTGCTGTAGTCCATTGAACCTACACCACAACCGTAAACCTTATCAAAATTGCCGACATCGGTTTTAGCAATTGCCTTTCTGAGTTCATTGGTTACATTCATATCTTCAAAACCGGCATCGGAAGGTACTGCGTTTTTATTGTTTGTGAATATGTAAGCGTTGATATTTGTCGTCATTCCTTTTGCCATAACGGTGAGATTATACTGAGAAGCCAGCTTTTCAGTTTCACGTTCAGTAAAGCCATTATATGACGGATAACTGTATGAGAAGTAATCCCGGTTCATATAACCGCCGCCGATAAAATAGACATAATCGTAATTCCGGTTGTTCATGTCAGTGTTTTCAATGTAACCTATAGTATGCTGATCAGCCAGAAACGAACCGCCCGTTACAAGAAGCATAAGCGAAGCCAGCACTATGCTGTATGCCGCTTTAGACGTAACGGCATTTTTAGAAACCGTCCTGCTCCATAAATAAAAGAACGAAACTTTTTCTATATTGCCTATTTTGATTGCTTTTATCTTGTTTTTGCTGCTTTTGAACAGAATGTGGTAAGCGAAAAATATCATTACCGAAACAAATGCAGACAGGGATAATATAGCAAACAGATTTCCCGACAGATTAAATCTGAAAAGAGAGTTTTTAACCGTTATCATGTTGATAAGTTCTGTCACCGCAAATACCAATCCGACTGAAACAACAGATGCAATAACCGAAATAAACAGTCCCTGCCACAAAAGCACACGTTTTACAAGAATGCCTGTTGCTCCGATATTTCTGAGAATTTCGTTGTTGCCTTTTTCAGAGTTAATAAGAAGCGACACACAGATATACACACCGAAGAAGATTCCTACTATAATTGCTACGGCAGATATATATGAAAAAACCGTATCGGCATTTGAACTATAGTAAGAGTTATAAAATCTGACGCTTTGTTCGTCGTTGACAGAAAAACCATCGCTTGAAAAAAACGGAATATTATAGTTTTCGTCAAGCTCCGCATAGTAATTGCAAACAGCGTTCGATACTATGTTTTTTTGCAGATAATCATTTTGTTTTCCGCATAGGATACGAGGAAAAGCTCTTGCAAATCCGCTGTTGTCACCGGCAACAAGTTGATGTTCTCCGTTTGTGAACAGGCTGTAATAATCGTTGACAGTACCTGTTATCACAAATTCGCGCTGTCCCGGGCTTTCGGAAGTCATATCAAGAGTGACTGTATCGCCGATATTTACGTTCAATATTTCAAGCATACTGTCAGTAACGGCAATTTCATTTTTATTTTCGGGTAGCTTTCCGTTTATAAGTTTCACGCTGAGAGAATCACGAGCAATCTCATCTGCATATCCTATGCAGTATTCATGGTTCTGTAAATTTGTATATCCTGTTATGCCAATTAAACCGCAATACCGCTCGGCAAGGGAAGAGTAGTCTACATCTTCTCCTGTGTTGAAAAACAGTCTGCTGTAATTGCTTTTTGAGCTGTTTGCCTGTAAAAATCCTCCGAAATTTGAAATGCTACTGTTTATCGGAATCAGAACCGCCGATGAAATCAGTATAGAGCAACAAAAGCAAATCAGAAGAAATTTTGGCAAATGACGGCGTATATAATTAAAAGCTATATATAATGATGCCATTCAGTCCTCCAATATTTCACCATCGCTGATAGTTATTATACGTCCCATTCTGTCTGCGACAGATTTATCATGGGTAACCAGTATAAGTGTACATCCGTTGTCTGCGCAAAGCTGAGTGAGCAGATCAAGTACATCTTCGCTCGATTTTTTGTCGAGATTACCTGTAGGCTCATCGCAAAGCAATATAGACGGCTTTGTAATAAGTGCTCTGGCTATCGCCACTCTTTGCTGTTGCCCACCTGAAAGCTCGGATGGCAGATGCGATAACCTGTCGGAAATTGAAAGCTTATTGCAAATATCCGACAAATATTTCTTATCAATTTTCTTATGTGCCAGCTTCAATGGCAGAATAATATTCTGATACGCTGTCATTTCGGGAATGAGGTTGTATGCCTGAAAAACAAAGCCGATGTTTTCAAGTCTGAACTTAGCCAGTTCCTTTTCACTCATTGAAGTGATATTCTTGCCGTTTATTACGATTTCTCCGTCGGAGGCTGTTGTGATACCGCCTACCAATGTCAAGAATGTACTTTTTCCTGAGCCTGAAGCGCCTGTTACAGCCACAGATTCTCCGGTATGTATTTCTATGTTGCAATTTTTGAGTGCCCGTACGGCGTTGTCGCCTACTCCGTAATTTTTACAGAGATTATTCGTTGTGATTATATTAGTGTTTGTCATATTGCTCCTTTCAAAATAAAAAGAAATTGTTAAAAATAATCCCTTTACAGCATAATTATACAAAATACCCGATGATAATCAATGGCTTTTTCCCAAACTGTATGTTTTTCTTCCTGAAATGCAAAAATTGCAACAAAAATTCCCCGAAATTATGCTTTTCGGGGATAAAATAAGATATTCACTTTAAAAGTGTCAATTTATAAATCTGATAATTTCAACCAGACATCAGCTATAAATTGTCCGTTCTTTTCATAGAAAGATGTCATACCGTTATATTTTTCGGCAAGCATTTTTACGCTTGCCACACCAAAGCCATGAGCTGTTTTGTCTTTCTTTGTGGTTATGAGCATTGGGTTGCTTTCGAGGACGGATTTTTCAATCTGATTTGCAACTCTGATACAATAATAATTGCGCTGTACGGACAGCTCGAGCAATATTTCTTCACCGTGTGATCGGACACTCGCTTCTATCGCATTTGTGATGAGATTGGTAAGAATAACGCTTATATCAGCCGCCGAAAAGCGACTTATATCAGATGACATCACATTCGTCCTGAGCGTTATGCCGGAAGCGGAGCATTTGCTGTTCAAAAAAACAAGTATGGCGTTGAGCATTTCGTTATCGGTGTGTACGGGTATATTTATATCCGCCTGAGAAATGCCTGCATTTTCAAGGAAAGATAAAGCCTGCTCGCTCTTACCGCTTCTGATAAGTTCGCTGACTGTGCCTAATTGACCTTTGATGTCGTGGCGTATCTTACGCAGTTCATTATACATTCTGCGCATTTCATCAAGATTGTTAGCCTGCTCATTTATCTGAACGAGTAGCATGGATTTTCTGATATTTTCTTTATGCTCGCGAGAAATTCTTACCAGCATATAGAATGATATTATGTTTATTATAATAAGTCCCGCCACTGTCAGTATGAAAAAGAGTATCTTATTTGCGCTTCCTAATTTAATTCCGAGTTCAATTTTGTAAATACATATACCACTGAGCAGTGTAGCGGCAAAAACGGCACTGAATGCAATCCATTCGTTGCTATGCAGTTCGGTTTTGTTCTTACGGGTGAGAAGCAGTATCAATCCGAGTAAACCGAACAGAACGACTTTTGATATAATAAGAATTACAATGTGCTGAGAACCGTTGCTGTCGCCGACAGATTCCGCCGGGGATTGCGACATAAAATTTCCCGACAGGGTGTAAATACTTATTGCAACAAGCACGAGTGAGGTTTCGGCTATTACCGATAACAGAATATGACAAAGAAGCGTACCGTGCAGAAACAAGCGGCAATATAGTATAAGCAGAATTATAAATCCTGCTATGCACAGAAGAAACTTATCAGGCAGTATGTTTGAAAGAAATGATGTGAATGCTGTTGTAATTACGACTGTGGCAACAAATGCCGAATATTTCTTTATGCCTGTATATTTTGCACCGAAAAAAGATGTAAGAAACCACAGGATAATAACATTTTCGCAGATTGTTGCAATAATTTCTGCAACGGTAGAAAGCAGTCCCATACTAATCCCTCGCAAATTTTATCATAGCCTGCTTGATTTCTTCGGTTTTTGTTCTGCTGACAGGGAGTGAGCTGTTATCGGTAAGGATAATATTATTGCGTTCTACCGAAAAAATGAAGCGTGTATTTACAATGAATGATTTATGTACGCGGATAAATCCGTAAGACGACAAGGCTTTTTCTGTTTCCGATAAGGATCTTGTCGTTCGGATATCGGTATCGGTTGTATGTATAACGACCTCGTGCCCGTATGCTTCGATATACTTTATTTTGTTATACGGCAGAGAAATCAGTTTACCCTGAAAGGTAAAAGTGTAGCATTGCCCTGATTTGGAAAGATAATTATCAAGGCGGATAACAGCTTCTTCAAGTTCGCTGTCAACATGGCTTTTTCTTAAGAATCCGAACGGCCTGTATTTAAACGATGAAAACACAAAGTCGTCATAATTAGTGACAAAAATGACAGGGATTGACGCTTTTGAAGAGTTGATATACTGTGCAATATTTTCACCGTTTACTCCGGGCATATCAACATCAAGAAAAACAACGTCAAAACGGTTTAATGAATCATTTAACGCAGTGATTAACTCAGAGCCGTTAAAAAACGTTGTAATATTATATTTAATTTGGTTTTTATTCAGTACTGTCGAAAGCTTTTCGCTCATTATTTCGTTGAAAAGCTCATCGTCATCACAAATTACTATTTCCATATTTATCCTCGAACACATATTGCTGTGACAAGATTTTACCATCAATTTCTTGCGTTGTCAAGGATTAAGCCAAATGTAATGTGGACACATAGCGCATATTTATTATAGAAAATCAAGAATAGAAAACGGCGATTTACGAGAATTGGAGTTGCGGTTCTTCTGCAATATACTTTGTTAAAACGCATAATCCTTGACACAATTTATTACCTGTGATAGAATGGAAACAGCAGATACAATCGAATTATCAGGCAACACTTCACGAAAAGAGGATAACATTATGGCAACACCCGATCTTTTATTCCCGGCAGACGCATAACAGGACACCAATTTTGATACAATGGGTATCGTGATTGGTGTCCGTTTTCTTTATCCGAAAATGGGATTTGTCAACACAATTTAACGAAAGAAGGCTCTGTGATGACTGAAAAACGGTCACGGCAGAGCCTTTTCTATTTTTTACCTTTATGCTATTTAACGAAAGGTCGTAAGTGTGTGCATTTTCGGCAAGGGGGTGTGCACTTTTTAATTATTCCTAAAAATAACAAAAATCCGCAGGACTTGCTCATTTAAAGCTGAGCAGTCCTGCGGTTATGTTATTTCGTTCTTTTAAAACGGTCGGTTGTTTTAGCGTCGCAGTCAGATTACAAGCACTCTCAGCCTTGTCCGTAATAGGCGTTTGCACCGTGCTTGCGCAGATAATGCTTGTCAAGAAGCTCCTGCTGCATTCTTCCTGCATTGGGTGCGATAGTGAGTGCGTGGTAATTCATAAATGCGACTTCCTCAAGCACTACGGAATTATGCACCGCCTCGTGTGCGTCTTTGCCCCAGGTGAACGGACCGTGACTTTTGACAAGCACCGCAGGGACAGTCATAGGATCGATGTTGTTGAATGTTTCGATTATGACCTTTCCTGTTTCCTTTTCGTACTCGCCGTGAATCTCCTCGGGCGTCATGGCACGGGTACAGGGTATCTCACCGTAAAAGTAGTCGCCCTGTGTTGTGCCCATCGGCTGAATGCCTGCCCCTGCCTGAGCGAACGAAGTAGCCCAGCGGCTGTGGGTATGCACGACACCTCCGATAGCTGAGAAGGAGCGATATAGCTCGAGATGAGTAGGCGTGTCACTGGACGGCTTCCACTTGCCTTCGGCTGTTTTGCCTGTTGCAAGTTCGACCACCACCATATCCTCGGCAGTCATTTCCTCATACGGTACACCGGATGGCTTTATCACCATCATTCCGCTCTCACGGTCAATTGCGGAAACATTTCCCCAGGTGAACGTTACAAGGTTGTATTTCGGGAGCAGAAGATTGGCTTCAAGTACCTCCTGCTTTAATTTCTCTAACATATTGCGTCCTTTCTTACTTTGCCGCTGCGTATTGTGCCGCAAGTCCACGTTTGTAGTTTTCCATAAATCCGGCAAAACCCTCTGCGCCGTTCTTTTCGGGCTGAAGCGTGGTGGATTCCATACCGACGAATACCTCGCTGTCAAGGAATTCCGACAGTGATTTTCCGCCGCCGCATACAGTATATGCCGCAAGCAGAGCCATTCCCCATGCGCCGCCCTCTCCGGCGGTCTTCATAACGGAAACGGCACAGCCCAGCCCATCGGCAAGAAACTGCTGTGCAACTCCTTTTGTCTTGAACAGACCGCCGTGTCCTGTTATTTTTTCAACGGAAACCTGCTCCTTTTCAAAAAGTATATCCATTCCGAGCTTCAGTGCCGCCATAGTAGAGTATATTTCCGCACGGAACAGATTTGCAAGATTGAATTTTCCATCGGGAGTGCGGAAATACATCGGTCTGCCATTTTCCGCTCCTGCAACAGGCTCGCCTGAAAGGAAATTATACACAACGGTGTTGCCGCAGTCGGGGTCGCCCGTCAGTGCGTGATAATACAGCATATCATAAAGTGCGGGCTTTGCGATAGGGTGACCGCTGAGCTGTGCAAATTCACCGAATATCTTCACCCATGCGTCAAGCTCGGAGGAGCAGTTGTTACAATGCACCATAGCAACGGGAGCGCCGCAGGGAGTAGTCACTACGTCAATTTCAGGGTAGTAGCCCTTAAGCGGCTTGTCGAGAACAAGCATAGCGAATATCGAGGTGCCTGCCGATACGTTTCCGGTTCGGGGAAGCACACTGTCGGTCGCTGTCATTCCCGTACCTGCGTCACCTTCGGGAGGGCATAAGGGAACTCCCGGCTGAAGTGTACCTGTCGGGTCGAGTAGCTTAGCGCCGTCGGCGGTCAGAAACGCCTCCTTTGCACCTGCGTTAAGCACTGAAGGGAGAACTTCCGTCAGCTTTACTGAGAAACCTTTTGCCGAAAGCACCTCATCAACCTTTTTGATGTAATCTGCGTTGTAATCGGTGCTGTCCACAGGGAAGATGCCGGACGCTTCGCCGATGCCGACCTGTCGCTTTCCGGTAAGACGGTAGTGGATATAGCCTGCAAGCGTATTGATATGGGCGATATGTCTGACGTGTTCCTCGCCGTTCAGTATTGCCTGATAGAGATGAGCTATGCTCCAACGCTGTGGAATGTTGAAGCAAAGCAGCTCTGACAGCTCGGATGCCGCCTGCTCTGTGATAGTGTTACGCCATGTGCGGAACGGAACGAGTAAGTTATCGTCCTTGTCAAATGCCATATAACCGTGCATCATTCCGGAAATACCCATTGCACCGTAGGTAGTCGGAGTTACTCCGAACTTCTGCCTTATATCTTCTGTAAGTGCCGCATAACAGTGCTGTAATCCTGTTGTGATGTCATCAAGGGAATAAGTCCACACGCCGTTTTCATAGCGGTTCTGCCACTCGTGACTGCCGGAAGCGATCGGGGCAAATGTGTCGTCTATAAGCACTGCCTTTATTCTGGTGGAACCGAATTCGATTCCGAGATATGTCTTTGCGTTTTGTATCTTCTCTTGTATTGTCATATTATCACCTCTTGAGAGCCGCAGTAGCGTCAAGCAATTCAAGCTGCCGCTCAAAACTGTTTATGTCGGTCATGTCATCAATCATAGCAAGCTCCGTGTTCGTCATTTTTGCAAACGGACGTATATCTTCTGCTGTAAATTTAAAAGACAAGTTATAGATAAATCTGTTACAAATTTAAGTTTTGTCTGTATTGCTTTTTTATTGTAACACAAAAGATAAGTAAATGCAATGTATAAATTGAACATTTTTGCCGGAACAATTTGTGCATTTGTCACAAAACAGATGTTTATGACTTACAAATATCGTGCTGAGTAAAAACTGCTTGACAAACAACGGACGAAGTTGTATTATATATGTAAACAAATTTGTATTCTTTTGCACGCACTTGTGCTTTGCATAGAGGTGATAATTATGACTAAATATGAAGCTGTTGCACAGGCAATTAAAACCGATATTGAAAACGGTTTGTATAAAGAGGGACAGCCGATTCCTACCGAGGAGTTGCTGACAGCTCAGTATGATGTGAGCCGTCAGACGATACGCAAGGCATTGTCGCTTCTTGTAGAGGACAATCTTATATTAAAGCGTCAGGGGAGCGGCTCGGTGGTACGGCCGAAGCGGCTTAATCCGAGGACGGGGAAGATAGCTGTGGTTGCAACATACATCAGCGACTATATTTTCCCGAGTCAGCTGCGGGCAGTGAATGATGTATTATCCGAAAACAAGTATACCGCTGTTCTTTCTGCGACACGCAACTGTGTTTGCAACGAGCGTGCAATACTTGAAGAAATACTCAAGAATCCCGTTGACGGAATACTGATAGAGGGTACAAAATCGGCTATGCCGAATCCTAATTTCGATTTGTATGAAAAACTGATAGGAATGGATATACCTGTAGTATTTTTCAACGGATATTACCCGTCGCTCAGCGGCACATATTCTGTATGTGCGGATAATCAGGCAGGCGGTGCAGAGCTTGTGCGGCATCTTATTGAACGTGGTCACACAAAAATCGCAGGCTTTTTCAAAAGCGATGACATTCAAGGTCATCAGCGGTATTCCGGCTTTATTTCGGAGTTGTTTCGCAACGGTCTGATAATTCCCGATGAGAATGTGTTCTGGTACATTACCGAAACAAAGGAGGATCTTTTCGATAATCCGCAGGAGGTATTGAATCGGCTTGGCGATAATACGGCGGTCGTATGCTATAACGATGAGGTGGCATTCGGACTTATTAAGTGCCTGCTTTCAGCCGGCAGACGTGTTCCCGAGGACGTTGCCGTAGTCAGCTTTGACAACAGTAATCTTAGCCGGATCTCTCCGGTCACGATAACATCGCTTTCCTATGAGGACAGAAACATAGGCAGAATTGCGGCTCAGAAGCTCGTTGATATTCTGAATGGCAAGGAGGTTACGTCCGAGGTGTTGCCGTGGACTTTTATTCAGAAAGAAAGCTCATAAATATGAAGGGATGTTTTATCAGAGTATCTTCAGACCGCAAAACCGGAGGCTTTATAGCTAAGACTTTAAAGCTGCGTAGGGCAGTATAAGAATTTGATTTTTTAAACCGCATTGTTGTGCGGTTTATTTTTTGCTGTGCAGAAGCCTTGACATTTGTTGCAATCGGCTAAGAAGTAACAGCGGCAGTAAAAACAAATCCCTGTCCTGCAGGCACTTGTGTTATTT